>Ga0116186_1002514_pt1 | contig 16547 bp, 8 predicted proteins | sample AD_JPNNA4_MetaG_FD_89806 | JGI IMG/M metagenome (GOLD analysis project Ga0116186, IMG submission 89806) | Active sludge microbial communities of municipal wastewater-treating anaerobic digesters from Japan - AD_JPNNA4_MetaG | ecosystem: Engineered > Bioreactor > Anaerobic > Digestate | place...
CCACCTCACCCTCGACACCACCCACCGCTACCAACCCCAGACAACGAGACAGGGCGAACCCTGAGGGTTCGCCCTGTCCGGGATGTCTTGAGACATCACATACGTGGGTAGTTCCCGAAAGTCCATGACCTGCGGCGACCTCGCGACCAAGCTCACCGCTGGCACAGGCGGCGATGCCGGCCAAGCACTGCGCGGCATCGCGACCAATCGGGGCCGTCGGGCTCGCGTCACACCGCCCACTTAGCCCGGCGTGCCGCCCTGTTGGCGCTCGCGACTCACAGCCCATCTAGGGCGATACTCACCCATTGCGAACTGGGTCCGAGGGCCTCGCACGCCCTCTTGACTTGAACGGTGGGCAGCCTCCATCGCGAAAGGTTGAGCATCGCGGCTACTCAGAGCGAGAGGGTGCGAACGATCGACACCACATATTCAGCGGCGGGCGCATGACGCTCAGCGACTATGGGCGCAACCCGGTCCGTCCGGCCTTTGCGAACACACGAACCAGAGAATGGGGAATGTCAGGTGCATGGGTACAGGCGACGAGTCAATGACGCATGTTCACCCTGATGCCGCCCAGCATCGCGTCGCCGTACGAGCTGACCCGATCCCGGCGCTTCAACTCATCGAGGAGCTGTTCGGTCCCGGGCCGAGACTTCAAGCGAGGGCGGTGGCGTCCCAGCCGCGTAAGCGGTTCGTAGTCGTCACCCAGCCCTCGAAGGATGTCGTCGAGGGTATCTATGCCGATGTCGGTGAGATGCGGTTCCAGGAGGCCCAGAACGTGCTCGGCGGGTGCTCCTCCTCGGCTGAGTACGAGCAACAGATCCGTCGACACATCATTGCCCTTAGTCGCCCACTCACACACCGCTATCACGCCCTTTCGGGACAGGCGACCTTCGACGAAAGTTGCGTCGTCGGCGATAGCCCGCTTGACGGCGGGCGGCACGCGTCGGCTTTTCATCACCTGGGTCAGGTCGTCACTGGACAACGGCAATTGAGTTACGTACGACGAAAGTTTGCCCGACGACACGAAGTAGTCCTCGCGGAACGAGTACGGTCTATCGGCAACAAATGCGTAAGTCTCTGCCTCGTCCGAGACCTCGTTCGCGCCGAGTAGGGCGGGGAGCAGCGAGAGACCTTCCGCATTGAGTTCCGACGGGTCGAGGTGGTCGGGCAACTTCAACTGGCCCACAAGGCGAACGCGGTCGGCTTCGTCGAGATGTGTGGCCCCAATGAGCGCGTAAGCGAGGGTAACCCTCGCTTCCTTGTCGAGGTCCTCGGCGTCGACAAGGTCACGCTTGGAGATGCTTGCGGCCATCTCCGGCGTGACGCCGTACTTAGCCACGTAGCAGCTCACGTTCGCCACGGACGGCCGGAACCTATCCGCTGACACCACAGCTTGCCACCCGGCCTGCTCGAGCGCATCCAGATCCATCACCTCGCAGGAATCAGATGCTCGTTGGGCGACGGTCCTAACCGGCAGCTCTGGAAGGTCGACGAGGTCGCCGAGCACGCCGAGGAACTCACCTGGATCCTCGACAGTGACCTCGCCCTCGTGCAGCGAGTCCAAGTAGTCGTCCAAGTTCTCCACTATGTGCTCGTAGACGTCCGGGTCACGGCCTTTCACAACGTCGAGCGCCATGGTGCGGTCGTCGCCGAGCGCCGCTATCAGATTCGCTCTGGTGACCGGGTACAGCCCAGCTCTAACCACGGCGAGGCGTTGAGCGTCCCCGAGCTCTTCGAGGCTGGCAATATGCGCGCCGATCCGGCGCAGCAGATCGACGAGGTCGGCGGCCTCGCCCTCCGCCATCGGCTCGGTGAACGGGCTCATCTTCGTGTAATGCTGCGCGATGAACTCCGTGACGGAGTCCGACGACTCGTAGTCAACGCCTCGCACGGCGCTGTGAATCGCTTCCCCGAAGAGGCCCACCTCCTGCTCCGGTGCGGTGGCCTCGACAAGGTAGACAAACAACCCGGCCCAGCGCGGCGCAAGCGCACTGACTAGCCGATCTTTGGTCTCGACAGCATCATCTTCGAAATAGAGGTCGAGAAACGAGGTGTCACCCCCGATCGCGCGTACAACCAAGCGATCTATCGCGCTGTCCAGACGCGTGCTGTCTTTGGCTAGGTAGTGATCGAAAACCGCGACGTTGAAGACGCTCTCGCCTCCCAGGAAGCGATCGCCAACTTCGTTCTCTACCGCTTCGATCGACGCCGGGCGGTCGAAGCGGAACAAGTGGTCCGCTCGATCAGCTTGCACACAGTGCAGAATGAAGTTCATGGCGCTCACGCTGATCGCCACATCATGGTAATCGGAGCAGTAGAGCGTGAAATTCTCGTCAATGTACCCCTTGGCAAGCAGCTCCAGCGCCAGCGGCGAGACCATAGTCGACACGATCTGGTGCAGAGTGAACTCTTCTGCGTCGTCGCCATCTGCCGGCATTTTCAGATCGGTCCGGGCTAGGAGCTCGGCCATCGTGGCCTTGGTGACCAGCTCCTTGGTCTCGAGCGCCACGCGTGAGCGGCGCTGAAGTTCCGCCACGTCCGCTTCCACAGCGTCTTCCATGGCAAGCCCCTCGTCACCGGCTAGTGCCATGAATTCGTTGAATGACAACGCGAGCGCCCCGTAACCGGGCGTACCTAGTTGGACTTGACCACGGCTCTCGAACAACGACTTCCACAACTCCCCCGACGTTAGGTCGGACATCGAGTAGTTGCCTGATGAGTGCACGATCTGGGGCTCCCCGCCCCCGCGGCGTCCTGCTTTGTGCACAATCGGAAGCACCCGCTGAAGCCTCTCGCCAGCAGCCTTGGCCCGCGTGTTCCACGGGATCGCACCGTGCGCTTGTGCGAGCGCTGCTCGGCTTCTCGCAATTTGATAGCTTACCTGGTATTCGACCATTTCCCGGAAGGCTCGATGCGCCAAGTCAATCCGACTTGTTCCGAGCCTGATTGCCTCGAAGTCCTCCAAGTGCGTGTTCTTGTAGACCATCATCGCGAACAAGCGGTCCGCTGTGAGCCCTTGTAGACCATTCGCGCCTAGCACCGATGCCCGGTAGATTTCGAACTCGTTGCGGATGTTGCGGATCAGGCGCATGTCGGTGAGAGCACGCGCTCCACCAACCAAATTGATCACTTCCAGGGAGGGCCTCTGCGGCGAATTCTCGAATTCTGCCGCCAGGAGGTCACGTGCGGATCGGTGCGTGATGAACGGGACCATCGGGACGACCATGTCGAAGAATTTGGTCCTGTTTGCCGACGGGGAGGACTCCTGAGCCGCCGCGCGCAGCGGACCCGCGGCTGAGACAGCTTCGCTGTCCGCCGGGTCGGCGTCGGCTTCGAGCTGCTCAAAGATGCTGTCACGAACCGCGTACACGAATCTGACCGGTCGGGCCTTCACCTGTTCGGAGTTGTTGAGAACGGTGTTCAACTCGCGCAGCGTTTCGAAGATGTGGGGGTCCTTGAACCGATCAAGGTCCTCGAAGATGGCGACCTTTGTCTTCGTCCGCTGGAAGAAGTAGACGATCTCGTCGAGGTACTCGTCGAAATACGAGTTCTCCTTTGCGCTCAATGAGACCGCGGCCCCGCCGGCCGAGACGCTGTCCACGCGAACGGGGTTCTGAAGCCCGCGCAGGGCCAGGAAGCAGACTGCACCCACGAACACGCCAAGAAGTCCGACCGCTAGCCACGGCACCCAGGCATGGCCGTTGAGGAGAGTGGCGGGAGCTACCCTCCGCACTCGATCGACCAGACCCAGCAGGACCGCGATCGCGAACACGCCAATGGCCGCCGCGGCCGCCCACTGCAGAGCCCGCCAGGTCCGGAATGAGTCGATGCGGAAGTACCTGGAGCCGGGCATGTCCGCCGGCGCCTTTCGGTACAGGAGCTGTTTGACGATCTCCTTCTGAATCAGGTTCGTCAACGGGGCTAGCGTCCCGTCGTTCTGGACGCGGGCTCGCTTCGTGTCGTCGATACCGAGGCTCGACATCGAGAGGTTGACCCATTCGATCTTCCGCTTGTCTAATCCCGCCTGCACCCCGAGGATCACGCTGCTCTTGCCGCTGCCGTAGTGCCCGGCGAGGGCAATGTTTCTGGCGGCGCTCGGAGTCGCATCGGATAGGACCTTCAGGAGTACCTCCGCGTGACGCCCGTGCAGCTTCGCGTCGTACTCGGGTCCGAGACTCCGCAGGTCGGGCACATCCATCTGCGACTGAGCGGGCGGACTCGACGGTGGTGTCATAGCGATGACTCTAGGGATCACATCTGACGTTCTTGTGCCTCCCTGTGCCATGAGAAGCCTGTTGGACCACGCCGCGCCCCGGTTCGGTCGTCCTCGCAAGATCCCCTTGCGGTCGATCGCGATCCTGCTCGCCCTGCATGCGATCCGCACCGGCTCATCGATAATCATCTCCCGGATCGTCAGCACAGCCGACGACCTCACCCCGAGCGAGCGACACATGATCGGCATCCCGAAAGGGGTCGCCCTCAACGACAAGAGAATCCGCAGTGGCGTGACCGCACTCATCGGTCGCTCGGCCGCCGGTCTGCAGATCTCGCACGACCACCCCGAAGCCGATCCAATCACCGGCGAGGTCATCGACTGCGGTCCTAGCTGTCCCCATGTGGACATCGGGCTGGACGAGATCCTCACCGACATCGTCCTGGCCAGCCTGCCGACGGAGTACCTGTCCTCACTGCCGACGGCCGTCGCCGTCGACGGCACTGACATCGAGTCGCACTACCGGAGCCGTCGTCCCGGCCCAACCACGCCAGCCGGCCAGAAGTGGGACTTCGTCGACACCGAAGTCGCCCTGGGCAAACGCACACCCACCGACCGACGCCGCAACGAGTTCTACCTCGGATACGAAGCCCACATCGCCACCCTCGTCCCGAACGGCACCGACCAAGAGATCCCGCTTCTGGCAGTGGGCCTTGCGCTGCGACCCGGGGTCCGAGACAGGTGCCCAGCAGCACTGGCGATCATCCGCCGCCTCGGCACCGTCACCGAAGTCCTCGCTGACCGCGCCTACACCACCGCCAAGCCCGAGCACTGGGCACGGCCCCTCCGGACCATGGGTATAACCGAGACTAAGGATCTGCACGAGACCCAACGAGGCGTCCGACCCGGCCCCGTGCCCGACACCATCTGGCTCGACGGTCGCCTCCACAGTGCCGCCATCCCCACCGATCTACGGGAGCTCGACCCGCCACGACCCGCCGACCCCGCCGCCACCAAAGCCCGCCGTCGCGAGGAGTTCGACCGACGCCGCAAGTACGAGTTCGTCGCGCACAAGGCACCGGACCCGGCGACCGGCGCCCAACGCTTCAAAGGCCCAGCCCTAGCGGGACGCGTGCGATGCCGGAACGTGCCCAAGAGCATGCGCAACGACCCCACAACCCGCCCACTCACCACCTGCCAGAAGGGCACGCCGTGCGGATGCGGGGCCACCGTCACCGTGCCCGTCACCACCTTGGAACGCGACCGCCAACCGCTGCCCTGGCAGAGCACTGCCTGGGCGAAGTCCTGGAACCGGCGCAGCCGCATCGAAGGACTCAACGGCCTGGCCCGCTACCTCGACGTCAACCTCAACCGCGGCTTCATCCGCTGCCGCGGACGCGCCGCCACCGGACTCCTCACCGCCTTCGCGCTGCTGGGCATGAACGTTCGCCGTCTGCACAAGTGGCACACCACCCGCGAGCTCGACGACCCCTGGCGGCTGGTCCTCGACGAACAGCCAGACGACCGGCCCCTCGACCACTACTACCGCACCGACCGGCGAGCTCGCAGCCCCGGTGAGCGTCCGTAGCCGCGCTTCCTCCCACCGCTTGATCCAGTTGTGCAGCAACCTGCTGCACTATTGCCCGAATCGGCTCTCCAACAACTCGAACGCGCTCTCGCACGGGTTCAATGACGTCTCTCCGGTGCGTCAGCCCTTCTCAACCGGCCCCGGACAACACGCTCCACCCGTCCGGCGTCCTCGAACTGCCAGCAACGACGAAACTCCCAGCCGGATCACCTCCGGCCGGGAGTTTCGGGAAACCGAAACAGGTAGTTCAGGGAACTATCCCAGAGTGGGGTGTTCCCGAAAGTCGTCGACCTGCTGTGATGTCGGGCCCAACCCAGCGTCTGGCACAGGTGGACGGGGCTGCGAGGCACAGGCGTCCCACCCAACGGTACGTTCGGGGTGAACTTGGCCAGACCTGGACGTAGTCGGAGCCATCAGGCACGACGTTATGCGTCACCAGTAGATGGCAACGACCTCAACGTCGATCAGCTTGGCTACGACGGTATCAGCAGAGGCATCCGCGACGCGCTCCGGCGTGCTGTCGGCCGTTGCGACCACAGAACCGCCCGGCAGCACGGGCAGACCAGCGCGCTCCCGAGCGATCCGGCGGGCATCAAGGTCTTGTTCGGGGGTCAGCGCCCTGTCTGAGTTTTCGGCAACGATGAGTTCGCGCACTGCAGCGAACGCCTGCCGCTGCGCGCTCGGCGATGCTTCGTCAAAGACTCGCGCCGCAATCTCGATGAGCTCCACCGCAGCGGACGGCTGGAGGCCCTGATTAGTCATCGAAGCGATCTGATCTGCATACTCTGCGAGCGCCCGCACAAGGGCGAGGTGTGACTGCCCCGAAGCAAGCCCATCAAGTCCCGTGGTGCCAGCCCTGCTCAGCGTATCGATCTGTTCCACCAGGCTTGGGGCGACGTCGCCGAACAGGTGAGCGACCTTGACCGGGGTCCAGGTTTCGTGGAGGCCCGGCCGCGCGACCCGGCACAAGAGCTTGAACTGGCCCGACGAGAACAGAACGCGCCGGATGTCCTTCCAGTAGCCGATGTGCTCCGTAACGCCGACGATCTCGAGCGGGCGAACGGGGACGCCGAGTTCACTTGCAGTGCCGGACCGGACGACGTACTCATGCCCGTTTACGGTGGCCACAACGTAGTTGCATGCAGTTGCCCTGATGGGGATCAGCCCGGCGAGGAGGCGATCGAGGACCTTCTGCACGGGTTCGATCTCATCGAGCATGGCGAGCCCTGAAGGGCCCGCCATCTGCGGGTACTCGGCGGCCATGGCGGAGAACTCCGACACCATCGTCCCGAGTTTGAACACCGGGTCAACCTCAAGGACGACCTCTAGTTCGATCAGCTGTCCACGCAGCAAGTCTTCGCCACGCCACCCGCGGTGTCCTTCATCTTCGGTGGCACCGTCGACCGGAATCGGCACTGGACCGACCGCGTCGTCGCGCAGTGCGATCGGCAGCTTGGCGTCATCGCGTAGCTCGTTGAACAGGGTCTGGACCACTGCTTTGCGAGAACTTTCGACCGAACTCGAGTTCGCGGTCTGATAACGAGTTGCGCTCTCGGCCTTCGCGGCGACGGCGTCTACCGATGCCTTTGCTGAGATCTCGACCTGTTCGGATACGGACTTGCCGCTCGTAACATGCTCAGGAATCGTGTCCCGCTGGGACACGAGCAAACTCGTCAGGCTGACCTCATCGAGGTACACGAACTCGCGAAGAGGGCGGGCAGTATCGATGACCTTCTTCGCTCGCTTCGCTCGCCTTCGATCCCGAATGCGGCGCCACCAATCGTTAAGCGCCATTGGAGGCTCCCTTCGCTTCTCGCACCGGCCGCCGAGCTACTCGCTCGAACGCCTGGGCAACGTCTTCATCAACGATCGCCGAGCGGCCATCGCCGGCCGCCAGGAGAGCGGCCTCCGTCCAGAGCGACGCAAGCCGTGCCGCAGACCATCCGTCGCTGGCAGCCGCCACCACCTCCAGTCCGAGCACTCCCTCGGTCTTCGTCTGGCCAGCGCCGAGTTGCAGGATCTCCAGTCGGTCTCCAGCGGTTGGCATGCCAAACACGATCTCCCAGTCAAACCGCCCCGGGCGTAGGAGTGCCTCGTCAACACTCTCGATGCGGTTGGTGGCCGCGATCACGATGAGGTTCGAGCTGCCCTGATCGAAGCCATCCAGCTCGGTCAGCAACTGGGCAACCAGTCGCCGGGACGCCTCATGGGAGTCCTCGGTACGGCGCTCGGCAATGCTGTCGATCTCATCGAAGAAGATGATCGCGCTCTCCTTCTTCGCGGCTGCGCGGAAGACCCGACGGATCGCCTGCTCGCTGTCGCCGACCCACTTGCTCACGATGGAGGGTCCACTGATCAGGTAGAAGGACGCGCCGGACTCGTGCGCGATCACGCGCGCCAGGTGGGTCTTACCGGTTCCGGGAGGCCCAGTGAAGATAATCCCCTTTACCGGGCGGGCGCCAATGGCCGCCAACCGCTCGCGGTTCCTCAGTTGAGTGTCGATCAACTCAACTGCGCGCTGCCGAACGTCGTGGTAGCCGGCGAATGAGGCGAACGTTGGACCATCGACCCCGGAAGGGACAAGGTACTCGTCAATGCTGTCGTCTCCGACGCCCTCATCCCGGTACCGGACCGGACCATGTTCAAGTACCCGGAGCACGCCGTCGACCTCGCTGAACTGGACCGTGTTTCCGACGGTGACCTCGACAGAAGGATGACCGGGGACGAACCGGATCCCCGTGCCGTACTCGATCAGCAGTCCGTCGTCGAGAATCTTTCGGATGATCGCCACCTCGGGGATCTCCGGCCAGGCACTGTCAGGAACTACCTCCCACCTGTCCTCACTCACGAAGACAACGGAGCCCCGACGAATGTCGGCCAGCTGTCCCAGGGAAAAGCGGGCGGTGCCGCCGTTCGCTGTACGGCCCAGGAAGGCCTCTCCCCCATCGAGCACCTCAAGCACCTTGATCAGATGCCCGTCCGAACGGTCCTCGACGTCCCCTGCTTCGCTCACCTGCGCACCTCCCGTACGGGACTTGACGCCTCCAACTCCCGCCAGCTCGGGACGAGGGCCGTCATCATCGCCGTGAACGCCTTGCCGTGCGAGCGGTAGCGAAGGTGTAGGAGCTCGTGGACAACGACGTAGTCCTGGAACTCCTCGGGCATGTCGACGAGATCTCCGGCCAGGGTGACGACACCGTCAGGGGCACAAGAACCCCACTTGGTCTCCAGCTCAGCGATCACGACCCGGGTGGGGTTCACGCGGATCTTCGTCGCCCAAGCCATCGCCTTGCGGGTGAGCACCTGGTCGGCCGTCAGGATCATCTTGAATCGCGCCATCAGACCTTCTCCAGCACGTTCATGACGTTCTCGATGATCTCGTTGCACGCCTTCGCAGGAACCTTGTTGTCTAGGAGCGGCTTGTAGAGCCCACTACGAAGGCGCCGGCGCTCGTCCGGGTTCTGCTTCCAGTGCGGGAACTGGTCGAGCGCGATCTCGATGTTCGTCGCGATGTGCTGGATGTCGACCCTGAGCCCGCTCAATGCCGGCTCTACGCTCAGCGCCGCGTAGACGCCAAAGGCTCGATCGGACAGGCCAGCCCGCTTCGCGAACTCGCGCATCCGTTCCTTCTCCTCTGCGATGGCCTTGAGCTCGTCGAGGGCGGCGAGACCGTTGACCTTGCGCTCTTCGAGGTTCTCGATGACCCGGTCTGCCTTCTCCTTGATGCTCTGCAGCACGACCGCAGCCGCGGGGTTGTCCTCCATTTCCTTCCGCAAGCCACGCAGGAGGTTGTAGACCTTCTCCTCTGGCGGGCCATCGTCCTGGCCGAGGGCCTCCAAGGTGTCGACGTCGAAGGTGGCGACCTTGGTGAACCGCCCGAGGCCCTCCTGCGTCGCGCTCTCCTCAATCAGTCGTTTCGTCTTGTGCTCCAGGTCGGCGGTGAACCCGCCAGCATCGGAGTACGCGTTGCGGACTGCGGCGTACAACATTGAGAGCCGCTTGTACGTCGCGATGTGGTCGCGCAGCTCTGCCGACGGCGAAAGGATCTCCCACAGAGACTCGATGTCGCGGTATGCGTCGAAGAATTCCTTGCGAGCGTCCTCCGTCAGGAACTTGCCGTAGACGAGGCTCTCCAGCTGCTCGTCTGCTCCCTGACCACTCTCGACCTGGAGGTACTCGGTCGAGGCCGCGTCGATCTTGACGAGCAGATCCGCCAGCAGCACGTCGAGGTCTTCCAGCGCGCCCTCAACGTCGGTGGAGTCGAAGCGCAGCGCCTTGTGCAACTCCTTGAGGATGCCGACAAAGTCGACCACGAGGCCGACCTTCTTCTGGACGCCCTCGGCGTCGACGTAGGGACGGTTCACGCGGGCGAGCGCCTGGAGGAGCACGTGGTCGCGCATCGGTTTGTCCAGGTACATCGCGTACAGCACGGGTGCGTCGTAGCCGGTCAGCAGCTTGTCGGTCACGATGAGGATCTTGGGCTGCTGGTCTGCCTTCTTGAACTGGCGGCGCACCTCCTTCTCGCGGTCGTCCGAGAGTTGAAGTTCGTGGACGTCCGGCCGCTCGACGACGTCGTTGGCGTTCTTGCTGTATACGACCTGCGACCATTCGGGCGGCAGCAGCTCGTCGAGCGCGCGCTTGTACTTCGCGCACGTCTCGCGGTCAACCGCAACCAGGAACGCCTTGTAACCGAGTGGGTCGACGTTCTTCGTGAAGTGGTCAGCGACGAACTCGGCCACCTGCTTCACGCGGCTGTCCGCACCAAGGAACGTACGAAGCCCGACCGCGCGGTGCAGCACCTTGTTGAGCTCGTCGATGTCGGTGACGTCCTCGTCGTTGGCTAGGGCATAGAACTGCTCGTCCAGGTCCTCAGGCTCCATCGACATGGTGGAGGGAGCGAGCAGGTACTTGATCGGCAGAGTGGTCTCGTCGTCGATCGACTCGATGATCGAGTACTTGTGCAGGTAGCCCTTCTCGTCCTGCGTGCCGAAGATCTGGAACGACCCGGAGCCGCCGCCGTGTGCCCCGCCAACAGGGGTACCGGTGAAGCCGATGATCGTGGAATTAGGCACGGCCGCCATCAGGTAGGACCCCAGGTCGGCAGCGACCGATCGGTGAGCCTCATCGATGAAGACGAAGATGTTGTCCCGGTGGGAGCTGTTCTTCCGGATCGTCTCGAACTTGTGGATCATCGAGACCACGAGCCCGCGGAAGTCTGAGTCGAAGATGTCCTGCAGGTCGTCCCTGCTGTTGGCCCGCCGAACGGGGATGTCACTGGCCTGCATCTCACCAAGGAGTCTGTCGACCCACTCCTTGAGCTGGCCCTCCAGTTCAGTGCGGTCGACGACAAGGATGACGGTCGCGTTCTTGAAGCGGCCCTTCTGGCTCAGGATCAGCTGGGCGGCAGTAAGCAAGGTGAAGGTCTTGCCCGAGCCCTGGGTGTGCCAGATCAGCCCACGATTCTTCGTCGAGTCGGCGCAGCGTTCGACCACGGCGTCGACAGCCCCGCGCTGGTGCTCACGGAGAACTGACTTCCGGGTCTCGCCGTCCTCAATGTAGAAGAGCACCCACTCGCGAAGCGTGCGCAGGAAGTCGCGTGGCTCAAAGAACGCCTGCACCGCGTCGCGGTACGACTCGTCACTCGTGTGCTTCCACTTGAAGAGCATGCGGCGATTGACGTTCCAGGTGACGCCGTACCAGTAGTCGATCAGGTGGGTCTCGTTGTGGAGCTGCGCCTGGGCAAGCAGCTCGGGCGTCTCCATCTCGTAGCGGCGAAGCTGGGTGACCGCCTTCGTCAAAGCGTCGCGATCCTTCGGGTTCTTGTGCTCGACGATGGTCACCGGGATGCCGTTGACGACGAACATGACATCCGCGCGGTTGCCCTTGGCGCGTGCCGGCGGCTCAACCTTCCACTCCCAGGTGACCTGCAGCGCGTTATGGTCCGGGAAGACGTAGTCGACGACTTGCACCGGGCGCTGTCGCTGCTCGTCCTCGTCGTTCCACTGTCTCTCTCCGCGCAACCATCGCAGCACCTCGCGGTTGCCCTCGATCGTCGCAGGGAGCGCCTCGATACTCTCGACGATTGCCCGGGCCTGATCCCCGGTCAGCCATGGGTTGAACTCTCGGAGCTTGTCCTCCAGCACCTCGGGGAACAGCATGTTCGCCCGACCGCGCCGCATCCCCTCAGCTTCCTCGGGAGTAAGTTGCTCCCAACCGACAGCCGAGGCGTGCTTCACCATCGGGAACTGCACCGACTTGGCCTCGGAGATCTTGATCTGGGTCATGCGGCGCTCCCCTCAAGCTTCGGCAACGCACTCAGGCCGAGGTCGGCCACGGATACCTCGCCAGTCATCAGCTTGTGCAGCAAGGACTCAAAGAGCTGGTCGAGCACCTTGCCCTTTCGGCGGTGCAGGTCGATCTTGCGATCGAGAGCGTCAAGAACGTCGACGATCTCCCGCTGCTCATCGGTCGTGGACGGCACCGGCACGTCGATCTTGCGCACGATGTCGAGGTTCAGGTTCTGCTGTTGTCCACCGTGAGCGAGCGAGCGGATCGCCTCATACCTCGACGTCAGAAAGTGGTAGAGGTACTGCGGCAGGACATCGCCATCAGTCGGGGTCATCGCCGCACACGCCTGGTTGCAGGAGGCCTCGATACCCAGAATCCCGACCTTCCCGCGCGTCACGCCTTGCCCGTACATGGCCATCAGCAACGTGCCCGGCCGGAGCATCTTCGCGGCAGATCCATCGAGCCCGGCCTGGGTGATGTGCTCGTCTGTCTCGGTGATGACGGAGTACTTCAGCTCAGTCGTCTTGACCCAGGGGATCGTGCCACCGGCCCAGTACGAATCGTTGCCCCGCGATGGCGTCCCGCCAGAGACCACCGAGAAGTGCTGGTCGACGGTGGCCAGTTCCCAGCCAGCAGGGATTGCGCCGACCTCGCTGTCCTTCTGCGCCTCGCTCCGTAGCCCTCGCGAGAACAACTGGTTCATCGCCGCAGCCTTCGCTTGCTCCAGCAGAGCAACGAGTTCGTCTTGAAGTACCAGCGCACGCTCGACTCGGCTCAGGAGTGCTGCGATCGACCGCTGGACTGCCGCGTCCGCGGGATAGGAGAAGTCCTTCTCCTTGAGGACGGTGAAGTGACGGTTGTAGCCCCGAGCGGGCAGGTCGATCGCGCGACAGGCGTAGAAGAAGAACAAGGGGTCGATCTCGCCGACAGGGCGAAGCAATTGGGTGCCGTCAGCTCCTCGGGCGAAGGGCCGGTCGAGGTACTTGAAGGTCCGGCTGTGATCACCGAATACGATCAGCGGCAGTGGGGCTTCGATGACCGCGTCGAGGGAATCCGTCCATCCCGCGATTGGCGCCTGCCCCTGGTCCACAATCGGATAGGCGCCTGCGTTCTTGTAGTCCTTCGTCTGAATCTTCGCTCTCCCAGTGACCGACACCGGCACGATGGACTCTCCGACTGTTGCCGTCTTCCACCCTGCGTTCATTGCTCGGCACCAGTCACAGCGAGCGGTCGCAACAACTCGAGCAACTCCGTGGTCAGATTGGCGTCCTCGGTCGTCAATTCATTGAGTTGCGCCAGCAGCTCCGGAAGTTCAGCGTGAGTTATCGCATCCGCTTGAAGTACCCACTTGCTCGGGCTGAGGTTGTAGTCCGCATCTGCGGCCTGCTGGAGGTCGATGAATGCGACCTCGCCGTCAACAGACTCGCCCGAGTTGAAGAGCCTCGCGAGATCGGCGACGTCCTGGTCAGCGAGGTGGTTCTTGGGTTTGCCCTTGGTGAAACGCCTGCTGGCGTTGACGAGCGTGATCTTGCCCTTCTTGGACTCGGGCTTGCGCTTGTTGAGCACCACGATCACGCCGGCCGCGGTGGTGTTGTAGAAGAGGTTCTCCGGCATGAGGATGACGCCGTCAATCAAGTCCTGGTCGACGAACCACTTGCGGATGTTGCGTTCCTTGTCCTCGTTCTTCGAGCCGGAGCCGCGAGTAACAGCGCCGGTGTCGAGAACGACGGCGGCACGCCCTCCCTCCTTGAGGACTGACAACGTGTGCTGGAGCCACGCCCAGTCACCCTTGCCCGAAGTTGCGCCGCCGTTCTTGATGAAGCGGTCGTACGGGTCATCCTCGAAGATGCTGGCGCCGAACGGCTGGTTCCACATCGGATTGGCGACAACAAGGTCGTACCGGTCGAGTGAACCCGACGGCGTACGGAACTTCGGATTGATCATCGTGTCGCCACGCCGAAGGTCGACGTCCATGTCGTGGATGATCGCGTTCATCCGCGCGACCGCATAGCTCTCGGCCTGGAGCTCCTGCCCGTAGAGCTTCAGCGGCACCTTGGCGGTCGGATCGAGCTCGTTGGCAACGAGCTGCAGCTTGATGAGAAGGCCGGCCGATCCGCAGGCGTAGTCGTGACACGTCTGGCCTGGCTTCGGGCGCAAGATCCGGGCCATAAGGAAACCAACCTCGGTCGGCGTGAAGAATTCGCCGGCGCTCTGGCCGGAACCCTCTGCGAACTTGCGGAGGAGGTACTCGTAGGCGCGACCTAGGAAGTCGGGTTGCACATCAGCGAGTCCTAGTCGGTAGCGCGGATCCGAGAAGGTCTCGACGACACCGTTGAGCTTGGCAGGGTTGATGTCTCGCTCGCCGTTGCGCTCGGCCGCGAAGTCGACGATGTCGATAACGCCTGCCAGCGTCGGGTTGTAGCGGACTACCGCACGCACCGCCTTGGTCAGGTGCTCTCCGATGTCGCGGGGGCGGGTCGTGCGCCCGCGGTCGTCGTCTGGCCAGTCGTACTGGGCGCGGCCGCTGATGACAGGCCACCGCGACTCGGGCGGCAGGTAGAAACGAAGGAGGCTGTGGTCGTTATCGGCGATCTCGATAGCGACGTCGCGGTTGCCGTACTCCTCGGCGAGGCGATCGATCTCGTCGTCGAAGACGTCGGACAGGCGCTTCAGGAACAACAGCGGGAGCAGGTAGTCCTTGAACTTCGGCGCGTCCTTCTCACCACGGATCGAGCAAGCCGCGTCCCAGAGCATCTGCTCCATCGGCTTGGTGGTCGGCGTCGCTGACTTGGCCTGACGGCCACGAGCACGGGTCACAACCGCGCCGCCTGCGGCCGGGGCATCGCCGAGGTCGACGCCGGCCTCCTCGGCCAAAGCATTGATCTTTGCCAGTTGGGCCCGCTGCGGCTTGTTGGCTCCGCCCTCCCACCGGTTGACCGTCGCGACCGAGACGCCGAGGCGCTCGGCCAGCTCAGCCTGGGTCAGGTCTAGCGCGGCACGAAGTGTCTGAAGGAGGGCCGGAGCGAGGAAGCCTTGTGTCATGTTTGTTATGTTTGCATGTTGATATGTCAGAAGCAAGCGCTGGCGGAACTCGGGGTGGGACCTAGCGTGCGTCAGAGCCTGCTTCGGGCCGGGCGGGTGATTCCCTGGGCCTGGTAGGCACTTGAACTCCCTTGGGGCGAGGTCAGGCCATTGCCAGAGGTTGGGCCGCAATCCGTGCCCCAATTCGGCAGTAGGTTTGCTGCCCAACTGCTGGGGGCACGGAGGTCGCGAGCGCGGTCGGCCGCGGACTTGGGCGCCGCCAGCCGCGAGTTGGGCCACAAGCTGCGGCCCAATTGGGCAGCAACCTGCGGCCCGATTCGGCAACAGGTCGTTGCCGAATCGCGACCGCACCGTCGGCTGGCGTGGCATCGTGGCGAAACGGGGCCTTGATCCCTACTCTGGAGTCAGCCACACGGCCCGCCGTGGGGGTCAGCCACTCGTCAGGGCAGCCGCCCGGTGGCGCCGGAGATCCGACCCGCCCTCCGACATGGACGGACTGACCAACCGTTCGACGTGAGTCGACGCGGGTTGGAGAAGCGGGTGAAGGACACCAGCAACAGGATCGAGTTGCCGCCTGCCCGCACTGGTCGGCCGGCTTCGCGCCCTCGCCGCTACGCCCCGGATGAGCTCGTGCGCTTCGATGCACGGATCCCTGCCCGGCTCGCGAAGCAGCTCTATGACGTCGCCCTGACCGATGGCCGATCCGTGACGGCCGTCCATGCCGACCTCCTGGCCGCCGCTCTTAAGTGCCGCGGAGCCGCGATGGACTGAGCAGATCGGCGTAGGACGCCGACATGCGAAAGGCCCAGAGCGGCAACTCCGGGCCTCGTCGCGAATCGCCTCAGCGAGTAGTGAGCTCGCTGTCTTCATCCACTTGCGCAAGCACCCTGAGGGGGTACTTCTATGTCTTCAACGCGTCCAGAGTGCTCTTCTGGAACTGAGAACGTCAACCGCCACGCCGAGGACGAGGACCCGCGGGCCGCGGTCTTCAACTACGTGCCGTACGCGATCCCCAAGGACGAGTGGGCTCCTGTCGCGGACTTCACCCGCGAGTCCGTCCTTCTGGTCCACCCCGGGAGTGAACGACAGGCCATCGAGGCGATGCGGACCGTCTCGCAGTTCGTCGTCTGGGCACACCGCGAGGGCTACCCGCTGGATCGGGACCGAATGTTCGTCCCTGACGCGGTCGAACGCTACATCGCGGTCGCTGCCTCGCACTTGGCAGTGTCTTCGCGCGCCACCCGTCGCTCGGACCTCCGGCGGTTCTCCCGGCAGATCACAACGAAAGCGCCGTGGCCACCCGACCCGCCCCAGCTGAAGCAGCGCAGAACGCTCGTGCCGTTCACCCAGGACGAGATCACGCGCCTGTGGGAGATCGCCAACGACCAGAGCACGAAGATCCGCCGGCGCCGC
>Ga0116186_1002523_pt1 | contig 16508 bp, 10 predicted proteins | sample AD_JPNNA4_MetaG_FD_89806 | JGI IMG/M metagenome (GOLD analysis project Ga0116186, IMG submission 89806) | Active sludge microbial communities of municipal wastewater-treating anaerobic digesters from Japan - AD_JPNNA4_MetaG | ecosystem: Engineered > Bioreactor > Anaerobic > Digestate | place...
ATCCTCGTCGTGCCGTGGCTATTTGGCATCGACCAGGGGGCGCTCGACGCGCTGCCGCCGGCCGTGCGCGCAGTCGTCTACGAATCGCCCGATCCCATCCTGCTCAAGTGCGCCGGCAGCCCGCACATCTACCTGCTGGACGACGGCGAAAAGCGCTGGATCGACACCATCGCCACCTTCACCGAGCGCGGCTACGTCTGGGGCGATGTCCGCTTCGTTCCCTGCGACGAGCTACGCAGCCTGCCCGATGGCGAGCCGATCCCGGCCGACGCGGGGCCGCCGCCGCAGCCGTAAGACATACCCGGTTCTAGGCAGCTTCCATGCTATAATGGCTGCCTATGACGCGGAGCGATTGACATGACCATGAATACGGACCTGAACCTCAGCATGATGCGTGCTCAACTTACCTTGTTGGAACGAGAGATGTCCGCGCTTCGGCGGCTGATCGACCAAATACAGGCTCCCCAGTCCCAAGTAACGTTTGAGGGCCTGGCCGGCGTGTGGCAGGGCACTGTCTTCTCAGACGAAGATCTGGCGTCCTCGCGACTGACCATTTCAGAGAGCATCTGATGCGTTACGTCGTCGATACGCATGCTCTCGTATGGTATCTGAGCAATGACCCTCGGCTTGGACTGGAGGCCCGGCGAATTCTTGCTGAGCCTTCCACCTCTCTGATTATTCCTACGCTTGTCTTGGCCGAAGCCAAGCACATTAGCGAGCGGAAGCGCACGACAATCACATTTGATGAGATCATGCGAACGGTCGCATCTGCCAGGCGAATCACGATATTTCCTCTGGACATTTTCGTCGTTGCCGCCCTGCCAACTAATTTGGACATTCACGACGGCTTGATCGTTGCTACGGCTCTAGCAGCGCGTGACCTGTTCGCCGAGGAAGTTGCTGTTCTTACGCGCGATCAGCTCATTTCAGCATCCGCGCTTGTTCCAGTCATATGGTGAGGGTCACGTCTTCTTAAAGGAAGCTCAGTAGGGGCGCACCTGCGTATGCGCCCGGTTGCGCGTCCGCCCGCCATCATATCATCATGGGCAACCACGGCGGGTTCGCTGGCGAGCGGCCCGCCAGCCACGCCGTAGCCCCCATTTGCTTTACGAGTTCGACCCCCTCGCGGTAATGCACCGCGCGCTCGGCTGGGTCGGCGCCAATGGCGGCCAGGGCGAAAAGGCAGCCGGCCGCGTCCATCGGCCGGCCATAGGCCCGCGCCGCCGCCAGCATCTCCGTCAGCAGTGCGCGCCGCTCGGCCGGCGGCAAGAACGGGGCCAGGCACCGTCCGGTCACGATAGGCAACTTTGGGAAGTCCTCCCGCAGCGCAGCGGCGTGGTTCTCACGCGCCAGCCGGGCCGCGCCCGCCTCGTCGCCGATGGCCTCCAGGTACAGCACCATGTCGATGGTTGTCACGATCGCGCCCTCTTTGCGCCCCTGAGCGTGGTAGCGGCTCAGGCTCGACTCGATGTCCGGCAGCGCCTCAGCCGCGCGGCCCAATGCCAGCAGCGCCGAGGCGCGGTTGCCGCGCCCGCGGCTCAACTCGGCGTCGTTGCCCAACTCCGTGGCCAGTTTCACCATCCGGTTGGAATACTCCAGCAACAGCTCTACCCGGCCCATTCCGAGATAGATGACGCCCAGATCGCCCAGTTCGCTGACGAGCACGTGGCGCGCGTTGACCTCCTCCGCGGCGCGGATGGCGGCCAGCTTCAACGCCTCGGCCTCGCCATAGCGCGACATGCTCAGGTAGACCGTGCCCAGATTGGCCTCGGCGAAGGTCGCTTGCAGTTCGTCGCCAGCCTGGCGGTAGAGTTCGGCCGCGCGGCGCAGATCGTCGGCCGCCGGCGGATAGCGGTCGAACGCCCAGCGAATCGTCGCCCGCCGCATATAGATCGTCGCCAGGTCGTGAGGGTCAATCCCCGGCACATCCGCGAGCCGATCGATCACCGTCTCGCTAAGGGTCAGGGCCAGTTCCGGCTGCGCGGAGTGGCGCAGGGTGTCCATGGTTTCCAGATCGAGTCGGGCCGTGCCCATTGCTGCGCGGGCCGGCGGTTGGGCCGCGGGTAGCCGGGCCAGGTCGGCGCGCAACTCATCCACAAACGTCTGCGCCTCGCCATAGCGCGCCTGCGCCCGCAGCGTGGCGGCGACAACACTGCCGGCCAGGCACAGCGGCCAGGCCGCCCCGCTCTCCTGTGCCAGGCGCAGTGCTTCCCCGGCCGTGTCGCGCGCCGGTTCCAGCCGGCCGGTGTTCAGCAACAAGCCGGCGGCATGGGCCAAATACTCGGCCTGCTAGGCCGGCCGGCCCAGGGCGGCGGCGTGGTCGGCCGCCTGCTGGAGCGTAGCCAGCCAGAGCGACCACTCCCCCCAGCGCACCGGCAACGGATGCAGACGATCCACCAGCGCCAGCCACAACGGCCTCAGTTCTGCCCGCTGGCCGGCGGCATTGAGCAGGGCAAGACAGCTGTCGAAATGGGGGCGCACCTCAGCGGCCGGCCGGCCGTCCACAAAGTCAACCGCCAGGCGTAGCTGGCCCGGCAAACGGTCGGCGTAGAAGCGCCGCCAGCGTTGGGCCTCGTCGCCCCAGGCGCGCGGCGTGGCACTTTGCCCTGTTGCGGCGTTCATGGGTTCGGCAGGCTCTCTTGGAGAGAAGAGTCGCCCCACGCCGCCAGGATTTCCGTCTGCAGGAAGGTAGCCGTCAGGCGGTGCAGCCGGTAGCGGGGCGAGGTTGGCTCGCCGGCCACTTCTAGCAGCGACGCGTCGCGCAATTGGGCCAGCGCATCGCCGAATTCGTCGGGTGGCAGAAAGCTCATCAGTCGCAGCCACTCGACATCCTCCCCATCGGGAGCCAGCGGCAGCAGGGAGAGCAGCAGTTGACGTGCCGGGTCGCCCAGGGATTGCCAGGCGCGCCAGTAGATGTAGCGATACAGCCCTTCGGGAGCGCGGTGGCGGGCGCGGCGTAGATTGTCCAACAGCGCCGGCAGCGGCCACAGGCTCATTTGCGCGGCCACCAGCTTCAGCGCCAGCGGCATGCCGCCAACGACCTCGTGCAGCGCGGCCATATCTTCGGCCGCCAGCCGGGCCGGGTGGCCTCGCCGTTGCAGTTCGGACTCCACCAGCGCCCGGCTGTCGGCCAGCGAGAGCAGCTGCACGGGGAAGCGCGTCACCAGCGGATAGTGGCTCAGCGTCTGGCGACTCGTCAGCAGAAAGCGCGTCGGCCGGGCCAGCGGTAACAGCGCCGGCAACAGCAGTTCCAGGTCGCTGACGCTCTCCAGATTGTCAATGACGATCAGGTGTCGGCCGGCCCTGAGAAAGGGGGCCAGCCGGTCGAGCTTGTCGGCGACGCTTAGCCCGGCCAGTTCGGCGAAGCCCAGTTGTGTCGCCAGCCGGCCGATGACATCCGCCAGCGTGTTGGCGGCGTCGGGCGTCGTCTCAATGGCCCCGGCGTCGTTGAGCCACGTCTGTCGCGCACTGACCCAGGCGATGCCGTCGTAGTCGCTGCCCTGGGCCAGGACGAAGGCGGCTTCGCGGGCCAGGGCCGTCTTGCCGATGCCGCCCAGCCCCTCGATGCTGATCACGTCTGGGCCGTTCGCCGGCTGCAACGCGGCGACCAGTTGCTGCTGTGGCTCAGCCACGCCGAAGAGGCGAGTGTAGTCGGCCGGCGGCAGGTGGCGACCCAGCCGGGCGCGGCGCAGCCGCTGCTGCGCGGCCATCTCCAGCTGCTGTAACTGCTCGGCCAGCCGCCGCGCGCCGTTGTTAACGCGGTGGCGGAAGTTACGCACGTCCAGGTGGGCGGCCTGGGCCAACGCTGCAACGCTCAACGACACGGGCGCAAGATAGCGGTGATAGAGCGCGCTCCACTCCTCCAGAGCCATGTTGCCGCCGCCGAAGTCGCGGCCGAGGGCCAGGAGCAGCGCGACCCGCGTTGCCGCTGGGTCCGTGGGCGGCAACGACTCGGCCGCACGCAGGCGGTCGAGTTCGGCCACAGCCAGAGACGTGACACGGGCACGCAACTGGATGTCGCGCTCAGCCGGCGAAGCGGGCGCGACGGCCCAGGCGGTCGTGTCGCGCAGGAAGTCCAGGTCGAGCAGGGTCGCCGGCGGTTCCTCGGCCCGCCGCCAAGCGCGCAGGGTCGCATTCAGAAGGGAGACAGTAATGTCATCAACGTTCACGTGACGGCTACCTCGATCAGAAGTCGTCCGATGTTGATCCGATGTGTGCCCGATTCCTGTAGAAAACGGTGGAGCACTGTCTAGTATAGCCGTAAGCGTCGTTGGCGAAAAATGGAGGGTCGTATGAACATACCACAAGAGCGCGACGGGGGGTTAACTGCGCGGGAACGCGAGGTGCTGCACCTTGTGGCCGAGGGCTACACGGACGCCGAAATCGGCCGGGCGTTGCACATCTCCATCTACACCGCACAGAACCATGTCAAAAGCATTCTGGGCAAACTGAAGGCGCGCAACCGGGCTCACGCCGGGGCGATGTACGTACGGGCGAATATGGCTGATTCCAGCTATTGAGGAAGTAGCCAGCCACCTTTATACTGTTGATGGGGCCGATCTCGATTGCGCCCGCCAGGGTGTTCCAGTTACGGTGTCGCCACCAGAGGGGAGGCAGACGTGCGTCAGCTCTATCAGATGCCCTCGAGAACACAACTCAGAGCCTTGGTTCTTGTTTTGCTATTGGCTGTACTGACCATGGGCTGCGCACTGATCGAGCGGATGCGTGGCGACGTTATCCTTGAGGGTTCCTATGACCCAATTATCATTCCCATCACTATCAGCATCAATAGCCTGGGAGAGGTCACATTGGAGCCGAGGTCCGAAATCTCGGTGCCCACACCCATCGGCGTCTTCCACGCCGGCGCTCACCTTGAGGCGCATCCGTTCGCTACGTCGCCCCAGAATGTCCTGGTCATCAGGATCGATGATCAGGAATGCGCCTATGACTTGCACGGAGACAGATTTGAGGTGGATTTGAATGGCGGCAATTTCCAGCTTGTTTCCCTAAAGACTGAAGATGACAATATCTACATCGAGTTGAGGGGCGATCATCATACAGGTTGCACACAGGATTGGAGCACAGTCGCTGCGTCAAATCCATCCCAGGGTTCTGGCAATGAGGCCGGATGTCCCGGCGCTTCGCGCTCTTATATGGCCACCGGCACGAGAGCCTACATCTCCGTTTTCCAGGCTTCAGTCCTCCGGGAGCCAAGCGAATTCTCCTCTTTCGCCAGGTACAAGTACCTTGACAGTGGCAATGTCGTGACGGTCATCGACGGCCCGGTTTGTGGGCCGGGTAATCCAGGTCATGTCTTGTTTTGGAAAGTGCGCAGTGAAGTCATCGATTTTGCCGACGGTACAAGCGATGTGGTGGAAGGTTGGGTGGCCGAGGAGAGCGGTGACATCTATTTGATGCGGCCGGTGGAGCAGGCACGGTCAGGGCCGTCAACGTGACAGAATGCCAGTGTACGCGTGGCCAAACACAATCAGAGCGCGAGAGGGGCGGCGATTTTGTTCGGTGAACAAAGTGCCCGCCGCCCAGCTCGATTTCGTCGATGAGCGAAGGCAGTGTCTCAGGAGGAAACTATGAGTGCATTCGAGTACCTGGTGGTGCCCTTTGTGGGCCAGTTAAAGAGCGGCGTTTTCTCGGTCGAGAACGCGCAGAATGTCACCGCCCAGTTGCAGGCCGTCATCTCGCAATACGGCCAGCAAGGGTGGGAGTTCTACCGCATCGACAAGATCAACGTCCAGATCAAGCCCGGTTGCCTGGCCGCGCTGTTTGGGGCCAGCGCGTCCTACATTACGTTCGATCAGATCATCTTTCGCCATTTAACCAATCCGTAAGTGCGCGAAGATCGGCTATCGGCAAGGAAGCCCAGGATGTGACCAAGTACAGTGCCTGTCCAAACTGCGGTCGCAAGCCAACGTGGGGGCGCGTGCCCATTTACGAATGTAGTCGGTGTGGCAAGCGGTTTTGCTATGAGTGCCCCGGCAGCAACGGCGCGCGACGCTGCCCCAACTGTAAGAGCGAGGGTAAGCGGCACGTGGGGGATGCAACATAGGGGAACGCAGCTTGCTTGCCAAGCACGCCACGCGCAACGAAGTCCGCAGACCCATGCCGGCCCGTCAGGGCCTACTCCGGTCAGCCACGCCGGGAAGGACTGCCAGACCCGACACATCGTCTAGACTGGCTCCATCCGCGCCGAAAAATGCCTTAGCACCTCCGGCGCGCTGACGATCCGCACGCCGCGAATGCTGTCCTTGATGCTGTTGACGTAGAGGAGCACCTCGGCCAGGTAGTCCACGTGGCTTTGGGTGTAGACACGCCGTGGAAAGGCCATGCGCACCAGTTCCATCGCCGCCGGCTTCTCGCTGCCGTCCGGCTGGCGGCCGAACATCACCGAGCCGATCTCCACCGAGCGGATGCCGCCCTCCAGATAGAGCGCCAACGATAGCGCCCAGGCCGGGTACTGGCTCGCCGGGATGTGGGGCAGCATCGCTCGCGCGTCGATGTAGATGGCGTGGCCGCCCGGCGGCTGGACGATGGGCACGCCGTTGGCCGTCAGGATGTCGCCCAGATAGGCCACCGAGCGGATGCGATATTGCAGATAATCCTCGTGCAGCACTTCCTCCAGCCCCACGGCGATCGCCTCCAGGTCATAACCCGCCAGGCCGCCATAGGTGGGGAAGCCTTCGGTCAGGATAAGCATGTTCTTGCAGCGCTCGGCCAGGGCGTCGTCGTTCAACGCCAGGAAGCCACCGATGTTGGCCATGCCGTCCTTCTTGGCGCTCATCGTGCAGCCGTCGGCATAGCTGAACATCTCCTGGGCGATCTCCAGCGGCGTCCGGTCGGCGTAGCCCGCCTCGCGCGTCTTGATGAACCAGGCGTTCTCGGCAAAGCGGCAGGCGTCCAGGAAGAAGAGTACGCCATGGCGGTGGCAGACCTCGCTGGCGGCGCGGATGTTGGCCATGCTGACCGGCTGGCCGCCGCCGGAGTTGTTGGTGACGGTGATCATCGCCAGCGGCACGCGGCCGGCGTTGTCGCTCAGCGTTTGCTCCAGCGCCGCCAGGTCGATGTTGCCTTTGAAGGGCAGTACGCGGGCCGGGTCGCGGGCCTCGGCCACGGGGATGTCGCGGGCCTCGGCGTGGCGGTACTCAACGTTGGCCCGCGTTGTGTCGAAGTGGGTGTTGTTGGGCACGATGTCGCCCGGCTTGAGCGCCGAGCCGAAGAGGATGCGCTCGGCGGCGCGCCCCTGATGGGTGGGAATGATGTGTTTGAAGCCGGTGATGCGCCGGGCGGCGGCCTCGAACTTGTAGAACGACTTCGCCCCGGCGTAGCTCTCGTCGCCCAACATCATGCCCGCCCACTGCCCCGACGACATCGCCCCCGTGCCGGAGTCGGTCAGCAGGTCGATGAGCACGTCCTCGGCCGGCAGCAGAAAGAGGTTATAGCCGGCCTCCCGCAGCAACTGTTCGCGCTCGGCGCGCGTCGTCTGGCGGATGGGTTCAACGGTCTTGATGCGGAATGGCTCGATAATGGTCTTGAAGTGCATGGCGGTTCTCCGAAAAGTGGGGTGACGGGATCGTACCACGTCGCGGCCAGAACCACACGGCGTGACGCGGCGGGCAGAAGCCGGGTTCTGCCGCCACGTCGCGCCCGCTGAGATGACTTATCTCGCCGCGCCCTGCTTTGCGCTACCAGCCCGGATGCGGCACGGCTGGCAGCAAGGCGTGTTCGTCCAGCCAGAGAATGGAGCGCCGGTAGAGGCGCAAGTCATTGTCGAGGATGCCGCTGACGCGCGGCTGGCCGTCGCTGCCCAACGCCAGGGCCATGCTTCCTAGCCCGGGCAGGGGATCGCGCGACCATTGGCCGTTCTCGTCGCGCTGATGGTAGGTCAGCACCTCGGCCCCGTTGCGCTCAAGGACGTGGACCCGGCCCTCGGCATCGACCAGCAGGCGGCCGTCGGGGTCGGCCATCGGGGATGTCTCGTTGAAAGCGGTAATCTGCCAGTCGTTGCCCACCTGCTCGGCCATATTCAGCCGGATGAACCACGTTGGCGGCTTGACACCCTCAGAGCGATTCGTCACGTAAAGACCATAGACGGCGTCATCCGGCCCCAACGCCATTGCCAGAAATGGCCGGAGCGGCAGCGTCGTGGTGGCCCAATTGCCGGCGCTCTGGCGCACGGCGACGATCAGTCGCTCTGAGCCCTCGCGGTTGTAGACTACCTTGGACCGGCCCTGACTGTCGAGGGCCAGGAAGGCGAAGGTGACGACGACCCCGTTCGGACTAATCGGCTCGCTGTGCCAGGCGCCGTTGTCCTTTGTCCAGTAGTTGAGCTGGTCGTTCTGAAACAGGATCAGGTGCGGCCGGTTATCCTGTCCCACAGCCAATTGCAATCCGCGGCCGGCGGTGGTAATGGGCGTCAGCGACCACTGACCGGCCGGCCGCACGCCGGCGACAAGCTGATCCCGCTCGCTGTCCACGTAGGCGATCTGGGCCACGCCATCCGGCCCCATCACCGCGGCTATCTCCAGGCCGGCCGGGGGTGGGCTGGCGACAAAGCTTATTGTCCACCTGTCGCCGTCTTTGACCGCCCAGTACAACTGTCGCACGGTCGCATCGTAGGCCAGCAGATGCGGCCTGTCGGCCGCATCCAGCACCAGCGCCTGCGGTCTGCCCGTCGCGCTCTCCTTGGTCACCGCGTCGAACCGCCAATGATCGCCGGGATTGGTGATGTAAGTCAGGCTATCGGCCTCGTGTAGCACGGCCATGTGCGCCACGCCGGCCGAATCCAGCCGCAGTGTGTTGTCGCCGCCGGCCGGCTCGGCTTCGCGCAGCCAGGTCTCTCTCCAGAAGCCGTCGCCGAGCGTGGCGTAGACCAAGTGCTTGTCCCAGCCGACGTAAACAAGGTGCGGCCGGCCCGTCTCGTCCAGCGCCAGATCGGGAGAAAAGCCTTTGCCCGGCTCGATGAGCGTCTGCCAGCCATCTTCGGTCTCCCAGCGATAGACAAGTTGAGTCGGGTCGTTGTCGCCGAAGACGACATGCGCCCGGTCGCTGGCGTCGAGCGCCAGCGATTTGCCGACGAGGATCAGACCCGCGCCGACGACTTCGTGATGCCAGCCAGCGACGTCGCGGCGGGCGAGCGAGAGGGTCGCGCCAGGGCCGGGCTGGTTGCCCATCTCATAGAGGACGACGGGGCGCTCTTGACTGTCGAGAACAAGCACCGATTGGCCGCGCGGCGCGCGGGAAATGGCCACTGTCTCGCTGACCCAGCCCGCGGGCGAGGCGTGGGCATAGAGAAGGGCGGGCGAGCCATCGACTGTGCGACCAGTGACGATGACGTGCGGCCGGCCAGCGCTGTCCAGGGCAAGCGAGAGCGCCGGCGCGGCATCAATGCGCGGCAGAGCGACCGCGGCCGTCTGCCACGCGCCACCGGCGGCGCGAGACACAACCAGAAGCCCCATTTCGCCGGTCGTGGGTGAGGCCGCCGCAGCAACAATGATCAACGTGCCCGACGCATCACTGGCGATGGCCGGGCTGTAGAAGGGGCCGGCGGTCGTCGTCACCATCTCGAAGCGCCACGTCGCGCCGTCGGGCCAGGCGTGAAAGAGTTGACTCTGGCCAAAAACGATGTGCGCCTTGTCGTCGACGCCCAGCGCCATCCCGGGCCTGCCTTGCCCGGCGAGCGTGGGGCCGGTAGCGACCACTTCGTCGCTCCAGACAGGTAAGGGGACCGGCGGGATGCTGTCCAGGCGGGCCAGGCCCGCGGCCGATCGAGGGCCACCGGCATGGATCAGCACGATCAGCGGTAGCAGACCGAGAAAAATGATTCTTTTGTTCATGGCCCCCAAGCCTCCTATCACCATTGTAGATCAGCAGCGGCTTAAATCAATAGCGGTGTCAGGGCCAGGGCTATTGCAAAGTCGGAAGAAGACATCACGCAAAGGGCGCGGAGGAGGCCAAGAAGCGTCTTTTTTGCGCTCTTTGCCCCCTTGGCGATCTTTGCGTGAGGTGTCTTAATGACTTTGCACGGCTATGGCACGGGCACGAAGGGAAGCACGGCGTGCTGGTTCAGTAACACGATTCCCCGCGTGTCGAGCCATAGATCAGAGTGCAACGTGCGACTGATGCGCGGCTGCCCGTCGCTGCCCACGGCCAGCGCGAAAGCGCCGCTATAGACCTCAGGGCTGCCACTAGTCCATTGGCCGTCGGCCGCCCGCCGGTCGTAGTGCAGCTGGCCGGAGGCGTCGCGCGCGGCGATGTGGACTGTGCCGTTGACGTCGACGACCAGGCTGGCCGCCAGGGAGTCTTCCCCGTTATACATATCCTCGAACAGATCGTGGTGCGTCCATTGACCGGCCACTTGCTCCGATAGCCGCAGCGTGTAGAAGGTAAACGGCGGTTTGTGGCCCTCGGTGCGAAATGTCAGCGTCAGCAGATAGAGCGACCCATCCGGCCCCAGAGCCATGCCGACGACGATATCCCCCACCGGCAACGTCTCGGTCTGCCAATCGTTCTCGCCCTGGCGCACAGCCTTCACCATGCTACCGTCGCTGGCCCAATAGACGACGTAGGGCGTATCCTCGCTATCGAGCGCCAGATAGGCGCTATAGATGTCTACGCCGGCCGGGCTGATGACTTCGCTCCGCCACACGCCGCCTTGTTGCGTCCAGTAGACGAGCTGACGCCCCTGAATCATGATCAGTTGCGGTCGGTTGTCGTGCCCCACGGCCAGAGCCAAATCGCCCCCGGCGGTGGTGATCGGCTCCAGCGACCATGCGCCCCCCGGCCGTGTGCCGACGATGAGGGCATTCCCTGGTTCATCGACGTAGGCGATCCAGGGCACGCCGTTTGGCCCGATGGCCGCGGCCAACTCTAGCTCGTAGAGCGGTAGGCCACTGAGGTCGGCGACAAGGCTTGTCGCCCACGTATCGCCATCTTTGACCGCCCATCGCAACTCCTCCACCGATGGCTGAGTGTAGAGAAGATACGGCCGGTCATCCGCGTCGAGGGCCAGCGCATGCCGGTCGCCCACCGGGTCTTCGACGGCCACGGGCATGGCAGCCCAGGCCCCACCACGGTTGGTTGCGTAGTAGAGACTCTGCGCATACTGCAAGGTAGAGATGTGGGCCGCGCCGCTGGCGTCTAGCAACAGGGTGTTGTGGCTACCGGCATGCCCGACCATCGGTATCGTCGTTCGCTCCCAGCCCGCGTCGCCCAGCACGGCATAGACGATGTCTTCGTTGGCATTGGTATAGGCAATGTGCGGCCGGGCGGCGTCGTCCAGCGCCAGACTGAGGACATAGCCCGTGTCAGACTCCACCCGCGTCTGCCAGCCGTTGCCGGTCTGGCGCAAATAGACGAGGCGCGCGGGTTCCAGGTCGCTGAAGACGACATGCGCCCTGTCGGCGGCATCCAGCGCCAGCGAGCTGCCGACGATGTGCGCGGCATGGGCAAGCGATTGGTGGGTCCAGCCAGACGCCTCGCGCCGCGCCAGCCAGAGAATCTCGTCCTGGTGGTTGGTGTCGTAGGCTTGGTAGAGGATCATGGGGCGATTGCCGCTATCGAGCGCCAGAGAGATATAAAAGGCGGCGTTGCCCTCAAGCTCGATTGTTTCGCTGACCCACCCCGCGGGCGAGGCGTGGGCGTAGAGCAGAAACGGGGTGAAGTCGGCTGTGCTGCCCGTCGTGGCCACGTGCGGCCGGCCGTCGCCGTCCAGGGCCAGGGCCAGGACTGGATACTCGCTGATCGACGGCACGGGGATGGGCGCTGTTTGCCACTCACCGCCCGGCGCGCGCGAATAGGCGACCAGTTCCTTGCGTTGGCGGCTGGCCTCCGTATAGGCAACGATGGTGATGTTACCGGCGTCGTCGATGGCGATGACCGGGCCGGTCAGCGCGCCGCCATTCGGATCGACGGTCTCGACCTGCCACGACGCGCCGTCGCGCCAGGCGTGGAAGAGGCGGTTGCGGCCGTAGACGAGGTGGGGGCGGCCATCGGGGTCGAGGGCCATTCCCGGCACGCCCTGTTCGGCCAGATCAACGCCCGCCACGGCCACTTCGCTCTGCCAGACGGACAGGGGCACAGGCGGGATGCCCGCTTCGCGGGCGCTTCTGGCAAACGACTGGCTACCGGCAACGATGAGGAAGACCAACGCCAAAAGGAATGAAAAGGCGATACGCACTTTCATAGGTTTTCCTCCTGATAGTCATTATAGATCGCCGCTGGGCGGAATCAATCCCGGTTTGGGTAGGTTTGTTCCCGCTACACCCTCGCCCGGACACCCGCAAAAGCCCCTTTCGTCCGCGTCTCATTGAGCCTATGCCACGGCCCGGGCAATTGGATGTATAATCCAGTTATGCTCACGAGTGGGAGTGGATTGGCGACAACGATAGCGTCCACTGGCCTGATCTGGACGAGGACATCAGCGTGGCAGGCATCAGCGCCGGACGACGATCGGGGAAGAGCCAGCGGTCGTTGCAAAGGTGGTTAGAACGACGATAGCGAGTCGCCTATAATCGACGGCAACTTGCTCCAGAGGATTGGAGTAGACACATGATCGATCTGACGCTTCAAGTTCCAGACGAACTAGCCGAGCGCCTCCAGTCGATCGGGCCCTGGTTGCCAGCGGTGATTGAATTGGGGCTTCTCGGGCTTCGAACGCGAGCAGCAGCAGTGGCCAGCGAGGTAGTCGCTTTTCTAGCTACGAATCCGACTCCTGAAGCAGTGCGTGGGTACCACGTTTCTGAAGATGCTCAGACCCGTCTGCGCCGTTTGCTTGCGCTCAATAGCGAGGGGCTTTTGGGGGAGGAAGAGCAACGCGAACTAGACGAACTTGCCGAACTGGAGCATGTTCTCATTATGCTAAAGGCGCGCGTTTCTGAGTAGGTCATCCACAGGACAAAAAGGTGGAATCGGTATCCGGGAGCTTACGCCGCTTGGTCATTGAGCGGGCAAACGAGCGGTGCGAGTATTGCCTGCTTCCTCAGTCGGCTTCGCTTCACAAGCATGAACCAGATCACATTATCCCGCGACAGCACGGCGGAAGCACAAGCTTTGAGAATCTAGCGCTAGCGTGCTTTCGGTGTAACCGTCATAAGGGGCCTAATCTTGGCTCACTCGATCCCGATACCGGCGAGTTGGTTGGCTTGTACAATCCACGACGGCATCGCTGGACTGATCATTTCCAAATCGAAGACGGTGTCATACAGCCTCTTACGCCAGAGGCACGCGTCACGGTGATCGTTTTGAGACTCAATAGTGATGAGCGAGTGGCGGAACGCCGCCGACTCATTGCGGCGGGTCTCTACTAGAGTACATTTGGTGCAAGAGCCTTTGTCTAGGTCTACTGTGTTAGACAGGAAGAGAAAACCATGCCCACTGAAGCCTACATCTACGACGCCATCCGCACCCCGCGCGGCCGCGGCAAAGCCAACGGCTCGCTGCACGAAGTCCGGCCGCTCGATTTGCTCAAAACGCTTTTCGATGAACTGCGCGTCCGCCACGATCTGGACACGGCGCAGGTGGACGACGTGCTACTCGGCTGCGTCACGCCGGTCAAGGAGCAGGGCGGCAACATCGCTCGTACCGCGCCGCTCTACGCCGGCTGGGACCTCGACCTGCCCGGCGCGCAACTCAACCGCTTCTGCGCCTCCGGCCTGGAGGCGGTCAACCTGGCGGCCATGAAGGTGCGCTCCGGCTGGGAGGAGATGGTCGTGGCCGGCGGCGTGGAGTCAATGTCGCGCATCCCGATGGGCAGCGACGGCGGGGCCATGTGGGACGACTACGAGGTCATGGGCCAGCTCGACATTGTGCCCCAGGGCATCAGCGCCGACCTGATCGCCTCGCTGGAGGGCTTCAGCCGCGCAGACGTGGACGCCTACGCCCTGCAATCGCAGCAGCGCGCTGCCGCGGCCCAACGCGAGGGGCGCTTCACGTCCATCGTCCCCGTCCGCGACGCCAATGGCCACGTCCTGCTCGACTGCGACGAGCACGCCCGCGCCGACGCCACGCTGGAGGGACTGGGGGCGCTCAAGCCAGCCTTCGTCGCCCTCGGCGCGATGGGCTTTGACACCGTCGCCCTGCGCAAATACCCGCAACTGACGGCCATCGACCACGTCCACACCGCCGGCAACTCGTCGGGCATTGTCGATGGCGCGGCGCTGGTGCTGGTCGGGTCGAAGGCCAAAGGCGAGGCGCTGGGGTTGCGGCCGCGGGCGCGCATCGTCTCGGCCGCCCTGCTGGGCGACGAGCCGACCATCATGCTGACTGCCCCCGCCCCGACCTCGCAACGGGCGCTGAAGAAGGCGGGCATGGCCGCCGGCGATATTGACCTGTTCGAGATCAACGAAGCGTTCGCCTCGGTCGTGCTGAAGTTCATCCGCGAGATGGGCCTGCCCGACGGCTCCGCGCGCGTCAACGTCAACGGCGGGGCCATCGCCCTGGGCCATCCGCTGGGGGCCACGGGGGCGATGATCCTGGGCACGGCGCTGGACGAACTAGAACGGCGCGACCTGTCCACGGCGCTCATTACCCTCTGCGCCGGCGGCGGGATGGGGATTGCGACGATTATTGAGCGGGTGTGATATGTACGTGTCCGAATTAAGTTCGCAAGGGCACATCCGTTATGAGTACTTGCCGGGGCGTGTTTGCGGAAGATTCATTCTTCGATGAGGCAATGAATCTGCTCGAGCAGTCATGGAAATCATGGAACTCAGCGGCATCTGCGTCGACACCAATGTTCTAATTGCCTTCCTTAGTTTGCATCGTCGCCTATCGCTCACACCGGCTTAGCCATCGCCATTGCCCACCGTCACCGGGATCGCCACCTCGTCAAACGTCCCGTCGGCGCGCACGACCGTCAGCAGCAGCGTGTAGAGGCCATCTTCCAGGAGCGTCGTGTCCCACACGCCCAGCTCGCCATCTTCCACGGCCGTCTCCCCGCGCGCGACGATGAGCTGCATCGCCTCCGGCATCAGCCCGCTGAACCACGCCAGCTGGTAGTAGGCGAAGTTCTCGCCGCCGGCCGAACCGACCACCGGCCACTGACCTTGGGTCGAGTCCTGTCGCCCGACCACCGTCCACGGCTCCGGCGACGCCACCGCCGCGCCGCCCGACCGCGTGGGCACGCGGCGGATGGGGTCGTACTCGGTCGGCGGGGCGGGAATGTCGTGGTCGGCCGCCCACTGGGCCAGTTCGGGCGGGAAGACGGTGAAGACGCGGCGCTCGATCAGGTTCGGCGGCGTGAAGATAGTCGCCAGCCGGCCGGTTTCGCGGTTGACGGCCACCTCACGGGTCATCGTGTCTGTGGCTATCGGCTCTGTGCCAGCCACGAACCACTCGCGCACCGTGGGACAGTCCAGCCCGCCACGAGGCGGCAGCGACCCGGACAGGGCGCAGACATCGACGGCGCGCAGCCCGGCCGGTCGCGTCCACTCGCCGGCCGGCTGCCCGCCCAGCGCCTGGTCGAACAGCGCCCGCCAGATGGGCGCGGCGGCGTTGTCGTCGTCAGCCGCGCCATTGGCCCAGACGCCCACCAGCCGATCCGGCGATAGTCCCACGGCCCAGTCGTCGCCGGCGGCCGCGCGCCCCGTGGCCAGAGCCGCGCCGCCGGCGTCGGCGCGCAGCATATCGGTCAGCAGCCAGGCCAACTCCGGACTCACTACGTCGCGCGTTTCCGGGCCGAGGGCATAGACCTCACTTCCCTGCACATCCAGCACACGCCTGATCGTCGCCGGGCGTGGCCGCTCCGCGCCGGGCGCGCCGGCCAGCGTGCCGCCGTTGCCGAGGGCGGCGAAGGCGTGGCTCAGGCTGAGCAAGTCGGCCGAGAAGCCCTCCTGGGCGAAGGCCAGGCCGGGCGTGGCGTCGCTGGCCATTACGCCCAGCGCGCCGGCGTTCTCCAGCACCCGCGCCACGCCCACCCAACCGAGCATCTGTGTTGCCGGGGCGGCGCGGCCGGCGGCCAGCGCCTCGCGCAGCCGCAGCGGCCCACGGTCGTCGCCGTCGTCGGGCGGCACGTAGGGCTGGCCGTCCTGTAGATAGATCTGCTCCACGTCGTAGGTCAGGCTGGCAGCGGTGTAGCCCTGGCTGAGCGCCGACAGGGCGATGAACGGCCGCGCCAGCGTGCCCACCGGCCGGGCGGTCAGCGGCGCGTCGCCGGCCAGGGCTACGATCGCCCCGGTGGGTACGTCCAGAATGACGACGGCCGCCGCCTCAGCCGAGGGCTCATCCGTCAGCGCCGCGGCCGCCGGGCAGGGCGGCCCGCCGCCGACCGGCTCGCCCTGGCCGGCCGCGGCCACACAGGCCGCCGCGGCTTGCAGCGGCAGGTCTAGCGTCGTCTCTACCTGGTAGCCGCCGCTCACCAGCCGCGCCGGCCCCAGCAGCCGCTCCAACTCCGCGCGGGCCAGCCGGGCAAAAGCCGGGGCGACGGAGTCGCTGCCCGGCGGCGGAGCCAGGCGGGCCAGCGCGCCGGCGTTCTCCAGCACCCGCGCCACGCCCACCCA
>Ga0116186_1002524_pt1 | contig 16504 bp, 10 predicted proteins | sample AD_JPNNA4_MetaG_FD_89806 | JGI IMG/M metagenome (GOLD analysis project Ga0116186, IMG submission 89806) | Active sludge microbial communities of municipal wastewater-treating anaerobic digesters from Japan - AD_JPNNA4_MetaG | ecosystem: Engineered > Bioreactor > Anaerobic > Digestate | place...
CGATTTGCTCGGGAGAAGCGCCAAAACGATGACCGCGTAGACCCATCCATAAGGCAAGGGGAACAGGGGGGGTGGGGGCATTTTCGAGGAGCAGCCTGGGGGTGTTTTCTGTTGACAAACACATATGGGCGGGAATGCAGGGAGAATGCCAAGGGGCCATGAAGCCCGACCGGATCCCCGTCACCCTTGCAGATGGCTATTCTTCTACGAGAGATCCACTCGCCTCCACAAGGAGAGCCACTGGTCTCCTGAAATAGAGCCGGAGGTCTCCTCGCGGAGAGCCCGCAGCCCACTCTGAAGAGGCAAATCTCCCAGGATTCGAACGCACCCCGAGGGATGCGTGCGAATTCGAACAAGGGAGATTCTGCGGCGGGCACCGTTGGGATTGAGCGGAAGGAGCATCGAAGGAGAGAAAGCCTCGCCCCGCGCCCCGATGCCCCCCGTGGGCCGGAGATCTTCCCCCGCGAGAAAGCCCTTTTCAGGGCGTCGGCATGGGCGCATGAAGCATCATTTCTCCGAAAGAGGGGACGTCATGAAGGGCGTCATCGATATTTTTGACTTTCATCAACGTATAATGGGGCGCTATGAATCCTTCGCCTCCAGCTTTCTCGATGTGGACGATCCGCAGATAGAAAGGGCCTTGACCGATACCGGAAGGCTCAAGTCGATGTGTCCGGAGCCGCTCATACAGTTCAATCCCTCCTATGAGCCCGGGGCGAGCGTCGAGGATCTCGTGGGCCAAGGCGTTCTCACCCCCGCCATGTCCGGCGAAACACCGACCCGTGGAGCGGCGCGGCCCTCGACGGACGCACCCTCCGCATGGTGGGACTTCTTCCTCTGCCGGACGCCCTCGCGGAACGCACCGAACACATCACCTGCGACGAGGAGGAGCGGCAGAGGATAGGCTACCAGATCGACACCTACTTTCGCTTCAAGGGGGACGAGAAGCGCCTCTCCGAAATCCGCCTCGTCGCCGGGGAAGATGTGCTCCTTCGCCTCCGCTTCATCCCCTCCGCCGAACTGATCTACGTGAACACCAAATGGCGGATCGCGACAGAAGAGGGATTCGTGCTCCACCGCACCTCCGGTCACTGGAAGAGCCACGCCTTCCGCGAACGCCTGCTGAACGGGCAGGAAAAGAGAAGCAAGATGAAGCCGGAGGAGCTGAAGGTCGTCAAGCTCTACACCAGCGACACCGCCGACGCTCTCTACATCGAGCCGCTCAAGATCCTCGACCTCGACCGAGCCGGGCGCGTCACGCTCCAGTACGCCCTCAAAACCGCCGTCGAACGCACCTTCCAGGTGGAGAGCGCGGAACTCGGCGTCACCCCCATCGGCAACCCCGACTCGCCGAATCTCCTCATGTTCGAGGCGTCGGAGGAGAGCCTCGGCGTCATGGCGGCCATGGTCCGCGAGAGCTCCGCCTGGAGGCGCGTCGTCGACGAGGTGTGGAAAATCTGCCGCTTCGACGAGGCGGGCTATGAAGAAAAGGCGAGTTACGACGACCTGCTGAGCTACTACAACCAGCCCGACCACGCCGTGATCGACCGGCATCTCATCAAAGGCGCGCTCGAACGCCTCCGCGACGCCCGCGAGGAAGTCGGCTCTCCGGAAGGGGGAACCTACGAAGAGCAATACCGTCGTCTGCGGGAAAGCTGCGACCCTTCCAGCCCCACGGAGCGGCGCTTTCTCGCCTATCTCCACGAGAGGGGGCTCCGTCTCCCCGACGACGCCCAACGGCGTATCGAAGGGCTCTACTGCCAACCGGACTTTTACTACGAGCCCCGGTCGGGGGGCAACGCCCTTCCGGTGCACGTCTTCTGCGACGGCACGCCCCACGACGACGAGAAAACGCGGGAGCGCGACAGGCGGCAGCGCCACGCGATCATCGACAGGGGGCATGACTACATCGTCTATGGCTATCGGGATTCGCTGGATCACGTGGTCGCCTCGCGGCCGGATATCTTCCGAAAGGTGCGGTGAGGAAGAGGTGACAAGCTACAAGACGGAGACGCTGGTGCACGCCAGAGGTCGGGACTGGGTCGTCCTGCCCTCCGAACGCGAAGATCTTCTCAGGCTCAAACCCCTCGACGGACGCGAGGAGGACGTCCGGGGCATTTTCCTTCCGCTCGCGAGGGAGGGGGAGATACGCCCCTCGCAGTTCGGTCCGCCGACCGGGGCCGACCTCGGTAGCGCCCGCGCGGCCCGGCTCCTCTTCGACGCCTCGCGCCTCTCGCTCCGCTCGGCGGCGGGCCCCTTCCGCTGCGCCGCGAAGCTCGGATTCCGCCCGCGAAGCTACCAGATGGTCCCCCTCGTCATGGCGCTCAAGCAGCGCGAGGGAATCCGCCTTCTGCTCGCCGACGACGTGGGCATCGGCAAGACCATCGAAGCCCTCCTCATCGCGAGGGAGCTGCTTGAGCGGCGCGAGATCCGGCGCTTCGCCGTCCTCTGCCCCCCGCACCTCTGTGAACAGTGGCAGACCGAACTGAAAGAGAAGTTCGGCATCGACGCCACGAGGAGGAAGTCGCCGCGGGCCTCGTCGACCAGGACGGCAAAAGGATCGAGAAGAAGGGCGGAACGAAAAAGAAACGCGCCTCCGCCGCCGATCAAGGGCAGGGGCTCCCATTTTAACCGGATAACCCGCGCCGCCGATCGCCAGAACTCCGGGGGAAAAGAGCCCCTCCGCAGGAGAAGCGAAGAACCGTTCCTATCATGAAAACCCGGTCTCCAAGCTGAAATTAACGAAGGAGCTGTACGAAATGAAAGCCAACGAAGCCGCCTTTCTCGAACTGATCAAAAAATCGCCCCAGTTTTCCATCCCCATCTATCAGAGAACCTACTCGTGGACGGAGAAGGAGTGCCGCCAGCTCTGGGACGACATCCTCCGCACCGGCGAGAGGGACGACATTCCGTCGCACTTCATCGGCGCCATCGTCTACATCACTAAGAGCGCCCACGAGACCCTTCTCTCCCCCTCCTCCCTGCTCGTCATCGACGGACAGCAGCGCCTTACCACGCTCACGCTGCTCCTGGCGGCTCTGGCAAATCACCTGAGCCTCCTCCCCGAAGCCGAAAGAGAGCCCATGGAGGGCTTTTCGCCGAACAAACTGTGGGCCTATTATCTGATCAACCGCGAAGAAGAAGGAGAAAAACACTACAAGCTCATCCTGACCCAGACCGACAAGGAGTCGCTGATAGCCCTTCTCTCCGGAAAAGAGCTCCCCCGGGACCGCTCGCTCCGCATCGACGAGAATTACACCCTCTTCAAAGAATGGATCGCCGCAGAGAAGGAGAGGCTCGCGGTCCTCTGCCGGGGGATCGCCAAGCTCATGGTCGTCGAGGTGGCGCTGGATCGCAGTCATGATAATCCGCAGCTCATCTTCGAGAGCATGAACTCCACCGGCAAGGAGCTGAGCCAGGCGGACCTCATCAGAAATTTCATTCTGATGGGTCTGGAGCAGCGCCTCCAGACCGAGCTGTACGAAAAGTACTGGCGACCGATGGAGGTCGACTTCGGCCAGGAGGCGTACAGCGCTCACTTTGACGCCTTTATGCGCCACTATCTCACCGTTAAAAGCGGAGAAATCCCGAAACAGGGAGAAGTTTACGAAGCCTTCAAATTCTACGCGCGCTCCGGCGATATCGTCTCGCAGGGAATGGATCGCCTTGCCGAAGACCTTCGCCTTTACGCCCGATTCTTCTGCGCCATGGCCCTCGACGCCGAGAAAGACCCCGATCTGCAGAGGGCGTTTTTCGACCTCAGGACGCTCAAGGTCGACGTGGCCTACCCCTTTTTGCTGGTGATGTATGCCCGATATCATGAAGGGCTGTTGCCGAAAAAAGACTTCTTGGAGCTGATCCGTCTTGTGGAATCCTACGTCTTCCGCCGCGCCATCTGTGAAATCCCCACAAACTCGCTCAACAAGACCTTCGCCACCTTCGCCGCCTCTGCGAAAGAGCTTGATCCGGATCGCCTTCTTGAGGGCCTGAAAGCGCACTTTCTTCTGCTCCCCTCCTATCGGCGCTTCCCCAGCGACGATGAGTTCCGCCGCGACCTCCGGACGCGCGATCTATACCACTTCCGCAGCCGCAGCTACTGGCTGAGAAGGATGGAGAACCACGAACGAAAGGAACACGTGAGCACAGAGGAGTACACCGTGGAACACATCATGCCGCAGAACGAGAACCTTTCCGCCGCGTGGCAAACCGATCTGGGCCCCGAGTGGAAACGGATCTGGGAGGATTGGCTGCACACCCTGGGAAACCTGACGCTCACCGGGTACAACTCGGAGTACAGCGACCGCCCGTTCCGGGAGAAACGCGACATGAACGGAGGCTTCAAGGAGAGCCCGTTGAAGCTCAACAAGGGGCTCGGGGCCCTCGAAAAGTGGGACGAGAACGCCATAAAGCAGAGGGCCGAAAATCTGAGTGCCATGGCGCTGGCCATCTGGAAGGCCCCCGCCCTGCCGAAGGAGACGCTGGACTCCCATCGCACCAGAACCCCCCGCCCATCTTCCTACACCATCGACAATCATCCCTATCTTTCCGATAAGGACGGGAAATTCAGTGCTAAAACGCGCGTCCTGTTCGAGATGCTGCGGAAGGAGATCCTCGCCCTCGACCCCTGCGTCACCGAGGAGTTCCGGAAGCTCTACGTCGCGTACAAGGCGGAGACCAATTTCGTGGACGTCGTCCCTCAGGCTAAACGGATGCGCCTTTCTCTGAACATGCCCTTTTCCGACATCGTCGACCCCCGTTCGCTCTGCAGGGACGTGAAAGGAGTGGGCCGATGGGGGAACGGCGACGTCGAGGTCTTCCTCTCCTCGGAGGATGAGATCCCCTACATCATGAGCCTGATCCGCCAGTCCTTCGAGCGGCAGATGGACAATGGGGAAGGGGAGTGAGGCCCCTCCCTTTCAAGGACAGAATTTTTGTCTGATTAGCTTTACCGCCCCTCGGAGGCGGCCGCGCACCGAGGAGCCCGTCCGTGCGACAGATGCCATGCGCCACCGTCGACGGACGCCAAGCGACGGGGCGGTTGACAGGTACTGGGTACGCCGATAGGTAACAACGAACCTTGACAACCGGCACGGGAATTTCGAACGGGCACGCCGGAGGGCGCGAAACTGGCGGGACTGATTCGGAAGGCTGGCGGGGTGAACCTTGAAAACTCTTTGCGGGATCAGCGGTAGGCGTCGCGACGGTGGGCGATGCGGATGACGAGGACCACAAGGGTCTTGTCGAAGATCTCGTAGACGATGCGGTAGTCGCCAAGACGGAGACGGTAGGCGTCGCTTCCGGTGAGCTTGAGGCACCCCCGAGGACGGGGGTTTTCTTCAAGAGAAAGGAGCACCCGGGCGATGAGTTCCGCCACGTCGCGGGGAAGGCTTTTGAGTTCTCTGGCGGCGCCGGATTTTATTTGAACGTCGTAGCGGTCAGGCAATACCCATCTCCTGGAGAACTTTCCGGAGAGGCAGGGAATCCTGGGATCGGCGCTCTCTGGCGACGTGGAGGTCTTCTTCGTCCTCAAGGCGCCGCTGCTGTGCCAGGAAGGCAGCATAGCTGGCCACCTTTTCGACGTCCTCGGGAGGAAGGTCCCGGATGATGCGGTACACGGCGCGACGGGGTCCAGGATCTTTGAGTTTTGTGGGCACGAGAAACACTCCTTTCGCGGGGCATGCGGCATTCCTTCCACAAAGAAAAACCCCCCGAAGGACTGAATTGCCGGAGGGGCTGCCTCCGTCCTCCGGGGGGAGTAAACGAACGATATGAAACAACCAGATTGTACAGGATTCACGGAGGGTGTCAATCTCGTCCCTTCAGCCTAGATCCGCACCTTGAGAATACGCAAAACCTCTCTGGCCTGCGCGGAGAACAGTGCTAAGGTGGAGTTTGCAAAGCCCTGTGTTTGTCAACAGAAAACACCCCCAGGCTGCTCCTCAAAAATCCCCCCACCCCTGTTCCCCTCGCCCTATGGATGGGTCTACGCTGTTTGTTGCAAAATAGAAGTGGGCAAAGTTGCAAGGCAAAAGTCCCCAGGTTTGCCGGGGCGAAATCCCCAGAAATGCAAAGGGGCCATGAAGCCTGGCCGGATCCCCGTTACTCCTTTAGTGCTATCCAGGCATCGAAGGGGAGGGAAGGGGGTGCTCCCCATGGCCTGGGCGCGAAGTTCCGGGGTCAACGCCCGGTCGAAATTGGTCTGGCCGAGCAGGGATTTTTCGTAGCTCTGGTTGTCGATCTGGTGAATAAGAACATTTTTTGACCAGCCGAACTTGCGGGTCATGCGCAGATAGAATTCCCGCTCCAGCGGGTCCTTGCAGCGCTCCAGGATGGCCAGGTTGTGGCTCCAGCCGATTTCTCGCCCCAGTGGTGCGAGTTTTTCGAGTCTGGAGTATGCCTCGGATGACGATATGGTGAGCCCAGGCAATTTCTCCAACCAGCGGTTGGAGTCTTATGGCCGCTGTATTGGGGCGCATCCTAAGAGTTTGCTTCAGGGGCGCCGGGAGCCGTACCCCCCTATGTCATGAGCCTGATCTGCCAGTCCTTCGAGCGGCAGATGGACAATGGGGAAGAGGAGTGAGGCCGCCTCCCCTTCAAGGACAGAATTTTTGTCTGATTAGCTTTGCCGCCCTTCGGAGTCGGCGGCATACCCGGGAGCTCGTCCGCGCGAAAGATGCCATGCGCCACCGTCGACAGACGCCGAAAGCGACAGGTCGGTTGACAGATACCGGTCAGCGCGGGGCGCCACCGTGATTTTGGCCAAGACTTCTTTAGGACGCGCCCCAGCGCGGGGTGAACCGTCGCCGGGGCCCGTCCTAAGAGTTTGCCTCAGGGCCGCCGGGAGCCGTACTCCAGCCAGGTAAGGACGACCTTTTTCCGCAGGGGTTCCACATCGTCGCTTTGGCGGGCCAGGGCTTGGCGGTAGGCCTCCAGGGCCTGGCGGAACGCCAGACGCAGGGCGCGGAGCTCGAGGGTCTCTCCGGGGGGAGCCTCCGCCCCCGCCTGGGCCCGGATGACGAAGAGCGTTCCCAGCACCCGGTCGCCCTGGAGGAGGGTCACGGTGCGGGTGTCATCCTCGGAGCCGGGTTCCAGGCGCAGGGTGAGCCCCCCCAGGGAGCCCTCGGCGCGCTCCGGCCCCTCGTCCCGCAGCAGAAAGACCTGCCGGTCGTGCAGGGTGCACCGGAGCATGTCCCCCTGGCGCCGCACCGTCAGAAGGGCGAATCCCGGGGGCGCCCCTCCTGGAGCCCCTTCGGCCCTCATGAGGGTGATCCATTCCCCTTCGTAGGGAGACGGGGGAAGTTCGGGTTCCGGCGTGGGGGAGAGGGTCACCGCACCGGGTTCCCTGGTGGGGGCGAGGGTGAGCATGGGGGGTAGATCGGGGAGCTCGGGCTCCGGGGTGGGTGAAGGCTCCGGCACCGCCGTCGGCGCCCTGGAGGGGGCCAGGGTGGCCACGGGGGGCAGCTCGGGAAGCTTTACCAGGTCGCCCGAGATCTCGGGCTCGGGGAGGTCTAGCTCGGGAGTCTCGGGGACCTCTTCGGCCAGGCTCTCCAGGGGAGGAAGGTCTTCCATTTGCTCGTCTTCTTGATCGTCGCCCCTGTCGCCAGAGGCCGGGGCCGGGGTCGCCAAGGGGGCGCCCCGCCGCAAATCCTCCAGATAGGCCCGCAGGGCGGCGTCCTCGTAAAGTCCGAGGCTCTTCTCGTACAGGGCGATGGCCTCGTCCCGGCGCCCTTCCCGCAGGAGATCCGCCGCCTGGCGCCGCAATTCCAGGGCTTTTTTCCAGGCTCCAAGGCGATCGGTGAGCAGATCGCCGGTGGGGGAGAGCTCCGGCGCCCCTTCCCCGGACAGGGTGGGGGTGGGGTCGGGGAGGGGAGAGGGGAGGGCGTCCGGCCCACGTTCCGGCGACCCCGTCGGGAGTTCGCAGGGCTCGGTGCGTCGGATCACCAGCACCCGGGGGGGAACGCTCCCGGCGCTTCCCCGGTCGAGCACAAAGATATTTCCCTGAGGATCCGATGCCAGACCTTCCAAAATGCCCGCCCGGGCCAAAAGTTTCAGATCAAGTCGGTCCTTCAGGGTGCCGTCGGGGTCATAGATCCACACCGCTTCGTTCCAGGTGTCCAGGACGGCGATGCGGCCGCAGGGGTCCACCGCGACGGATTTCGGGTCGAAGTACACCGCTTCCCATCCCGGAGGTGGGGTGCCCCGGCCGAAGGCGTTCCAGACCTCCCGGGGCTCTCCCTCGGGAGAAAAGCGCACCATGAGCCCCATGCGGTCCTCCGAACGGGTGATGGCCACCACGCCTCCGGAGGGTTCCCAGGCCGCCCCCTGGAGCTTGGGCACGCTCCAGGAGCGGGTGAGGGCCCCCTCGGAGGTCAGCACGGAGAGGCGGTTCCCTTCACTGATGGCCCCATCGGCCACCAGAAGCTCCTCCGCACCGTTTCGGGACAGGGAAAGGATGTATTCCATGGGGGGATCGGCCTTGCCCTTGAGCTCGACGCGCCGCCGGAAGTTCCCCGTCGCATCGCACTCGTGCAGCACGGGGGCGTCGTAGCCGTAGCCTCCGTCGCCCACCATCACGCCTCCCTCCGGGAGCCCCCATAGGGCCTTGATCTGGGCGAAGGTCCCCGGTTCCCCTTTGCCCTGCTTGCCCCAGGTGTCCCGGAGGGTCCCCGGGGCGTCAAGCACTCGGATGATCCGTTGGCGCCAGTCGGCGACGTAGATGAGCCCTTGGCCGTCCACCGCCAGGGCGGCGGCGCCGCCGAATTCCCCCGGAGACCTTTCCAGGAGCAGATCGGGGGAGAGGACGTACGAGGCTCCCCCTTCCCGAAGAGAGCCCAGGAGGGCCGCCACGTCCCCTTCCCGCTCCCGGGCAAGGGCGGGGTCTCCCCCAGTCAGCACCATGAGGCGCCGGTCTCCGCTCACTCCGTTCTGGGAAAAGAACAGGCTTCCCTGGAAGTTCTTTCCCTTCATTTTCCCTTCTTTCATGGTCACGGAAAAGCGCAGGAGCGTGCCGGGCCAGGGCCCCACCATCCCCGGGGCTTCGACGATGTCCACCGAGGCCTGGGGATCCCGGCGGGAGCCTTCCATCTGCTTTCGAAACTCTTGGAATTCTCCGTCATCCGGGGGCAGACGAAACATGACGGAGACAAAGGGCTCGCCGCCCTCGGGAAGACCCCCCGTGAAAAAGCCCCACCCCCCGTCCCCTTCGGGGAACGGAAACCATCCCGAAGGAATTTCCACCCCCAGGGGGCCCACGGAGAAAAGCCGTCCCTCGCCCCAGGCCCCCGGCACCGCCAGGCATCCCACCAGGAGCGCCACTCCCAGCGCCCGCCGCACCATGTCACCCGGTTTTTTCATAGGTATCCCTCCCGTTTTTTCCTGCGGTCGTTCCGATCTTGACGCGACGATGCCCATGGTCAGGGCTTTTTCTCGGGGCAGAAGAACACCCCCAGGGGAAAGATGGCGTTGAAGTTTTCGTATTTCAGGGGGACTCCCCCTTCTTTGAGGACTTCCCCCGTGGCGGGGTCGAAAAAGGTCAACGAGAACGGCAGGGCGAGATCGATGCCGAAGGCGTCTTCGGAGGCGCTCTTGGGAGTCCAGGAGAGCGTTCCGCTCCCCAGGGGGAACTCGGGGCTCTTCTGCGGGCCCACCATCATGAACCATCGAGAAACTTCCACCTGGGCTTCCAGAGGACGGGGGTTTCCATCGGGTCCCGGTAACGACAGGGGAATACGGGGCACCGGAGGCAGGGTCACCTGGAGCGTCACGGCCACGGAGGCTCCGGGGGCTCGCCACCCTCCTCCCAAAAGGGTCCGTTTCTGGGACGACTCTTCGGGCATGAAGACCCCCGCCACCTGCATGGATTGAAGGGCTTGGCGCATCTGCTCCTCCGTGAGGGTGATGCCCTTGGAGGCGAGCTCGGCTTCAAACTTCTTCTTGAGAAAGGCGTCCGTGCCCGCCACGTTTTCGGCGAGCTTCAGATAGGCCTTCCACTCCGGCGCCTCGGGGCCCATGGACCCCGTCACCCCTCCCAGAGTCACCGACACCGCCAGGGGAACCGGGGGAAAGACCACGCCGGGGTCGTTCCCCAAGGGAGTGGCGGTGGTCCAGTACGTGCGGTTCTCAAAAAGGGGAAAGATCTTGGAGGACTCCGGGGTGGCCAGGGCCATGGCGGGCTCGCTCTCGTCGCGGCGATCTCCCAAGGTCATCACCGTGCGGGCCGAGACCTCCAGATTTTCAAAGCTTCCCACGCCGTCGGCTTCTCCCAGCGTGAGCCGGGGGCTTCCCCGGGGCACGGTACGATCCACCCGGGGGATCTTTTCCGTAAGGCGCCGCACCTGGATGCGGTATCCCGTCACCAGTTCGGGCCTTTCCTTGGCCAGCCGGGGTTCCTGCCAGACAATTTCCAGGGTCTTGTTCCGGAGCGAGGCGGTGAGCTTCTGGGGGGCCTCGAGGCACACCAGCATCCCGGGCTTGTAGTCGTACCAGTACCCCGAACCGGTCTGTCCCGTGTCCACCACGTAGAGATAGCGCGTCGCGTCGAAAGACACCACCCCGGCGTAGTCCTTGCCCGGCGGAGTGTCCAGCGAGAGCGCCCCATCCCCCGACCGCATCCGCAGGAAAATCTGGCGTCCAGCGGTGGAGGAGGCATCGAACCACTCCGCAGGAAAGAAGAGGACCAGCCGGGGCATGGGTTCCCCCGAAAGGGTCTTGGGGGGAGCTAGGCGGAAAAATTGGAGGCTCCAGGGTTTCACCATGGCGTCGGTGATCTCCTGCACCGCCTGGGCGTCGAAGGAGAGAGGGTCGTGCACATCTCCCAGGGTGCCGTCGAAGAGGGGGATGCCGTACTTCTTCTCGTAGAGGGTGTGGGACGGCAGGCCCTCTAGCACCGCTTCCCGGACAAAGGAGGCAAAGACCTTCCCCAGGGCAGAACGGCTTCCCCCCGCGCCCCAGGAGAAGGCCTCCACCGGCGTGGGGCTTCCCCCCAGGGCCTGGCACTGGACCAGAAACTTTTTGTGAAAATCCTCCGAAAGGTTTCCCGGCTGCTTCGCCCACTGATCCCGGAGGTACTCCAGAAACCAGGAAAGACCGTACCCCAGGCGCTGAAAGGGCCCCGCGTCCCCTTCATAGGTCTTGATGGGCTTGCCGTTCAACCCCTCCTTGAGGCCGTTGAGAAAACGGTTGTCGCTGAAGATGGTGACCCCGGCGTGCTGACGGTAGTGATCCGCCGCCTCCCGCTCCATGAGGGCCGCCGAGGCTTCGGCAAGGTAGATGTTCGCCTTTCCCGCCTTGAGGTACTGCCCCTGGAAGTGGTGGAACTGTTCGTGCATCGTGGTGGAGAAGATGTCGTCCCGGTCCAGACTTGCCCCCACCATCATGTAGTTCCGTCCCCAGTACCGGTTGTTGAGGGTGCCGTCGTCCTTGCCGCAGTGGCGCGGCACGAAGACATCCAGCACGTCCGGCGAGGAAAATCCCCGGGAGAGCAGATAGGAGCGGCCAAAAACGAGCCCTTCCCGGATGAGCTTCACCTCCTCGGGGACGAGATAATCCTCTTTGGCCTTGGCCAAGTCTTTTTCCAGATCACTTCGGGCCCCATCCATCCGACGATCGGCCTCCATCAGGGCCTTGAGCCGCTCGACCTCGGGCAGCTTTGGCGAGGCCAGGGCTCGGTCCCGATCCTGGAAAATGGCGCTCTGGGAGGCGATGAAGCGATCCTTGGCGGCCTGTTCCGCCGCCGCGAGCCCTGCGGGGTCCCGGACGCCGTCTTTTCCGTCCCCCAGGAGGTGGGTCCAGGCGATGTGGAACCCCGCAGGGTCGGGGATCAGGTCCGCCACGAAGGGCGCTTCGGCGTTGAACAGGGTGGAATCGGGCCACTGTTCCCCGCCGTGAAAGTACACGAAGGCCACGGGGATGAGGGGGGCGAGGAGGGCGATGAGCACCATGCCCGTAAAGCTGAAGTGGGGCGCTTCAAAGAGCAGGGTGTCTCCCCGGCGTTGGTAGGGCAAAGGGGTCCAGTTGACCCCGCTCCGGGAGAAGACCGGCCGGACCAACAGCACATCATCCCTTCGGGCTTCCCGGGGAAGGTCCAAAGAAATTCGCGCCGGAGAGGAGAAGGAGGCCCCCCCTGCGTCCACGTCCCAGACCCCTTCCAGGGGCAACGAGGAGCCCCCGACGAGGGGCAGGGGGGCGACTCGGGCGGGGCGGAGGGAGAAGGGGACTTCTCCCGAAAGGGCCCCAGGATCCAGGGCGATGGAAAGGTTTCCGGCCACCACCAACGTGCCCCCATCCTGGGAAAGGGTTTTTTGCAGGACCACCTCTCCCCGGGTGGGCCGGGGAGGCATGGGGGGCTGGGTAGGCTGGGTGGGCGGGGTGGGCATGGGAGGGGGCGATGTCCCGGCTCCCGGGCCTCCGGCGTCGAGCTCTTCCGCCAGCTTCTGGATCCGAAGCTCCAAAGCCCTGTCGGGAAAGAGGGCCAGGGACCGGCGAAAGCGCTCCAGGGCCCCGGCTTTGTCTCCGCCTCGTAGCAGGGTTTCTCCTTCTTCTCGAAGGGCCAGGGCCTGGCTTAGGCGCTCCACTTCTTGCTCCAAAGCGGCATCGGAGGGGGGAGGAAGGGCCAGGGCGCCGCTTTGCCACAGGAACAAAGCTATCATGACAACAGATAGATATCGCATCATTTTCCCTCGCCGCGCCCGAGCCATGATCATCCCCCCCGAAAATAACCTTTTCTCTCTGGCATTTTACCACACTCCCCCGGGTCCTTCGCGAAGGGAAAGAGATGGGCTATAATGGTCGTCGGTGTCGGTCGAAGGGATGCCTTGCCTCCTCCGGGGCCTTCGCGGGGCCTTGATCCTCCCTGGGCATTTCGGGGGCACCCCATCTTCTGACGGGGGGAAGCGGTGGTGAAAAACTCTGCTCGTATCAAGGGAAAAATCTATGTGTTCATTTTTCTTACGATCTTCGTGGCCCTCCTCCTTTCGCTCTCCCTTTCCTACTACTCCGTGTGTCGGGTTCAAAGGGAGTTCTTCCGGGCCCAGATGCGGCAAACCTTGGAGGATCGGGGAGCCTTTCTGGAGGAATGGCTTGCGCGGCGTGTGGCCGTGTTGGAGATGGCCCAGGCCTTTCCCGACCGATTCAAAAAGGAAGAGCTTTTTAGCCCGGACCTACTGCTCCGCATGGGCTTTTCCGACATATACCGAGGGTGGGAGAGCGGGGCCTTTCAGAGCTTCGCCGGATGGGTTCCCCCCCCGGATTACCGCCCGGCGTCGCGCCCATGGTACCGCCAGACCCGCAGCGCCGATGCCCTGACGGCCTCCGACCCCTATCTGGACCCCATCTCCGGCCTGATGACCATCACCCTGGGGATCCCCATCGAATCCCCCGAGGATGGGCCGGGGGTGATGGCCGGGGACATCCAGATGGGCGATGACCACGCGTGGCTTAAAAATATTGAGGTTGGCGAGGTGGGCTTTCTCTGGCTCATCAACGACCGGGGCGTGGTGCTTCAGCACCCCCGGGGCGAGATGCGATTTAAAGTCCTGCGGGACTTCCCCGAAATGGCATCCTTGGACAGGATCCTTTTTAGCGCCCCCGAAGGGGAGTTTGAATACACCCGGCGGGGGGATCATCGTCGGGCGATTTTCCGCACGATTCGCCCCTTTGGATGGGTCCTGGGGGTGACCCTGCGGGAAGACGAGGCCTTTGGCGCCTTTCGACAGTTTCGCGACGTGCACCTGGCGCTGATGGTGATCCTGCTGACCCTTTTGGGAGGGGTGGCATGGCTGGTGGCCCGATCCCTCGGGGCTCCCCTGGCGCGGATCATCACCTTCGTGGAGGAGGTGGCCTCGGGAAATCTCGAGGCCACTTTGAAGCCCTCTCACCACCGGGAGATCGATTCTTTGACGACGTCGCTCCGCAAGATGGGGGACAGGCTCCGGGAGGACTTCGCCGTCATCGGCGCCCAGAAGGAGGCCCTGGCGCTGATCAACCAGGAGCTGGAGTCCCGGGTACAGGAGCGCACCGAAGAGCTGGAGAGGGCCAACGAGGAGCTTCGAACTTCTCGGGACGCCATGGAAATATTGGCCTCCACGGATTACCTCACGGGCCTTTTAAACCGGCGGGCCTTTTGGGAGAGGGCGTCCCAGAAGATGGACCAAAGCCCCCGGGGCGAAGGGGGGATCGCGGTCTTCATGGCGGATCTGGATGGGTTCAAAGCGGTCAACGATCGGTACGGCCACGCCGCAGGGGACGAGGTGCTCCGGCGTGTGGCGGAGGCACTCCGGAAGGGGCTGCGGGAGGACGACCTCCTGGGGCGCGTGGGGGGCGAAGAGTTTGCCTTCATGGTCACCGGGATGTCCCCAGGGCAGGGCGAAGCCCTGGCGGAGGATCTGCGGAAAGCGGTGGGAGAGATGAAAGTCCCCTGGCACGGGGAAGTCCTGGCCGTGACCATGAGCGTGGGAGTGGCGTCCCGGCTGGGGCCGGAGGAAGATCTGGAGGTGATGCTGGCCCGGGCGGATCGGGGGCTCTATGAGGCGAAGGCCCGGGGGAAAAACCGGGTGTGCCCGGGGTAGCCCGGAGGTGCGGGCGGGGCAGTAGAAGGAGCTAGGGAGGTGGCAGGGATGGGTCTATCAAGACGGGGGATGTGGGGGGTCCTTTTGGCCCTTTTGGTGGGAATCGCCCTTCCGGGGGAGGCCGAGGAGCGGATCCGGCGCTACGAGAGCACCGTGCGGGTGAATCCCGACGCGGTGGTGTCCGTGAGGGAGGAGATCACCGTCACCGTGGAAGGAGTGGCCATTCGCCACGGCATCTTCCGGGACTTTCCCACGGTGTACCGCACCGCCGACGGGAAGTCTCGCCGGGTGGGTTTCGAGGTGAGGGGCGTGTGGCGGGACGGGGAGGTGGAGCCCTACGCCCTTGAGGTCCTGTCCGGGCAGGGGGTGCGGGTCCGCATCGGTGACGCGGACCGAAGGGTTTCCCCGGGGGAACATACCTATGTCTTGGAGTACGACACCTGGCGGCAGGTAGGTTTTTTTGCCGACTTCGACGAGATCTACTGGAACGTCACGGGAAATGGCTGGGCCTTTCCCATGGACGAGGTGCGGGCCACGGTGCTGCTCCCCCCCGGGACCCCCGTGCTCCGCACGGCTTTTTACACCGGCCCCTTGGGGTCCCAGGGGAAAAACGCCCAGAGCCGCCTGGAGGAAGGGCGGGTCATTTTTTCCACCACGGCCCCCCTGAGGGCGAAAGAGGGGCTCACGGTGGCGGTGGCCTTCCCCAAGGGGCGGGTGACCAGCGGAGACCGGGTCATGGCCCTGGTCCAAAACGATGCCCTTCGGGACGAGCTGAATCGACCGGAGATATCCCTGGGGGCGGTGCTTCTGGTGGCCCTTTACTTCGCCCTGGTCTGGTGGAAGTTTGGCCGGGACATTCCCCGGGGCATCGTGATCCCCCTCTTCGACCCCCCCGACGGGATCGATCCGCCCCTGGCGTCCTTCGTCCACCGCCAGGGGGACCTGGCCCCCGAGGTCCTTCCGGCCGCCGTGATAGACATGGCGGTGAAGGGGCACCTCCGGATCGTCGAAGAGGATCCAGGGCTGGAGGGCATGGCGGGGCGCCTCCTGAACATGCTGGGGGGACGGCGCTATGTGCTGGTGCGCTCCGGGGCGGCCCCATCCCGCCGCCCCCTTTCCGATACCGAGTACACCCTTTTGGAAAACATCTTCTTGGGGAAAAAAGAAGTGCTCCTGGATACCCGAAATCGGGAAGAGAGGAGACGCCTCGCCAAAGTAATTGAGACCTTTCGTAGCGACCTGCGCACCTCGGGAAAGGCCTTTGTGGTCGGCAACTTGGGCTGGAGCATAGGGGGGATGATCCTCACCCTGGCCCTCTTCACCACCCTGGGGCTACTGATGAACCCCGAGGATGACGTGATGCCCGTGACGGTCATCATGCTGGCCTTCGGGAGCCTGGGGGGAGGGTTTTCGGCGGCGACGGCCCGTCGGATGTGGCGGGGCGAGCCCGGCCAGGGGTGCCGAGGGTTTTTTCGCCGGGCCACGGGGTGGATCGCCGCCGTCGTCCTGGCCCTGGTCACCGCCGGGATCGTGGTGGGCCTGGGGCTTTTAACCTCTCCGGCCTTTGCCCTGGGGTTCGGAGGAGCCCTGGGGTTGAACGTGGCGTTCTTCTTCCTCATGAGAAATTACACCAAAGAAGGGCGCCGGGTGGCGGACCATTTGGCGGGATTTCGTATGTACCTGGGGACGGCGGAGCGGGACAGGATCCGGATCCTGGCAAAGCTCGATCCCCCGGAGGACACGCCGGCACGGTTTGAGAGGATGCTGCCCTATGCCCTGGCCCTGGGGGTGGAGCGGGAGTGGGCCGCCCGCTTTGCCGACATCCTGGAGCAGGTCTCCTACGCCCCCGAATGGTATAAGGGGAGCACCTTTGTCTATGGCCCGGCCTTCGCCGATCACCTTTCGTCCTTCGGGACCTCCTTCGGCAGCACCCTGACCGA
>Ga0116186_1002537_pt1 | contig 16470 bp, 10 predicted proteins | sample AD_JPNNA4_MetaG_FD_89806 | JGI IMG/M metagenome (GOLD analysis project Ga0116186, IMG submission 89806) | Active sludge microbial communities of municipal wastewater-treating anaerobic digesters from Japan - AD_JPNNA4_MetaG | ecosystem: Engineered > Bioreactor > Anaerobic > Digestate | place...
AAAAAGTAAAATAAATCCAATTTTATTCATTGTTTTAATTATCATTTATTTATGCAAAAATACATTTTTTTTGAAAAAACGAATGTTTAGCCGATTTTTTTATTCTGCATAAAAAGAATTAGGTTTGTATATTAATTTTGCATTTTTAATCGTTACACGTAATTATGGCAAAAATAGTATTTACTGTTTTAATTTTTTTAATAAGCATCGGTTCCATGCTTTCTCAAAATGTGGGGCAGCCAGGCAATGATAGTATTGTAAATTACACGGATATTCAGGGAAACAAACAAGGAAAATGGATAAAAAAATATGAAAAAGATAAAATTGCCTATATTGGATATTTTAAAAACAACAAGTTAGTTGGAAATTATAAACGTTGGTATTACTCGGGTGCGTTAAAAGCAGACATAAATTATAATAAAGATGGCTCCGTCGGATATGCAAAACTTTTCTGGGACGATGGGAAATTAATGGCAAAAGGCAAATATGTAAATCAAAATATCAAAGATAGTATTTGGGAATATTACGCAACCGATGGGATATTAATGCTTAAAGAATCATACAAAAATGGCGTTTTAGATGGTAATACTTCTGCTTACTATAGAAATGGACAACGTTCAAAATTAGCTCCGTATTCCAATGGCAAATTAAACGGCGTTTATAAAGAATACTGGGAAGAATCCGGCATTACACGACTTGAAATTTATTACAAAGATGGGGTTCGCTATGGTGCTATTAATGTTTATTATGAAAACGGAAAGCCATACCTGCAAGGTAATTATTTTTGTGATTTACCTCATGGCAAATGGACTGTTTTTTTTAAAGATGGTAAAATTGAAAAAGAATTGGAATATTATCATGGTAAATTAAAAAATGAAGACAAGTACAACGAAGCGTTTAAACAGCAAATGAAAAAATGGGAGCAGATGAAAGGTAAAATACCCGAACCGTCGGATGAAGATTTTTTTAGTCCCAAACAAAAAAGCCAACAACCAAATAATGAATACTAGGGTTTTAGTCTGTATTAGCGGTGGTATAGATAGCTCGCTTTCTACATTACTGTTAAAGGAACAAGGTTATGAAGTGGTAGCAGCAACTTTCAGAGTTTATGATTCTATTCAAGAAAGCTGTATGGATAAAATGAAAGGTTGCTGTAGTATAGAAACCATTGCCGAAGCGAAATATTTTGCAGAAAAACAAGGTATTGAACATCATATTCTCGATTACCGCAACTATTTTGAAAAAACAGTAATTCAGAATTTTATCAGCGAATACATGCAAGGGCATACTCCCAATCCATGTGTACTATGCAACGCACATATAAAATGGGGTAAGGTGCTTGAGTTTGCCGATTCAATTAATTGCCAATTTATTGCCACAGGGCATTATGCTAGAGTTATTGATAAAAATAATCGGTTCGCACTTGCAAAAGGTAGAGATGAACACAAAGATCAAAGTTACTTTTTATGGATGTTAACTCAGCAACAGCTTTCACGAACCATTTTCCCACTGGGTGAACTAACAAAAGACCAAGTAAAGCAAATGGCATTGCAACGAGGATATGTGAAATTAGCTGAAAAACGCGAAAGCCAAGAGATTTGTTTTGTTCCAAATAATGATTACAGAGACTTTTTAAATCATCATGCTGAGCAAACGAAGCAAGAAATAAGAAAAGGTAATTTTGTAACCGCAGATGGCAAAATTGTAGGACAACATAATGGAATAGCCTTTTATACCATAGGACAACGAAAAGGATTGGGAGTTGCACTCGGCGAACCCTATTACATTGTTGAAATTCGCAAAGAAACAAATGAAATTGTCTTGGGTAAATACGAACAATTAGAAACAAAAAGCTTTAATGTCGGGTATTTGAATATGATTTCAATTCCTGAATTTATAGATGGTATAGAAGTACAGGTAAAAGTTCGTTATAGAACCCCTGCTATAAAAGCTAAGGTTTTCATAGTAAATGAAAAAACTGTAAGACTCGAAGCCATCGATAAAATTTATGCCGTAACGCCCGGTCAATCAGCCGTTTTTTATAATAACGACGAAGTTTTAGCAGGTGGAATAATTATACAATGATTAAAAAAGTATCCTTTTTCATACTGATTTCTTTAATTTTTAGTTCATTTTTTATTAAAAAAATCGATTATAACAAGTCCTATAGTTATGCCTTGTATGCCACAAACGGTGCCTTGTTGGATGCTAAGGTATCTAATGATGGGCAATGGCGTTTTATGTTATCCAGCGATACTTTACCCGAAAAGCTGGTGAAATCACTGATTGTATTTGAAGATATTCGCTACCCGTTACATCATGGTGTTGATGTTTGGGCAATGATAAGAGCGTTTTATTTAAATGTGAAAAATAAAAAAATAATCAGTGGTGGAAGTACCATAACCATGCAAGTCGCCCGTTTGTATTTTAATTCAAAAGAGCGAAGTGTGATTCAAAAAATTAAAGAAATGGCTTTTGCATTGATTTTAGAACAACGAATGTCAAAGACTGAAATTATTAAGCTATATTTGGAAAATGCACCATTTGGCGGTAATGTTATAGGTGCTGAAGCAGCTTCGTGGCGATATTTCGGACGTCCGCTAAAAACATTATCTTGGGCTGAAAATGCTATGTTGGCTGTCATTCCAAACAATCCCGCCAATGTAAACCTGTTAAAAAATCGAAATAAACTCAAAGAAAAACGAAATCTTTTACTAAAAAAACTATACCATTTTAATATTATTGATAAACAAACCTATGAATTAAGTTTGGAAGAAGATATTCCTGAGATTACAATAGATTATCCGCACAATGCTCCACATCTTTTGCAATTTCTTATTTCTAAGTACCCCAATTCTTATGTTTTACATTCTACCGTCAACGAAAATTTACAAATAGAAACGTACCAAATTTTAAAGCGATATAAAAAAGATTTCAATGCCAACAATATACGCAATGCCGCCACGATGATAGTGAATATTCATACGGGCAACATTTTAGCTTATATTGGTAATTATCATGAGAAAGGGAGCCACACGGATGCTTTTTCAGTTAATATAATAGAGTCGAAACGTAGCGGAGGAAGCATTTTAAAACCTTTTTTATATGCTACCATGCTCGACAACGGAGAGCTATTGCCTGATATGCTAATACCCGATGTGCCCACGCAAATTGGCAGTTATGCACCCAAAAACTTTAATAGGGGATACGATGGAGCAGTTCGCGCCCATAGTGCATTAGCTCGTTCTTTGAATGTGCCGGCTGTAAAAATGTTACAATGGTATGGTATTCAGCGATTTATTGATTTGCTAAGAAAAATGGGATTTACAACCATCAATCATTCGCAGGATTATTATGGTCTTTCGCTGATTTTAGGCGGCTGCGAAATAAAAATGAGCGAATTGGCACGAGCATATTCAATCATGGCAAATAGTATAGAAGATGATAAAAAACAAGCCTTTCAATGGGCATATATCAAAGATAAAAATGAGGCTGTGCAGAATGATTTTCCGATAGGTAAAGCAGCTTCTTATCTTACTATTCAAGCTATGGTTGATGTTGAACGACCTACCGACGAGAAATATTGGTATTTGTTTAAAACAAAACAAAAAATTGCTTGGAAAACCGGAACAAGTTTCGGATTTCGCGATGCATGGGCAATAGGAATGAATACCGATTATTTTGTTGCTGTTTGGGTAGGAAATGCCAACGGAGAGGGAAGTGCTGAGTTAACAGGAATTAAAAAAGCTGCGCCCATTTTGTTTGATATTTTTTCGCTTTTGCCGTCAGTTAAATATTGGTATTCTGCTCCATACGACCAGTTGCAATTGGTGAATGTATGTGAACAAAGTGGATATCCTGCTTCTCCCTTGTGTAAAGATAAGGTTTCGTGCATATGTCCAAAAACAAATATCAAAGTCAGAACGTGTCCTTATCATCATGAAGTATTTTTGGACACTTCGTTGCAATATCGAGTTCACAGCGATTGCGAATCCGTTCAAAATATGGTAAAAAAAACGTTTTTTATCCTGCCCCCAACAATGGAGTATTATTACAAAAAAAGATATCCATGGTACCGTTCTTTGCCTCCATATAGAGCCGATTGCGAACAAAAAAATCAAGAATCAAAGCAAAATATTGAGCTGGTTTATCCTCAACAATTTACAAATGTATTTATTCCACGCAATCTTGATGGAAGCAATAGCAGCATTTTACTCGAAATAAACCACCGTTTTCCTCAAACTATGGTATTTTGGTATTTAGATGGAACTTTTATAGGACAAACTCAGGGCAAACATCAAATGCCGATTGTAACATCTATGGGAAAACACATTTTAACCGTTCAGGATGAGTTTGGCGAAAGTAAACAAATTGAATTTAATGTTTTGAATCAAAATCCATAATGGCATAAAGTTTGAAATAAAAAGCACCCAAAATGAAAAAAAAAAATATTCTATGAAAGCATTGTTCTTTTTAATGATTTTTGTGAGTACTACTTTTGCTATTGCCCAAAAGCAAGTATTTACAACAAGTATAACTAAAAATTTTGAAGTTAGTCCATTAACCCAATTTTCATTGTCAAATTTTAATGGCGATATCGATGTAGAACTTTGGACAAAAAATGAGGTAGAGGTAAATGTGGTTTTTGAAGTAAATACACCAAAAGTCAATAAATCCAGTATTTATTTACAAGCTTTTTCGTTAAACATAAATAACGATTCTGCAAAAAATATTTTCATTTCTTCGAATATTAATAAAAATTATCTGGATAATTCATTCAACAATGGTCGTTCCGATTACCGAATCAACTATCATTTAAAAATACCGGTTTATTTGAATGCCTCATTTAAAAACAAATATGGAGACATACACTTACCCGAAATGTCAGGTTCGGTATTCGTAAAATTGTCTTATGGTAAGCTTACTGCTTCTAATTTCACTGCTGACGAGACAAAGCAAATCTCACATTTTGATTTACGTTATGCTTCGATGACGGTGAATAAAGCAAATTGGTTAGATGTTGAGGCTGATTACAGCGTAGTAAAAGTAAACGAAGTTAAAGCGATTACTCTCAATTCGTCATATTCAGACATAACAATAAATGATGTCTTTTCAGCTACATTAAAATCACGATACGATAAAATTAATTTTGGTAATATGTCTAAACTTAACATCAACATGAATTATTCTAAACTTACCATTAAATTTTTAAAAACGGATATTCAATGTGTTGCAAGATATTCTCCTCTTACTATTTTAGATTTATACGAAAATTTCTCCAATGTTTGGTTTGATTTAAGTTATTCCGATGCAACTGTTTATATCAATAATCTTGCATGCTTTAACATAAATTCAGATGTGGAATACGGAAAAACGTATTTGCCCAAAAGAAGTAATGTGAACAATTACATAAGTCCGGTATCATTTAAAACCAATGGTACAGTAGGATGTATTACAGGAGCAACTGTGGACTTTTCGGTAAAGGCAAAATATAGCGATATTAATATTATTGAACATTAATTGAAAGCGCCTTAAAAAGGATTTCAATCGGATGAAAAGCTGTTACTCCGGTTCCATCTTTTATTTGTTGGCGGCAGCTTGTTCCGTTAGCAACAATTATAGTTCCCGGTTTTGCATTTCTTACAGCAGGGAATAAAATCATTTCTCCGATTTTCATTGAAAGTTCATAATGTTCTTTTTCGAAACCGAAACTTCCTGCCATGCCACAACAACCGCTTGGTATTTCAGTAATAGTAAAATGCTCCGGTATGCTCAACACCTCAATAATGGTTTGTTTATTGGCGATTGCTTTAAATTGACAATGAACATGGACCAAAATATCTTGTTCTTTAGTGGTAAATTGTTCGCGTTTAATAGAACCGGCTTTAAATTCTTTCAGAATAAATTCTTCAATCGTCATTACTTGTTTAGATAGTTGCTTAGCGAGAGGACGATGAAAATCATCTGTAAATTCAAGATATTCATCGCGAAAACTCAGAATAGAGGAGGGTTCAATCCCGATAATAACAGAATCCGGAGCAACGATAGAAGACAGTATATCAATATTTTTATGAGCTATTTTTTTGGCTTTCTTTACCAAGCCTTTTGAAATGTATGTTCTACCACTCTCTAACACAGGCAAAACGTTAACTGAATATCCCAAGTTTTCGAGCAATAAAACCGCATATATTCCAAGTTCACTATCTATAAAGTTGGTAAATTCGTCATTGAAAATATACACATCTGTTTTTCCTTTTTTTATACTATTTTTTTTCGACCATTTTTGAAACGAATGCTTAGATAATAATGGGAAATTTCTGTTTGAAGCGATCCTTAATGAAGATTTTAAAATTCCATTTGTTATTTTGTTGCTCAATACAAAGTTGGTTATCGGTTTTATCCACCTACCAATTTTATAAAGTTTTGTAATATTGGCAACAACTATACTTCGCAATGGGATTCGGTGGTTTTCATAATAGTGCTGTAGAAATTCTGCTTTAAACTTTGCCATATCAACATTTGACGGGCATTCTGTTTTACAACCTTTGCACGAAAGACACAAATCCAGAATTTCATAAAGTTCCTTGCTTTTATATGGATTTTCATGTGAACTGATTATTTCTCTGAGCATATTGGCACGAGCTCTTGTAGTATTTTTCTCATGCTTGGTAGCCATATAACTTGGACACATGGTTCCTCCAATAAGAGATGATTTTCTGCAATCGGCTGAACCGTTGCATTTTTCAATAGCTGAAAGAAAGCTTCCATCCTTAGAAAAGTCAAAAAAGGTGTTGGTTTCTTGGTAACGATACTCATCATGATAACGCAACGATGAATCCATGGGTGGAGTATTCACAATTTTACCCGGATTATAAATATTGTGCGGATCCCAAGTGTATTTTATCTGTTTTAGTAGTTCATATATCTCATTACCAAACATAAAAGGAATAAATTCTCCGCGAAGTCTCCCGTCTCCGTGTTCTCCGCTTAAGGAGCCTTTATATTTTTTTACAAGTTTTGCCGTTTCTTCGGCCACTTGCCTAAAAAGTTTTTTATCGTTTTTTGATTTTAAATCTAATACAGGTCTCAAATGTATTTCTCCGGTGCCGATATGGGCATAATATACGCATGATAAGCCAAGTTGTTGTAGCATTTGTTCCATATCGTGCATGTAGCTTTCAAGAAATTCGGGGTGTACAGCCGTATCTTCTATAACGGCAACAGGTTTTCGCGAGCCTTCCATGTTACTCAAAACACCAAGCCCTGCCTTTCGTAGATTCCAAACTTTTGACGTATCTTTCCCTTTAACTAAGGGATAAGCGTAACCTAATGAATTTGACTTAAGTTCATTAATGAGCCACTGACTTTTTTGTTGTATCGTATCAAATGTATCTGCAACAAATTCAACGATAAGTATTGCTGCCGGATCGCCTTCAACAAAAAAACGATTTTTTTGTTGTTCAACATTGGCAGAAGCCAATTTAAGAATAGTATTATCCATTAATTCTACTGATGTAGGCTGATGTTTCAATGCTACTAAATTTGCTTTGAAAGCATCGGATAAACTATCTAAATGTACACACAAAAGCCCTACGCATGAAGGAGGAAGCGGTACTAAATTTAATTTTGCTTCTGTTATGAAAAATAATGTTCCTTCGCTTCCTGCAATAAGTTTGCAAAAGTTAAATGGCTCTGAGCTATTTTTATTGAAAATTTCAGATTCTAAAAGCAAGTCTATTGCATACCCCATATTTCTTCGTTTTAAACGCGAATCGGGGTAGCTTTCTTTTATAATATTCTGAATATTAGCATCTTCAAGCAATGATTTAGTAAATGAATAAATGCGTCCTTCTGTAGTTGAAAGTTTACATTTATCTTGGAATTCTTGATTGGTAATGTTTTTAAATGTAACGAAACTACCATCTGCAAGAAAACCGCTTACTTCTAATAAATGATCGCGTGTACTGCCATAAATCAACGAACGAGCTCCGCATGAATTATTGCCAATCATTCCTCCTATAGTACACCTGTTTGATGTGGAAGTTTCGGGTCCGAAAAAAAGTTTATACGGTGCGAGTTGTTTATTCAACTCATCCAAAATAACTCCCGGTTGAACTCTAACCCATTGCTCTTTTTCGTTTATTTCCAATATTTGATTCAGGTGCTTGGATATATCGACAACTATGCCTTTCCCGACGACTTGTCCGGCTAATGAAGTACCTGCACCACGAGGGATAAGCGACTTCTTGTTTTGTTTTGCCCATTCAATCAGCAAAAGAATATCGTTGGCATCTTTAGGATATACTACAGCATGAGGTAGTTCTCTATAAACTGATGCATCGGTTGCATAGATGGTTCGATATGTTAAGGAATCAAACCATTCTCCTTTAAACTCATTTTCAAATTTGGTGAGCATGAGATTTTTTTGCAAAGTAAACGATTTTATACTATAATCATGAAAAAAAGTAGCGTAGAAAGAAAAAAATATGTGTGTATGGTATTATATAATTTAGCCATAGTAGATAAGCGGATATTGCATTATCTTTGCAAAAAAAGAAGCATGGATTTTTTTAAGAATGTAAATTTCGCTGTTACTATTTCTGATAAGGAAGGAAATATTATATACATGAATAATAAATCGAAATTAACTTTCGAGAAAGACAAATCATTAATAGGAAGTAATTTGAAAGATTGCCATAGCACTGTTTCTTGGGAAAAAATTCAAGAGCTGATTTCTAAAAGCGATACAAATGCTTATACGATAGAAAAAAACGGAGTAAAGAAGTTGATTTATCAGACTCCGTGGTATGATGATAATAATAAAGTTGCCGGATTAATAGAGCTATCGTTGGTTATTCCTTTAGAAATGCCGCATTATATCAGAAGATAAATATAATATGTTATGAAAAGAACTGTTTTAATAGGAGGCTTCGTACTTTTTAGTTTTTTAGCTAAAGCGCAAGATACGTTAAGCGTTATGACTTATAATTTGTTGAATTTTGCTAATACAACATCGTATTGCACTTCATCAAACAATGATGTAAATAATAAGATCGCATATTTAAAAACAATAACTTCATACGTTTTACCCGATATTGTTGGTTTTAATGAAATACATGCCAGTAATTCTACTATTCAATTGATTTTAGATAGTATTTTAAACACAAATGGAATAAAAACATACTCAAGGATTCAATACATCAACTCAAGCAATTCGGACATTGTTAGTTCTATTTTTTATAATAATAAAAAGTTAAAGTTTTATTCAACCAATTATATACAAACTGATTTAAGAGATGTAATAATATTAAATTTATATTACAACGGTCAAGAAGTACAGGATCAACATGATACAGTATTTATACGAATAATGCAAGCTCATCTTAAAGCTGGTAGTACAGCAAGCGATCAAGACCAACGAGCACAGGAAACAAACGTTATAATGGGGTACCTAAATAGCTTGGGTAATAGCAAAAATACTCTTTTAATGGGAGATTTTAATGTACAAAGCAGTACTGAAGCTTCCTTTCAAAATTTGATAAACTACAGCAATGTGAATGTAAGATTTTATGACCCTGCAAATAAATTGGGGACATGGAATAATAACTCAAGTTATGCACTCTACCATACTCAAGCTGCTCAACTCAATTCAAATGGATGTACAAGCGGTGGAGGTTTAGACGATCGATTTGATTTTATAATGGCTTCGTTTTCTATTATGAATAATTTGTTCAAAATAAAATATGTTTCCAATTCATATAAGGTGATTGGGCAAGACGGCAATCATTTCAATCAAAGCGTTGATTATTCCACAAATTATTCTGTCCCTTCCAATGTTTTAACTGCATTAGCAAATATGTCCGATCATCTACCTGTTACTTTAAAATTGGCTGTTCAGCAAACACCATATATCGGTTTTTCAGATGCATTGTATCAAAATTTCAAAATTTCTATGGTATCATGGATAGATAATGAGCTTATTCTTAAATTAGAAGGAGAATATTCGGGTAAATTACAAATTGATATTTACGATGTTTTTGGTAAAAAAATAAGTGCATCGAATACCTTTTTAACAAATGACAGGTATTTAATTTCGGTTTCATGTCCAAATGTATCTAAAGGATTGTATTTTATTACATGTAAATTAAATAATCAAATTATTGGTTTAAAGGCAATTCACCAATAAAATTAATATGTTGAATGAGTTGTTTTGTAGAAGTAAAAATATTATTGTAAGTTTGTTCTATAAATTGATACTATGAATTTCTTAATCATTAATATCAAACAGTTGCTTCAAGCCGAAGTTAAACCTAAAAATTATGTTAGCGGGAAGCAAATGGCAAAATTGCCCATTCTTAAAAATGCTTTTTTATACATAGAATCGGGTAGAATTAGAGATTTTGGTAAAATGGAGGATTTATCATCGGGGCGGGAGCGATATTTTACTATGTCCGAAAAAATTATTGATGCATCGGACAAAATAATTCTTCCGACATGGTGCGATTCACATACACATATAGTATATGCCGGTAGCAGAGAGAAAGAATTTGTTGATAAAATAAAAGGATTATCGTATGAAGAAATAGCAAAACGGGGAGGTGGTATTTTAAACAGTGCAGCCTTACTTCAACAAACATCCGAAGATTCACTTTATGAACAAGCATCGCAACGACTCAAAGAAATAATGGCATTAGGAACCGGAGCTGTAGAAATTAAAAGCGGATATGGTTTATCACCTGAAGCTGAAATAAAAATGCTGCGTGTAGTAAAACGATTAAAAGAAAATTTTCCGATAAAAATTAAGTCAACCTTTTTAGGAGCTCATGCTATTCCACCACAATACAAAGAAAATCCCGACGAATATGTTGATATTGTTATTAATGAAATGTTACCTGTAATTGCTGGAGAAGATTTAGCTGATTTTATCGATGTATTTTGCGACAAAGGTTTCTTTAGTCCCGAACAAACCGAACGTATTTTGATGGCCGGAATGAAATATGGTTTGCGTGCAAAAATACATGCTAACGAATTAGACCATTCGGGAGGAATTGAAGTTGGAGTTAAGTACCATGCTCTTTCAGTTGATCATATCGAATACACAAGCGACGACGACATTCAACTTTTGCTGGAATCGGATACGATGCCAACTGTATTGCCCGGCGCTGCTTTCTTTTTAAATATGCCATTAGCTCCGGCTCGCAAAATGATTGATGCTGGTTTACCTGTTGCTTTTGCTTCCGATTACAATCCGGGCTCTTCTCCTTCCGGTAATATGAATTTAGTGTTGTCAATGGCTTGTATTCGTTATAAATTATTGCCCGAAGAAGCCATTAATGCTTGTACCATAAATTCAGCCTATGCTATGGGCGTTTCGGATACACACGGAAGTATTGCTGTGGGCAAGGCAGCCAATTTTATTATTACAAAACCCATTTCTTCTTATGAATTTATCCCTTATAGTTTTGGTAATCATGTAATTGAATCGGTATATATAAATGGCGAATTACAAAAAGAATATGAATAAATTTTATTTTCTATTTATAGTCTCGTTGCTTTTTTTTGCATGCTCGAGCAAGAAAAATATAGTGGAGCAACATGTAAAAAATGTTGATTATGTTGAGAACAGAGGCTTTTTTAGAATTGTTTCGTATAATGTAGAAAATTATTTCGACCCTTTTGATGATAGCTTAAAACAAGATGATGAATTTACTCCTAATGGGGCACGTCATTGGACATGGGAAAAATATAAAGATAAACAGAAAAAAATATATAAAGTAATATCGGCCATCGGTGGTTGGGAAATGCCTGAAATTGTAGGATTCTGTGAAATAGAGAATCGCTTTGTAATGGAAGATTTACTTAAAAGCACACCCTTTAAATGGAGAAATTATGGATTGATTCATAAAGAATCACCCGATAATAGAGGAATAGATGTTGTACTTATTTATCGAAAAGAAAAATTTAGAATTTTATCACAAGCTTTTTTTAAAGTACAATTTCCATGGGATACAACCAAAACAACCCGAGATATATTATACGTAAAAGGTGTTACGCACTTTGAAGATACACTTCATATTTTTATGAATCACTGGCCATCGAGGTTAGGCGGGCAAAGCGAATCGGATCGAAATAGGCAATTTGTGGCTTCTATACTTCGCTCAAAAGTCGATTCGGTATTCAGAACTAATTGGAATGCAAACATTCTTATAATGGGCGATTTTAATGATGAGCCCGACAACTCAAGCATTACAGATGTATTGAGGGCTCAAACTAAGTTCGACCAACCACAACCCGGTGAGTTGTACAATTTAGCTTGGTATATGAAAGAAGTAAAAGGAATGGGAAGTTTAAAGTTTCAAGGTCAATGGGGATTAATAGATCAGCTGATTGTTTCCGGTTCGTTACTGAACAAATCCAATTCAATTTATACAACTCCCGACAATGCCAGAACTTTCAATGCCGATTTTTTGTCGGAAAAAGATGAAGCATTTATCGGTGTAAAACCTTTTAGAACATACGTAGGATTTAAATACAACGGTGGATTTAGCGACCATTATCCAGTTTATATAGACTTTTATAAACCTTAGTCATTGTTCCTTTTTTGTTGCTTTCATTTTGCTTTGTAAAATTTAAAAAATACAGTAATTTTTTTTTAATCAAAAAAAAATGTATCTTTATCACCAAATTTAATTTGTTGGTCAAAGATGATGTCCTCGACAGTAAAGAAAATATTCTTATTCATAATTGTTTTATTGATTACAGATTCTATTTATGCTTATTCGTTCGATACATTGAAATATAAGATATATGTAGATTCTGTATCAAAAATATATTATAGTTCACCCGAGTTGGCTATTAAATTGGGTAAGGAGCTGTACGAATATACAAATAGAATAGGGGATAACGAGAGCAACGAATCGATATTAAATTCTTTATCATTGGCATACTTTTATACCGGCGATAGAAAAGAAAGTTTATTGTACCTTAACATACTTAGGAATATATATACTAAAAAACATGACGACGATAAGCTTTCGTTGGTATTAAACAGAATTGGAGCATTGTATCAAGATTGGTCGCTTCAATCTGAAGCATTAAATTATTTTAACTTGGCATACAAACATGCTATTAAATCAAAAAATCAAGCTCGTATTGGTCAGTGTTACAATAATTTAGGATTAATTAATAAGGACCAGGAAAATTACGATAAAGCTTTTGATTATTTTACTAAAGCAAAAGAGATTTATAGTCAATTAAACGACAAAAAGAACTTAGCTTTTACATTAAATAATATAGGTATCGTATATAAACGAGTAAAAAGCTACGAGAAATCGCTGAATTATTTTAAACAAGCAGCTGAGATAAAGAAAGAATTGGGCGACAATAGAACATTAGCCAATTCATATGGAAATATGGCAGAGGTATATATGGAACTAAACGATTATGCCAATGCCGAAAAATATTATCAAGAAAGTATCATTTTAAGAACCCAAAACAACGACCAGGAAAATTTAATCAAAGACTTATTAGCGTTAAGCAAATTAAATGCTCTGAGTAATAATATAGCCAAAGCAAAGAATTATTTATCTGAAGCTGAAAGAAAAATAACTGTCAATAGTTTACCCGATAATAAGAGGTATTTTTATGAAGTTTCTTCATTGATTTTTGAGAAAACAAATGACGTTAAAAATGCCTTTTTATACTATAAGAAAGCTAAAGAAATAGAAGATTCCACTTTTAACGAGGAGTCGAGACAGAAAGCGATGGAAATTGAATATTTGGTAAATTCTGAACAAAAAGAGCAAGAAATTAATAACCTTCGTTTGGAAAATCAAATTGCAGTAGAAAAAATACGAAAAGAATTATCGACCCGCTACATTTTACTTATTTCGCTCGTGTTAATTTTTGCAGTTTTACTTGTAATTTTTATACGTCTTAAAACAGGCCAAAAAGCTCGTTTAGCAATTGAAGAAAAAAATATACATATTGAAAAAATTAATGAAGAGTTGGTAAGTGTAAATGACGAACTTGAACAAAGAGTAAGAGAAAGAACAGAACTGCTCGAGAAAGAAATGAAAATAAAAGAAGAGACATTGGTGAAGTTAGAAATGGCTTTAAAAAAAGCAGAAGAGTCCAATTACTTAAAAGACGCGTTTTTAACAAATATTAATCACGAAATCAGAACTCCATTAAGTGCCATTGTTGGATTGACCGAGGTTTTGAAAAATAGATTATCGAAAGTTGAAATACCCGATGTAGATAAATATGTGGATGGAATTTCTCAAAGCTGCAATCGACTTTTAAATTTACTTAATAATATTATTGATTTGAGCAGAGTTCAAGCAAACGATATAAAACCTCATATAGAATCATGCAATCCTAATAATTTGATTCGAAAAGTAGGTGATTTGTTTGTTTTCAGAATTAATGAGAAAAAACTGGAATTAACGTATGCACTTGGAGATATAAAACCCATAGCATGCGATAAAGATATGATGTTTAAAGTATTGGTAGATATTCTCGACAATGCAGTAAAATATACCAATAAAGGGAAAATTGAAATTTCATCATTGCTTATTTCAAATGGCAAAGAGGTTGCTATTTCTATTGCCGATACAGGGATAGGAATAGATGAAGCTTTTTTACCTCATGTTTTTGATACATTCAGACAAGAAAGTACCGGATATGATAGGTTGTATCAAGGTGCCGGTTTGGGACTTCCGCTTTCTCAACGGATGGTAAAACTTATGGGCGGTAGAATTGAGATTTCAAGCAAAAAGAATTTTGGAACAAATGTTAGTATTATTTTACCTGTTGCTGAAGTGATTGAAGAACCAATTTTTAAATCTGCGTTAAGAGAAAAAGTAACATTAAAACCCACTTTATCTGATATTCTTTTGGTCGAAGACGATGAATTTAATGCGTTGTATATCAAAACGATATTGGAACAAATTGCCAAGGTCGATTGGGTTAAAGATGGTAACGAAGCCATCAATATTATTAGTAACAGACAAAAGACGTATGACGTGCTTATTTTAGATATTAACTTACCGAATGAGTGGGAAGGAGTATCGTTGCAAAAAGCTATTCGTGAAAGATTTCAGGAATATAATAATGTGCCATTTATTGCTCAAACAGCCTATTCCATGACTGCTGATAAAGAAAGAATTTTAAATAATGGCTTTGTTGAATATTTTTCTAAACCCATTAATTCAGAACACTTTTTAAATACTGTCCAATTTTTATTAGTGAATAAAAATAAATCGTAGAATCAATTTTACAATACTAATTGTACCATTCCTTTGTGGACAATATTTTTACCTTGCTTGGTAATTCCCTTTAAAATATAATAATATGTTCCGGGCGAAGCCATTTGGTTTGTGTTTCTGATTTTTCCATCCCATTTCCCGTTTAGCGTGTTCCATTGATATATAAGCTCACCACTTCTGCTAAAAATACTGCAATCAATCGATTGTAAATCATAAAATACAGGTTGAAAATAGTCGTTAATTCCATCGCTATTGGGAGAAAAAATATTCGGAAGTTCTGCAAAGTTTTGAGGTATGTTAATAATATACGATTTGGTTAAGCTATCGCGACAACCATATTTACTTGTAACAGTTAAACTAACCTGATATGTTCCTGAACTTGCAAAACTATGTTGGGGTTCTGCTACGTTTGACGAAGTTCCATCGCCAAAATTCCAGGAAAAGGCTATTCCATTTTGGTTTTTCCAATTTTTCTTGTCAATCAATGATTTATTTTCAAAAACCGAAACAAGTTCATTTCCAATTTGTATGTCATAAATTTTAAAATCTGCAAACGTTTTTCCACTATCAGGTACGTTAACATAAAGTGTATCTACTATTTTATTTTCGTTTTTAGCTAAAATGGTATAATTACCGCTTTTTAAGTTCTCTAAAGATTCGGACGAGATTGCTAAATCGGCCCAGTAAAATTGAATTCCTGCTTGATTGGCTTTTAAATATACTTTGCCATTATTTCTTCGGCACGAAGCAGCTTTTACTTGAATTTGATAATTTGTTTTTACAATATTGGAAGTAACGACAGTTGAGCTATTTTCGAGAAGATCATATTTATTAATGGGTTCTGTGGTTAGATTTTTGAATTCGTTAGTCGGAGTGGTTTGATTTATTGATTTTTGATTGGTTTTATTTTCTGTAACTTGTTGAATGATGGAATTTTCTTTCTTTTTATTTTTGGAATCTAAGGTTGAAAGATTATTTTGAATGGTTTGTGTGTTATAGGTTACCACTCTTTTAGCATTTTTATAAACATAATTAACAGAATTAAAGGTGTTTATAGTAAATAAAACGACAAACAAAGCGATGCTAAAGCCTCCGAGCCAAAACCATTTTTTTGAAATACCGGTTTTAGGTGACGATGGAAAAGTTTTGCTGAGTTTATCGAAAACCGAAATAGGCGGTTCTTTTTCGAGATGGTATAATT
>Ga0116186_1002538_pt1 | contig 16466 bp, 8 predicted proteins | sample AD_JPNNA4_MetaG_FD_89806 | JGI IMG/M metagenome (GOLD analysis project Ga0116186, IMG submission 89806) | Active sludge microbial communities of municipal wastewater-treating anaerobic digesters from Japan - AD_JPNNA4_MetaG | ecosystem: Engineered > Bioreactor > Anaerobic > Digestate | place...
AGGTGGATGGCTTGCGACCTTCGGACGTGGTTGCATCGATAGCTGGTACTGCCGGGATCCCAGGCACCGCTTTGGGCAGGATCTACATCCAAAATCACCGCACTACGGTCGATGTCTCAGAGGAATACCTCGAAAAGATCGTCTCAGCCAATACCAAATACAAAGTACGCGGTCAATCTTTCTCCCTCACCAAGGGATAGGATTTTCCTCAAAGAAAGTAACTTTAGCCAGGGCAATCACCCTGGCTTTTATTCTTCCGCTTGGATGAGCTTTGTCCCCCGGCTCTTTCGATTTGATGGCGATCTTTGCTTATCAACTTAGATTTAAGGATGACAGGAATGATTGCTGACAGCGATGCCCAGGCTGTGATTCAAAGGTAGTGGTCAGCGAGATGTTTTCGTAAAGTTTCGCGCCAATCGCGTGAACGTCTCTGTCAATGATGTAAATTCATTGTGTGGAATCACACCGATCGGTTAAATTCAGGCTATTCGATTAAAGTCTTTGGGTAGATTTTACAGCCAGATTGCTGCACTATATAATTGGAGTTACTTCACCGGCGGCGTAAATGATGCTAAAGTCTCAATTCACAATTAATTAAGACTAATGAAGACCTCTTGTACGAGAGATTTCAGTTGGCCTGTAGTGATTAAATGTTTGTCGCAAAAGAGAACTATAATACTTATAAAGTTGCCTGGCTGCGTAGAAAAAGTGAGGTAATTATGACCAATCGGAGCGTTTCTTCGTTAAAGAGAATATTATTCCTTGCAGTTTTATTTTGCCTATTGTTGCTACCTGCCTGCAAACCGATTGCGGACATCGCTACCTCCGTGATGTTCACGACTGTGGGGAGCCCCGTCTCTGTCCCAGATGGAGAGGGCGGTGTCTATGTTGCCTACCAGAAGAACGTGCGAGGATTGGGACGCATCACCTACATGCAACGGCTGGATGCGGCGGGGAGTCCCATCTGGCCCGGTTCGGGTCCCCGGATTTACCTGGAGCGTATCCCTGGATATGCGCGCAGCGGTTTGCGTGTGGGGGAGTTGGTGGCCCTTGAGGATGGTGCAATTCTGGTTTGGTCTCTTGGCGAAGAAATATGGGCGCAAAGGGTGGACTTGATGGGGAAGCCACTCTGGGATCAGGGTGGAATTCAAGTGAGTACTTCTTTTCCGGCATCAGACGAAGGCTTGCCGAGGTTGCTGCGTGCTGTAAATGATGGGCGGGGTAGAGTCGTCATAGCAGCCAATCTCAGCGATTTGAGCGGCGTTGCACTGCGCCGCTTATATGCTTCTGGTGTATTATCGGGGATTGAGGGAGTATCTGTTCCGCCCGGTTTCCCGGAAACGTTGGAACTTGCTCAGGACAAAGCGGGGAATGTCTTTATTTTATGGTCTCAGGACATTTTTTGGGGCATCCAGAAAGTAAGCGCGGACGGTCAGTCGGAATGGGGAGTCGATGGAATCATTCCCTTTGCTGAAATGCCAGGGGTCTTATGTGAATCGCTGGTGAGCGACGGAGAGGGCGGTGTGATCGTGCTTTGTGAGACGCGGCCTGAAGCTGCCGAGACCTCAGCTGAGGAAGGGACGCCCTTGATCGTTCAACACTTCGATGCGCAAGGAGAACCCCTTTGGCAGGAAGAGGGTCTTTCACTTGGGGCCTTGGTGGAGGCGGCTTATCCTTCTGCGCTGGTCACGGACGGAGCAGGTGGCGCCGTGGTGGCCTGGCAGTCTGCATCCGGCGGGATCGACTCCCAGCGTGTCAGCGGGGAAGGGCAGTTGCTTTGGGGGCCAGCGGGCGTCGAGGTGTTGTCTGAAAAGCGTCCTTTTTCGCTCGCAGCGGGGAGCGAACCGGGGGAGGCTTTGATCGTCTGGACGGAGCCGGAGCACAGGAATAATAATGTGACGGTGATCCGGCTGTGGGCTCAAAAACTAAGCGCTGATGGCTCGCTGGTCTGGGACGCTGCCGGAACTGCTTTTACCGCGCTGGAATCTGCTTCGACCAGCCTGCCTCAGATCTTTGCAAACGACAAAGGCGGCGCTTGGGTCACCTGGGCGGCAGGCCGCTCCAGCGGTGGCCATCATCAGGATACGACATATATTCAATTGATCGCGGTGGATGGCCAACCTCTATTGGGAGAAGACGGCCTCAACCTAAGTGACTTGCGATGAGGGGCATCTTTGGTGCATAACGGAGGAGATGACGGATGGATCAAATGATTGAAGAACCTCAAAACTCGCCACGGAAAAAGGATGCCGGACGGCCTCGAAACATTCCCGGCCTGATCGTCAGTCTGGTGGGTTGTTTGATGGTGGTATCGAGTTTTTATTTATTCGGTACCGTGTTGTTTTGGAACATGGGAGTATGGTATGCCTGGCAAGGCCTCAACCTGGCTTTGGGACTCACGGCCGTGGTTTTGAGCGCCTCGGGTTTGCGCGCTCGTACGGTTCGCTGCGCGGCGGTGGCCGGGGTTGTGCTTGGCGCTTTTGTGATGATAGGCGCCCTCTTTCTGGCCGTACCTGCGTTGTGGGTTGGCGCGTAACGAATGAATGGGGCAGAGAGCACGTTCAGGTTGCAAATCCTCATTCGTCAAGTAGGGTAAATAATCAAGAATGAATTTGACTGGCGAGTGACTTTACTTGTTTTATGGGTGTTTAGGACATAAAAGATGTTCGTTTCTTCTCTCCTGCCAATTAATCATGTAAAATATTCAAAATGAAACGTTTCATTTTACAAGAAAAAAACTCGCGAGAGTTTGGATCTACTATTGCTTGGATAAAGATTAGCATATCAATTTTGTTTATCACTGATTACCTTCGGTGACTTTGGGCAACAGTTTATTTTGAGGGACTAATTAATGCATTTATTTCATACACTAGACATAAGGAAATCTGCCCTTTCTTGAGGATCTTGGAGACCAACAAATGACCAATCTCACAGAACCCTACATCGATGCCTTATTGGGACAAATGACTCTAAATGAAAAAATAGGCCAGTTGAATCAGTATAACGGCAGCGATAGACTGGACACAGACCTGATTCGCCAGGGTAAAGCTGGCTCTCTGCTCAATGCTGATGGTCCCCTAACCGGACAGGGGCAGTCAGATTCTGGCAGTGCCGAGCAGCGCAACTACTACCAGCGCATCGCGCTTGAGTCGCGCCTGAAAATCCCCCTGATCTTTGGACGCGATGTGATCCACGGCTATCGTACGGTCTTCCCTATCCCGCTTGGGCAGGCAGCAGCGTTCAACCCGGGTCTGACCGAGCAGGCAGCGGCAGTGGCTGCGAAAGAAGCTAGCGCAGATGGATTCAAGTGGGCTTTTTCTCCGATGATCGATATTGCCCGAGACCCGCGTTGGGGCCGTGTGGCAGAGGGGAGTGGTGAAGATCCTTATCTGGCTTCCATACTGGCTGCCAGCGCCGTGAGAGGAATGCAGGGCGATGACATGGCTCAACCCGACCGGATTGTGGCATGCGCCAAGCATTTCGTTGGTTACGGGGCGGCGGAGGGCGGACGCGACTATGAAGGCGGAGAAATCTCTGAGCCTACTCTGCGCGATATTTATCTTCCGCCTTATGAAAGCGCGGTAAAGGCTGGCGTGGGTACGATCATGTCTGCATTCATCGACCTCAACGGTACCCCGGTAACCGCTGAAAGGCGGTTGCTAACTGGCGTGCTGCGCGGCGAGTGGGGTTTTGAGGGGTTCGTGGTTTCAGATTGGGCTTCGGTTGCTGAGCTCGTCCAGCACGGTGTAGCGGAAGACCGCGCCAGAGCGGCTGCACTCGCGCTCCATGCCGGGGTTGACATGGATATGGTGTCAAAAGCCTACCTCGAGACCTTGGCTGCCAGTGTGCGCACAGGTAGCGTGCCAGTCGAGGAGATCGACGAAGCCGTTCGCCGGATCTTGCGAATCAAGCAGCGGGCAGGCTTATTTGACCGGCCGTTCACCGACCCAACTCGCTATACGACAGAGGTGCTGACCCCAGAATCGCGACAGATCGCACGCCAGTTTGCCCGCGAAAGCATGGTGCTGCTCAAGAACCGGAACGATATTCTGCCGCTGCACGGCTTTCGCCGAATTATGGTCACTGGCAATTACGTCCACGCACGCGGCGAGATGTTTGGCACCTGGTCGCCAGACGGCAGGGCGGAAAACGTCACCCCATTAGACCAGGCGCTCAAAGAAGCGGCGCCAAAAGATACGGAGCTGTGGTTTGTGCCAGAAACCGACGCGGCGATGAAGGCTGCCCAGCGCGTGGATGCTGTCGTCATTGTACTCGGTGAACACCCCAGTCGCTCCGGCGAGAATGCCAATGTGAGCAGCTTACTATTGCCCCCTGGACAGGCTGAGTTGGTCGATGCGATGGTAAACACCGGAAAGCCGGTGGTTCTGGTCGTGTTCGCTGGCCGACCGCTGGCTATCATGCACCAGGTATCACAGGTGGATGCGGTTTTGTATGCCTGGCACCCCGGCATTGAAGGTGGCCCTGCCCTGGGCGATATCCTATTCGGGGCTTATTCGCCGTCTGGGCGCTTGCCAATTACATTCCCGCGTGCCACCGGTCAAGTGCCAATCTATTACAACCACAAAAATCCGGGACGTCCAATCAACTCTGAACAGGGGTTCCACTCCCGCTATATCGATTTGCAAAGCTCACCATTATTCCCCTTTGGGTTCGGTCTTGGATACACTACCTTCAGGTACGCGAACCTGACGCTCAGCAGCCAGGCTCTTCGCGGGAAGGTTGAGGTTTGCGCCGAGGTAACCAACACTGGCGGGCGGGCAGGGAAAGAGCTGGTGCAGCTTTATGTTCGCGATCTGGTAGGTTCGCTGACACGCCCGGTTCGCGAGCTGAAAGGCTTTCAACAGGTCGAGATTCAGCCGGGAGAAACAAGACGTGTATCATTCATTATCAATGAAGAAATGCTGGCATTCACTCGCGGTGATGGTACGAAGGGCATTGAGCCGGGCTGTTTCCATGTGTGGATTGCTCCCGACAGCAGCTCTGGGCTGCGCGGCGAATTTGAAATTTAGAAATTCCGCTTTGGGTTAGGCTTGTTCTGCTTATTGTCAGCGTATCAGAAGGCCACGATGAGCAATCAAGGGAACAGAAGCAATTCTGCCCTCACAGTTTATGACATAAAACCGTTTGACTTCACCAAACTGATCTGCTATTCTAAAGGCATAAACTGCACTTACAAAAAAACTGAAAGCAATCTGAACGGTGACCAAACATTCGATTTGAGATTTAGGAGTCAGCATGAGAACCATAGTAATCCCCCTTTTTACCTTACGACCCTACGAACGGGGCATCCAGGAAACGTTGGGAAAATATACCCGCTTTGTACTTCCAGGCTTGGGTGTGCAGATACCTTTTGTGCAATTGGTGCGTGTTCGTGATATCCGAGAGCATACTGTGGACATCATGCCCCAATCCGTCATTACCAAAGATAATGTCGAAATCTCGGTTGACGGCGTCATGTGGGTACGTCCATCTACAGACGAAGATTCGATTAAGCGCACTTTCTACAACATCGATGATTGGAAGCGGGCTATTATCCAACTGGCGATGACCAACCTGCGCCAGGAGTTTGGCGACCTCACCCTGGACGAGAGCCTGGTTGCCAGAGAGAAAATTGCCACTAATCTCAAAGCTGTTTTGGGCAACTTCGCGGTGGAATGGGGGTTGACTGTAAGTAAAGTGGAAATCCGCCTGATCGACCCGCCTGAAGATATCAAAAAGGCTATGCACAAGCAGAAAACCGCCGAGCAGGAACGGCGCTCAATGAGGCTGCTGGCAACGGGTGAGTTCGAGGCGGCTGAGCAGCAGAAACTGGCGGCAATCCAGCGGGCTGAAGGCGAACGCGAGGCGGCCATCAAGGTTGCTGAAGGACGTGCCGAGGCGATCAGGCTGGTCAACGAATCGGCTGAAAAATACTTTGTCGGAAATGCCCAGGCGCTGAAGCAAATCGAGATGGTGGAAACCTCGCTGAAGGATAACGCCAAGGTAATCCTGACGGATAAAGGTATCACACCTACGCTGCTGTTGGGCGAACTACCTGTAATCGAGAAGAAGCGGTAATATCGGGGTCCAGGTTTGTCCGATTCAGGTTGCGCAGCAGAGGCGGCTATGCTGCTCATCAATCGGAATACCTGATCATCAATACTCCCTGTTGGCAGATGATATTGCTCAACATAATGATCTGATCAGAGCGATTGATGCGCCCCACTAATGTTCTGGCAAACGGATTGCTAATCTACTCTCGTCCGGCTTTGAAGTTATAGATCGGTTTGATATGTGTTTCGATCGTAACCGTGTCTTGAATAGCTTTGACGATTTCTTCAGTCGGCTTATACGCCATTGGGGCTTCATCGAGGGTATCACGACCTACAGTCGTTGAGAAGACATCCCTCATGGATGCCTGGAAATCCTGCAGATTCAGGGTTCGCAAGGCTTCTTTTCTGACATACAAACGTCCCGCTCCATGCGGCGCAGAGTTATTCCAATCACTGTTTCCTTTACCCACGCAAATCAAAGCACCATCACGCATATTCAGTGGTATGATCAGTTTCTCACCTTTTCTTGCCGAAACCGCGCCTTTGCGAATGATGTTGTCCGAGGCGTTGATGTAGTTGTGGATAGTCTCAAAGGTTTGCCCTCCGATACCAAAGCGTTTGTTTATGTACTTACCCATGGTTTGGCGGTTCAGGCTGGCGTACTCCTGGCACAAACGCATGTCGTGCAGGTATCTTTGTGCCAACTCACCTTTAAGGTACTTGAGTGGCTTGGGAACATCAGCGTTGCAGGTTCTTTCGGCTAATTTTTGGTAGTAATCTGCGACTTGTTTACCCACATTCCGGCTTCCAGAGTGAATCACCAGGAAGATTTCGCCAGTCTTTTCATCAATATCCAATTCGATGAAGTGATTACCCCCACCGAGCGTGCCAATCTGCCTGTCAATGACCGAGGTTTTAATCTCGTCATAACACAATAAATTGCGCATAAAAGAAGCATATTCGATAGGCTGCTTCCAGGAATTGAAACCCGCCGGGATTTCGTGCACTAATCGATCAAAAGATTTGAGGTCAAAATCCTGTTTGCCGAGGCTTTCCACGTACATGCCGCAACCAATGTCCACACCGACCAGATTTGGCACGACGAAATCTCGCAAATTAACCGTAAGGCCGATCGTACAGCCAGCTCCCCAGTGATAATCGGGCATGATTCTGACCTTGGAGCCCTCAACAAAAGGCTGATCCATCAAGACCTGAATTTGCTCAATCGCCTTCTCGTCGCGGATCTCAGAAAAGACCTTCGCTGTTCCGTACTTTCCTTTGACTTCAAACATGATTGCCTCACTTATATTCTATCGAAAATTGATTGAAAACAAAACTTCACGAAGAGGTTTTCGTCGACCATAGGACTCGAATGATGTTTGTGTTTGCACACAGGAAAGCAGGTTCTTAGTTTACTGGTCTAAATCTCAGGGAATGAAGGAAGATCACTAACATTGAAGAAGTCATGAGATTCCCAGAACGGGGCTATAATTTAAAAAACCAATAAAAAGGAGCATACCATGGAATTTAAAGATTCAAGAACTTACCAAAATCTGGTGAACTCATTTGCGGGGGAGTCACAAGCTCGTAATCGCTATTCGTTTTACACTGAGGTTGCCGAGAAGGAAGGTTTACTGCATGTAGCTGCGATTTTTACAGAGACTGCAGATAACGAACGTGAGCATGCCAAAATTTTTTATGATCACATCGTTCAGAACTTCGGTGCTGTGACCATTCATGTTGATGCTGACTATCCCGCATCGGTCGGCTCTACTTGGGAAAATCTTGAAGCCGCTGCAGCTGGGGAGCACGAGGAATTTTCTCTGCTTTACAAAAATGGTGCAGCAATTGCCAAAGAAGAAGGCTACGACAAGATTGCCGAATCCTTCACGGAGATCGCCGAGGTGGAAGAACAGCATTACCTGCGCTATAAAGCTCTGGCTGAAGTGGTCAAGGACGGGAAGTACTTCAAGCGCGATCACAAAGTTTATTGGAAGTGCCGCAACTGCGGCTATATCCACGAGGGGGAAGAAGCCCCCAAAGTCTGCCCAGCCTGCAAACACGCCCAGAAGTATTTTGAGGTTACTTGTTTCGAGCAGTAGACAGACCTAAAAGACCTTCAGCCACCTTCTTTGAGCGGTGAGCGGAACTAAACGAGGCTGACTTTTAGTCAGCCTCGTTTAGTTAAATCTTGTTGAAAGATTACCGGAATATCACTGGAAGCCAGATCTTGATCGGCAGTGGATCCGGTACTTCAATGACAGTTACGATGATGGTCTCGCAGACTGTGCTTTCTCCATCGCTCACACAGATATCAAACGTGAAGTCTCCCGGTAAAGCACCAGTGGTATCCCAGTTGAATTCACCTGTGTCAGGGTCAATCTTTGCTCTAGTTCGCGAGCCATCAAGGCTGAAAGTCAATGGCTGGGCAGGCAGGTCAGCGTCAGAAGCCGTTGCTGTGAAAGTTAAGGTTTCACCGACTACGACTGTCTGGTTTCCAATTGGGTCGAGGACCGGATCCACATTTACTTCATTTACAGTAATCGTGATTCCTTCGCAGACCTCAGTTATAGCATCGCTGACACACACTTCTAAATTGAACTCGCCAGGACCCTGTACTTCAGTCGGTGTCCACGTGAATTCTCCTGTCCCGGCGTTAATCAATGCACCTTCCGGAGCACCCTCTAAACTAAACATTAAGGTTTGGGCAGGCAGATCCACATCTGAGGCGGTGGCGGTGAAAGTCAGTTCAACCAGCTCATCTGTAGTCTTATCGCCTATCGGATCAAGCACGGGAACATCATTGACTGGCGTAACCGTGATAGTTACTGTGGCTGTTTCAGAGTACAGTTCGCCATCAAATGCCTGATAAGTAAAACTGTCTTCTCCAAAGAAATCCTGATTTGGAGTATAGGTAAAGGAGCCATCCGCTGCCAGCACGAGCGTGCCGCTCGTAACATCGTCAACCAACACTGCGGTTAGAGTATCACCGCTGGGATCGCTGTCATTGGCAAGCACCCCTTCAGCTGCTGTAGGCAATAGCCCAGTGTCTTCTTCAGTTGTATAATCATCATCCTCAGCAATTGGGGCGGTATTTACTGTGGTGAAGAACAGCGGGAAACTCACCTGCTGTGTATCCCCGCCGGCATCAACTAAACCGCTCAGTCCAACCCCAATTATTGCCGATGGCGAAAAAGCTGAGGTCGGGGTAATGGTCATTTCATTGGTCAGCGTATCAAAACTGCAGGTAACCGGAATCAGATTGGTGGGGTCAGGTTCAGCCCAAACATCCGGGCAGGCACCGGCAGCCATTGCCTGGCTCCAGGTGACCACAATCGAAGTGTCGAGCGCCACATCCGTAGTGCCGTTGACCGGGGATGTGTCCAGCACGATCGGGTCGCGCCAGTTTAGGACGGTGTAGGCGTAGGTCTGGGTGCCAGTGGTCCCGTAGTCAATTGTGATAGGCAGGTTGGCAAGTTCTTCATTTCCATCCGCGCCTTTCATGACCGTTTCCCAGTTTCCACGCGTTATCTTGAATTCGAAAGCAGTACCATCCAGGATATCGGCGGTATAGGTCCATAAGATGTTGTTGACTTTGGTCATCGGCACTGCACTTGGGTTCCAGTCACCAACCGCTGGGTGTCCGCCTACGATGTAAACCGTGCCGGGTGTCCATTCAGGCACGCTTATTTCGAAGGTCACCGCCACCAGCTTGGCTTCAGCAACCTGAGAGACGGTGTTGGAAGTCAAGCTGGGGTTGAAACTGGTGTCCAGCGCGATCACGTAGTAGTAATAGAGCTGATCGGTCACCACGTTGGTATCGGTGTAGGTCAGAGTGGGGGCCATCACCCGGTCAATCTTGCTGAAAGTGATGTTGTCAATGGAGCGGTAGATATCGTAGGCATATATCGCGACCTCATCCATAGCTTCCGTCCAGCTCAGTGAGATGGAGGAGGCACTCCAATCGTCAACAGCCAGAACTGGAGCAACCGGAGGTATGACGTCAGAAGAGGGAGTCACGGTCAGATCGCCCGCTCTTACCGCGTCGTATGGATCTTCAACAAGCCCGTTCTCATAGGCGTATACCCAGGAAACGGCGCCATTGGTGGAGTAGCGGTAGACGTAATCGAACTCACCTAATGCCTCGGGCAGAAGAGTGGCGACAAATTCATCGTTGTTGCCAGCCTGAGTATTGAAAGCTGCTTCAAACCAGGTCCAGTTCGCATTACCGCGGGGGTCGCTCTCGTTGGGACCGTAACCCACCTGTGCCAGCAGACCGGGCGTAGGACCGGGTTCTAAGGTGACGCCATCAATGTAGACCTGACCGTAAATGTTTTCGGTTGGAGTAATGCCGATGATGTGCTCGATAGTGAATGGCCACTGTAGGCTAGCCCAGTCGATAATGTAAGCTGGTAGGGCGATAACTTCGTTGGAATAGTCACTGACGAGCAGCGTGGTGTTGTTCTTTGCCACCACAACATAATAATAGGCAGTTCCGCTGGTCACATCTGTGTCAGTGTAGGTAGGGGTTACGCTTGTAGCAATTAATTCATATCCACCGCCACTTAGGTAAGAACGATAGATAAGGTACTCATCTGCGTTTGCTACAGCAGTCCAATTCAGGTCGACTGTCACGCCGGTAGTAATAGCTGAGAGATCGAGAATATTGGCAGGAGGAGATACCTGTGCATTAGTCCGCACCAGGACCGCACCGCTATTAGCTGGCGCGCTCACCGCTGGCAATTTGCCTTCACTGTTAACGGTATAAGTCGCTAATGAAAGCACATCGCGATAGGTCGTGCCAATCGGTAGGTAGCCTAAAACGTCAATGTCAACGCTCTGTGGGTCTGTATTGCGGTTGATGAGTACCACCGCGGAGTCCACACCAGGCAGGTTTCTTCCGAAGGCGTAGAGTTTCAGGGTGTCATCAACCAGGAGTGAGCGATAGTCACCTGTACGCAAGGCGGGATGTGTGTTGCGAGCTTCCGTCAGGTTGGCGTAATAAGTGTAGAGCGCATCCTGTGCTTCCTGGCTCTGTAAGTGCGCGTAGAAAGGCGTTCCGCTTTCATCCAGCCAGGGGTAAGGCTGGCGGTTGTAGGGGTCGTCCTGCCAGATGCCGCTGCTGTCCTTGGCGACAGGTCCCACCAGACCAACTTCGTCACCGTAGTAAATCGTCGGCGCGCCGGGCATGGTCATCTGCACCAAAGCCGCGCCCTTAAGTTTTTCTATTGTAGGGGGCCAGTTGTAATTTGGATCCAGGTAATCAGCAGGCTCGAGGGTGTTGGTGTTTTCGTCCAGCATGAACAGAGCACGGTTGGTGTCGTGGCTGCCGAACAGGTTCATCATGGCATAGAGCGCTTCGGGGGCGTAGCGTTCCTGCAGGTTGAGGATGCGTTCGTCGAACTGGCTCATGTCAAGGGGTGCCAGCGCGCCAGCTGAAGATCCATCGTTGTGGTCATTGTCGGTGAATGTGCTGTCGCGCCAGAGGGAGAGCACCGCGGAGCTGAACTGATAGTTCATAACCGCGTCCCACTCGCCGCCCAGCAGCCAGCTGTTTGCAATGCCCCATTCCTCGCCGGTGATGTAACCTTGGGGATTGACCGCGTGTACGGTATTGCGGAAACCTTCCCAGTAATCATTGGTAGTGTCGTTGAGAGTCCCGGGGTCCACATCGCCGCCGACATCCAGGCGCCAACCGTCAGCGGTAAGCATCCAATGACCGCCCACGGTTGTTTCGGGGTTGTCCTGGTTGTCCCAGATCCAGGCTCTCACTTCCGGATTGCTGGAGTTGAGCTTGGGCAGGGAGTCGTAACCCCACCAGGATTCGTAATTAGCGGCATTGGGCGTGCCATCCGAGCCCACGCAGGGTCCTGTGCCGGCAGGCACATCGGTGAAGTAGAACCAGTCGCGGTAAATTGAATCAGGGCTTTCACAGGCGCCGACTTCATCGTAGCGACCGTAGCGGTCGAGGTATTTCGAGTCGGATGAGACGTGGTTGAACACGCCGTCCACGATCAGGTGCATGCCGCGCGACTGCAAACCTGCGATTAAGGCATCGTATTCCGCCTGGGTGCCGAACATCTCGTTGATGCTCAGGTAGTCAGTGGTGTCGTAGCCGTGGTTGGAGGGCGATGCGAAGATCGGATTGAGATAGATGGTGTTGACGCCTAAATCTGCAAGATAATCCAGCTTATCAGTCAGGCCAGCCAGGTCGCCGCCATAGAAGTTCTTGGAATAGGAGCCTTCGCAGGGGTCGTTCGTGTCGGCTCGCGGATCACAGATGTAGGTGTTCCAGTCTGTTGTGTCAGAACGATAAATTGTGCCGCCTTCTTCGCCATAGAAGAAGGTGCCGGAGGGTTTGTTGTTGGTAGGGTCGCCATCGCGGAAGCGGTCGGGGAAGATCTGGTAAACAATCGCGTTTTTGATCCAAGCGGGAGTTTCAAAGGCGGGATCGTAAACCGTCAACTGGTAGGAATAGTCCTGAGTTTCGTCGAATGCCTGACCCCAACCCATGGTACGAGCGGCGTCATCTTCATAGTAGTCGGTATCTGTACCGTCAATGGCAATAAAGCGATACCAGTAGACGGTCGGGTCGGCGCTGACAGGGACGGCGACTTGCCACCAGTCGTAAGTGCCGTCACTGTGAGCGATGGTCATGGGCAGAATGGATTGGACATTCGTGCGGTCGTTATAGAGGCGCAGTTTCGCTTCGGTCAGGTCGCCCTGAGCCGCGCGCAAGCGCAGGATCACTTCGGTGCCGGTGGTGACCGGACCGCCGGGAGTGCGGTAGACGGCGTCGCGGCTGTCGTGACCCAAGTAATTCCACCAGACTTCGTTGTCATGCCCGGCTTGCGTAGGAGCAGGCGGCGGGAAAGCTCCCACCCGACCAGTGCGGTAGTCCAGCAGGAAGGTCACCACGTCACCATCAGTGTAAGTAGTGAAGGGGATGTTGGCGGCATTCACTGAGCGGTTGTCCAGCCCGATACCGTCCCAGGAGCCAGAAACAACCACCTTAAACTCATGCGCACCTGCTGCGGGAACCTGGTAGTTCAATAGATATAGACCGTGGCCTTGCAAACCCAAGGTGGTATTCGGATTGGCATTATTCCAACCCTGGAAGTCGCCAGCTGCGGTAAAATCGCTGCTGGAGTCCCAGGCGTGGACAATGTTGTTAGTTGGCACCAAAGCCAGCCCGGCATCCGCGCTGTGATCGTTGGTGTCAAAGCTCAGTTTGACTACCTGGTCTATTTCTGTGGTGATGAACCAGGAGTTTGAAGATGGATATGTTACATCCCAAGTGCCGTTGGTTACTTTAAATTCGTAACGTCCCGTGGCGGGAATGGTTATGTCGGCGGAGAAGATGCCATCTCCCCCCAATAAGTCTCCATTAGTGCCGTCATCATAGAGCTGGTTTCCATCGACAGTCCAACCATTAAAGCCGCCAGCCGCGTACCAGTTGCCTGTGCCGCTGGAGGTGGGTTCGATGAGCATCCGACCACTAAAGCTGTCGAGCAGGAAAACAACATCCTGGTTGGGCTCTGTGGTGGTGAAGTTGATGTTAGTAGCATCCGATGAGCGCCCATCCGCGCCGAAGCCGTTCCAAGTGCCGGTCACGACAACTTTGCCGATGTAGCTGCCTGCTGCTGTAATGGTATAAACCAGGCGGTAGAAGCCGTTGCCCATATCTGTCATCAGCGTGGCGGGGTCGGCATTATTCCAACCTTGGAAGTCGCCAACCGCGGTGTAGCTGGTGGGCAGGGTATCGCCAGTGACGTTGACAATGTTGGTGGCAGGCAGCAAAGCCGTGCCGGCATTCAGGCTGTAATCCTTGGTGTCGAATGTGAAGGTCACTAATTGATTAGCCACCGAGTTAGTCAACCAGGAGTTTGCTGACGGATAAGCGTTGCCCCAGTTGCCACACTCCACAACTTTCCAGCTGGAAGTGCCTGCAGTTGGAACTGCTATCGCCACGGAATAAACCCCATCGTCGGCAATCAGGTCGCCATTGGTGCCGTCATCGACCATGTGGGTGGAGGAATTATCCCAACCGTTTATATCTCCGGCGACACACCACTCAACGGATGCCAGTTGGCTGGCGGTTTGAGGTGCGATTTGGATAAATTCGGGGGTAGGTGCCTGCGCCAGGCTGGCAACAGGGCTGAGGAAAAGTGAGAATGCCAGGAATATGGTAAGAAACAAGCGAACGGCTTTCATTTCACCCTTTCTACTATAAGAATGTGATACATAAATTATAGTTATTGTATAAACAAAATTCAAACCACCGTCAGACGTTTTTTGTCAGACGTTTTTGTCAATTGTGACCTTTCTGACCCTTTTGCTTGTTATGATGCAAAAATTGGCAGATATTCTAAAATTCATTGAGTAGGATTTTCTAGATCGCTTATTGGCTCTTGGAGAGGCTGCTCATTGCCTTGCCAATGTGCCGGATGATGTCTGAAGGCAGGGTGGCAGCAGGGTGACCAACCTCAGCCAGCGCCAACTCCGCGGAGCGCGCGTGCAGCCAGACCGCAAGCGTGGCTGCGTCGAAGGGCGAGAGCCCTTGCGCAAGCAGACCAACAATCAAGCCGGCCAGCACATCGCCCGAGCCTCCGTGTGCCAGAACCGAGTTGGCAAACGGTAGGACGTGGCAATCCCCATCATGGGAGGCAACCAGCGTGTTGGGTCCCTTCAGGATCAAAGTCAGCCGCCATTCTTGCGCGTAGGTGCTGGCAAGCTTGAGTCGGTTGGAGTGGATCTCGCTCAAGGAGAGCCCAGTCAGGCGGGAAAACTCCATTTCATGCGGGGTCAGAACGATCCGGTTTGGCAGGAGACGGTGCCAATCGGGTTGTTGGCTCAGGATGTTGAGCGCATCCGCATCCACCACCAGTGGTAGATCGGGCGCAACTTCACACAGGTGTTCCAGCAAGCCGAGCAGGAAAGCTTGTGTGCCCTCCGTTTGGTTCAGGCCCGGACCCACCAGGACGGCGTCTTTGCCCTCTGTAGGGAAAAGGCCTGCCTTTTCCTCTGACGCTTGTCCTGCCTCTTTCTCTTCCACGCAGGCTGAACGCCCCTCCGCGGTGATAGCACCATCTTTCTCGGGCAGCAGGAGCCAGATCGCTTCAGAAATACTTGCAGCGAGCGGAGCGTGGATGCTTTCCGGAATAGCCGCAAAAACCAATCCAGCACCGCTGCGTAAGGCTGCCTGGATGGCTAGTTTCGCCGCCCCTGTATATTTGCGCGAGCCAGCCACCACCAGTGCCTTGCCGAAGGTACCTTTAAAGGATTCATCCGGCCGCATTGGCATCAGCGAGCCAGCTAATTCGGGTGTGATTGGGGCGGCAGAGTAGTTTTCCATTAAGAATAATTGTACCAGTGGCAGTGAGGTTGACAAAAAACGTTTCCGTCCTATTAAGAAAACGGAAACGGGAGGAGCAAGCCCATCTGGTTTTCTGTGTAGATCGGAATGAGACCGCCCAATAGCTTCAGTCCAATATCTACGATCGCGGGCTACATACCATTCCGCCCTTGTATTGTTTTTATTTTTGAAACGGGAAGACAGGCAGATCGCCACGCAAAAGAGGCTCGCGATGACGGGATCAAAGGCAGATCGCCACGCAAAAGAGGCTCGCGATGGCGGAAAAAAGGCAGATCGCCGTACCCTGCTTCGCTGGCACATGATCTCATAGAGACGGATCAAAAGTTGAAAAACGGAGACCAGCGATCAAGTACCTCGCTCGGTCAGGAGACCGGCAAGAACGGGAGTTCCCGTCTTTGCGAGGAGCGAAGCGACGTGGCAATCTGCAGGTGAGACCAAAAGTCGGGTTCGACTCCGCAAAAATACGCGGGGCAGGGCTGCATACCATTCCGCCCTTGTATTGTTTTTATTTTTGAAACGGGAAGACAGGCAGATCGCCACGCTACGCTCGCGATGACGGGATCAATGGTAGATCGCCACGCAAAAGAAGCTCGCGATGACGGGATCAAAAGCTGATCGCCACGCTACGCTCGTGATGACGGGATCAAAAGCTGATCGCCACGCTACGCTCGTGATGACGGGATCAAAAGCTGATCGCCACGCAAAAGAGGCTCGCGATGGCGGGATCAAAAGCTGATCGCCACGCAAAAGAGGCTCGCGATGACGGAAAAAAGGCAGTATGGCTGTAAAAACTGGATGGTTGATAATGTGCGAGAGTTTGTTAGCAGATATAGTATAGCACAAATGTTCTTTTTTTTGCGAAAATAGAAAACATTCAATGAATAACGGATTGCTAACCCCCTCACAGATGCCCTCAGTATTTCACCCCCCAGGGCAATCGCGTCTTATTTTTCAGGAAAACCACCAAAAATGATTAGAAATCAGGTCTTTTGAATAGATTTCTCACTCTTTGCGGGTAACACAATTCTGTTTGAGTA
>Ga0116186_1002550_pt1 | contig 16405 bp, 12 predicted proteins | sample AD_JPNNA4_MetaG_FD_89806 | JGI IMG/M metagenome (GOLD analysis project Ga0116186, IMG submission 89806) | Active sludge microbial communities of municipal wastewater-treating anaerobic digesters from Japan - AD_JPNNA4_MetaG | ecosystem: Engineered > Bioreactor > Anaerobic > Digestate | place...
AATACTTTCAATAGCAGCCTGTCGGCCAATTTCGGGCTTACTTCCGGCACCTAATCCCTCCGTTAGTTTTTGACCCAGCTGAACTTTAATTGTAACAGGGCTCTTAGCTAACGCCTGAATATCGGTATTACAATTTACAATGTCCACGTTATTGTTGCTTAAATTATACATATAATTTACGGCATTGCTTCCACCACCCCCTACACCAATTACTTTGATGATGGAGGGTATATGAGATTCTAACTCGAAATTTAGGAAGTTGTTATTTTCTTCGTTTGGTTCCATATTTATTATTTTTAAATATTTGAATCTGTATCATCAAAAATACCCGAAAAAACTCCCTTAAATTTTTCAATAATTCCGGGCTTTTTTTCATTCTGCTGCTTTATTTCTTTAGGAGTCGTTTCTTTCTTTTCTTTTTTCTTTTTTTCGTTTATTACCTCTTCAAAATCATCGGTAACTGAAATCGTTGCTTTTTCCTCTTGTTTGATTTCAGTTTTCTTTTCAATTGTTTTCTTATTTTCTTCTTCAGATCCCAAAATTAGTAAACCAATAGCTGTTGCATACTGGGGATTATTCATTAATTTTTGCGAATTTTGGTTTATATGTACCAGCGGATAACCTATTCTGCTTTCAAAAGCTGTACAATATGAAGTTAGTTGGGGCATATTTTTCAATAAAGAACCACCACCCGTAAGAACAATACCAATACCTATATGCTTTTTCCCATCAGCCAACATGATTTGCTGGTTAATAAAACCAAGTATTTCTTCGACACGTGCTTGAATAATATTGGAAATATTATTCAAATCAATTTCTTTTTTCTCACGACCCTGTATCTTACTTTCAATCACCACTACTTCTTCGCTGTCGTTTTTTTCTGGCAATGCCTTACCATAAGCTATTTTTAAGCGTTCTGCGTCTTTGTTTGTAAGCCCAAATGCTTTTTCGATATCAGAAGTTACCACATTGCCGCCAAAAGGGATAACGGCAGTATGTACCAGCATGTTTTTATGATATATAGCCAAATCGCTTGTTCCGCCACCAATATCTATCATCGCAACTCCGGCTTCTATTTCTTCCGGATGTAGTACAGCTTTTGCCGAAGCGATAGGTTCTAAAATAATCTTCTTTAAACGGAGACCGGCATTTGCAATACAGCGTTTTATGCTATTTATATTTTGCGTCAATCCGATTATTAAATGAAACTTAGCATCGAGTCTTTTCCCTATGCAGCCAACAGGATTTTCAACAACTTCACCATCAATTTCGAAATGTTTCGGAATAACTTGCAAAATTTGCTGTCCGGGCTTTAGCGAAATATTTTCCTGACTTTTAATAAAGTAATCCAGCTCTTCCTGACTTATTTCTTCTTCGCTTTTGTTGCGGTTTAGGTAATCGGCATTTACAATACATTCAATATTTTGACCAGCAATACCGACATATACTTCGCTAATTGTAGTTCCGGCTTGCTTTTCGGCAATTTCCACAGCGGTTTTAATGCTTTTTACGGTTTCAATAATGTTTAACACGTTGCCTCGTGTTACCCCTCTTGATTCCACATGTCCCAAGCCAAGAATGCTGAATGTCCCGTTTTCTTCTTTCTTTCCAACTAAGGCCACAATCTTAGTTGTTCCAATGTCAATGACCGAAATAATGTTATTGCTGCTCATATATATCGTTTTTTTTAGTACATACAATTTGTTTATTATACATTAAGTTTACTTTAGAAAAAGCATCCCAACTATCTTTTGATACTACTTTTTCATAAAAAGCTTTTAATTTTATAAATTTATCTTCCATTTGTGAAGTGTCTCCAAACACGATAACAAAATCACCTATCTTCGGAACCATTTCCATTTGTTGCTCTTCGTTGATATAAATTTGTTCAATGAGCGGTTGCAATAAACTGTCTTGATATATTCTTTTACTTATTGCAAAAATATCGTCTAACATAGTGGGTCGTTTTAGTGCGTCTTGCTTTTCGGCATCGCTGGCATTGCGACTGCAAAATAAGGCATACGGTTCGTTTACATTTCCATTTACAACTAAAACACGAGCTGTATATTTATCGGACAAAGGGAACAAAACACCTTCTTCATCAACATAATAACTTTCATAATTATAGTTAATAATTCTTATCATGGGTGTACGTTGAACCACGTCTATATGCAAGTAACCGTCTATGGTTGTATAAACTTGTGCATTTTTAACAACGGATAAATGTGTAATGTCTTTTTCGATATTGTCTAAAGGCAATTCGCTTAACGGATAATGGGTTATTTTATAATTTTTATTTTTCAAAAGCTGAATAATATCAACAGAATCAATAAAATGGTTTTGGTTGGAGTCCAAAATGTTTACGAGAATTTTTTTGCAAAGTTCCGTTGTTCGCTGCTTTTCTGTAAACCCTAACGAAACTACAAATACACCGATAAAAATCAGCCAAATAAACGTTTGAACCACTATTTTTAACCACTTATTTTTCATTCAAACATTGTTTTATTGGTTGTACCCATTGATCAATATTACCTGCTCCCATTGTCAATAAAAGCGGTGGTTTTTTACTTTGAACTAAATCTAATATTTTATTATCCTCGACCATTATTTTAGTGGGACAGGTAACTTTATCGAATATTATTTTGCTTGTAACACCTTCAATTGGTAACTCGCGAGCAGGGTAAATATCCATTAACCACAACTCGTCGAGCAGCGATAGTGAAGCAGAAAATTCATCGGCCAAATCGCGAGTACGGCTGTATAAATGAGGCTGAAAAATTCCGGTAATCTTCTTTCCGGGAAAAACATTGCGAACCGATTGAACAAAAGCCCTTATTTCTTCAGGGTGATGAGCATAGTCGTCAATATAAATATTGTTTTCATTGTTTAATTGCACATCAAAGCGGCGTTTAACACCATTAAATCCTTCAACTGCCTTTTTTACTTGTTCTTTATCTATACCTAACCACAAACACATTGATACTGCTGCCAACACATTTTCTACATTATAATCGCCCGTAATTCCCGGTTTCAAACGGTCAATTTTCCCCCATGGGGTTTTAACATCAAAAATATAATAACCATTATCCAATTGCAGATTTTCTATGGTGCAATCGGCCTGATGGTGGGTTGAGTAGTAAGCCACTTGCTTATCGCCAAGTTGAGGAATAAAAGCAATTTCCTTTTTCAGCAAAAGTTTTCCGCTCGGGATGATTTTAGCAACAAAATCGCTGTATGCCTGCTTTAACGCATCGTACGTTTTGTAAATATCCAGATGATCGGCATCGATTGCCGTTATTACAGCAGCTTCGGGCGAGAGTTGTAAAAATGACCTGTCATATTCATCGGCTTCGGCAACAACATATTTCGGATTTTCGCAATTAATAAAATTGGATTGATAATTTTTAACGATGCCACCTAAAAAAGCCATGCCGTTTTGCTGCGAACAATGAATAACATGAGCTATTAATGAACTTACTGTTGTTTTTCCGTGAGTTCCTGCGACGGCTACAGTAGAGTAGTTGTTGCAAATCATTCCCAGCACTTCGGCTCGTTTATAAATATCTAATCCTCTTCCTTTAATATATTTGATTAAGGGGCTTTCGGTCGAAACAGCAGGCGTATAAACCACAACCATATCATTATTGGACGAAGAACGGATGATTGTAGGTATTGACTCAATATCTTCGCTATAATGTAAATATGCTCCGGCATTTTCTAATTCCATGGTAATGGGTGATTCGGATCGGTCGTAGCCCACAATTATTTTTCCTTGACGTAAGAAATACTTAGCCAGTGCACTCATTCCAATGCCACCAATACCAATAAAGTAAATAATATGTTTAGAAAAAATACTCATTTTTTACATAATGAAATGATTTCTTTTGCTATTATTTCGTCCGAATTTTTTAATGCCATGCGAGCAATATTACTTTTATAAACATTTAATCTAAATTCGTCATTTAAAAGCTTAATGGTTTCTTCTACCAGTTTTGTTCTCGATTCGGCATCGGTTATCAGCATTGCTGCATCGTTTTTAACTAACGACATGGCATTTTTGGTTTGGTGGTCTTCTGCTACATTAGGCGATGGAACTAATATTGCCGGTTTTGCAGTAAGAGTGAGTTCTGAAATAGTAATAGCACCTGCTCTTGAAATAACCACATCAGCAATAGCATAAGCAAAATCCATACGCGAAATAAAATCGTACACTTTAATATTATCGGCATTTTTGGATCGAACCAATTCTTGTGCAGTGTGATAAAATGCTTTACCTGTTTGCCAAATTAATTGAACATTGTTTTGAATAAACAAATCAATATTATTGTAAATACTTTCGTTGATGGTCAATGCTCCCAAACTACCTCCCAAAGACAAAACTGTTTTTTGATTCCCTTTTAATTCAAAAAACATATATCCCTCTTCGCGTACTTTAGTATTTATATTTAAAATATCTTGACGAACCGGATTGCCTGTAATAATAATTTTATCTACCGGGAAATAGGTTTCCATATTTTGATACGCAACGCATATCTTATCTACTTTACTAGCCAACAATTTATTGGTTACACCGGGATATGAATTTTGCTCCTGTATTAACGTCGGAACACCCAATTTAGTAGCAACTCTGAGAGTAGGTCCTGAAGCAAATCCGCCTACACCAATAACAACATCCGGCTGGAATTCTTTGATAATTCGTTTTGCTTTTTTCAAACTGCTATATAAACGAAAGAAAAAGCTGATATTGCTCCAGGTCAACTTACGTTGAAAACCTCTAACCGGCAATCCTATAATTTTATATCCGGCTGCCGGCACTTTTTCCATTTCCATTTTCCCTTCTGAGCCGACAAAAAGAATTTCGGTTTCGGGGTTTAATTTTTTTAGAGCATTGGCAATGGCTATAGCCGGGAAAATATGTCCTCCCGTACCGCCTCCGCTTATAATTGCTTTAAATGTTCCCATATTATTCTGTTTTGATAGTATCGATATTTTTGTTGTCCTCGTTTATTATTTCGTTGTCTGATTTTATTTGATTTTTTTCTGCTTCTTTTTTCACATCAACAACAGTTTCTTTTTCGCTTTCTTTATTATTTAATACACTAATATTGAGAATAATACCCAACGACAAACTCGTAAAAATAATAGATGTTCCACCCATGCTAACCAAAGGTAATGTTTGACCGGTAACCGGAAATACATTGGTAGCAACTCCCATATTAATCATAGCTTGCATAACCAACGAAAGCAGTAAACCCACTGCCAGAAAAGCAGGGAAAGCCGTTTTCGATTTTCGGACAATGATGCCGGCACGATAAAATAAAACAAGGTATATAAATACAACAAAGAATGCACCTATAAAGCCATATTCTTCAATAATAATTGCGAAAATAAAATCGGAATACGGATGAGGCAAGAAATTTCGTTGTGTACTATTCCCCGGTCCCTTGCCAAAAAAGCCTCCTGAAGCTATGGCAATTTTTGCTTGTTCTACTTGAAAATTTGCATCATCATCAGCTTCTTTTCCGCTAAAATACGTTTCTACTCTATTTTTCCATGTTGCCACGCGACCCTTATCGGGGAAAAATAACAATGCAACAGAAATAAACAACACGGCTAATCCAGAGCCTAAACCTATCAGTTTTAATATATATTTAATTTTTACCCTGCCCATAAAAAGTATGATGATAGAAATGATAAACAATAAGGCAGCGGTAGAAAAATTAGCAGGTAAAATCAATGCACAAATCACCAATATAATGAACATTAAATACGTATAATCCCTTTTAAAAACCTGTTCGTCCACATTTTGATGTTTTGCTAAAAAATGAGCAATAAATACAACCAGTGAAAATTTTGCAAAGTCGGAGCTTTGGAATGAAATTCCGGTGCCGGGAAGCGTTATCCAACGTGAAGCCTCGTTTAAATTGGTTCCCTTGAATAGCGTAAAAAACAACAACGGAATAGTTATGAAAATTAATACAATCGAATATTTGTTATAAAAAGATACAGGAATATTTTGAAACAATAGAATCAGCACAAAACCAAAAAACAAAAGGCCACCATGTCGGAGTAAATAATAAAACATATTTCCTTCCTGATATTTAAATGCCAATGTTCCGGTAGAGCTATAAACAGCTAACAGCGAAATAAATGACAATATAAATATCATTGCCCAAACAATCTTGTCGCCTTTAAAAATATTTGAAGCTATAATCTTCATAGGTTACAAATCGCGAACGGCGTTTTTAAATTTTCTACCTCTGTCTTCGTAGTTTTGAAACAAATCGAAACTTGCGCAAGCCGGCGAAAGCAATACAACATCACCGGGAACTCCATTTTTATACGAAGTCCTTACTGCTTCTTCCATCGATTTTGTATCGTAAATAGGGATATTGAGGTGTTCAAAAGCTCTGATTATTTTTGAGTTATCCACTCCCAAACAAACAATAGCTTTTACCTTTTCTTTAACTAACTCCTCCAGTTGCGAGTAATCATTTCCCTTGTCCACTCCACCAACAATCCAAATTATAGGTTTTTTTACAGTTTCCAAAGCATACCAGGTTGAATTTACATTGGTTGCTTTCGAATCGTTAATAAAATCGATGCCTCTAATTTTTAATACTTTTTCGAGGCGATGTTCTACAGCTTCAAAATCGCTTAACGACTCACGGATTGCTTCTTTTCTGATGTTACTAATAAAAGTTGCAATACCAGCCGCCAGTGAATTGTACTGATTGTGCTTTCCTTCTAATGCTAAATCTTGTATCGACATAACAAATTTGTTTTTATTTATATTAATATTCAATTGATTTTCATATACATATCCACCATTTTCCAATTCTGTTTGAATAGAAAAAGGAATGCGTTTGGAACGGATGTTTTTCGTTTCGATATTTTTTTGAATAACCTCATCGTCGTAGCAATAAATGAAGTAATCGTCTTCGGTTTGATTCTTGGTTATTAAAAACTTGCTATCGATATAATTTTGGAAATTATAATTGTATCGATCGAGGTGGTCGGGCGTAATATTCATTAAAATGGCTATATGAGGTTTGAAATGAACAATATCGTCTAACTGAAAACTGCTTATTTCAAGCACATAATAATCATACTTATGCTGCAATACCGACAAGGCGAAGCTCTTACCTACATTTCCAGCCAATCCTACATTCAATCCGGCTTTTTGCATTATATGATAAGTTAGCAGGGTTGTGGTGGTTTTGCCATTGCTACCAGTTATGGCAATTATTTTTGCTGTAGTATATTGAGCAGCAAATTCTATTTCAGAAATAATATCGATTTTTTTCGATCGAAGCGCTTTGATTATTGGAGCTTTTTCTGGAATTCCCGGGCTTTTCACAATTAAATCGGAAGCTAATATTCGCTCTTCGGTATGTAATTTCTCCTCGAACGGAATGCCGGCATTCAGAAGCGGTTGTTTATATTCGTCTTTAATAGGTGAACTATCGCTTACAAACACATCGAAACCTTTGTCTTTTGCAAGCAAAGCTGCTCCCATTCCGCTTTCGCCACAACCTAATATTGTAATTTTCTTTTTCATTAACGAATTTTTAACGTGATTATGGTAACAACAGCTAACATGATTGCAATAATCCAGAAACGCGTAACTATTTTTGGCTCAACATAGCCCTTCTTTTGAAAATGATGGTGAAGAGGTGCCATTTTAAAAATTCTTCTCCCCTCACCGTATTTCTTTTTCGTATATTTAAAATAGCCTACCTGCAGCATTACCGAAAGATTTTCGACAAAGAAAATACCGCATAAAATGGGTAAGAGAATCTCTTTGCGGATAAGAATGGCAAAAACGGCAATAATTCCACCTAAAGCCAAACTGCCTGTGTCGCCCATAAATACTTGTGCCGGATAACTGTTGTACCACATAAAACCTACCGTTGCACCAATAAAAGCTGCTGCAAACACCACCATTTCGCCCGAATAAGGAATGTACATAATATTCAGATAATCGGCAAAGATGATGTTACCCGAAACATACGCCAAAATACCCAGCGTAGTTCCAATCACCGCCGAAGTACCGGTCGCCAAGCCATCTAAACCATCGGTCATATTTGCTCCATTTGAAACTGCTGTAATAATAAAGATGACTGCCAATACAAAAACCAACCATACCCATTTCTGTTTCATTCCTTCACTCAAAAAGAATAGCAAGTATTTATAATCAAATTCATTGTTTTTTACAAAAGGAATGGTGGTATTAAACGACTTAATATCTTCCGACAAACGAATCGTTCTACTTTCGAAAGTTGAAGAAATTTCGTTTGTATTGCCGGGCTGAACTATTTCTTTTTTTACTTTTTCGCGGATTACAATATCATCGCTGTTGTAAATCATTAATCCAACAATGATTCCCAACCCAACCTGTCCTAATATTTTAGCTTTTCCGTGTAAGCCTTTTTTATCATGCTTAAATACTTTAATATAATCGTCAATAAAACCGATGAACCCCAACCAAACAGTTGTAACTAATAATATAATAATGTATATATTATGCAGTTTAGCAAAGAGTAATGTAGGAACAATAATCGAAGCCAAAATAATAATTCCCCCCATGGTTGGCGTTCCTTGCTTGCTTAGCTGTCCTTCGAGCCCGAGATCGCGAACAATCTCGCCAATTTGTTTCTTCTGAAGCAGGCGAATAATCCATTTGCCAATAAACAATGCAATAAGCAACGAAAATATTATTGCCATTCCTGCTCTGAAAGATATATAATTAAATACCCCAGCGCCTGGAAAATCGAACTTTTGATCTAAATATGTAAATAAATAGTATAGCATAAATTATATATTTAAATATTCTTTAATCACCTGTCTATCATCAAAATGATATTTCACGCCATTTATTTCCTGATACGTTTCGTGTCCTTTTCCTGCAACAAGAACAATATCATTGGGTTTTGCCAACATCAATGCTGTTCGTATTGCTTCTTTTCTATCAATAATGGTGAGCGTTTTTTGCATGTCGGTTTCATCTAAGCCCTGAAGCATATCGTTGAGTATATCTTCAGGCTTTTCTTTTCGAGGATTATCGGATGTCAGAATTAATTTATCGGCAAGTCGTGCTGATTCTTTAGCCATAATGGGTCGTTTGGATTTATCGCGATTGCCACCCGCACCTACTACTACAATAACCTGAGCATTCTCCTTTTTCAAATCATTGATCGTTGTCAAAACTTTTACTAAAGCATCGGGAGTATGAGCATAATCTACAATGGCAGTAAATCCTTTCGGTGCATTGAAATACTCAAAGCGACCATCCACAGCTTTCAACATACTAATATCAGACAATACCTGCTCTTTATCTTTATGAAGCAAAATAGCCGCCGCATAAATGGCCAGCATGTTATATGTATTAAACTCCCCAATTAGATTAATCCAAACTTCTTTATTGTCGAACTGCACCAATGTCCCATCTAAATGCTTTTCAAGAATTCGTGCATGAAAATCGGCCAGAGTTTTTAGAGCGTAAGTATATACCTTTGCTTGGGTATTTTGAACCATGACTTTGCCGTTTTTATCATCAATGTTGGTCAGAGCAAACGCATCGTTTGGCAAATGATCGAAGAATGTCTTTTTCGCTTTTAAATATTCATCGAATGTTTTATGGTAATCTAAATGATCGTGTGTGAGATTAGTAAAAATACCACCGGCAAATCTCACATCATCTATTCGATGCTGTACTACTGCATGAGAGCTCACTTCCATAAAACAATACTTGCAACCTGCTTCTACCATCTTACTTAGCAATCGTTGCAATTCAATAGGATTTGGGGTAGTATGGGTAGCATGATAGTATTTAGAATCAACGTAATTGATTACCGTAGATAACAAACCGACTTTCTCTCCCATTAACCTAAACAAACGATATAAAAGTGTAGCAATGGTAGTTTTTCCATTGGTTCCGGTAACTCCTACAACGGTCAATTTTTCGGATGGATAATCGAAATAGGCAGCTGCTATTTTACCGCATTCCAATAGAGTGTTTTCTACTCTTATATATAAAATATTAGATCTTACATCCAGCGGAATTTTTTCACAAACAATAAAAGATGCTCCATTTTTTATTGCGTCCTCTATATAATCATGACCGTCAACGTTTGTCCCCTTTATGGCAATAAACATTGAATTCGGTTTTACACCATTCGAATCGAGGTATATTTTATTAATCTTTTGATCGGAAATTTCTCCGACCAATTCTATTACTTTAATTGCGTTTACTATTTCTTTTATTGTTTTCATCGTTAACTCAATTCTAAATAAACTACGATTCCTTTTTCTATAGCAGCTCCGGTCGGCAACGATTGTTTCACGACTTTTCCACGCCCAATCACCCTTATTTCAACTCCAAGATTCCCTAAAATATGCATGGCGTCACGCAAACCCATTCCCACTACATTCGGCATCATAGACTTATTATAACTAAATGGCTTCAATTCAATTTTATTCTTGCTCGGAGAGGATGTTACCCAATTTGAAGCGGTTTTATTTGTATTCAACTTAAAATATTTTGAAAGCAACATGATATCTTTTGCATATCCCTTTTTTATTACGGGTAATTTATTTTTTGAACTGTCTAATTCGGCATAATCTTTTTGAATATCGACATGTGTAGCATAAATTTTATCGGCTATTTCCTTAAAAATAGGTCCGGCTACCAAATTTCCGTAATACACACTATTTGATGGCGAGTTGACTACAACGATAATGCTATACTTGGGATTATCTGCAGGAAAATAGCCCACAAACGAAGCTCTATAGGTTTTTTGTGCATTTTCGTCTTTGTAGCCATGTTTACCTCTCGCAATTTGTGCGGTTCCGGTTTTACCCGCTATTTTATAGGGCGAATGGTTTAAATTTTTGGCTGTACCTTTTTCGACCACTCTTTCGAGCATCACTTTTAAATCTTTAAGCGTTTGTTCGGAGCAAATTGCCGGATTTATAACCTCCGGATCAAATTCTTTCACCACAGAACCTTTTCTTCGCAACTCTTTTATCAAAAGTGGCTTCACCATTTTACCGTTATTGGCAACAGCATTATATAAAGTCAAGATTTGCATCGGGGTTACTTTCACTTCGTAACCAATCGACATCCACGGCAAGGTTAAACCCGACCATGAACTATCACTCGGATCTTTTATCACAGGGGTCCCTTCTCCTTTTATATCCAAACCTAATTTTTCATTCAAATGCAGATTATATATTCTTTGTATAAAAACTTTTGGATCTTTTGAAAAACAAGCGGTAGCGATTTTTGACGTTCCCACATTCGACGAGTAAGCAAAAACATCAGCAACGGATATTTTTCCCAATCCGCCTTCGTGTGAGTCTTTCATTTTAACGCCATAATATGTAACCTCCCCATTTCCGGTGTTAATAGTATCGGTCAGTTTAATGCAACCTTCTTCCAAAGCAGTTAACATGGTTACTAATTTAAATGTAGAGCCGGGTTCAACACTCTCGCCAATTGCGTAATTAAATTTTTCTACATAGCTTTTTGAAGTAGTATCGTATTGTAAATTAGCAATCGCTTTAATGTAACCGGTATTGGTTTCCATTACAATGGCACATCCATATTTAGCACCGTGCTCTTGTAAATGTGTCATTAAAGAATGATGAGCAACATCTTGTAAATTAACATCAATCGTAGTAACAACATCCGCTCCGTCTTCCGGTTCTTTTGTATTACCATTATTGATCGGCATCCAAACATTGCCCGACAGACGCTGCATTAACTGAAGGCCTTCTTTTCCACGCAAATACGAATCCATTGCTCCTTCTATACCTACTACAACTCTGTCGGAACTTGTATAACCCAATGTTCTTGCTGCTAACTGGCCATACAACTTTGCTCTGTAATATACTTGTATTGCCATAAATCCGCCTTTATTGGGACCTAACCGAAACAATGGCATTGCTCGTAATTGTTTATATTGAGGGTAATCTACTTTTCGTTTTAAGAGATAATACCTATTCCCTTTTTTATATGCTTTAGTCAGTTCTTTTTTATAATCCAACGGCGTTTTGTCGGCAAATAATCTAGAAAGATAAATACTTAACGAATCGACATGCTTGTAAAAAGTATCCTTTTTTAAACCTTCGGCTCTAAAATCAATTCTGATTTCATAAAAAGGTATGGACGTCGCCAATATTCTACCGTCGCTCGACAAAATATCGCCACGCATAGGAGGGATTATGATGTTTTTTTGCGATACCTGAAAAGCTTTCGACTTCCAGTACGATCCTTCCACAAGTTGAAGGTATAAAATACGACCTAAAATAATAACCGAAAAAATCATCATGCCGGTGTACAGCAGACCAATACGACTCAATATGTCTTTTTTTACTTCTGACACGATACGGTTATTTTAAACGGTGGCTTATCCGAATTGCTTAAATCGAGCTGCTGCTCTTGCATGAGCTTTTCTACTTCGCTTTGTTGAGAGATTTGCATCAATGTTGACGAAACAGACATGTGTTCTGCTTTTAATTCTTCAACTTCCTTCTTTAAATTTATGGTTTGACGAAGTATTCGTTCTGCATGATTTCTGTTAGCGATATATACTAACCCAAGAAAAACTAAATAGACAATAAAACCAATATTTTTAAGAATAACTTCTCTTGAAAGCAATGAGCCATCAAGTATAGATCGAAAGAAATCTTTTCTCGACGTTTTAGATTCGATATTTTTTTTCTCTTCGTTCATATGCGTTCGGCTATTCTTAATTTAGCACTACGTGCCCTATTGTTACTTTCAATTTCTTGCTCAGTGGGCTGAATGGCTTTTTTGTGTACCTGTACCAGTTTAACATTTAGTTGGTTACCCTTAAAATCTTTTTCAATCTTACCCTCAAAATTTCCGCTTTTAATAAAATTCTTTACTAAACCGTCTTCTAAAGAATGATAACTTACAATACTCAATCGTCCTTCGGGTTTTAGATATTCGACAGATTTTTCGAGCATTTCTTTTAGTGCGTCCAATTCTTCGTTAACTTCAATCCTAAGAGCCTGAAACACCTTAGCTAAGTACTTATGCTCCTTCCCTTTTGGAATAAGAAGATTAATAGCAGCCAAGAAATCACTCACCTTTTCCAACTTTTTTTCGTTTCTCTGTATTACAATTTGTTTCGAGAGTTTTGCTGCGTTTTCGACTTCGCCATAACGATAAAAAATCTCTTTCAACTTTTCTTCGCTATATGTATTTAAAACCTGAGCAGCCGTTTTATGAGCTTCTTTGTTCATTCTTAAATCCAAAGGTCCATCGTCGAAGCGAAAAGAGAATCCTCTTTCAGCCGTATCAAACTGATGTGATGAAACACCTAAATCTGCAACAATTCCATCAACCTGCTGAATGTTTAAATAATCTAAGAAATGGTCGAAAAAGCAGAAGTTTGAATGCACCAAGGTTAAGCGATTATCATCGAGCTTATTAACCAAAGCATCGCTATCCATATCAAAAGCAATAACTTTGATATCCTTTGCTCTGCGAAGTATTTCGGCCGAATAACCACCGCCTCCATAGGTCATATCGACATAAACTCCATGCTCACGGATATTTAACCCATCAATAGCTTGATGTAATAATATGGGATTATGATAGAACCCCATTTACTTCTCGTTTAAATCGTTATTACCCAGTATTTTTTCTGCCAATGAAGCAAATGCCTCATCTGTTAGGGATTGCGATTCGTAACGTTGCTTATCCCAAATCACTATCTTATCGTCCTGGCCGGCAAGAATCACGTCCGTTTTTATTTCTGCCCAATCTAACAAACGTTTTGGGATAAGTAAGCGGTTGTTATTATCGAGTGTAATTTCAGCTGTTCCTTTAAAAAACTCCCTTAAAAACTCGGCATGTGCACGATTATAAGGATTAATTTTTTGGCGAAGATGGGCAATTTGGCGTTCCCATTCTTCATACGGATACATCATAAGCGATTTGTCGAAAATCGATTTTTTCACCACAAAGCGGTCAATAACCTTATCGCCCATCTGCTTTTTAAATGCAGCCGGGAGTAAGATTCTGCCCTTAGAATCTGCCTTGCATGGATAATCACCTATAAATGTAATCATAATGAAAATTGATTTTCAAAAATAAGTAATTTTTTCCCACTTTGATACATTTTTTTACACTTTTTACCACATTGTTGATAACTTTTATAATTTGTTGATAATGTAATGATTATGAAAATTATTTAATTAATTGATTTTTTGGCAGTTAACTAAATTAAACATGCCGGATAAAAAACAAATCTGTATTTATGATGTATAAACAAGAGTTTTAACACATCATTCCATATAATTTTTGTATCTTTACCTTTATTTTTCTAACCTTATGTTAAACGAAACCAATACCGGCGTTACTATTCGTTCTATTATCGAACAGCCTTTTATTAATGCCCCCTTAACTCTTGAATCGCATAAAACACTTATCGGTGCAAACTATTTTAGTGGAGGACAGGTCATTCGATTTAGAATCAACCTCAACGAGTATAACGAAGTTTTTACGAATCAAATTGAAGGCTTCAACGAAGCATTAAAAAACCTAATTCCAAGCCTTGTCGAACATCATTGTTCGGTGGGTGAAAGAGGTGGTTTTTTTATTAGAATGGACGAAGGCACATTACTGGGGCATGTAATGGAACATCTCTCCATCGAACTCCAAAACCTAGCCGGGATGAATGTTGGTTTTGGTAAAACACGCGAAACAAAAGAACCCGGCGTTTATAATGTCGTGATTCGTTTTTTCGATGAGTATGCAGGTATTTATGCCGGAAAAATGGCATTACACATCATTAACAGCATTCTCATTAAACAAGAGGTTCAAGTTCGTCAAATTATTGAAAACCTAATTTTAATCCGCGAAAAGCGAATGCTCGGATTTTCTACTCAGCAAATAGTAAACGAAGCCGAATCGAGACGTATTCCTTATCAGCGTTTAGATAAATTCAATTTTGTTCAGCTTGGAACCGGGTGCTACCGAAAAGTGATTAGAGCCACCTTAACCCAAAACACAAGTTATCTGGCCGTTGAAAATACTGACAACAAATACCTGACATATAAAATGTTAGAAGAAATGGGGATACCAGTACCCATGCGCATCACAACCAAAACCGTTCAAGAAGCGTTGGAATTCTATAAGCAGCTTCAAAAGCCCGTTGTCGTTAAGCCATCTAACGGTTATAGAGGCAAGCGCGTTAATGTTCATCTTGATTCGGAAGAAAAAATAATCAAAGCATTTTTTTGGGCTCAAAGCTACGACGAAGATGTCATTGTTCAGGAATTTGTTTCGGGCAATACCTATAGAATTCTTATTATAAATGGAACATTTGTCGGTGCAGTTCAACTTATTGCACCCTTTATCGTAGGAGACGGCATAAAAAGCATCAAAGAGCTAATTGACGAACTGAATGCGAATCCCGAACGAGAATTTGGCGACAAAGGAAAACTTTCAAAAGTTGAAATTGATGACGACACATTAAAAATAATTGACATTAAAGGTTATACACTTCAAACTGTTTTAGAAAAAAACAAACGTCTTTTTTTAAAAAATTCCGGAAACATGCGATTAGGTGGAACCTCCATCGATGTTACCGAAAAAGTTCATCCCTACAATCGCTTTGTTTGCGAACGAATCAGCAAGTTATTAAATTTAGATGTAACAGGCGTAGATATTATTTCGGACGACATATCTCAATCGCTTCACGATAATCAGGGACGAGTAATTGAAATCAATGCTGCTCCCGATTTTAGAATGCATATAAACCCCACCCTTGGCAAATCTCAACCCGTTCAAAAGCAGTTTGTTGATATGCTTTTTCCAAAAGGATCACCATTCAAAATACCACACATTTCTATTACCGGTTCTAAAGGTAAAACTTTTTTAAGCAAAATGCTCAATGCTATTTTTTTGCAAAAAGGACATATTGTTGGTTGTATAGACAGTACCGGCATCTATATCAATGGTCAGTTATTACGCCCCATTGACAGTACCGACAGTACAAATACGACCATTATTTTTAAAGACCCCACGGTAACTTTTGCCATCACCGAAACACCCGTAGAAAGCATATTAGAATATGGCATAGGATACAAATGGGCATCAACCGGTATCTTTCTTAACATTGAAGATCAGGAAATTTATTACACGTACGACCATATAAGAGATTTAGAAGATGTGGCCTATGCAAAATCAGTTGTTTTAGAAGAAATTGAACTCGAAGGGACAGCCATACTTAATGCTGATGAACCATTAATAATGGAAGCTCAGGAAAGAATTGATGTGAACATCGCTTATTTTTCGTTAAAACCCGATAGCAAAACAACCCGCGATTTACTTGACCAGCAAAAGACCATTGCTATTTACGAAAAC
>Ga0116186_1002560_pt1 | contig 16382 bp, 13 predicted proteins | sample AD_JPNNA4_MetaG_FD_89806 | JGI IMG/M metagenome (GOLD analysis project Ga0116186, IMG submission 89806) | Active sludge microbial communities of municipal wastewater-treating anaerobic digesters from Japan - AD_JPNNA4_MetaG | ecosystem: Engineered > Bioreactor > Anaerobic > Digestate | place...
TAGGCGGACGCGCCCGCCGAAGGCGGCACCCACCGCCTCCTCGAGGCCGGCTAGCACCACGCCCCGCTCGACGACCTTCTGCGCGGCGACCCGCTCCAGGCCGGCCCGCTCATCCCGGAGCGCGGCCTCCCGGTGCTCGAGCTGGCGCAGACGGGCCGCGAGCCGTTCACGTTCCGCCGTGACGGGCGAGGAGGCGACATTTTTTTCGAGCGCCTCCACCTCGCCCGCGGCACGGGCATGCTCGGCGATCCGCGCAAGAAAGGCCCCGACCATCGTCTCCGTCTCCTCGTCGCGGAGGGCGATCTCGCCCGCCTCCTCGAGCTCCCGGACGAGGGCGCACCCGTCGGCGAGCAGGGGTCCCAGGAGGCCTTCGTCACGGGGCAGGGGCTCCTCCACCCGGCCCTGGAGGTGGTGGAGGCGGGTGGCCTTCTGCCGGTCTCCCTTCCGGGCATAGAGCCGCTCGGCACGGCGGAGCACCTGGACGAGGGTCCGGGCCTCGTCCCGCTGTGCGGACGCGATCCCCTCCGCCCTCGCGCGGGCCTGTGCAAGCGCGTCCTTCTGCATCTCCAGCCGGACGGCCTCCTCCGAGCGGTTCAGCCGGTCGAGCTCGGCGAGTGCCGCCCTCCGCTCATCATCGACCGCCGCCATCCCCGCCGCCGCCTCGTTCGCCCGCCTGGCGGTGTCGGACTCCTCCCGCTCGAGCGCCTCGAGCCGGGCCATCCGCTCCCGGACCGCTGCCAGCCGGTCGAGGTCCCGCCGTTCCCCGGCGAAGAGATCGGTCATCGCGTTCACCGCCTGCCCGACCCGGTCGATCCCCGCCTTGATCGCTGCCATCTCCTCCGGCAGGACCGCCCGGAGGTACCGGCCCTGCCCCCGGAGGGCCGTGATCGCGCACCTCAACAGGCCGGTCGCCGCGCCGTAGAACTCGTGGGGCTCGTCGGGGAGCTGACGGGAGAGGCAGGCCTCCATCGCACGGACGAAGGCTGGGAGCGTGGTCCGAGAGATCTGCTCGAGCTTGGGGTGGTGGGCGGCGTCCCAGTCGGCCCGCCGGAGTCCCACAAGCACCTTTCCGAGCTCCAGGACGGCCTCCCGGACCTCGTCCGCCGGCCCGGCGCAGGCCGGCCCCACGCGGGAGGCGATCCGCTCCTCCTCCCGGTCGAGGAGTGAGGAAAGGTCCCCGAGGTCGACCTCGTCCGGCCGCCCGGACGTCTCCTTCTTCCCGAGGAGGTCCCGGACGAAGCGAAAGACGGGCATGCTAGTCGCTCCTGGAGATCTGGCGGAGGCGGCCGACCCCGTCGATCTCGTTAAGGACCTCGACCACGGCGGTGGGGACGAGTGTCTCCCAGTCCTCGCCCTCCAGCATTCGCCGGCGAATCTCGGTCCCGCTGTGACGGTCGCGTTCATACATCGCGTCGGAGTGGACGCGGACCCCCGCCTCGGCAAAGAGCCGGATCACGAGGGGGTTCGAGGAGTGGACGACCTGGAACGGGGGGGTCATGGACCGGACGTGGGCGGCCCAGAGCGAGTTGCGGCGGAGGTCCTCGATCGGGATGACGTAGAACGGCACGCCGAGCTCCTGGACCGACCGCGCGATCATCAGGACGCGCTCCCCCGCGGTGAACGGGTTTCTGAGCTCGTGGGAGAGCTGGGCGGAACCGACCCCGATCACGATCTCGTCCGTGGTCTTCGCGATCTCCTTGAGGACCGCGTGGTGGCCGTTGTGGTAGGGCTGGAACCGCCCGATGTAAAAGGCCCGTTTCACGCGCCCACCGCCTGGTTGGCGACGCGCGCCGCGAAGGCGCCGGCGACAAACCCCGCATCGATGTTGACGACGGCGATCACCGAGCAGGACTGGAGCATCGAGCCGAGGGCGGCCTCTCCACCGCCCAGGTGGCCGTAGCCGGTCGATACCGGGACGCCGATCACCGGCCGGTCGACGAGACCGGCGACGACGGCGGGGAGGGTCCCCTCGCGGCCCGCGGCGACCACGAAGACGTGGGCCCCGAGGAGGGACCTGATGGCAGGAAAGAGGCGGTGGATGCCGGCCGCTCCGACGTCGTAGGCGCAGAGGACGGTGCAGCCCATCTCCTCGGCGACCGCGCGGGCCTCCTCCGCGACCGGGATGTCGGACGTACCGGCGGTGACGACCGCGACGATGCCCCCGGTCCTCGGGCGGGGGCGCCCGTCCGAGACGATCAGGACCCCGCCCCCGGGCCGTTCCTCGAGCACGAGCCCCGCCTCGCCGGCGGCGCACCGGACCGCCTCGGCCTGCTCGGGCCGCACCCGGGTGGCGATGCACCGGCCGGCGGCGCGGGCATGCGAGACCACGATCGCCGCCAGCTGCGCGGCGGACTTCCCCTCGGCGAGGACGGCCTCGGGGAGACCGCACCGGACCGGCCGGCCGAGGTCGATCTGCGCGAGTTCGCCGACGGCCTCCAGCCGGAGCCCCTCGATCTCCTGCGCGGCCGCGTCGAGCGAGACCTCCCCGGCCCGGTACCGCTCGAGCAGGTCCCGCAGTCTGCTGTTCGCTGGCATGATCTGCACTACAGATATGGGTGAACGGTAAATAACTGCTGTATCCCATGTCCTACCTCGTCTACGTCGCCTGGTTCGGTGCGTCCGGCGTCGCCCTGCTCTGGCTCCGGGACGCCCGTATCTTCTGGCGCACCGGACTTCCGGGGTACCGGAAGGCCGCGTACCGGGGCGTCGCCTGCACGGCTCTCGCGCTCGCGGGGGTCGGGGTCGCCTCCATCGCCTCCCTGGAACTCGTCGGGCTCGGCCTGGTCCTGCTCGCCCTCTACCTCCAGGGACGGGTCGAGCGCGAACGGATCTGGACCACGGAGCCGGTCCTGGACCGCGCGCTCGGGTCCGCCCCGCGACAAGAAAGATAAGCGGCCGGGACGGAGTATATAAGGATGCTGCAGCGACCGCGCGGGACCAGGGACTTCCTCCCGGACGAGATGGAGGCGCGACGCGAGATCGAGGGGCGGATGCGGGAGGCGGCCCGCCGGTTCGGGTACGGCCAGGTCCGGACGCCGGTCTTCGAGGAGCTCGAGCTCTTCACCCTCCGGTCCGGTCCGGGGATCGTGAACGAGATGTACGCCTTCGAGGACAAGGGGGGGCGGGCGCTCTCGCTCCGGCCCGAGCTGACCGCCCCGGTCCTCAGGCTCTACGTGAACGAGGCGCGGGTGCTCCCCAAGCCGCTCCGCTGGTACTACTTCGACGACTGCTTCCGGTACGAACGGCCGCAGAAGGGCCGGTACCGTCAGTTCTGGCAGTTCGGGGCCGAGCTGATCGGCGCGGACACGGCGATGGCGGACGCGGAGGTGATCCTCCTCGCCGACGCCGCCCTCCGGGCGGCCGGGGTGGAGTTCGAGCTGAAGGTCGGTCACCTCGCCCTGCTCCGTTCCCTCCTCGCCGACCTCGAAGAGGGTCCCCGCCGGGCGGTGATGGCCCTGCTCGACAAGCGCGAGTTTGGCGCCCTCTCTGCCCTGCTCGGGGAGCTCGGACGTCCCGACCTTGCCGACCCGCTCGGGGCGCTCGTAGGTGCGACCACGCTCGACGAGGCGTTCTCCGTCACCGGCCCGCTCGCGGAGGAGGCGCGCCTGCGGGAGCTCGTCGACCTCTTGGACGCCGCCGGCCTCCGGTATACCCTGAACTTCGGGATCGTGCGCGGCCTGGACTACTACACGGGGATGGTCTTCGAGGGCTTCGCCCCGAACCTGGGGGCCGAGAACCAGATCGTCGGAGGGGGAGCCTACCGCCTCGCCCACCTCTTCGGCGGCGAGGACACGCCCTCCTGCGGGTTCGCGATCGGGTTCGACCGCGTGATGGTCGCGCTCGGCGCAGTCGCTCTCCCGCGTCAGCGGACGGTCGCGGTCCTCTCCACACCGGAGGGCGCCAGCGCCGCCTTGAGGGCTGCGTCCGCGTTCCGGGAGGCGGGCCTCCGGACCGAGGTGGACCTCTCGGGCCGGGGTCTCGGTACCCAGCTCGCACGGGCATCGAGGACGGCGGACTTCGCGGTCCTCGTCGGGGCGCGGGAGGCCGAAGCCGGTGTCGTCGCGATCAAGGACCTGGCGAGCGGGGTCCAGGAGACCCTGCCGCTCGGGGCGGCCGTCATTCGCGCCGCCGGCCGGGAGGTGGACGGACCTGGTGCTCGCTGAGGAGCTCGCCCGCCAGCAGCGGTCGATCTCGATCGCCGAGTTCTTCGAGAAGAACAAGCACCTGCTCGGCTTCGACTCGCCGACGCGGGGGGTGATCACCACGATCAAGGAGGCGGTCGATAACGCCCTCGACGCCTGCGAGGAGGCCGAGATCCTGCCGGACATCGAGATCGAGGTCCGGAGGACCGGGCCGGAGACCTTCCGGGTCTCCGTGGAGGACAACGGCCCGGGGATCGTGCCGGGAAACGTCCCGTTCGTCTTCGGCAAGCTCCTCTACGGTTCACGCTTCCACCAGATCCGGCAGAGCCGCGGCCAGCAGGGGATCGGGATCTCGGCCGCGGTCCTCTACGCCCAGCTGACGACCGGCCTGCCGGCGGTGATCACGACCCGGACCGGCCCCCACGAGCCGGCCCACCGGTTCGCACTCCGGATCCGTGTCGAGACGAACGAGCCCGAGGTGCTCGAGCACGCGGAGGTGGCCTGGGACCGGACCCACGGGACCCGGGTCGAGATCGAGTTCCGGGCCTCGCTCGCCGCGAGGAAGCGGCTCATCGAGTACCTCCGCTCCACCGGCGTGGTCAACCCCCACGCGCGGATCCGGGCGGAGATCGACGGGGAGTCGTTCGTCTCGGAGCGGGTGGTGGACGAGCCGCTCGTGCCACCGAAGGCGATCAGGCCCCACCCGCTCGGGATCGAGCTCGGCCAGCTCGCCCGGATGGTCGCGGGGGCGAAGGGGGCGCTCGCCCCGTTCCTGGTCGGGCAGTTCGTCCGTGTCGGGGCGAAGACGGCGGAGGAGATCTGCGCGGCGGCCGGCCTCGAGCCGTCCGTCCGCGTGGAGTCGCTCTCGGGCGACGATGTCTCGCGCCTCCTCTCCGCCCTTCAATCGGTCCGTGTCCCCCCTCCGCCGACGACGCAGTGCCTGTCGCCGATCGGGGAGGAGCTCCTGGTCCGCGGGCTCTCGGCCGAATACCGGATGGACTTCGTCGCCGCCCGTACCCGGCCGAGCGCGGTCTACGGCGGCCACCCGTTCATGGTCGAGGCGGCGCTGGGGTACGGCGGCCGGCTCCCGGCGGAGGGGAACGCGCAGATCATGCGGTTTGCGAACCGGGTCCCCCTGATCTACCAGCAGGGGGCCTGCGCGACGACCCGCTGCGTGGCCGAGGTGAACTGGAAGGCCTACGGTGTCCAGCAGGCCGGGCTTCCCCAGGGCCCGCTCCTGATCTTGGTCCACGTCGCCTCGACGAACGTCCCCTTCACCTCGGAGTCCAAGGACGCGATCGCCTCGATCCCGGAGATCGAGCGGGAGGTGAACCTCGCCCTCCAGGATCTGGGACGGGACCTCCGGACCTTCCTCTCGCGCCGGGACCGGACACGGCAGGCGGAGGAGCGGGCGCGGGCGGTCTGCGCGATCCTCCCCGAACTGGCGGCGAAGGTGGCGGAGGTGACCGGTCGGCCGGTCCCGGACATCTCACCGATCGAGGGGCAGATCATGCGGAAGGTGGTGGCGAGAAAGCGGACGCAAGAGGGGCGGGTCGGGATCGAGGTCCGGAACCACACGAGCCGGGAGCTCGCGCTCCAGGTCTTCGAGCAGTCCGGGGATCCGGCCGTGGACGCGACGCCGGCCCCCGACTTCTCGACCGAGTTCGAAGGGGTGGTGACCCGAGTCTGGGAGGTGACCCTCCCGCCCGGTGGCACCTGGCGGGCGGTCTACTCGGGGCGCGGGGACGGGTCGATCGACCTGCGCGGCGTGGACGAGCACCAGAAGGTGGTGGTGGACCTCGATGTCTAGGGAGGAACTGGACCGGCGGGCGAACGCGGAGCTGCTGCGGATCGCGGAGGCGTGGTACGACCAGATGCACGGCGGCGAGGTCCCCTCGATCGCGCTCCCGACCCGGACCAAGCAGAACATCGAGTTCGACGACTCGTCCGAGGTCTGGAAGTACGGCGAGAAGGAGAGCCTGCGGTCGGCGCACACGGCAAAGTCCGCCCTCCATCTCCTGAAGATGGCCTACGTGATTGGGTTCTTAAAGCAGCAGCTCGCCGAGAACCGGTCGTCGACCTTACGAGAGCTCTACTACATCTCCGAGGGATGGAAGCTGGCGAAGTTCGGGGCGCAGGACGAGTCGAACTTCCTGGTCGAGGACCTGGAGATCCTGACCATGCTCCAGCGCGAGGCGTTCCATCTCCGGCCCGAGGAGGACGGCGCGACGATCTTCGGGCCACTCCGGATCCGGGAGTCGACCCGGCGGGGACCCCGGGTGATCCACTGCCGGGACGACGTCGGGGAGGCCGGGTACGCGATCCCGAATAACGTCGAGGGGCTGGAGTTCCTCGACCACGGCGCGAAGATGGTGGTCGCGATCGAGACCGGCGGCATGTACGCGCGGCTCCAGGAGAACGGCTTCGACGAGGAGCACGATGCGATCCTGGTCCACCTGAAGGGGCAGCCGGCACGTTCGACGCGCCGGGTGCTGCACATGCTGAGCGACCGGTTCAACCTCCCGATCACGGTCTTCACGGACGGCGACCCCTGGTCCTACCGGATCTTCGCCTCGGTCGCCTACGGCTCGATCAAGTCGGCGCACATGTCCGAGCTGCTCGCGACGCCGCGCGCGCAGTTCATCGGCGTGCAGCCGAGCGACATCGCGGACTACAACCTGCCCTCGGACAGGCTGACGGACAGGGACGTGCAGGCCCTGAAGGCCGAGCTGACCGACCCGCGCTTCGACACGGACTACTGGCGGTTCCAGATCAGGCGGCAGCTCGAGCTCGGGCTGAAGTCAGAGCAGCAGGCCTTTGCGGCGCGGGGCCTGGACTTCGTGACGAAGGAGTACCTACCGGCGCGGCTGGCGGAGATGGGGGTGCTGTAGGTGGCGAATCTGCCGGCGGGTACTCATCAACCACGCTTGTTCTTCCGATCACCATGAATGCCGATCCGGAAAACTTGTTTTCCGATCGCACGCTCCTCGTGATCGCTCCTGACTTTCCGGACGAGGAGAACCGATATGCCGGAGGTCTCTTTGTTAAACACCAGCTCGAGTCCATTTGCCGGGTATTCGACCGTGTGCTGGTAATTGCCCCTGTCCCGAGGAGTGGCGGGCGTGTCGCAAGCGATCGTCTCTGTCACGATTACCGGTACGGGAACGTCGAGGTCCGCTTTCCCCGGGCTCTCTTCATCCCCCGGCGCCTTCACCTTCCACTGGTCGATCCCGTCAAACTCTACCTTGATCGCCGGATCCCGGTTGTCGAACGGCTGATTCGGAACGAGGAGATCCGGTTCGACCTCGTTCATGCGCATTTCACGTGGCCATCAGGAGGAATTGCAGCGCGACTGAAAGAACGATTCGGGGTTCCGAGCGTGCTCACGGTTCACGAGGACTCGCGGTGGCTGGCTGAGGAGGTGGCCTCGAACCACCCTCTGATCGAGAGAGCCCTCGGGGCGCAGGACTCGATCATCCGCGTAAACCGGGCCGATGTCGGCCTGCTCAAATCATGCAACCCCCGTGTCGTCTCGATTCCCAACGGGTACCCGCCGCGGTTCCGACCCATTGAACGAGAAGATTGTCGTCGCCGGCTCGGACTCCCAGTCGATGCAAAGATTCTCTTCTCTCTCGGTAATCTTATCGAACAGAAAGGGTTCGAGTATCTTGTCCAGGCAATGCGCCACGTGGCAGACTGTCGTGACGACGTGGTCTGCACTATCGGTGGGAGCGGCCCGCTCCTGGGAGAGCTACAGCACCGGATAGACGAACTCCGCCTGTCGGACCGGGTCAGGCTCCTGGGGTTCGTCGAAGACGCGGACATCCCCATATGGATGAACGCGGCTGATCTCTTTGTGATGTCGAGCCTGAGCGAGGGGAACCCGACCGTGATGTTCGAGGCACTCGGGTGTGCCACCCCGTTCGTCGGGACCAATGTGGGAGGAATTCCGGAGATCATCGTATCCGACGAGTACGGCCTGCTCGTCGAACCGTCCGATCCTGAGGGTCTCGCCCGGGCGATTCTTGTGGGCCTGGAAAAATCATGGAATCGCGAGGCGATTGCAGACTACAGCCGGCAGTTTTCATGGGATGCAATTGGGCAACAGATCCTCAGGGAGTATGCTCGCGTCCTCAGCGGCCCGTGAGAGAGTCGAAGACTGCGGCCAATTCTTGGGTGCGCACTCGATAATTATTACGACGCCGGAACTCCCGCGTTTTGGGACCGATGTGCTGTGTTGCATCCCCTCCCTGCCACCGATGATAGGCATCGACTATCGCTGCGGTCACTTCATCAATGGAGTCGTTCGAGATGATCACCGCGTCATCCGAGAATTCAGAGATAAGTCTCGCGGCATCCCCGTTCGGGACGAGAGCCAGGATCTGCCGCCCAGAGGCAAGGTATGGGAATATATTCCCGGTGAGGATACGCTTCTGAGAAACGCGCTCGTTCTCGCCGAGCAAGAAGAATAGGAGGTGAGACCGGTAAAGAAGGGCGTCCGCCTCAGCTTTTGGGACGAGTCCGAGATATTTCACGATCCTTTCGATGCCGGCACTTCTGAACATCGCGCGGACCCACGGGGCGTCCCGACCCGCCCATAGAAACTGGATCTCATCCGCGGGAATCAGTCGGTTCTTTACAATTCGTTCGAGTGCCTTCACGAGGGTCTTCGGAGACTGGGCGCCATAGAAGAACCCGGTGTAGATGATTGTAAACTTTGAAAACGGCTCTACGTGATTCGGGATGTCGTCGCAGTCGAAACCGTTCAAAATTGGGACAATTTTGTCTGATTCAGAAGGATACTTTTCAGCATACTGCTCGGCAATACCTTCAGTCGCGGTTATGATTCTGTCAGCAGCATGTATTGCCCTCTTCTCGTATTCATCATCGCGTTTACGCAATGATTCATGCAGGTACTCGATCGGATTTGGAGCGAGTGTCCATGCATCGCGGAGGTCGAGGACGAAAGGAAGTCCTGTCTCCATCTTGAGTCTGACGCCAATTTCTGATGACGAGAACGGAGAGACGGTGACGTAGATGAGATCGATTGACTGATCGGCGATGATACGCCGTCCCTGCCGAATTGCCGGACCAACCCAACCTCGATAGATATCCGGGACGATAGCACGGCTCGGCAGGTGGAGTCTGCGCAGAGCACCCTCGATTATCGAGAGGTTATTGAGCAGGTTATAGACCCGGTGTACCGTCACGCCGGACGGCACCTGCTCGTTCGTGACGGTGGTATAGAATCTGTCCGGGTTGGCGACGGTCAGAACGTGAGGCTGCCAGCTGAATTCTGGCAGGTACTTGGAGAATTTGACCGAGCGGATCACACCGATGCCGCCGATTGGCGGGTACTCGTAGGCGACGAGAAGGGCGTTCTTCATAGATCGATGACCGTGATCGATGGGTCGGTACCGGTTTTATTTTGACGTATTTTTTTTATTGGCACAAACAATGGTAATTCTCCATTAAACCGAATAGTCATCTCTGATCTGGGTAAATATATTTTATTGAACATTCCGGTCTATTATATCAGAATTTAGCTCAATAATAATATTTTTTAATTTATTAATATTTTTTTCTGATGAAAGTTCGCGAGCGTAACGATGCGATTGACTCTTGAAGAATTCAATTTCTTCTGTAGTCAGCTCGTTCAACTCTTTTGCCATTTCTTTTTTAGAAAAATCTCGAGCAATACGACCGAGGTTATATTGGTTAACCACTCGGACCATCTCTGGCGAAGGTCCGATTGCAAGAGCGAGCCGAGCCTGGATGAACTCAAAGAATTTGTTGGGCAGCGCGTATCTTTCGTTGAAACTTACCGGTTCAAGAATATACAATCCGATATCATAAACGTTGATCCTATTGACGATATCCCTCATGGGCACCGGATCAACTATTCTGATGTTCTTTCTCGCACCCGCCATCTGACGAAGGCGTTCATAATATGGCTCGAGTCCGGAGGGGACCGTTAACATCAGGTCGAGGGTGTATCGTTCATCAACCAGGTCCATCATTTCGATCATCCGCTCAATCTGTCGCTGAGGCGCTGCCATACCATGGTGGATGATGCGGATATGTTCCGGATTTACTGGACTCGGTGACAAATCTTTGTAATCGCTTGCATTCGTTATAACAATGGGCGTGGCGCCAAAATTTTTTGCATATTCATCGGCTATCCCCTGGCATACCGTGATGAATATATCAGCCCTTAATAGATACGTTCTGCAGATGTGGTCTCTGTATCCCCGAAAAAGTAGTCGCCATTTCCATGACGACTCGAATTCTCTCGGGGCATATTCGTGGGCATCCAAAATGATTCTCGCCGATTTTTTTATATCAAAAGCAAATCCGAAGGTATCGATATCATTTGCAATGATAAGATCAAAGCTTCGATTTTTCAGGTCTTTCTTTAACGCATGAAGAGATATCGGAAGGTGGTGAGATACTGTTTCGTATCTGTGAAGTAATAATAATATTCCTAGTTTTACCCGTTCGGCCAGTTTGGTTTCCTTGGGTAGCTCGATGAACTCGATATCGTCAAGTCCAGGAGAAGTTAATCCGATACAGGTGAGATCATGCTCCATCTTCAAGGCATGAATCTGTCTCATTATTCTGGGATCATTCTGTAGATGACCCAGAGAAAGCACAAGTATTTTCATGACAGTCATATTATTTATGCTCGAAAGATCTTTATCACTCGATTTTCCAGAATAATTTCTCAATAATTATATATTGAATAAATAAAACAAATAATTGTCATAAAAAACCATAGTTTCTTACAAATTATTAATAACCATTTTTCTTATACCAAATTCATTAGAATGATGTGGTGCTCGATTTATAAAAATACTCCCTCCTTTCGGACATCATGGGCTTAATCGGTAGTCCCTGATAACGCTTTTAACTACCTTAGGTGAATTAGGAAATCGATCTATTTGTAAGTTCTTAGTCGAGAGCAACATCAAAGAGGTTCAACCAACGTGCAAAGCAGATCCATCTCCAGATAAAATAATCCGTCGTATAATCTCTCTCCCCTCTTATCACCTCTTCGAGCTGCTTTCGGGCCTCATCATTGAGAATGCCCTGAGATCTCTGGATCGCAGATATAACCATCGAGCGAAATAATGCCGGGTCTTGATTACGGATCCACTCAACTTCGGCCGTGGCAAAACCAATCTTATCCCGCCGCTCACGGATCTGCTCTGGGAGTATGCCATTCAAACCGTCACGAAGCACCTGTTTCGTCCGGCAATTCGCGAGTTTCTGTTCGCCAGGTAAACCAACCACAAATTCGACAAGCCGATAATCGAGAAATGGAACGCGACTCTCGATTGAATGAGCCATCGAATTTCTGTCTTCCCAGTGAAGGAGCATCGGCAAGCTGCTGTAGAATATTTGACTAAATGAGAGGTCGAACGCTCCATGGCTCTGCGGAAGGAAATTATTGATCCGCAAGGGAGCTTTGAGTTTGTCGGTGTTGATCCATACAGGGGCGAGTAAATGACTAAAAAGAACACGTTGGATCGGACGTCTGACCACATCAGGCAACGCGAAGAACGCCATCTCGATGGCCGATTGTTTAATAGGGTAGCCATAATTTTTTTGTGCAAGTTTCATCTCGTGTACTAGCTGGAGCCAGCGTCCATTTAAAAAGAGATCGGCATATCGGGCCGGAAAGAATGTATGGTAACCACAGAGTTGCTCGTCGGCACCTTGGCCATCGAGCATGACTTTCATGCCGTGTTCGGCTGCGAGTCGGAAGACAGACCATTGGGCATAAATGCTTGAAGATCCGAAAGGTTCGTCCTGGTGCCAGATGATCCGGTCGAGATCCGTTATAAGAAAGTCCATCGATGGGCATACATAATGCCCTTCGATACCGCGTTCATCGACCACGGCGCGGATGAAATCGCTTTCATCGAACCGTTTGACATCTGATGTTGCCGAAAAGGTACGCTGGACCTCCCCTTTTGCCTCTGCTTTCAATAAGTCGTTTACTACACAGACAATTGCCGATGAGTCAAGGCCACCTGAGAGACATGAGCCGATTGGGACATCCGCCCTGAGCCGGAGCCTGACCGAGTCGGTGAAGAGCTCCCTGAAAGTCTTACATGCATCTTCATATGACAGTTGGCTCTCGTTCGGTCGAAACTCGTACCATCGGAAGACTGGCAACCTGTCTTCGATCGCGTCGATCCCGATCTCGACTGCCTCACCGCCCCGCAGTTGCCGAACCCCTGCGAACATGGTTTCGTTTGTATGGTCAAGAAGAGAGTACGCGAGGAAATCGAACGCTCGCTGATGGTTGAGCCGGGCCCGCCACCCGGGAAGCACGGTAAATTGCTTGATCTCCGACGCGAACGCGAGGAAGCCCTCGGGCGAGAACCAGTAGTAGAGCGGTTTCACTCCGAATCGGTCGCGCGCGGCAAAGATCGTCCGGGCATCGCGGTCGTAGAGTACAAACGCGAACATGCCGTTGAAACGGTTCAGGCAATCGCGCCCCCACTCGGCATACGCGCGGAGGATCACCTCGGTATCGGTGCCGGTATGGAATGTATGTCCGGCGGCCTCGAGTTCGGTGCGAAGCTCGCGGTAGTTGTAGACCTCGCCGTTGTAGACGATCCAGAACCGCCGGTCCGGCGTGCACATCGGCTGGTGGCCCGCTGGCGAGAGGTCGAGGATAGAGAGCCGGCGGTGACCGAGCGCAACGCAAACTTGATTCTCTCCAAGTGACGCTTTTCGATGTGATGGGGCGTAGGGGAACGAACTTACCAAGACGTTGTCAGGGGTATCTTTACCTCCGCGAAGAATAACCTCATTGTCATCGCAGAAGAGCGCAAACCCTTCGTCGTCAGGACCGCGGTGACGAATATTATCATTCATTGGATGAATAAAAAGATATTGGTCACTATCTTCTTTAAAAAGAACCAGAGCGCTAATTCCGCACATATTTCTCCTGTTTTTTCTTATTTAAGGAAATCTTCAATATTCTTTTTCAGGTTCGGTTTATCATCGAGATGCAGACTTTCAAAACCGAAGTTTTCGATTATTTCTTTAATAACATCAATAATACGTTCCTTTCTCACACCGCATCCTTGTACATAAATAATTGACTCAGGAAATACTAACCATTCATCAATTTTTTCACCATTAACAATCCGAAGATATCTCTCGGCAACTCTCGATGCCTCCCATGTATTCTCGATGAACTCTCGATGTGCAAGGGAGCTCATTTTCAATGCACTAGGATCAAGGATCAATTGACGAATAGTCTGTTTGACTTCGTCGGGATCAACAAAATGGGTCGGAAGAATAACACCATTTGGGTTAACTTCATGCCAGTATGTGGCTGCATATCCGCCGATTACAACTGGTTTTCCAAATGATGCTGCTTCAGACGCAAACCCCGGCATGCCATAATCCGCGAATAATTGATCAACTACTAGATCACAAAGTTCAATTTCCCTCATCACTATCTCATTTGGCTGCCCAATAATCTCAACATATTCGATTGTATATCCGCATAGTTCAAGTTCTTGCTGAAGTTCCTTTATGATTTTCCGGATTTCGTATGTTCCTTTTATAGCAGGATATGAAGGAGAATGGAGAATTCTAAGTTTTCGTGAATTCCCTTCTTTTTTTGCTACATAAGGTTTTTTAGGAAGAACGCAGGGAAGGCCTAGAACGAGCCAATTGATAAAAGGTTTTGTATGAAAATGACCAGCCGTTGGGGTGTCGATAATGTAATCTGCCCATCTATTTATATTTTTAATTATATTTCTTTTTCTTTTTATATATCTAATTTCTTTCTCCCCAATTTTTTGTATTCCGAAAAGAAATGGGCCGTCGAAATATGGAGGGCGGGAATCTGAGCCATGAAATTGAAATATTATGTTTTTTCGAAAAATTTTGAGAATTGGGAGATCAATTTGACTGGAAAAGAAGCTTATACCGGATGAAAAAATAAATACATCATAAAATAAGATTGCCCAGATAAATAATGGGACTTTCAATAAATAAAGGGATATCCAAAATAATTTTCTAATAAAGAATGAATCTGAATATTGATTATGTTTTTTTAAAAGAAATGAAATCATTTTCGGTAAAATATATTTTGATGATTTTTTTGGATACTCAAATGAATGATTTGAAAGAGTAACAAATTCAACATCCACTCCAATTTTTTCAAAACCTTCACATAATCTGTTGTAGAAACCTGCGATTTCGACAAGACCTATAAATATTCTTTTTGATTCTCTTATCATCTGCTCAGTCCATAAAGTACTAGTTAGTTTTTTTCAAATTATAACGTATAATCTTCGTCATTTCGACATTTTTGTAACATTCCTTCTTTTCGCAGGAGCCAAACCTCTTCCGAGAAATACACAAACCGCAGAATCCTTGTACTTTTAGAAATACCGTCCAATGTGCCCACTTTTACCGATTTCATCGAAGGTTCCAACGTCTCGATTGGCCATCTCGGTGTCGTTGCCTGTGCCTTTGGCGCTCTGGGCATCGCGAAGCTCATCGATCGTGCCATCCCCTAGACACGTCGACACCACCTCACTCGCGGGCGAGATCGTCAAGGCCATGGCTCTCAACGGCCTCGGATTCGTCGAACGGCGTCTCTATCTGTATCCGGAGTTCTTCTCGGAGATCGCCGTCGATCGGTTTCTCGGCGATGGCATGACCCATTCGCACCTGATCGACGATGTTCTGGGCAGGACGTTGGACGCGATCGCCGCGTATGGCCCGACCGAGCTCTTCAATGTGATCGTGGCAGAGTGTCTGCTCACCAGCGATTACGGCACCCACTGCCTCCACGTCGACACCACCACCTTCAGTGTGAACAGGGACTATGACGCCGAGTGCGACGCTCGCATCATGACCATCACCTACGGCCATCTCAAGGACGGTCGATGGGGTCTCAAGCAGTTCGTTCTCGGGATGGCAACCGATCAGCACTGCATCCCGCTCTTCCTGCAGACCTTCTCCGGAAACACGTCCAAATAGAAGACCCTGCTGTCGATCATCACCCAGTTGACCGGATACCTTGCAGCACCCCAGCAAGGTCTACCATATCGCCGATGCCGCGTTCTATACGGCCGACAACTTCACAACGCTCGGAACTCCTACGTTCCTGGATTAGCCGGGTTCCAGCGACCCTGAAGGAGGTGAAGAAGCTCCTGATCGCCGACCTCCCCTTCCGGCCATGCGCAGATGATCGATACCAGTACAGAGAGCAGGTGACTGAGTATCAGTAGTTCGCTAATTTTTAAGAAGCCAAATACGGATTGAAATTGCTTATTGAGCGAAAAAACGAAATATTTATATACTATTCAGGCTGCCTCTCATGGTCCCTCAAACCCGAGGCAGTACCTGCACCCAGGGTTCGTCTCTTCGACCGAATCGATGCTTCGATCTCGCTGTCGCTGCTCTGGATCAACATCTGAGCCTCCCGATCCAGGGGTCCCTGACGCAGACCACGGTATTCCGGACGCTGATAGGGATGGCGGCGATGCAGCAATCCATTCATTCGATCAGCTCGCTGCTTGAGCGGAGCCCATGCGAAACCTCACTGCGGTATCATCTCGCCAAGGTCTCCATGGATGACCTTGAAGCCGTGAACACGGCGATACTGGGCCACACGCTCTCCTCGGTCCTGATCCCTGGGAAGGCATACACCTTTGCCATCGATTTCACGAATGACCCGTATTACGGGTCAGTTATCCCGGAGAACGAGGGGTACATCATTCGGAGTCAGCTCAAGAAGTCGACCAACGATTTCTACTCGTATGTCACGGTCTATGCGATCACCCGAAATCGCCAGGTAACTCTGGCGGTCTATCCAGTGACGAAAGGTACCTCGAAAGTTGCGTATATCGCTCGGTATCTGGATGTGATTTCGGCAGCCGGACTGACGATCGAGGCTCTCTGCCTCGACCGGGAGTTCTATGCTCGCAAGGTTATCGCGTTTCTGACAATCGTCAAGGTGCCGTTCATCCTGCCGGTACGAAAACACAGCCGTGCGATGAAATGGCTCGTGAACGGAAGGCGAGCGCGATTCGACGAGTACACCATGCGCGGAAAGCCGGCACTCCACCTGACGATAGGTAGTGTGCCAAAAGTGATGTAAAATCTCAATGGCCCTGAATCCAACCTAGATTTGAAGAAAGGAGAAACAGGGCCATGATCCCATTATCAATTATCGAAGATTATCTTTGCGACCAATCA
>Ga0116186_1002564_pt1 | contig 16369 bp, 17 predicted proteins | sample AD_JPNNA4_MetaG_FD_89806 | JGI IMG/M metagenome (GOLD analysis project Ga0116186, IMG submission 89806) | Active sludge microbial communities of municipal wastewater-treating anaerobic digesters from Japan - AD_JPNNA4_MetaG | ecosystem: Engineered > Bioreactor > Anaerobic > Digestate | place...
GAAATGGCCGGGATGAATCTCGCAGCGGTGGGCGCACAAGGCGCAGCGGACGGCGTTGTCCCCGGCCGTCGACCAGAGGCGCGCCTTATGGACGCCGGTTGAATCCCCGGTTTCGTCGTCGAACGAAAGCCGCCTCACCATGATCCCGGCCTCTCTCCGCCGGTTGGACGGATGGTCATGTTTTTATTGTAGTCGAAACCGGAGCCCGCTTCAAAGCGGCCGGCCGCCCGAACGCCGTCATCGCGGCCGCGGCGACGAGGGAAAAAGGCAGCCGGGCCGAAGGGGGCAAGCCTCGCAGGCCGGCTTCCGGGCCCGGCAGACCGCCCGGCCGTGGCTGACCACCCAGAAATTAAAATCGCCCCAATGGATCCGGGGCACAAGGCGGAGGAGATCCTGCTCGATTTTCACCGGCTCTTCATGTCCGCTCAACCCCAGCCGCCGGGAGACGCGGCCGACGTGGACGTCGACGGCGATCCCCTCGTTTTTATGGAAGGCGTTGCTCAGGACGATGTTGGCCGTCTTCCGGGCGACGCCGGGAAGCGTCAAGAGCTCATCCATCGTCGCCGGAACCTCGCCCTCGAAGTCGTCGAGGATTTTGCGGGCCGCTCCGCGGATGTTCCGGGCCTTATTGCGGAAAAAGCCGGTCGAGCGGATGTCGTTTTCCAGAACGCCCGGTCCGGCTTCGGCATAAGCCCGGGCGTCGGGATATTTCTTGAACAACCCCGGGGTGACCAGGTTGACCCGTTTGTCCGTGCACTGGGCCGAAAGGATCGTCGCCACCAGCATTTCCAGCGGCGTCCGGAAATCGAGGAAGGGCTTCGGATCCGGGTATTCCCTCTTCAGGATCCGGATGATTTCCGGAAGGCGGTCCGCGGCCGGAGGATGCATCCCGCCCCTCCCTTTTTCGGGGGAACGTTCCGCTTTCCTCATTTCGGTCGCGTCGTCCTCAAAGCCGGATCATCCGCTCGATGGCCCGCCGGGCTCGGGCGGCGATCTCCGGCGGAACGGTCACCCGAGGGGCCATCGCCTCCAGGGCGGCGGCGATTTTCGGCAGCGTGACTTTTTTCATGTTCGGACACAAGGCGTTTTCCTTCACCGGAAAGAACCTTTTATCCGGATGATCGCGGCGGAGGCGGTGAAGCATCCCGCATTCGGTCGCGATGATCACGTCCGCGGCCGCGGAAGCCGCCGCTTCCCGGACCATGCCGCCGGTCGAGAGGACGCGGTCGGCCAGGTCCAGGACCTCCGGACGGCATTCGGGATGGGCCCAGACGACGGCGCCCGGATGCCGGGCCCGGGCCGCCGCAACGTCCCGGGGAAGGATGCCCTGGTGGACGTGGCACCAGCCGTCCCAGGCGATGATCCGCTTGGCCGTGCGGCGCTGGATCCAGGCGGCCAGGTTCTTGTCCGGTCCGAAGAGGATCTCCTCCTCCGGAAGCGAGTCCACGACGGCATCAGCGTTGGACGACGTGCAGCAAAGGTCGGCTTCGGCCTTGGCCGCGGCCGACGTGTTGACATAGAGGACGACGGGCCGGCCGGGATATTGTTTTTTCCATTCGACCAGGTCCTCGGCCTCGAGCATGTCGGCCATCGGACAGCCCGCGCCCTCGTCCGGCAGGAGGACGGTTTTGTCGGGGGCAAGGAGGGCCGCGGTTTCAGCCATGAACCGGACGCCGCAGAAGACGATCACCCGCCCTTCGGCCTCGGCGGCCTTCCGGCTGAGCTCAAGCGAATCGCCGACGAAATCGGCGGCTTCCTGGACTTCGGGCCGCTGGTAATTGTGGGCGAGGAGGACGGCCGCGCGCTCCCGGGCCAGGTCCCGGACCCGCCGGATCCACGAGGAAGGGCCGGGGAGCGGCGGCGACGCGGCCATGAAATTACCGTTCGAGCTGCGCCCCGCAGTGGGTGCAGCGGGTTTCAGCCCCGTTGGTGTAGAGGTGGCAATGCCCGCATTCGACGAGATCGAGGTCGCACGTTTTGCAGGAACACATGTTCGGAGGGCCTTGCACCGGCCCGTCGCAGTAAGGGCAGTGATCGGGGGCCGCCCCTTCCGCGGCCCGCTCGCGCCCGGCCGCGGCGGGTCCGGAGGCCGTTCCGGCCTTCCGGGCCTGGTAATTCTCCAGAGCGGCATGCAGGGCGTCCGCCCCCAGGTTGGAACAATGCATCTTGTTCTTCGGCAGGCCGCCGAGCTCCTCGGCCACTTTCTCGTTGGTGATGTCCATCGCCTCCTGAACCGTTTTCCCGAGGGCCATCTCAGAAACCATGCTCGAGACCGCGATGGCCGCTCCGCAGCCGAATGTCTGGAACTTGACGTCGGTCAGCCGGTTGTCCTTGACCTTGACGTAGAAGGTCATCATGTCGCCGCAAACGGGATTGCCGACCTGGCCGACGCCGTCGGCGTCGGGGAGGGTGCCGACATTCCGCGGGTTCTGGAAATGATCCATGACTTTATCGGAATAAATCATCGACGGGTCTCCTTCAGAAACTCAGTGTAAAGGGGGGACATCTCCCGCAAACGCTGAACGACGGGCGGGAAGGCGTCCATCACGGCGTCGATGTCGGCTTCCGCGGTCGTCTCGATCAAGCTGAAAATCAGCGATCCCTGGGCCAGGGCGTGATCCCATCCCATGGCTAGCAGGACATGGGAAGCCTTGAGCGACTTGGAGGTGCAGGCCGAGAAGCTCGAGGCCGCGATCCCCTTGAAATCGAGGCCGAGCAGCAGGGATTCGCCCTCGACAAATTCGACGCAGAAGCTGGCATGGTACGGGAGCCGGTGCTCCCGGGACCCGGTCGGATAGACGCGCTCGACCCGCCGGGGCAAACCGTCCAGAAGCCGGTCGCGAAGGACCGTCATGCGGGCCGTCCGCTCCGGCATCGCCGCGGCGGCCAGGAGGGCGGCTTCTCCCATCCCGGCGATCGCCGGCACGTCCTCGGATCCGCCTCGCCGGCCGCCTTCCTGGACTCCCCCTTCGGTTTGGGGAACGAGCTTCGTTCCCTTTCTCAGAAACAAGGCGGCGCTCCCTCGAGGCCCGTAGAACGCGTTGCCGGAAAGGCTCAGGGCGTCCACGCCCAGGGCTTCGACGTCCAGGGGGATATTCCCCGCGGCCGCCACCGCGTCGGTGTGGACGAGCGCGCCGGGAGCCTCGGCCTTGACCGCCCGGACGATCTCGGCGATCGGCTCGATCGTCCCGACCTCGGAATTGGCGGTCATCACCGAAACGAGAATCGTGTCCTTTCGGAGAGCGCCGGCGACGGCGGCCGGATCGATCCGTCCTTGACGATCGACCGGAACGATCGTCGCCTGGAAACCGGATTTCTCGAGGGTTTTGACCGGATTCAGGATGGACGCATGCTCGATGGCCGAGACGACGAGATGGTTCCCCTTGGCCCGCCGGCCTTGGGCCAAGCCCTTGACCGCAAGGTTGTTGGCTTCGGTCCCGCTGGCCGTGAAGAGGATCTCCTCCGGAGCGGCTCCGATCAGGGCGGCCACCCGCTCCCGGCCTTCCTCCACGGCCTCCGCCGCGGCCTGGCCGTCGGAATGGAGGCTTTGGGGGTTGCCGAAGCCGGCCTCCAGAAACGGACGCATTTTTTCGAACACGCCGGGCGCCAGCGGGGCGGCGGCGATGTGATCGAGATAGACGCGTTTCATCGGCGGCCGGGCAAACGGCGTCGGTCAGAGGGAAACGACTTCCTTGACCCCCGGAACTTCTTTTTTGAGGATCCGCTCGATGCCCATCTTCAAGGTCATCTGGGACATCGGGCAGCCGCCGCAAGCGCCTTTCAGGCGCACCTTGACCACGCCGTCCGGATCGATCCCGACCAGCTCGACGTCCCCGCCGTCCATCTGCAGCTGGGGCCGGATTTTATTCAAAGCCGCTTCGACTTTATCTTTCATCTTCGTCTCCTTCAACGAGTCACAATACTATAAACCCTCCGGGCCGTTTTTACCACCGGGAGGCGGAAAAGGCCGGGGAAAATTATTTCCTATGGGAATTATAGGATTATTTCGATCAATGTCAAGCCTCCCCGCGGAGGGGCGCAAAGTCCGGCCAAGCGCCGACTCTCCGTTCAGAGGGCCGTTTTCGGCGGAAAAGAATCTTGGGCCCGTCCGTCGGAAGAGATTGACAACCCGGTGAGATCGCCTTATATCCTAGGCAGAGCGAGGAGGGCGCAAATCCTTTTCTGGCCGGGAGGCGTCCGGGGACGGGAGATATTGCCATGGCCCAAGACATGAGCCGGAGGGATTTTTTGAAGCTCTCGGGGGCATTCGTCCTGACGGGGAATCCGGCCGGACCAGCGCCTTCGGCCCGGAAAACGGTCCGGATCCCCGAAGCGGATAAAATCGTCATCACCGTGATCGCCGACAACCTGGCCGACGCCCTCCGGCCCCATGACCGGATCGCCCGGAGGCATGAAGTCGCGAGCTCCGTCCTGGAATTCGGCCTTCACGCCGAGCACGGTCTCGCCTATCACGTGGAGACCGAAGTGGACGGACGGGCGCATTCCTTCCTTTTCGATTTCGCCACCGATTTCCAGGGAGTCGGGAAGAACATGGCGTTGCTGAAGCTCGACCTGAAGGGGATCGAAGCCCTGGTTTTGAGCCACGACCACTTCGACCATCAGGCCGCGCTCATCGGGCTTCTTCGGACGAACCGCGCCGACATCCCGCGGAGGATTCCCTTCTTCGTGGGCGAAGGATTTTTCTCGGGAACCTATTTCAAAAAACCGGGCGGGCCGGCGATGAGCCTCCTGGCCCTTGATCGAGAGGAGGTCGAGGGATTGGGCCTGGTCGAAATCGTGGTAGTGAGGGATCCCGCGCCCATCGTCCCGGGCGCCTATTCCTCCGGCCGGATCGAACGGGTCACGGATTACGAACAGATCCCCCCGGTTTTCGTGAGGAAAAGCGGGGAAGAGCTCGTCCCCGAGGAATTTGCCGGGGAACAGGCGGTCATCCTGAACGCGAGGGGCAAGGGCCTGGTCGTGCTGTCCGGGTGCGCTCACCGGGGGATCATCAACACGGTCCGGCACGCGCAGAAAATGACGGGTATCGGAAAAGTCCACGCCGTCATCGGAGGATTTCACCTGAGCGGGGCCGGTCAGGAATTGATCCGGAAAACGATCGCCGACATGAGGGACATCGGCCCGGATTACGTCGTCCCCGCCCATTGCACGGGGTTCGAGGCCGTCGCGGCCTTCGCCGGGGAAATGCCGGGCCCGTTCATTCTGAACACGGTCGGGACGAAATACCGGATTTCGGCCTAGACGGGCTCCGGCCCGTCACGAGCACTTGTTCCAGCCGCAATTGGGACAGACGGGGCATTTCTCGTCCGGCAGGGTCGCGCCGCACTGCTTGCATTGCGACTGGTACATGTCCCGCGAGCCGTTTTTCGCCGCCCCGAAATGCCGTTCCAGGACCCGGGCGACCGCGTCCGGGATCGAGGTGACGAGCCCTCCCTCGGTGAAGATCGGCTCCGATCCCCCGATTCCCTTGAGCTGGGAAACCAGCTCCTTGGGATCGACCCCGCTTCGAAGGGCCAAGGAAAGCAGCCGGCCGATGGCCTCCGCGTCGGCCATGGTCGAATACCCGCTCTTGCCGATCGAGGCGAAAACCTCGAACGGCTTCTGATTGAAGAAGGTGATGGTGATGTAGAGATTGCCGAAGCCGGTCTTGATCTTGTCCGTGACCGAGGTCAGGGTGTCCGGCCGCTCTTCCGGAAGCCTCGCGGCCGGCCCGCCCGCCTTGACCAGGACCTGCTCCTCCCGGCAGCCGTCTCGGTAGATCGTGATTCCCTTCGTCTTGAGGTCGAAGGCCCGGAGATAGGCCGTTTCGACGTCCTTCAGCGAGGCCTCGTGGGGCAGGTTGATCGTCTTGGAGACGGAGTTGTCGACGTGTTTCTGGAAAGCCGCCTGCATCCGAAGATGGGCCTCGGGGGAAATGTCGTGGGCCGTGACGAAATACGCCGGGGGCTCCGTCCCGGGATTTTTCTCGGCCCATTCGGCGTACAAGGGATGGACATCCTTGAGCTCGGTGTCCAGGATGCGGGACGTGAAGGTGAAGGCGAAGACAGGCTCGATGCTCGAGGAACAGCCGGCGATCCGGGAAATCGTCCCGGTGGGGGCGACGGTCAAAACGGTCGCGTTCCGCATCCGGCGGCCCTTGTAGATCGATTTGGCGATGTTCGGAAAGTCGCCGCGGGTATTCGCCAGCCGGGAGGATTCCTCCTCGGCCCGGGCCCGGAGAAACGCCGTGATCTTATCGGCCAGGGCCAGGGCCTCGGGGGCGTCATAGCGGATCTTCCTCTTGATCAGGAGGTCGGCCCAGCCCATCACCCCGAGCCCGATCCGGCGGTTGCCCTTGGACATCGCCTCGATCGCGGGAAGGGGGTATTTGTTGACGTCGATGACATCGTCCAGGAAGCGGACGGCCGCGGCGATCACCCCGGCGAAGCGGTCCCAGTCGAAACCGTCCTTTCCGGCCGGGTCGAAAAAGTTGGCCAGGTTGATCGATCCGAGGTTGCAGGACTCGTAGGGATGAAGGGGTTGCTCCCCGCAGGGATTCGTCGCCGCGATCGGCCCCTGGCTCCGGGTCGGATTGGCCTTGTTGATCCGGTCGATGAAAATCAATCCCGGGTCGCCGATCGCCCAGGCCGATTCGACGATCATCCTGAAGATCTTGCGGGCGTCCTTTCGGTCGGCGGCTTTTTTCGAGCGGGGGTCGAAGATCTCGTAGCTGGTTCCTTTCTTGACCGCTTCCATGAAGGCGTCCGTGGCCGCCACCGAGATGTTGAAATTGCCGACGCTTCGGCCGTCCCTCTTCATCAAGATGAAGTTCTCGATGTCGGGATGGTCGACCCGAAGGATCCCCATGTTGGCCCCCCGGCGCGTCCCTCCCTGCTTGACCGCCTCGGTCGCCGCGTCGATGACCTTCAGGAACGAGACCGGCCCCGAGGCGACGCCCTGGGTCCGGCGGACGAAGCTGCCGCGCGGCCGCAGCCGGCTGAAATCGAAGCCCGTTCCCCCGCCTTCCTTGTGCACCAAGGCGGCGTTCTTGACCGCGTCGAAAATGGATTCCATCGAATCCTCGATCGGCAGGACGAAGCAGGCGCTGAGGCACATGTCCCGCCCCGCCCCGGTCAGGGTCGGGCTGTTGGGCAGGAAGTCGCGGGCCATCATGAGGTCGAAGAATTTTCCGGTCCAGGTTTCCCGGTCCCGGGCCGAGCGCTCAGCCGCGGCCACCGCCCGGGCGACGCGGAGAAAGAGGTCGGCCGGAGACGCGTCGGCGAGCTCCCCCTTCTCGTTCTTGAGAAAATAACGGGCTTTGAGGATCCGAAGGGCGTTGGCCGAGAATCCAGCCGCGGCGGCGGTCGTCATGGGCATCGCTCCCCGGGCCGGGCGGCGGAAACCGCCGGGCCCGCACGATTATCATATTAAAATGATAGTATTAGTATACGCCACTTCGGGCGATTTGCCAAGACGGCCGCCGGCCGGCGGTTCGAACGGAGTCTCAGAAGCGGAAGCCGGCCAGGAAGACCAGCATGTTCGATTTGACCGTGGGATCGCCTTCCTCCGGATTCTTGACGAGATCGGCCATTCCCAGGTGGTAGCGAAGCTCGGCCACGAGATTGATCCCGCTGAGGGAGATCCCCAGGCCGCCGCCGAAAACGAGCCCGTAATCGATCGAGACGATGTCGTCCTTGATGTCCTCGGAGCCGGAGTCGCTGTCGCCGCCCGCGCTGAGCTTCCAGTCGTACTTGGCCTGGGCGACATAAGCGATCTCGCCGCCGCCCAGAAGATACGGGTTGATTCCCTGGACCGGAAGGTTGAACCGCAGGAGAACGGGGACGCTGATCTCGCTGATCCGCATCTTCACGTCGAAATCATATCCCGACGAGGATCCTTCGTACCGGATTCCCTTGGGCAGGTACATCAAGCCGACGTCCACTCCGAGCAGGCCGCCGGAATAGAACCCGACCCCTCCGGCCAGGCCCATAAGGGATTTTTTGTACTCGTTGTATTCCTCGGCGGGATCCTCGGAATAGGTCAGGCTGGCCATCCCGTAAGCGGCCATGATCTTAAAGCCGCCGGGATAGGTCCTCTCCGGCGCCGGCCGCCGCTCGTAGGACGGCGTCCGGGCGGGGGCCGGAGCGGGGCGGACGACGGGCTGGGCTTCCGGCGGGACCGCGCCTCCGGGGCCGCTGACGACCTCGACCACGTTGGCGTGGATATAGGCGGTCAAGGTGACGCCGAGATCGTTCGTCACCGATATCTCGTACCAGTCGCCGGCCGTTTGAGAGGATTCGAGCAAGGTTCCCATTTTGACCTGCTTGATGACGGCGGCGTTGATATCGGGTTGGGTCCGGATGTTGGCCGTCTGAACCTTCACCTTCAGGACGGTCGTTTCCGCGGACAGGGCCAAGCCTCCGATCGCGAGCACGAGGGCGAGAGCGACGGTGATGCGTTTCATGCACTCCTCCCGGTCAGATTCTGCTTTGGATCGGGTTCTTTATGCCATGACTATAAAAAAATAGCAAGGGGGAGGAAAAGCGGGAAAAACGAAAAACCGGTCAGATCACCCGCCGGGGGATGGCCGGATTCAACCGGGCGAGGATCTCGTACCCGATGGTCCCGGCCAGGGCGGCCAGGGCCTCGGCCGAGACCGTTTCCCGGCCGTCGCGGCCGATCAGGGTGACGACGTCGCCGGCCGCCGCTCCGGGAATGTCGGTGACGTCGGCGGTGAAGAAATTCATCGCGATCCGGCCCCGGACGGCGGCTCGCTTTCCCCGGAGAAGAACGTGGGCGGCGTTCGACAAGCCCCGATCGTAGCCGTCGGCGTATCCGACGGGGATGACGGCCAGCCGGGTCGGCCGGGTCGTCCGGTACGTGCACCCGTACCCGATGAACGCCCCCTTGGGGAGGCGCCGGATCTGGGCGATTCGGGCCCGCCAGGAAAGAACGGGCTTGAGAATGAACGGCTTCCTTTTGCGAAGCCGGCAGGACAAGTACGTTTCCTTCGACGGCCAGAGGCCGTACAGCCCGATTCCCATCCGGATCAGGCTGCCAAGCGACTCGGGAAAGACGATCGCCGCGGCCGTGGCCGCGATATGCTTGATGGGGATCGCCTGGCCGGCCTCCCGAACGGCGGCCGCGGCTTCGCTGAAGAGGGCCATCTGGCGTTGGGGATAAGCCAGCGAGGTCGTGTCCTCGATGTTGGCGAAATGAGAGGACAATCCCTCGATTTCGAGGTTCGGGAGACGGGACGTCCGGGCGACGAAGGAGACCGTTTCGGCGGCCGGCAGGCCCTGGCGGTTCGTCCCCGTCTCGACCTTGACGTGGACCCGGGCCGTTTTTCCCAGGCGGACGGCCGCTTCCGATATCCCCTCGGCCGTGACCCGGTCGTAGACGGTGAACCGAAGATCCTGGCGGACGGCGTCCTCGATCCGGCCGGGGGCGACGGGCCCGAGCATCAAGATGGGGCAGCCGAATCCGGCTTCGCGCAGGGCCAGGCCTTCCTCCGCGGAATGAACGCCGAGCCAGTCGACGCCGGCCGCCAAAGCCGGGCCGGAGGTTTCGATCAAGCCGTGGCCGTAGGCGTTCGCCTTGACCACGGCCAGGAGCAGCCGCCGCGGCCCGGCCAGGGCCCGGAACCGCCGGACGTTGGAGGCCAGGGCCTTGCGGTCGATCTCGATCCATTGCCAGAAGCGGCCGTCACATGGCCCGCTCATCAAATGCCTCCTGCCCCTCGGCGGTCCCGGCGCTCAGGCGCCGGCGATTCCCTTTCGGACGGCGGCCAGGTCGATCCATCCCGCCAGGAGATCGTCCCGGAACAGCGTCTCTCTCCTCTCGACTCCCGTCGATACCACGGCCGCTTCCGCCTCGATCCGGTTCTCGACAAGCTTCAAGAAATCCTTGAAACCGGCCGGCAAGTCCCCGAATTCCTGGACGCCGCGGACCGGGGTTTTCCATCCGGGGACCTTTTCGTAGACGGGGACGACCTTTTCCAGGATTTCCGTTTCCACCGGATAATCGCGGAGGACCGAGCCCTTATAGCGATAGGCGGTGCAGATTTTGATCTCGGGGAACGCGTCGAGAACGTCGGGTTTGGTCATGATCACCCGGTTGATCCCGTTGATCCGGCAGGCATAGGCGGCGGCTACGGCGTCGAACCAGCCGCACCGCCGCGGCCGCCCGGTCGTCGCCCCGAATTCGTCGCCCCGCCGGGCCAGGAGCTTGCCGGTCTCATCGAAGAGCTCGGTCGGAAAGGGACCGGAGCCGACTCGGGTTGTGTAAGCCTTGATCACTCCCAGGACCGCATCGATGACCGTGGGCCCGACGCCCAGGCCGGTGCAGACGCCGCCCGCGGTCGGATTGGAGGACGTCACGTACGGATACGTTCCATGATCGATATCCAGCAGCACGCCCTGGGCTCCCTCGAACAAGACCGGCGTTCCCGCCCGGAGCGTCTCGTGGAGAAGGCGGGACACATCCTTGATATAGGGCGCCATCCGGGCCCCGTAATCCGCGTATTGGGCGAAGAGCTTTTCCGGGTCCAGCGGCTCCAAGCCCCACAGGGCGGCGATTTCGTTCTTGGCCGCGGTGTTGCGGAAGATTTTTTCCCGGAGGAGGGCCGGGTCGCAAAGGTCGCCCGCCCGGATGCCCCTCCGGCCGATTTTGTCCTCGTACGCCGGGCCGATGCCCCGGCAAGTCGTGCCGATCTTCTTTTCGCCCAGGGCCGCCTCCGCGGCCCGCTCGAGCAGACCGTGATACGGCAGGATGAGATGGGCCGTCCGGCTGACGGCGATCGTGTCCTCCCCCACCGGAACGACGGACTTCAAGGCTTCCAGCTCGTCCAAGAACGCCCGGGGATCGATCACGACGCCGTTGCCGATGAGGCAAAGCGTCCCCGGGTGGAGGATGCCCGAGGGAATCACGTGGAGGACGACTTTCCGGCCGTTGAGATAGACCGTGTGGCCGGCGTTGTGGCCACCCTGGTAGCGGGCGACCGCGCCGAAGGCCGGGGTCAGGAGATCGACGATCTTCCCTTTTCCCTCGTCCCCCCATTGGGTGCCCAAAATGACAATGTTCGCCATGACGCGCCTCTTCATCCTTAAAAATAAAACGCCGCTTGGGCCCGGAACGTCGATTGCCAAGCGTCTCCGCCCTGCTCCCGCCCCCGGTCGACCTCGACTTTGACGAAGATGCTGGACGCGGGAGAATAAACGAGACCCAAAGCCCATTGCGTTCCGTTCCGGGAGAGCCCCGCTCCGGGAACGTCCGGACCGGCGAACCCCGGCCCATGGAAGGGGTCTTCGGCCCGGGAACGCCGGTAGGAAACAACCGGAATCCAAGAACCCCAGTGAAGCTCGACGGCGCCGAACCATCCTTCGGCCGTTCCCTTGGAGAACGGAGACGGGTTCTCGATCGTCGCCCGGGCGTATTCGCCCGAAGCCCGGATGTTTTCCGTCCGCCAAGAGGCGTCGGCCCCGACCATGGTGACCGCCCGCTCGTTGGCCGCGTCGGCCTTGCCCCGGTAATAAGACCCCCCGACTTCCAGGGATGCGCTTAAGGCGGCCCCCAGGCGGCCTCCCCACCCCTTGTTTTTATTGTTGTCGGAGAACTGCTGGCCGGCGCCGAAATCGGCTCCCTCGGCCAGGCCGTTGCCGGTGAAAACGGCCGCGTTGAAATTGCCGAACGAGGCTTCCGCCTCGATTCCCATTTCCCTCCAATTCACGGGATAAACGGTTCCGACTATCGGAGGATCGGAAATCAGAGCGGTTTCATGGGGCCGGCGGGACCGGTTGTATTTTCCGAAGGGAACAAGAAAGAGACCGGCCGTGACGCCGACGCCCTTGGCGACGGCGAGCCCCGCCCGGGCTTCGGTCAGGCCGATCGCCTCGCCTTGGGCGAACGTCGGCTCCAGGATGAAGACGAGGCCGGGTGAAAGAGTCCCGGAAAAGATCAGCCCTCCCCGGAGATTGGCCACGCTCCACGCGGAAGCCGGAAGGCCCGAGGGGCCCCGGAGGATGTCGAAGGAAAAATAGCCGTTGACCTTGAGGCCGGTCGAGTCCTGGGCGGCGGCCGGGGCGGCCAGAGCCGCGGCCAGGGCGAGAGCCGGGAGAGCGGCGGACAAGCGAATGCGTTTCATAAGCGTTTGAAATCAAATCCGTCTTCGAGGATGTCCGCTTTCCAGGCGGCCACGTTCTTTCCGGCGGCGACGGCCGCGGCGATCTCCGCCGCGCCGATTTTCGTCCCCATCCAGACCGCCCCGGCCAGAACGCCGTCTTTGAGGACGATCTTCTTGTAAAGGCCGGAAACGGGCCGGGACAGCCGGAATTCCTCGAAACCCGGCTCCTCCGGCCGGATGATTCCCGCCGACAGGAGGGGCAGGTCGGATACTTTCAGCTGGTTGGAGGGGACCGTCCCCTCATAAGTCTTGGTCCGGCCGCAGACGTTCTCCGCGGCCGTCCGCGACTGGGCGAACGAGGCCGGAATGATGCCGTAGAGACGGCCGCGGTGCTGGGTTCCGTCTCCGGCCGCGAAGATATCGGGAGCCGATGTCGCCATCCGGTCATCGACGGTGACGCCCCGGTCCACGGCCAGCCCGGCGTCGCGGGCCAGGGCCGTGTTCGGGCGGACTCCGGCGGCGAGGACGACCAGGTCGGCGTCCAGGCGCGTTCCGTCCTTGAAGACGATCCCGCGGGCTTCGGACGCCCCGGTGATTTCCGCGGCCGCGACGCCCAGGAGCACGCGGAGGCCGGTCTCCTCGAGACGGGCCTTCAGGATTTCTCCGCCCGGCGGATCGAGCTGCCGGGGCAGAAGGGAGGGAAAGATCTCGGCCACCGTGACCTCGGCCCCCCGGAAGCGGAGGGCCCGGGCGATTTCCAGGCCGAGCAAGCCGCCGCCCAGGACGGCGACGCGCGGATGGGTCCGGAAATATTCCAGGAGAGCCCGGGCGTCGTCGAGCGTCCGGACGGTGAAAACGCCGGGCTTGTCCGCCCCAACGATCGGGGGGACGGCCGAAGAGGCTCCGTCGGCCAAGAGGAGCCGATCGTACCGGACAATCGATCCGTCGGCCGCCTCGACGCTTTTTTCCGAGGGATGAAGGCGGCGGACGGCGGTGCCGAGCCGGAGATCAATCCGGTTCTTCGCCGCCCAATCGGCCGGAAAGGCATAAAGCTTGTCCTCGGGCAGGCGGCCGGCAATGAATTCGATCAGGTTCGGCCGGGGATAATACAACCGGTTCTCGGCGGCGAAAACGACGACGGAGGCGCGGTCATCCAGCCCGCGGATGGTCTTGGCGGCCATCGTTCCGGCCAGACCATTTCCGACGATAACGACGTTCATGGAGGAGGCAAGGCCGCCGCTCAGTCCTCGACTTTCCGGAAATAGTCCTTGCCCACCCCGCATTGCGGACAGGTCCAGTCGTCGGGAAGGGATTCGAAGGGCGTGCCCGGACGGATTCCGTTGTCCGGGTCGCCGGCGGCCGGATCATAAATATAGCCGCACGCCGTGCATTCCCATTTCGTCATCGGTGGCTCCTTTCAAATGAATCGACAAAGGCCGGGCGCTCAGCCTTCCTTGAGGATGTGCGCTTCGTATTCGCTTTCCAAGCGGAACTTGTGCCTCAGCTCCTCGCGGAGGAGCAATTCGAACAGGCCCCGGGCCGCGGCGTCCGAAACGGCGGCGGCCAGCCGACCGTAGAGGTCGGCCGCCTGCGCTTCCTTCCGGGCGGCGCGGATCAGCGCGTCCTGGACCGAATCCTCCGGCCCGGGGGGTTCCTCCACGGCCGCGTCGGTCAGTCCCAAGTCCGGAAACGAGGGCCCGCCCGAAAAGACCGGCATTCCCGCCCGGTATTTTTCCAGGAGGATTTTGTGCCGGCGCTCCTCGGCTTCCAGCTCCCGGAAAAGGGCGCGGAGAGGCTCGGTCCTGGCGGCCGAAGCCAGCCCGGCGTAGAGATCGGCCGCTTCTTCCTCGCGGAGAACGGCGAAGGCGAGGATTTCATCCAAGGATGAAAAAGCCACGTCGCGCCCTCCCGCGAATAAAATTGGAACCGGCCCAGGCATTATAACAATTCAGGGACGCTTCTCTCAACCCTGCGATCGGCCTGGGGGATTCGCGTCCTCTTCCCCCTCATTCCGGGGGCGTCCTCCAATCCCGGGCCGGGATCGTCGCCGGTCATTCTGAACGAGAATCCCCCGGAACCATCAAAGCGGAAGAGCGGCGCGCTCCCTCCTTCAGCGTTTTTTCCGCTGGCAGGACGGGCAATAAAACGTCGCCCGGCCGCCGACGACGATCCTCCGGATCCGCTCCCCGCACCGGAGGCATTTTTTTCCCTCCCGGCCGTAGACTTTATGACGAGTCTGAAAGCCGCCGATCTCCCCTCCGATGCTCCGGTAATCGCGGACGCTCGAGCCGCCGGCGGCGATCGCCGCCGCCAGGATGCGGCGGAGGGACGCCCGCAGCCGGCCCCACTCGTCCGGACGCAGGCGGCCGGCCGCGGTCAGGGGATGAAGGCGGGCCGCGTGGAGGGCTTCATCGGCGTAGATATTCCCCACCCCGGCCAGAACGCGCTGGTCGAGAAGGACGCTTTTCAGCCGGCCTTTGCGGGCGGCCAGGCGGGCGGCGAATTCCTCCGGGCCGATGTCCAGCGGTTCAGGCCCAAGGCGCCGGATCTCGTCGCAGGCCTCGACCGCCCCGCACGGCAGGCAGCGGAGGAAGCCGAATTTCCGGACGTCCCGAAAGCGAAGCTCTCCGTCCGAGCCGGCGAAGGAGAGAACGAAATGCGTGTGTTTCGCGAGGGGAAGTCCGGCGTTCTCCCAGTCGAACCGGCCGGTCATCTTGAGATGGAAAAGAAGGGCCCGGGGAGGCGCCTCGATGATCAGGACCTTGCCCCGCCGCCTCACGGCCAGGATCCGCGTCCCGGCCAGATCATCAAGATCCCGGGGCTCCGTCGCCCGCAGGAGCTTGGGCAAAAAACAGCGGGCGGCCGCGATTTCCCGGCCGACGATCGCGGCCCTCAGGGCGGCGGCGATGGTCTCGACCTCGGGCAGCTCGGGCATTCCGGTATTGTAGCCGATCCCATCGGAGACACAAGGCCTCCCCTCCCTATCCCGCCCCCGCGCCCCCCCATGAGGCCGGCCGGGGATCCGGGACGCGGGTCTTGTGTCTCCAAATAAAGACTGCTAAGATGTCCTCCGTCATGAAAGTCAAAGCCGTCGTCATGATGGTTCTCGGCTGGGCCGTGCCCGGCCTCGGCCATTTTCTCCAGAAGAAATACCTCCGCGGGGCGGTCTTTTTCGGCTGCCTGGCGGCCATGACGGCCCTCGGCCTGGCCCTGGGCGGACGGATTTATTCTTTCCAAACGGAAAATCCCCTGACGATTCTGGCCTTCTTCGCCGACATCGGCAACGGCCTTCTTTTTCTTCTTTCCCGCGCCCTGCCCGTCGGGATCGGCGACTTGAAGCTGGCGACCTTCGAATTCGGAACGGCGTATTTGGCCGGGGCGGGGCTTCTGAATTTCCTCATCGCCCTCGATGCCTACGACATCGCCGCGGGGACAAAGTCATGATTTTCCGCAGCCACCTTCTCTCGATGATCCTGTACGCGGCTCTCGTCGCGGTCGTTCTGGCCTTCCTCCGCCGGGACGAAGCAAAAAGCCGCCTGAAATACGGCTTGATCATGTTCGGGGGCATGGCCGGCGGGGCCGTTTTGTTCGGCTGGCTGATGTACCTTTTCACCCTTTGAGGATGATATAATCGGTCCGGCCGGGGTCTCGATGATCGAGTTCAGTCATGTCTGGAAGCAGTATCAAAAACCGGACTGGGCTCTCTCCGACGTCTCCTTCGCCGTCGCGGCCGGGGAGATGGTCTTTATCACCGGGCCGAGCGGATCGGGGAAATCGACGATCCTCCGGCTGATGACCCGGGAATGCCCGCCCACCGACGGGCGGATCCTGATCGAAGGGATGGACATCCGCCGCATCCCCTCCGCCAAGATCTACATCCTCCGCCGGGCGATGGGCGTGGTCTTCCAAGATTTCCGTCTGCTCGCCGAGCGCCGGGTCTTTGACAATGTCGCCGTCCCCCTCCGCGTCCTCGGCCTTCCGTCCAAGGACGTCAAGCGCAAGGTTTTCCTCGCCCTCCGGATGGTCGGGCTCCACCACCGGATTTGGAACACGCCGGCCGACCTGTCCTACGGGGAGCAGCAGCGGGTGGCCATCGCCCGGGCGGTCGTCAACAATCCCCGCCTCCTTTTGGCCGACGAGCCCACGGGAAACCTGGATCCCGACCTCGCCTCGGAAATCATCGCCTTGTTCCGGGAAATCAACCGCCAGGGCACGACCGTCGTCATCTGCACGCATGACCGGGAAATC
>Ga0116186_1002581_pt1 | contig 16303 bp, 15 predicted proteins | sample AD_JPNNA4_MetaG_FD_89806 | JGI IMG/M metagenome (GOLD analysis project Ga0116186, IMG submission 89806) | Active sludge microbial communities of municipal wastewater-treating anaerobic digesters from Japan - AD_JPNNA4_MetaG | ecosystem: Engineered > Bioreactor > Anaerobic > Digestate | place...
CTATTTGATCTTGCTCTAACTTTTGTGTAACTACATTCTTTCTACTTTGTAAATATTTACTCAAGTTAGCTACAAGAAATACGGTAAGAGAAATGTTCACAATATAATCTTCGTTAATCAACGTATCATCATTATTGAACATCTTGAAGGATGTCCAATCGGTATATTGTGATATCAAAAACAAGTAGGTTAGCTGACAAAGAATACCAATCGTGAAATATCCGCCTAATCGCTTTCCTAACAACATATATGCGTAAATCACAATGGCTGTGTAATACATCGATCCTCCGGTTCTGATACCTCCGCAGTCGTATGCAACGGTATGCAACAACAAACATGCGCTCACCAACATAATCACATATGCGCGTTGCAACTTCTCAATATTTCTTGCAGCATAGAAGTTGACCAGCATAATAGCAGCCAGCGATAAAATGATATAAGGTAACACCCCCGGGTGCTCAATGGTGATCATCATTTTCGAGAAAACGCCCATACACACTATTGAGCCCGAAAAGGAGAAGATCTTAAATAAGGAATATTGCTGTTTGGATATTACATCAGTCGCAGGAATGCGTTCATACACATTTTCTCCCGTTAATATCTTTAAATAGTTGTTCATATACAGATTACCCTCTTCTGAACGAAGCACAACGTTTTTATGTTCCTGCTTATATTGCCGAGTAGCGTAAAATGATAGGCAATCTTCGAATAGGTCAAGTGCCTTGGTCACACAGCAAAGGCCGAATTTCCAACATTGGCAAATGAGGATTGGTGCAAGTGAAATGCCAATGGCTGCCCAAACATTCCTTCTAGTTCATAATCACCGTGTTATAATTGGATAATTTCACTAAAACAGCTACTTATTCTAACAGGAAGCGCTCTTTTCAAACTTTTGATTTTTCGTTTGAGTCAAAAAATGATACGTTTCAGTAAAATTTCAAGACCTCTTTCCCGAGTTCTTTGCAATTTCGAACCACTTTCTAAAATATTTTAACCTACATTTTAAATGAAAACAGTTCTTAAATGGACAGGAATTCTCCTGTTGTTACTCATTTTTGGCTTTAGCGCTTCTGTGGCGGTGCTGAAGAATCGTACGTTCGATGCTCCATACCCTTCATTAAAGGCTTCAACCGACACGGCAATTATTGAACGTGGGAAAGCCATTGTTTATGGTCCGGCCCATTGCGCCCATTGCCATACACCGGCCTCCGAAATTGATCGAATTGATAAAGGAGACATTGTCCCTTTAGCCGGTGGACATATTTTTGATATTCCTCCCGGAAAATTTTATACCCAAAATATTACCTCTGATAAAGAAACCGGTATCGGTAATTTACCTGATAGCACCATCGCTCGCTCTCTTCGCTATGGTGTAGGACATGATGGAAGAGCGCTATTCGATTTCATGCCTTTCCATAATTTATCCGACGAAGATCTAGTAGCGGTACTCAGTTATTTAAGAAGCACTCCTCCGGTTAAAAATAAAGTTCCCGAAACTGAAATATCTACATTAGGTTTAGTGTTAAAGGCATTTGTTTTGAAACCCGTTGGTCCCGAAGGGGAAATCCCCCAAAGCGTTAAGCCCGACTCAAGCATTGCCTATGGGAAATACTTGGCAGAGTCGGTTGCCAACTGCAAAGGATGCCATACTAACCGCGATCTTAAGACAGGCGCCTATGTAGGTCCGTTTTATGGTGGAGGATTTGTTATGCCCTGCGAAAATACTCCAGGCAAAGCCGTAGTAACACGTAATATTACCGTAGACCCCGAACACGGTATGCTGGCCTATATGAATGAAGACGCCTTTATAAAGCGTTTCCGCGATGGAAAAAGAGTGCATGAATCAACCATGCCGTGGGGGCCGTTTAGCAGAATGAGCGAAATGGAGTTGAAAGCTATTTACAGATTCTTAAAAACAATTCCTCCTGTAAAAAATGACCCGGGACCGGTCCTAGTTGATTTGAAATAATGAAGATTAAATAAACAATCACCTTTTAAAGAATGAATTGTTAGCAAAGGAGCAGAGGTAATCACTTCCGCTCCTTTTGTTTTCCCTATCATTGCAATCTATTTTTATAATATGGCAGAGAAGAAGAATCCCGCACTCGGATTTATATTTATTACCTTGTTAATCGATATTACCGGCTTAGGAATTATCATTCCTGTTTTTCCTAAATTGATTCAGGAGATGATAGGAGGGAACTTAAGCATGGCTTCTCAATACGGAGGTTGGCTGATGTTTGCTTATTCCGTTACTCAGTTTCTTTTTGCTCCCATCCTCGGAAATTTAAGTGATCAATATGGTCGTCGCCCTATAATTCTAGGCTCTTTGTTCGGCTTCTCTATCGATTATTTATTTCTTGCCTTAGCACCTTCGATCGGATGGTTGTTTATAGGTCGAATTATTGCAGGGATCACAGGAGCCAGCTTCACTACAGCTACCGCTTATATTGCCGATATCAGTGCTCCTGAAAATAGAGCCAAGAACTTCGGAATGGTAGGAGCTGCATTCGGCCTAGGGTTTATTATTGGTCCCGTAGTAGGTGGAGTACTTGGGCAATACGGCGCCCGCGTTCCTTTTTATGCAGCAGCAGTTCTAACGATGATCAATTTCCTATACGGTTATTTTATTCTTCCGGAATCGTTGGCTAAAGAAAACAGACGAAAATTCGATTGGAAGAGAGCCAATCCGGTAGGAGCATTTAAGCATCTGAAAAAACATCCTGTGTTAGTGGGCATGGCTTTATCGTTTATGTTAATCTATATCGCCGGACATGCACTTCAAAGTACATGGACATACTATACCATGGAGAAGTTTAAGTGGAATGAAGCTTGGGTGGGCTATTCACTCGGGTTTGTAGGGTTGATGGTAGCAATCGTTCAAGGTGGATTGATTAGAGTGATAAATCCTAAATTAGGAGTGAAGCGTTCTGTCTATATCGGACTATCATTGTATATCATCGGCTTTATTCTTTTCGCTTTCGCAACGAAAGGATGGATGATCTTCGCTATTCTCGTTCCTTATTGTTTAGGTGGAATTGCAGGACCGTCATTGCAAGGAATTATTTCAAATCAAGTTCCACCAAACGAACAAGGAGAATTGCAAGGAACGCTTACAAGCATGATTAGTATAACATCCATTATTGGTCCACCTTTAATGACAAACCTCTTCGCACATTATACAAATCCCGCCAATAAAATTTATTTCCCCGGGGCACCCTTTTTATTAGGAGCGATACTTACATCGTTAAGTTTGTTTTTCGGTTATCGCACGTTACGAAAAATTGAAACCAACAAAGTTGCTTCTTAAATACAATCTGAATAAATGATTATGAAAAAGAATATTCTTCTGTTAACCATCTTGGTTTTATCAGGATTGTTTTCCTCTGCGCAACAACTACCTGCAAATTGGTATAATCTCGATTTGCAAAATGATTCGATTTATGGAGTAAGCACCAATAAAGCGTATGAAACGATCCTGAAAGGGAAAAAATCGTCGACCATAATCGTAGCAGTTATTGATGACGGAACAGACGTAGATCATCCGGATTTAGCAGGACATATTTGGACAAACAGCAAAGAAATTCCCGGTAATAAAATCGATGACGATAATAATGGTTATCCCGATGATATTCATGGGTGGAATTACTTAGGTAATGCCGACGAAGATATTGTGATGGAGAACATGGAAGTAACACGTATCGTAAGAAAATATCAAAGCGTTTTTGCAGATTCAATCAACATTAAATCGCAACCTGAAAAATATCAAGAGTATTTAAATGCAAAGTCGATTTACGATAAGAAGCTTGCTGAGTACACAAAGACTGATGAACGCCTCAATAAAATGTTGAACTTTATTGAAGCAATGAATAAGAAATATGCTAAGGATTCTCTTTCAGTGCAAGAAGTAGCAGGGTATTATGTTACCGACAGCGTTTTGATAAAAATGAAAGAGAGAATGATAACATTAATGGATAAAGGAACAACCTATCCTTCTTATGTTTCGGAATTGAAAAGAGGATATAAAAACAACAAGGATCATCTCGATTATCACATGAATATAGCATATGATGCCCGTAAAATTATTCATGATGATTACGAAAATATTAACGACAGAAGTTACGGAAATAATCATGTGAAGTCGCCCGATGGTGATCATGGAACACATGTAAGCGGAATTATTGGAGCATCACGCGGAAATGAAATGGGAACAGATGGCGTTGCTGCGAATGTTCAATTGATGATTTTGCGTGTTGTGCCTAACGGCGATGAAAGAGATAAAGATATCGCATTAGCAATTCGATATGCTGCAGATAATGGAGCACGAATTATCAATATGAGTTTCGGAAAGCCGGTGCCTTATAATAAAAAGGCTGTTGACGATGCAGTGAAATATGCCGCCTCAAAAAATGTATTACTGGTACATGCAGCAGGTAATGAATCATTGAATTTAGATGTAGACAAAAGATATCCGAATCCGAATTATCTGGGTGAAAAACGAAATGCAAGAAAAAACTGGCTTGACGTAGGTGCAAATGCTGCTGATGGTAATCCGGGTGTTTTCTCAAATTACGGCAAGAAATATGTCGACTTATTTGCGCCGGGAGTGAAAATAACATCGACATTACCAAACAATGGTTACGGAGCAAAAAACGGAACCAGTATGGCGGCACCGGTGGCGGCGGGGGTTGCTGCTTTAATTCTTTCATATTATCCTCAAATGACGGCGGAACAACTAAAAAAAGTATTGGTGAAATCGGCAGTTCGTCCTCAAATAAAAGTCAAAAAGCCGGGAACAAAAGATGTGATGGTAAAATACAAAGACCTTTGCATAACAGCAGGAATGATTAATGCGTATGAGGCGGCGAAGTTAGCGGAACGTAAATACGGAAAGTAGAAAACGCTTAAGCAGTAGTTTTTTGGTAATTTTTATTACCTTCATCCTGTCATGAAAAAGCTTCTCTTCTTAATAGTCCTCGTTTCAACAGGGCTTGCAACATTCTCTCAAGGAATAGACAAACCGCGCTATCAAATTCTAACGAAGCGAGCAGGCAACTATCTCGGAACCTTCAATATAGAATTGTTCCCCTTGGTTGCTCCAAACCATGTTCACAATTTTGATAGCCTAACATTGGCTCATGCCTTCGACAGCACAGCTTTTCATCGTGTGGTTCCGGGTTTCGTGATTCAAGGCGGAGATCCCAATTCAATTAGCGGACCTATTTCTACATGGGGACAGGGTAACCCTAATCAACCTACCGTGAATGCAGAATTCAGCCCTGTGCGTCACCTAAGAGGAATTATCGGCGCAGCTCGCGATGCAGATACCAATAGCGCAAACTCGCAGTTTTATGTTTGTGTGGCGAATGCAACTTTCCTCGATGGACAATATACTGTTTTCGGACGAGTGACTGAAGGAATGGATGTAGTTGATACAATTGTAGCTTCGCCACGCGATGTGAACGATGTCCCACTTCAAAAAATTGAAATGTTCGTGACGTATATAGGAGTAAATGATACAATTCCTAATGCACCATTAACAACACTACCTGCGAACAATGCAACAGGAATATTACCTACTCAATCATATCAATGGTCGGCAGTTCCGGAAGCTATTTTATACACTGTTGAATTTAGCACCGACTCTCTATTCAGTTCAATTTACTTTACAAAACGAACTGCGTTAACATACATTCAATCACCATCATTTAGCGGATACACCAAATACTATTGGAGAGTACGTTCAAATAACGGTGGACATGAAAGTTTAAATTCTACTGTTTCAAACTTCACTACAATAGCAAGTGCACCAAGCCTTGTTTTTCCTCCTGATTCCTCAACACAAATTGTAGATCCAATTAACTTTCAATGGAATGCAAGCAATGGAGCGGCGTCATACCAATTCCAAGTTGCTACTGCATCTACATTTAGCGGAATATACTTAATTCATAACTTGACCAATGTTACCGGCACAACGCAATTAATTAGTGGTTTAACGCCAAACCTGCGTCATTATTGGAGAATGCGAAGTACTGATGGAACATCATTTGGCCCGTGGAGCCCGAAGTATACTTTTGTTACAATGCCAACGGTAGGAGTACAGGAGCTGAACGCAGATGCCTATCAACTGGAAGCCCTTTATCCTAATCCTGCAACGGATATTATTAATTTAAGATTTGTAACCAAATCAGCCGAAAAAATTTCTGTAACTATAACGGAAGTTGCAGGAAAAACCGTTTTTTCGGATATACTCAACGTTAGTACATCAGGGAAGCAAAATTGCTCAATTGCCCTTAATACATTTGCTAAAGGGAATTATATTTTAACTTTAAGAAACGACGGAAAAGTAAGTAGTCGTAGTTTCAAGAAAGACTGATTCCAAGTATGTGGAGTGGTCTACCTTTTTACATTATTAATTCCGTTTCTCAATATAGAATCAATTAAATCATGAAGGCCTGCTATAGAACTATCTTATATTGTGTTTTATTATTTCCCATTTTATGTAGTGCACAAGCAACATTGTTAGCGGACATTAATATTGGAACAGGATCGGGAATAGCGACTAGCACCGACTTTAGTGTTGTTGAAGGCGATACTATGTTTTTTTTGGCAACAGAAAACGGCATTACATATAACCTATATCGTACCGAAGGAACACCTCAAACTACGATCAAACTAACCAATATTGACGCAGGTAATTCTTATGTAGGACAATGGTCGCGCGTTAATGGGAAATATATTTTCTCAATGTATAATGCTACAACTGTTGGTAGAGAATTATATGTTTCCGATGGAACACCGGTAGGAACATCTTTATTGAAAGATATTTGTCCGGGCACGACAAGCGGAGTATATAGCGCTTCCGATTTTAGTTATTCTGATGGTAACGCACTTTATTTTGTTGCTGCCGCCAACGGAGCAAATTTCGATTTATGGAAAACGGATGGAACGACAAGTGGTACAATTCAACTTTCAACAATTAATGCCACCAACACTTCATTAGGTCACTGGACAAAATTGCCGAACGGAAAATTTGTTTTTTCATTATTTGATGGAGGAGCTATTTATGGACGTGAGCTATTCATTACTGATGGTACACCTGGAGGAACCAGCATCTTAAAAGATATTGATGCGGGTCCGTTAACAGCATTTTATGGCGCGACAGACTTTATAAAACTCGAAGGAAACGAATTTTATTTTGCAGCCACCGATAATGATTATAATTATGAATTGTGGAAGAGTGACGGAACCGCAGCCGGTACAATTAAATTATCGAATATTGGAGCAACAACTCCGGCAATCGGGCATTGGAATTCAATTAATGGAAAATTTGTCTTTTCCTCTTTCGATAATTCAACAATATATGGAAGAGAATTATGGGTTACCGATGGAACCCCTTCAGGTACGACAATATTAAAAGACATACGTAATGGATTAGCTTCTTCATTAGATGGAGCAGCTGATTTTATTTACAATGATGGCAACATACTTTATTTTACTGCAACCGATAATGGTACTAATTATGAATTATGGAGTACCGATGGCACACAGTCTAATACATTGAAAGTGTCAAATACAGGATCAATTGCTAACACAATTGGTCATTGGACGAAACTGAATAATCATTTTATTTTCACTATGAATAATGGTGGTTCAACGAGGGGAAGAGAGATGTGGGTTACAGATGGGACATTCGGGAACACTCAAGTACTAAAAGATATTCTACCGGGTACTACTTCTGCATTTAGCGGATCAGGAGATTTTATTGTAAAAGAAGGAAACATTGCATACTTCGTTGCAAGCGACAATGGCAGCACATATGATATGTGGAGGACTGATGGGACCAATACAGGTACAGTGAAAATTTCAAATATAGGAGCAACAAATAATACTGTTAGCCAATGGACAGCGCTCTATGGAAACTATGTCTTTTCAATGATAAATGGCATATACGGACGTGAACTCTACACGAGTACCGGGAATATTGGAGGGACAACATTGCTTAAGGATATTTTCGCAGGTGTTGGAACTGGAGTTAACAGCGATAATTATTGCATAAAGGCGAATAACACAATGTTCTTTGTTGCCTCTGCTGATGGAGTTAACTACGAACTATGGAAAAGCGATGGAACTTCAAATGGTACAAATCAACTAACAGTCGTAAATGCTACAAATCAGTACTTAGGTCAATGGTCGCAAATAGGAGCAAGACATACTTTTTCATTGTTAAATGCAATAGTGGGAAGAGAGCTTTATACCATAAATACTATTACTGACCTACAACCAATAAAACAACCGGATATTGTTGCAGCAGTTCGACCAAATCCAACAACTCGTACCCTTACATTAAGTATTTCCGAAGACGAAAAATTCGAAGAGGTACTTATTTTCGATCTTCAAGGTAAACTGCTAATAAACGAATCTATTTTCTTGAAGGGATTCAGCGAAGGTGATATAAACATAGAATCACTTAATCCGGGATTGTATTTATTGAAGATGACAACACAATCAGGAAAGGGGGTAACAAAGAAAATCGAAAAGATATAGTTCTTTTTTATTACCTTTATTCTACCAAACCTACTACCATGAAATACTTTTTTACATTTCTATTGTTCTTCTGTGTCTTTATTTCAAAGGGCCAAAGTGGAAATTATATTGATAGCACAAGTACTTGGTATGAGTTTTTCGGAGCAATCGACGGAATAAATATCTACAAAGACAATAACCGCTACTTTATTGATGGTGATACTACAATTTCAGGAACTATCTATCATAAATTGTATTGGGATAAATTAGATTCAATCTTCGACGCATTCACAGACTCGTTTCTATTGGTTAATTTCTACCAACATGTTTATCAAGGCGGATTAAGGGAAGATACGTTAAAGAGATTTTATTTCTATTACCCTGGGCAATCTTCAGAAAGCTTACTATTCGATTTCAATTTAAATGTTGGCTCAGCTCTGCCCAACATGATCAGCAACTATGGATGTGTTAATCCCCCGTATGTAATTCAAAGCATAGACACAATCTATTTAGGAAGTACAATTGTTAAGCATTTTAATTTGCCACCAGCTATATTCAACAAATCGTTGTACGAAGGAATAGGAGCTTCCGGAGGATTTATATGGCAAGGAAGCCTGTGCACGATGTTTGAGTCAGGAGCGTGCCTTATAGCGTATAAAAAAGGAAATGATTCATTATTCATCAACAATTGCGGTCAAGCGATAACAGCACTGTCGGAAACATCAAAAGAAGGAGAGGTGAAAATTTATCCGAATCCTGCTCATGATGAAATTAGAGTTCAATTAGACACAAGAACGTATAAAGCCTATCAAGTTATTGATGATAAAGGAATAGAAAAGTTAAGAGGGAATATTGACACCAATGGGTTAACCATCATTTCTTTACGAGGACTAAAATCAGGGCACTATACTATTACCTTAAAAGACGTCAACGGGCGAGAAATCTCAAGGAAAATTGTAAAAATGTGATTTCGTATTCAAAAAAAAAGTACTTTTAATCATTATAGTAGCAACCATTCAGTGAAATATCTTCGTTAAATACGAAGTATTACAGTTAATAAATTTCGTACAGTGAAAACTTAAAAGAATTTCAACATGAACGAATATCTGTTACTCATTAAGAATGATATCCGCGAAAAGGATGCTCTTACAGGAGAAAATCACTTGAAATTTGTACAAGAATGTGAGCAATACATTGCCGCATTAAAGAAAGAGAAACGACTGATAGCTGCTCAACCACTTCATGAATTGTCAGGAGTCATTACAGTAAATGGAATGGGAATTGTAGAGGAAGAGAAGAATAATAATCACTATGTAGGTTATTATCATGTTTATGCCGATAATCACGAAGAGGCAATGGAAGTCGCACAACGAAACCCCGAGTTTAAATACAAGCCATCTTCTACTATTGAAATAAGAGCGGTAAAATTGAAAGAAAAATCTACAGGGTTTAAATACCCGTCCGGAATAGGAACTTGTTTATGATTCTTAAAACTCAGCAATACAATAAAGTAACAAACTATTCATTTCGAATGCTTCCGGCTTTTTGCCTTTTTGCCTTTTTAAGCTTTGGACAAAACAATGGTTTAGTCGAAGCGGATTCCACAAATACTCGAGCAGCTCGTTTTCATATCATCAGCCAATTTTTGAAATTAAATCCTCAAGATAAAATCGTAGATATTGGATCCGGTAAGGGTTCTGCCATACTGAGAGTAGCAGAAGATTGTCCTGAATGCTTTTTTACTGTTGAAGACATCGATAGCAATTCATGCGCTAAAACCGTGTATTTAAATAAACTCAAAAACTCAAAAACAGATATTTCCCATTTTACATTTCATATAGGTAACGAAAAGTCAACTACTCTTCCCGATAAAAAGTACACTAAGGTGCTAATGTTTGATGTCATACATGAACTTTCAAATAAAGCAGAAATGCTAAGCGACGTCAAAAGAATTCTTCAACCGGAAGGCTCATTATTCATTGAAGAAATTCTAGTAAAGCGAAAGGTTAAAAAAGATAAAGACTGTTTATTTCCATTCTTAAATGAAGTGGAGTTTAAACAAATTCTCAAGGAAAACGGATGGAATATTGATCGAGAGGAGTATACCTATAATTCATCCCAAAATCGATACATTAAAATATTCGAATGTTCTGTTATTCCTTAAGAAGAATGAAAACGATAAGAAAAGGCGAGCAAAAACTCCCCAGAAATAATAAATAAGCTATGTCATTAAAGAATTTAATTTCCAATTACGCTGCCTTTAACGAATGGGCCAATACGGAAATAGTTACTTGGTTAAAGACGCTCGATAAGGAGCTTTTGTATAAAAAAACAGCATCCAGCTATCCTTCGATAGATTACACCCTACAGCATATATTAAGAGGACAAAAATTCTGGTTTTTATTCATTACGGGTCAAGATACAAGCAATTTTAATTGGTCAGTATATGAGGGAGAGGTTGAAAGGATTATGGAAGACCTTTTGACATCCTCTGCAGCAATGAAACAAACCTATTCCGCCTTTTCTGAACAGGAACTTCTGGAAGTATTAAACTTGGAGGTTCCTTGGGCAAAAAATAGTCGAAGTCGTTATGATTATATAGTTCATATTATCAACCATGGAAGCTTCCATAGAGGACAAATAGTTACCATGGCTCGAAGTATTGGCGTCACTGAGGGGATAGTTAATACCGACTATAATATTTTTAATTGTTTATAAATGTTAATCACGAATTTGACCATAGTGCTTTTTGTAATGTAATTTTTGTTAAAATTGTTAGCTTAACCCTAATAAATTAAAAGTTTTATGTTCCGACTTAAGATACTTGCACTTTCAATATTTATTTCATTTACAGCTATTGCTCAGATACCTACCTGCCAATGGGCTTATGCTCCTGTATCACCAAGTTCATTTTTTGCCCTTGTATATGCAGCCGATGTTGATTCTTACGGAAATATTATTCAAGCGGGAAGAATATATGGAGTAGCAGATATGAATCCAGCTAGTGGTCCAGGAGATACTAGCTATAGTTATCCTACTGGGAATTATTATCTTTCAAAAACAACAAGTTCGGGAAATTTGATTTGGATAAAATATTTTAGAGGGGTTCCAAGTATTTCAACATTCGAAATCAAACAACTTAAAGTTAACTCTAACGATGAGATTGTTGTATTAGGAAATTATTTAGGTTTAGTTGATTTTGATTTCTCTAGCTCCAGCGTCGATACCTTACGAAGTCATCAACAAACATACGACGATTATTTCGTTGCTAAATACAATAGTAATGCCGATTTAATGTGGGTGTTTTCAATAGGAGATGCTGCACATCAAACGCAAGTGAAAACAATGACGTTAAACAACAACAATGACATCTTGGTTGCAACAAACAATAATGGAGCGGTCGATCTTGATCCAGGTGTAGGGGTGGCTCTTTCTTTGGGCGGGAATGCAAATCTTGTTGCGTATAACTCCTCCGGAAATTATTTGTGGCACAATAATATCGCCGTACTGTTTTCTTATGCAGAATATTCAAATACACTTGCCACAGATGCTTTAGGAAATGCTTATTTACTTACAGAAGGATATTATGAGATGACAGTTAATAAATTTGATAATGTAGGCAATCGATTATATAACAAAACAATCGGACAATTTTCATCAGGAGCACGCGTTTTACCTAAGTCTATTTGGATAGATCCAGCTACTCAAAATTATTACATCTGTGGTTCTTTTCAAGGCTCGGTAAACTTCGATCCGAATGGTGGTTCAACTATTTTAACCTGTAGTTCGGTAAATTACCAAGATGGATTTATTGCTAAATACGATTCATCGATGAATGTAATTTGGGTAAAACAATATACTGGTCAAGTTACATTTGGAAAGAATTCTATCGCACCTTATGGAGGCAATATTTTATTAGCGGGAGATATAACAGGTACAGCCAATCTCGGTGGAGCTAATAATTTTAATTCAACAACTACATCACCTTTTATGATGCAGATTGATACTTTAGGGAACACACAAATGGCATTTGTATTAGCAGGAATGGGAGGTATGAATACTATCAATATTACTCCCGATTTGAAAATTGTTACTACTGGATATATTTCAGGAAATATCGATATGGATCCAACGGCCGTTTCAATCCCTCTTTCTTCATCAAATACCACTACTTTTAATGCAGTGTACTTCACTTCAATAGCTGGCATGTCACAACTGATGAAAAACGAAGAGTTATTAATTTATCCAAATCCTACAAACGACTTTATTCAAATTCAATTTGCTAATCCGGTAAATGCGAATGTTTCGATTATAGATGGGTTAGGAAGAACTGTTGCTTCTCATCAAATTCTAAATGAGAGCCAAGATGTTTTTTCTGTCAAAGACTTGAATGCCGGATTGTACTATGTTTTGATGACAACTAACGGAAGTAAAAAAGCCATTAAGAAATTCATTATTCAGTAAAAAATATTTAGAGGACTGATTTAAATCAAAAAATGGAGCAGGAACTTTCTTCCTCCATTTTCTTATTTTATTCTTCTTGAAAAATGCACTCAATAGCTTTCGCTGTTAATGGTTACAATAGTAACCTTGTAAAATTATAAAGCTTACCAAATTAAAAATCCTTAAACACTCGAAAACGTACTAGAAATTACCAATGAACAAAACACGTTTAGAAGCTTTTAGCGATGGAGTATTTGCTATTCTGATCACAATCATGGTGCTTGAAATAAAAGTGCCTCACGGAAGCGAATTTGGCGATTTAATGGGGTTAATACCAATTTTCCTTAGCTATGTTTTGAGTTTTATTTATTTGGGCATTTATTGGAATAACCATCACCATATGCTTCATACCATTAAATATGTAAGTGGCTCAATGCTTTGGGCAAATATGCATTTGCTTTTTTGGATATCGTTAGTACCCTTCGCTACAGCGTGGATTGGCGAAACCGGATTTGTATCAGCTCCAATGGTTGTTTATGGATGTATACTATTGTTTGCTGCTATTGCTTATTTTATTCTTCAGTCTCAAATCATCAAACAAGAAGGCGAAGCTTCTGTGCTTAAAAAGGCCATCGGGAACGATATTAAAGGTAAAATGTCACCCATAATTTACTTGATTGCCATCATTTCAGGTTTATTTAATCCAGGAATATCTGGAATTCTTTATGTTGTTGTCGCGCTAATTTGGCTAATCCCCGATAAACGCATCGAGCGAACACTTAAACAAGATTAATTAAGCATTTAAGCGTTAATTTAACGAAGAATGAAATCATTTCTTTACATCTGTTGCATTGCACTTTTCTTGGCTCTCGCTCCACTTCCTTCGTTTTACTAACGCTTATTACGATTTCTCGTTACAATTGCCGCACTGTTGTTTGCTAAACATGAATGGGAAAAAGAATATGCCGTTGGAATATGATTGATCATATTTTCTGCCATTGCTATTCTTTTCAATCCTATTTCACCGGTTTACCTCTACAATCGAAGTTTATGGGCATCAATAGATATTCTATGTGCCCTTATTTTTATGGTTAAGGCTACGCTTTATGCACAATCCCCCCCAAAATGAATTGCAAGAATTGTTTTCTGTAATTTGGATTTTTAATCAAGCCATTTTATGTTTGTAACTAGTTAATCTTAGTTATTAAATTCTTTTATAAAAATTTATTGTCACTGTATTTTACCCACAGTGAAATCAATCATTATCATTTTAAAATTGAATCGAGCATATGCTACGTACGGGTAACTTGTATTTGAAATGCATCGTTAGCTTTATTTGCCTATTTGCATTGTATCATACGGCAGAGTATCTGATCATGTTTAAAAACAGCATTCCCGGATTTTTTGGTTTTCAAATATTATTCTTTTTATGCGCATATTTTTTCGGGAATTGGGTATCAGCAGAAGGGTTTAGCACTTGGGGATTACCATTTAATAAAAAAGTTTGGCTTCAGTTGTTAATCGGAGTTGTTTTCGGAATTGCGTTGTATAGTACTTCTTTATTCCTATCAATAAAATTGGGGTCCGAACAAGTCACGGCTGTGCCGGATTTTTTAAAAATAATAAAATCCTCTTTGCCTTTTGCATTCGGAGTGATCTTTACCTCTCTTTCAGAAGATATCTTAACAAGAGGAATTGTTTTTCGCCTTTTCCATTCTAAACTTAATACTATTTCAATCGTTTTTATTTCATCTACCATCTATTTGTTAAATCATATCTATCGATTGGCTGACGGAGCTGAAACTTTGACTTATTTGTTTTTGCTCGGAGTAATATTTGTTATTCCTCTAATTGTTACGAAGCGATTGTGGTTTACAGGAGCGATGCACTGGGCGGGAAATACATTCTTCTTTATTTCGCATTCAGTTATTGAAACAAAGTCAATGGCAGGCATTATTTCCCCCAACCATATCTTTGCACTTTGTATTCTTGCCTTTATTCCTATTATAAATATAGTTAGCAAAAATATACCTGACTATACAGATTAGACGTAATTGTTTTATTGTTAAATCATTTATAAAAAAAATTGTATATGAAAAATACTTTATTCGATATTGCTGCAGTGGAAAGCATCATAGTACGTGTAAATAATTTAAAAATCGTTAGCAAACCTCTTTGGGGTGAAATGACGGCTACAGAAATGCTTTTTCACTGTAATCTTTGTAATAAGCAAATAATGCAAGAAAAAGAGGAATTGCGAAAACTTCTTTGAAGCAATATCTACTTAGAATTTTAGCCCTCTACATTGCACCCAATTTTAAGATAGGAATAAAGAGCGAGGAACGCAATGATACCAAAGGTAAAATTGATAATAATAGTTTTGAAGAACAACGCTTAGCATTTATTCAATTAATCAAACATTTTCCGGCTATCAAATATGAACTTAATTTAACCCATCCCGCTTTCGGAAACATTTCAAAAGCAGAATGGGGAATTGCTGCCTATAAACATATGGATCATCCTTTGCGACAATTTTCAGTTTAATGTTTCTAAATTCATTGAATTGTTTACAACATTTCGATTGTTATGGGGATAGAATGTGTTTGCGATTGAATAAATCGTACCTTGCTTCACAATTTTTATTCTACCATTTTGATCATCATGAAACCCATTCCTTCTTGCAAAATTTTTGTTTTAATTCTTGCAGCCATATTACAAAGTTCATGTGAAAGCAGAAATGTTAATGCAACTGTTCAAGAGCAAAGTACTGCTCCGTTAGCTAAAATCGATAGCAATTACTTAAAGGGTGAAATGGTTTCTTCGGTAGGAGGTAATATTCGATGTATGCTTCAAGACAGTAAAAGCAATTATTGGTTTGGCAGCGACAGTTCAGGGCTTTTCTTTTATTCTGCTAAAACTGAAACTTCAGCCAATTGGAGAAATGCAATCTTGCATATTACAGAAAAAGATGGTTTAAGTAATAATCAAGTCCGAACGATTCAAGAGGATAAATTTGGAAATATTTGGTTTACTACAGGCAATGGCATTTGTTTTTACAATGGGAAAGATTTCATTGAAATAGACGATTTAAATGGGTCAAAATGGGAAATTCCCTCAAGCAATATATGGTCATTTAATGATGATGACCTATGGTTTGTTGGACCCGGTAATGGTGAAATTTATAAACTCGACGCAACTGTAAATGCGAAAAACGGATTTGAAAACGCATTGACAGAGTACACATTGCCCAATACTGCAAGTCACTCAATAAATAATTATTCAAGAGCGAATAATGGAAATTATGATGTTTACTGCACGTATAAAGACAAAAAAG
>Ga0116186_1002587_pt1 | contig 16280 bp, 15 predicted proteins | sample AD_JPNNA4_MetaG_FD_89806 | JGI IMG/M metagenome (GOLD analysis project Ga0116186, IMG submission 89806) | Active sludge microbial communities of municipal wastewater-treating anaerobic digesters from Japan - AD_JPNNA4_MetaG | ecosystem: Engineered > Bioreactor > Anaerobic > Digestate | place...
CCCACGGCATCGCGCACACCCGGGCGGACAGCGAAGCGGCCCTGGCGGCGGCGCTGGGAACCCGGCCCCACGGCATACGAGTCGTCGAGGTGGCGATCCGGCGCGAGACCCATCGAGCCGAGCGCGCCCGCTTGCAGGCGATGGCCAACGCTGCTCTGGGCTGAGGCCGATTTCGGGACCGACCGCCCACTTGCGAGAATGCGTGGGTGACCCACCCGCTCCGCACCGATGTGCTCGTCGTCGGCGCCGGACCTGCCGGGTCAGCCGCCGCGGCGTGGTCTGCCCGCGCCGGTCGCGACGTCGTCCTCGCCGACGCCGCCACCTTCCCCCGCGACAAGACCTGCGGCGACGGCCTCACCCCGCGAGCGATCGGTGAGTTGACCGCCTTGGGCCTCGAGGACTGGTTGCGCGCTCGCACCGTCAATCGTGGGCTGCGGGCCCATGGGTTCGGGCAGACGCTCATGCTCCCGTGGCCCGGAGGGTCGCTCCCGAACTGGGGCTCGGCCGCCCCTCGGATGGACCTCGACGCCCGCATCCGGCAGGTCGCGCTCGACGACGGTGCCACGGGGGTTGAGGGAGCCAAGGCGGTCGATGCCCGCGTCGAGGGCGGACGCGTCCGGGGGGTGACCTTCCAGCGTGGGAGCGAGAGTTTCGAGATCGAGTGTGAACGCCTGGTCGTCGCCGACGGGGTGCGCTCCGGGCTCGGCAAGGTGCTCGGGCGCGAGTGGCACAAGGACACCGTGTATGCCGTGGCCGGCCGTTGCTATGTCGACTCCACCATGGCCGACGATCCCTGGATCAGCAGCCACCTGGAACTACGCGGCGAGACCGGCGAGGTGCTCTCCGGCTATGGCTGGATCTTCCCGCTCGGCGGTGGTCAGGTGAATGTCGGCGTCGGCAGCCTGGCGACGACCAAGCGCCCGGCCGAGGTCGCGATCAAACCCCTGATGGCGCACTACACCGACCAACGGCGACACGACTTCGGCCTGACCGGCGCGGCCCGGATGGCCACGAGCGCCCTGCTGCCGATGGGCGGCGCCGTCTCGAATGTCGCCGGCCCCAACTGGGCCCTCATCGGCGATGCTGCCGCGTGCATCAACCCGCTCAACGGCGAGGGCATCGACTACGGCCTGGAAACCGGCCGGATGATCGCGGACCTGCTCGACACGGACCTCTCGCGGTCCTGGCCGACGACCCTGCAGGAGCACTACGGCGAGGCCTTCTCGATCGCCCGGCGACTGGCCGGGGTCTTCACTGTCCCCAAGGTGTTGACCGCCCTCGGGCCGGTGGGCATGCGCTCGGACTGGTTGATGACCCTTGCGCTGCGCTGGATGGGCAACCTGGTGACCGACGACGACCGCGACCGCTCGGCGCGCGTCTGGCGCTGGGCCGGCCGCCGCTCGATCGCCGTCGACGCCCGCCCGCCCTTCAGCTGACCTCGCCGGGTGACCTCCCTGGGTGACCTCCCTGGGTGACCTCGCCAGTGCTGACGCGCCGCCTTCAGCTCGGAGACACGAAGTCGCGATGTGGCGAGGTGGAGTCGTCGATCGGTGAGTCCGACGACACGAAGTCGCGATGTGTCGAGTTGTGGGAGGGGCCGGTCAGCGGCCCGAGGGTCACTGCGTCAGGGCGTCGCGCATCGGGACGAGTTTGGCGTCGGATTCGGCGACCTCGGCCTCCGGATCGGAGCCGGCAACGATCCCGCACCCGGCGAAGAGGCGCATGCGCGACGGATCGCCCGGGTCCACCTCCCCGGTGCGCAGGGCGATGCCCCACTCCCCGTCACCGGAGGCATCGATCCAGCCGACCGGACCGGCATACCGACGGCGATCCATGCCCTCGAGGTCCGCGATCACACGGTCGGCGATGGCCGTCGGGGTCCCGCACACCGCCGCGCTCGGGTGCAGCGCCTCGGCCAGGGCCAACGACGACGCCCCGTCGGCGAGCACACCCGTGACGTCCGTCGCCAGATGCATGACATTGGGCAGGTGCAGCACGAAGGGCGTTTCCGGCACGTTCATCGACGAGCAGTGCGGGCGCAGGGCGTCAGCCACCGAGCGCACGGCGTACTCGTGCTCCTCCAGGTCCTTCGAGGACCGCGCCAGCGACGCCGCCAGCGCCAGATCGTGCTCGTCGTCACCGGTGCGCCGGATCGTGCCGGCGAGCACGCGCGAGGTCACCAGCCCCTTCTCGGAACGCGCGAGCATCTCCGGTGTCGCGCCGACGAGCCCGTCGACGCTGAACACCCATGTGTTGTCATAGCGCTCCGCCAGGCGCGCGAGCAGCCAGCGGACGTCGATCGGGCGCTCGCTGCGCACCTCCAGGTCGCGCGCCAGCACGACCTTGTCCAGATGCCCCTGCGTGATCAGCTCGACGGCGTGCGCCACCGCACCCGCCCACTGGGTCGGCGACGAGGCGCCGTCGGCGAAGGTCACTCCTTCGGGTGCTGTCGGGGTCGAGCCGCTCGCCGGAGGAATGACCGAGGGCAGCTCGTCCCCCGTTGTCATCGTCGTCAGCCAGGCTCGATCACCGCGCCGTCCCACCACCACCTGCGGCACGACGAGCGTGGCGGCGGCGGGTGAGCTCGCGGCATACGCAATGGAGCCGAAGGCGACCGGTCCGGTCCCGGGCACGCCGACCTCGTTGCGGACGATCGCGCCGCCGGCGACCGACTCCCACCACGAACGCAGGCTCGCGAAGCGCTCGGCACCGGTGGCCACGTGCTCCGCCGCCCGGCCCCAGCCGACCATGCCTTCACCCCGACGCACCCAGGAGAACAACTCACCAGCCGCGGCAAACGGCAACAGCTCGATCAGCGCGGGGAGGTCGGCGACCGGCAGGGAGACGGTGCGGGCGAGCAGTGGCTTGCGCTCGGCGCCCGCGTCGGGCAGGGAGGTCATCAGGGCCAAAGCGTAGTCCCGGGTCGACAGTGCGAGGATGTCCGGCATGAGCCGTGCCTCCCTCGCGAAGGACCCGCGCGACGTCGCGGCGATGTTCGACGACGTCGCCGAGAAGTACGACGTGACCAACGATGTGCTCTCCCTGGGGCAGGACCGGTTGTGGCGCCGTGCCGTGCTCAGGGCCGTCGACGCCCGACCCGGCGACAAGATCCTCGACATCGCGGCCGGCACGGGCACGAGCAGTGAGCCCTTCGTCGACGCGGGCGCCGACGTGGTCCCCGCCGACTTCAGCCTGGGCATGCTCCGCGTGGGCAAGAAGCGGCGCGACGACCTCGGCTTCACCGCCGCGGACGCGATGCGCCTGCCCTTCGCCGACAACTCCTTCGATGCCGTCACGATGAGTTTCGGCCTGCGCAACGTCGCCGATGTCGACGACGCCCTCGGCGAGTTCGCGCGCGTCACTCGCCCCGGTGGCCGCCTGGTCATCTGTGAGTTCAGCGCCCCCACCAACAAGGCCTTCAGGACCGTCTACACCGAGTACCTCATGCGGGCCCTGCCACCGGTCGCCCGCAAGGTCAGCTCCAACCCCGACTCCTACGTCTATCTCGCCGAGTCGATTCGCGCGTGGCCGGACCAGCGCGCCCTCGCCGAGCAGGTACGGGCCGCGGGGTGGGACCAGGTCGCGTGGCGCAACCTCTCCGGTGGCATCGTCGCGCTCCACCGCGCGATCAAGGGGTGAGCCCCACCCCCGGACTTAGGCGAGCCTCACTCAACACTCGCGAGGGTGCGGCATACACTCGCGGCGTGTTCGTGAACGGCTTCACAAGCGAGCGAGGAATCGCTGACGCAGGGGTCGCCGCACACCCTCTCGCGCAGATGCCCGGGTCACCGAGTGGCCAAGGCCACACTCCCTCTAGGATGGCCGCGAACCCGGCCATGGGTCCGTCGGCGTGCGCCTATTCGCGAAAGGGGAGTTGACATCAGATGAGCAACCCCTACGTCCCGCTCTTCATCCTGCTGGCTCTTGGCTTCGGCTTCGCGGCGCTGTCGGTGGGCACCAGCCTCGTCGTGGGACCCAAGCGCTACAACCGGGCCAAGGCCGAGGCCTACGAGTGCGGCATCCAGCCCTCGCCGCGCGCCGAGGGCGGCGGTCGCGTGCCGATCAAGTACTTCCTGACGGCCATGCTCTTCATCATCTTCGACATCGAGTCGATCTTCCTGTTCCCCTTTGCGGTCGCCTTCGACCAACTCGGCCTGTTCGCCCTCGTCGAAATGGTCCTGTTCATCATCACCGTCTTCGTCGCCTACGCCTACGTGTGGAAGCGCGGCGGGCTCGAGTGGGACTGACAGGAGTTATTCGTATGCCGCGCGCCCGCCGTCGTTCTTCCCTCACCAAGGAGTGTTGATGGGACTCGAGGAGAAACTGCCAGCCGGCTTCGTGCTGACGACGTTGGAGAACGTCGTCGGGTACATGCGCAAGGCCTCGATCTGGCCCGCGACCTTCGGCCTGGCCTGCTGCGCCATCGAGATGATGGCCGTCGGCACGCCCGACTACGACATCGCCCGCTTCGGCATGGAGCGCTTCAGCGCCACGCCGCGCCAGGCCGACCTGATGATCGTCGCCGGCCGGGTGAGCCAGAAGATGGCCCCCGTGGTGCGCCAGGTCTACGACCAGATGGCCAACCCGAAGTGGGTCATCTCGATGGGCGTGTGCGCGAGCAGCGGTGGCATGTTCAACAACTACGCGATCGTCCAGGGCGTCGACCACATCATCCCGGTCGACATCTACCTGCCCGGCTGCCCGCCGCGCCCGGAGATGCTGCTCAACGCGATCATCGAGCTTCACGACCAGATCCAGCACAGCAAGCTCGGCGTCAACCGGGTGGCCGCGGCCCGCGCCGCCGAGCAGGCCGCCCTGGGCGCGGTCCCGACCTCGCTCATGGCCCCGACCCATGAGCACCACGCGCCCTTGACGGCCACGCCCGGGAGGAACCTGCTCGCATGAGTGACGACACGACCACCCCGGCGGGCACCGACAGCGGCGAGCTGTGGTCCACCGACGTCAGCCGTGACGTGGCCACCGACACCACCCCGGTGCAGGTGGGGGAGCGGCGCGGCATGTTCGGCGCCACCCGTGGCCAGGACACCACCGGCTACGGCGGCCTGCGCACCCCGATCCTCTTCCCCGGCGCCTCCGAGCGTCCCTACGGCTCGTACTTCGACGAGGTCGCCGACACCCTGGCTGCGGCCCTCCCGGGTGACGGCTATGGCACGGCCGTCGAGCGGGTCGTCGTCGACCGGGGCGAGATGACCTTCTTCGTGCGCCGTGAGCACCTGCTCGCCATCGCGCGTGCCCTGCGTGACGACCCGGCCCTGCGCTTCGAGATGTGCACCGGCGTCTCTGGGGTTCACTTCCTCGCCGAGGCAGGCCGTGAGCTGCACGCGATCTACCACCTGCTCTCCATCACCCACAACCGCCGCGTGCGGCTCGAGGTGACCGCCCCGGACGCCGACCCGCACATCCCATCGGTCGTGGCCATCTGGCCGGGCGCCGATTGGCACGAGCGCGAAACCTGGGACATGTTCGGGATCATCTTCGACGGACACCCGGCCCTGACCCGCATCCTGATGCCGGACGACTGGCCCGGTCACCCCCAGCGCAAGGACTACCCCTTGGGTGGCATCCCCGTGGAGTACAAGGGCGGCACCGTCCCGCCGCCGGACCAGCGGAGGTCGTACAACTGATGAGCACCGACCACACGATCTTCGAGGACCGCGACGTCGCCTCCGAGCCCAGCCCGGGCCTGGACAGTGACCTCCCCGGCGACGACACGCTGCGCGGCACCGACTACTACGCCCAGGGCGACACCGACGGCTCGCCGGTCTTCAATGTCACCGGTGGCGACTGGGACGACCTGGTCGACGAGGCCACGGCCCTCCACGAGGAGCGGATCGTCGTCAACATGGGTCCGCAGCACCCGTCGACGCACGGCGTGCTCCGCCTCATCCTCGAGCTCGACGCCGAGACGGTGACCGAGGCCCGCGCGGGCATCGGCTACCTCCACACCGGCATCGAGAAGAACATGGAGTTCCGCACCTGGGTGCAGGGCGTGACCTTCTGCACCCGGATGGACTACCTGACCCCCATGTTCCAGGAGGCGGCCTACTGCCTGGCGGTCGAGAAGCTTTTGGGCATCACCGACCAGATTCCGGAGCGCGCCAGCATCATTCGCGTGCTGATGATGGAACTCACCCGCATCAACTCGCACCTGGTGTGCATCGGCACCGGTGGCATGGAGATGGGTGCCACCACGGTCATGACCGTCGGCTTCCGCGAGCGGGAGCGCATCCTGCGCGTCTTCGAACAGGTCACCGGCCTGCGCATGAACATGGCCTACATCCGCCCCGGTGGCGTGTCCCAGGATCTCCCGCACGGCGCCCTCGACCACATCACGACGATCGTCGGGGAACTCCGTCGCGGCATCCACGAGCTCGAGATGCTCCTCGCCGAGAACCCACTTCTCAAGGGCCGCACCAAGGGTGTCGGGTACCTCGACCTCACCGGCTGTATCGCGCTGAGCATCACCGGTCCGGTCCTGCGCTCCACCGGTCTCCCGCACGACCTTCGCAAGTCAGAGCCCTACTGCGGCTACGAGACCTACGACTTCGATGTCATCACCCGCACGGGTGCGGACGCCTACGACCGACTGATGATCCGCATCCTCGAGATGTTCGAGTCGCTCAAGATCGTCGAGCAGTGCGTCGAGCGGCTGCGGACCACCGGCGGCCCGGTCATGGTCGAGGACAAGAAGATCGCCTGGCCGGCGCAGTTGTCGGTCGGCAGCGACGGTCAGGGCAACAGCCTCGACCACATCCGCGAGATCATGGGCACCTCGATGGAGTCCCTGATCCACCACTTCAAGCTCGTCACCGAGGGCTTCCGTGTCCCGCCCGGCCAGGTGTATGTCGCGGTCGAGTCGGCCAAGGGTGAGCTCGGTGTGCACTTGGTGTCCGACGGCGGCACGCGCCCCTATCGGGCGCACTTCCGAGACCCGAGTTTCAACAACCTGCAGGCCGTCGCCGCGATGTGCGAGGGCTCGATGGTTGCCGACGTGATCGTCGCCGTCGCGTCGATCGACCCCGTGATGGGAGGCGTGGACCGCTGATGGAGCACTACGGACTGCAGACCGCCGCCGGCCACCTGACCGTGCCCGCGGAGTCCAAGGAGCCGTATGCCGCGGACGTCGAGGCCGGCTTCCGCGCCGACGCCGCGCAGATCATCGCCCGCTACCCGCAGAAGCGCTCTGCGCTGCTGCCGATGCTGCACTTGGTGCAGTCGGTTGACGGCTACATCACCGGGCGCGGCATCGACCTGTGCGCCGAGCTGCTCGACCTGTCCACGGCCGAGGTCTCGGGTGTGGCCACCTTCTACACCCAGTACAAACGCCACCCCAACGGCCGCTACACCGTCGGTGTCTGCACCAACACGCTGTGCGCGGTCATGGGCGGCGACGCGATCTGGGAGGCTGTCTCCGAGCACCTGGGCATCGGGCACGACGAGACCACCGACGACGGGTTGATCACGCTCGAGCGCATCGAGTGCAACGCCGCCTGTGACTTCGCGCCGGTCGTCATGACGAATTGGGAGTTCTTCGACAACCAGACGCCCGACTCCACGATCAAGTTGGTCGACGACCTGCGCTCCGGCCAGGACGTCCGGCCCACCCGCGGTCCCGACAAGGTCGTGTCCTTCCAGGAGATGTCACGCGTGCTCGCCGGCTTCCCCGACGGGCGCGCCGACCAGGGCCCGGGCGCCGCCGGTGCCTCGCTGGCCGGTCTCGCGGTCGCCCACGAGCGCGGCTGGTCCGCTCCCGGCGGCGCCGCCGCCGCTGCGGAGCCTGCCGTCGCGGAGCCTCGCGCCGCGGAGCCTCCCGTTGCGTCGACGCCTGCTCCGGCCACCGTGCCCGCGGACGCAAAGGCGACCGCCGAGGTGACCCCGGCCAGCGACGAGGCCGCCGCCGACAAGAAGGAGCCCGCTGCGGAGCCGGCGAAGACGGCCGAGGAGGGCACCAAGGCCTCCGATACCGAGGGCAACCTTCCCGCCGACACCACGGCAGGGTCGAAGGCTCACGCTGGGTCCGCCTCAACGCAGGCTCCGGCCAGCGCTCCCGCGGACGTTGCGAAGAGTGCCTCTCCCGCAACCCTTTTCGACTCCCCGGCGCCCGCTGAGAGCCGCGCGGAGACTCGTGGCGACTTCGCCGACGGCGGCTTCGGCGAGTTCTCCGCCAAGCCGGGCCCGGGCGGAACTGGCCCGGCCGGCTGGGACATCAAGGGCAACGCCAACTCGATGCTCTTCCACACCACGGCCAGCCCGTGGTACGCCCGGACCAAGGCCGAGGTGTGGTTCCGCGACGAGGAGTCGGCCCGAGCCGCCGGTTTCACCGATGCGCGAGAGCGCCGCCAGAAGGGGCAGGAGCAGTCATGACGACCTTGACGCCGATCCTCACCAAGTTCTGGGACGACCCGCAGTCCTGGACGCTGGCGACCTACGAGAAGAACGAGGGCTACCAGGCCCTCAAGAAGGCGCTCACCATGGCGCCGGCCGACCTGGTGGCGATGACCAAGGAGTCCGGCCTGCGCGGTCGCGGCGGCGCTGGCTTCCCGACCGGCATGAAGTGGGGCTTCCTGCCTCCGCCGGACGGTGGCCCCCGCTACCTCGTCGTCAACGCGGACGAGTCCGAGCCGGGCACCTGCAAGGACATCCCGCTCATGATGGCGGCCCCGCAGTTCCTCATCGAGGGCGTGGCGATCACGTCCTTCGCGATCGGCTGCAACCACGCGTTCATCTACCTTCGCGGTGAGGTCGTCCACGTCTACCGTCGCCTGTTGCGCGCCGTCGAAGAGGCGTATGCCGCGGGCCACCTCGGCAAGAACATCCACGGCTCGGGCTTCGACCTCGACGTGACCGTGCATGCCGGTGCCGGCGCCTACATCTGCGGCGAGGAGACCGCGCTCCTCGACAGCCTCGAAGGCCGCCGTGGTCAACCGCGCTCCAAGCCACCGTTCCCCGCGGTCGCCGGGCTCTACGCCCGCCCAACCGTCGTCAACAATGTCGAGTCGATCGCGTCCGTGCCGCCGATCCTGTTGCACGGTGCCGACTGGTTCAAGCACATGGGAACCCAGGACTCGACCGGCTTCGGCATCTTCAGTCTCTCGGGTCACGTCAAGAACCCCGGCCAGTACGAAGCCCCGATGGGCATCACCATGCGTGAGCTCCTCGACCTCGCCGGCGGCATGCGTCACCCCGAGCGCCCGATCAAGTTCTGGACCCCGGGTGGATCGTCCACGCCGCTCTTCACCGACGAGCACCTCGATGTGCCACTGGAGTTCGGGGCCGTCGCCAAGGCCGGCTCTATGCTCGGCACGCGCGCCCTCCAGGTCTTCGACTCCAGCGTGTGTGTCGTGCGCGCCGTCGACCGGTGGACCGACTTCTACAAGCACGAGTCCTGTGGCAAGTGCACCCCGTGCCGCGAGGGCACCTGGTGGCTCAAGCAGATCCTCGGCCGGCTCGAGCACGGGCAGGGCAGCGAGGCCGACCTCGACAAGCTCCTCGACATCTGCGACAACATCCTCGGCCGCAGCTTCTGCGCCTTGGGTGACGGCGCGACCAGCCCCATCACCAGCTCGATCCAGTACTTCCGTGACGAGTACATCGCGCACCTGACGATGGGCCGCTGCCCGTTCGACCCGAACGACGCGGTCCTGTTCACGACCAAGGAGACCGTGTCGGCATGACGACCACTCCCGAGAAGGCCCCCGCGCCCGCCGCCGCCGACCTGGTCAACCTGACCATCGACGGTGTCGAGGTCGCGGTCCCCAAGGGCACCCTCATCATCCGTGCCGCGGAGACGGCGGGCATCGAGATCCCGCGCTTCTGCGACCACCCCGGCCTGGACCCGGTCGGCGCCTGCCGCCAGTGCCTGGTCGAGGTGTGGATGCCCGGCCCGCCCGGACCGGACGGCAAGCCGTCCGAGGCCCGTCAGATGCAGGGCCCTCCCGGCCGGATGAAGCCGCAGGCGTCCTGCACGATGACCGTCGCCCCGGGCATGGTCGTCAAGACCCAGTACACCTCCGAGGCCATCGACAAGGCCCAGCACGGTGTCATGGAGCTGCTCCTCATCAACCACCCGCTCGACTGCCCGGTCTGCGACAAGGGCGGCGAGTGCCCCCTGCAGAACCAGGCGATGAGCAACGGTCGCGCGACCTCCCGCTTCGAGGACATCAAGCGGACCTACCCCAAGCCGATCAACATCTCCTCCCAGGTGCTGCTCGACCGGGAGCGGTGCGTGCTCTGCGCCCGCTGCACGCGCTTCTCGGACCAGGTTGCCGGTGACCCCTTCATCGCCCTCGTCGAGCGCGGCGCCCTCCAGCAGGTGGGCATCTACGAGGAGCACCCGTTCGAGTCCTACTTCTCGGGCAACACCGTGCAGATCTGCCCGGTCGGGGCCCTCACCGGCTCGGCCTACCGCTTCCGCAGCCGCCCCTTCGACCTCGTGTCGACGCCGAGCGCCTGTGAGCACTGCGCCAGCGGCTGCTCGCTGCGGACCGACCACCGTCGCGGCACCGTGCTGCGCCGGATGGCCCAGAACGACCCGGCGGTCAACGAGGAGTGGAACTGCGACAAGGGCCGCTGGGCCTTCCAGTCCGCCAACGTCGGGGATCGCCTCCAGTTCCCGATGGTCCGCAAGGGCGGTGAACTTGTCGTCGCCTCGTGGCCCGAGGCCCTCGACGCCGCGGCTGCCGGGCTCAAGGCGGCCAAGGCCCCGGCCGTCCTCACCGGTGGCCGTGTGACCGCCGAGGACGCCTACGCCTACGGCAAGTTCGCCCGCGCCATCCTCGGCACCAACGACGTGGACTTCCGGGCCCGCCCGCACTCGGCCGAGGAGGCCGCCTTCCTCGCCTCGCACGTCGTCGCGACCGGCCCCGACGGCGGCGCCGTCACCTACGCCGACCTCGAGAAGGCGAAGGCCGTCGTCCTCGTCGGGTTCGAGCCCGAGGACGAGAGCCCGATCGTTTTCCTGCGCCTGCGCAAGGCCTTCCGCAAGAACAAGACGGCCGTGTATGCCGTGGCGCCCGTCGCCACCCGCGGCCTGGCCAAGGTCGGTGGGCGCCTCATCGCCACAGCGCCCGGCACCGAACCCGAGGTCCTGGGGGCCCTGGCCACCGGGCGTGGCGACTCGCAGGCACTGTCCGCCGCAGCGGAGGCGCTCAAGGGCGAGGGGGCGATCATCCTTGTCGGGGAGCGGCTGGCCACGGTGCCCGGCGCCCTCTCGGCCGTAGCCAAGCTGGCTGCGGACACCGGCGCCCGCCTGGCCTGGGTCCCGCGTCGCGCCGGTGAGCGTGGGGCGCTCGAGGCCGGCGCCCTGCCGACCCTCCTGCCCGGTGGCCGGCCGGTCGCCGATGCTGCCGCCCGCGCCGAGGTTGCCGCGCTCTGGCAGGTGGCCTCGCTTCCCGAGGCCGACGGCCGCGACGCCGCCGGCATCCTGGAGGCTGCCCGCGCCGGCGCGATCGACGCCCTCGTCGTCGGCGGGGTCGACCCGCTCGACCTCGGCGTGGCCGATGCCGACGCGGCGCTCGCGACCCCCTTCGTGGTGAGTCTGGAGATCCGGCCCTCCGCCGTGACCGCGCACGCCGATGTCGTGTTGCCGGTGGCCCCGATCGCGGAGAAGGCGGGGACGTTCGCCAACTGGGAGGGCCGGACCCGGTCCTTCGAGACGGCGACACCGACCAACGCGGTCTCGGACTACCGCGCGCTGGACATGCTGGCCGACGCGATGGGCGAGTTCTTCGGCGCACGCACGGCCGCAGAGGTTCGCGCCGAGATGGAGTCCCTGGGTGCCTGGAGCGGCGAACGCGCCGCGGCGCCGGCCGTCGACGCCGAGCCGGTGCGCGATGTCGCCGCTGGTCAATTGGCGCTGGCGACCTGGCGACACCTGCTCGACCGTGGGTCCCTGCAGGACGGGGAGCCCTATCTCGCAGGCACCGCGCCCCGGGCCACCGCCCGGATCAGCACGACCACTGCCGAGGAACTCGGACTGGTCGACGGTGAGGAGGTCGTCGTCGGCCTCGCGGACGGCACCGAGGTCACCGTCCCGCTGTCCGTCACCGAGATGGCCGACCGGGTGATCTGGTTGCCGACCAACTCGCGCGGATGCGACCTGCGCGCCGCTCTGGCGGCGCCTGCCGGCGACCGAGTGACCGTCACGAAGGGAGGGGTGGCATGAGCGCCCTGCTGACCGTCGCCCACGGCATACCGGCCCTCTTGGCCGAGGGCAAGGACAACCCGAGCGCCGACTTCAGTGACACTCCACTGTGGATCACTGTCATCAAGGCGCTGTTCATCTTCGTCTACCTGCTGGTGTCGACCCTGATCGTCATCTGGTTCGAGCGGCGCGTCATCGGTCGCATGCAGCAGCGTCCGGGCCCGAACCGCAATGGTCCCTTCGGCCTCCTGCAGTCGCTCGCGGACGGTATGAAGTCGATGCTCAAGGAGGACGTGCGCCCCAAGGCGGCCGACGCCCTCGTCTTCACCATCGCCCCGCTCATCACCGCGACGATGTGCTTCATCGCCTTCGCGATCATGCCGATGGGCGGTGAGGTCAACCTCTTCGGTCACCGCACTCCGCTCCAACTCACGGACACCCCGGTCGCGGTGCTGCTGGTGCTCGCCATCGCGGGCGTGGGGATCTACGGCATCGTGCTCGCCGGCTGGTCCTCCGGCTCGACCTACCCGCTGCTCGGTGGCCTGCGTGCGAGCGCTCAGATGATCTCCTATGAGATCGCCATGGGGCTCTCCTTGGTCGCCGTCCCTCTACTCCGGGTCGATGTCGACCTCGCAGATCGTCGGCGCGCAGAAGAACCTGTGGTTCATCGTCCCGGCGTTCTTCAGCTTCTTCGTCTACGTCATCACGATGACCGGCGAGACCAACCGCCTGCCCTTCGACCTCGCCGAGGGCGAGGGTGAGATCGTCGGTGGCTACTTCACCGAGTACTCCGGTATGCGGTTCGCGATGTTCTTCCTCGGCGAGTACATCAACATGTTCACCGTCGCCGCCCTGGCCACCTCGATGTTCCTCGGTGGGCCGCTGGCACCTCCTGGCATCGCCGCGATCAACGACGGCATGTTCAACGAGGGCTGGTGGGGCCTGCTCTGGTTCACCATCAAGCTCTGGCTGTTCATGTTCATGTTCGTCTGGCTGCGCGGCTCGCTGCCTCGTGTCCGCTACGACCAGTTCATGAAGTTCGGGTGGAAGTTCCTCATCCCGGCCACCCTCGTCTGGGTGGTCCTCGTCGCCTTCTTCCGCGGCGCCCAGAACGGCTGGCTCGGCGAGGGCGGGGTCAACTTCTTCGGCCGGACCTTCCCGGTCGCCTCGCTCGCCCTGGTCGGTGTCGTCGCGGTCGGTGCCCTCATCGTCGGCTGGTGGTGGGACAGCCGGGCAGCCGCCAAGGAGGCCGCTGCGGCCGACGCACCGCAGTCATCCATCGATCCGTTCGCCGGTGGTCATCCCGTGCCGCCGCTGCCCGGCCAGACGCTGGCCGAGCCGACCCGGACAGCGGCCGCGATCAGTTCCGAGGCCGTCACCGACAAGGAGGCCATCCGTGGCTGACGCCAAGCCGACCCCCGCCACCGGGGAGGGCAAGTCCGGAAGTTTCCTGGGTGATCTCTTCGCCCCCATCGCTGGCTTCGGAGTCACCTTCTCGACGATGTTCCGCAAGGTCGCCACCGAGGAGTATCCCGAGGTCAAGCGCCCGACCGCGCCCCGTTTCCACGGACGGCACCAACTCAACCGACACCCCGACGGCCTCGAGAAGTGCGTCGGGTGTGAGTTGTGCGCGTGGGCCTGCCCGGCCGATGCCATCCTTGTCGAGGGTGCCTCCAACAACGACGCGACGGGGGAGCGGTACAGCCCCGGTGAACGCTATGGGCGCGTCTACCAGATCAACTACTTGCGGTGCATCTTCTGCGGCTTGTGCATCGAGGCCTGCCCGACACGCGCCCTGACGATGACCAACGAGTACGAACTGGCCGACAGCAGCCGCGCCGAGTTGATCTTCACCAAGGACCAACTGCTCGCCCCCCTCCAGAAGGGCATGCTCCAGCCGCCCCACCCGATGGCCGACGGCATGGAGGAGCGCGACTACTTCCTGGGCAAGGTCACCGAGGCCACGCCCGCCCAGCAGGAGTGGGTCGAGACCTACGGCGTCGACGACCCGGCCGCGGCGGGCGCCCCGGCGGCCAAGCACCGGACCGCGCCCGGCGCCGGTGTCACGCGCGGAAAGGGAGTCGACCGATGAGCAATGCTCCCGGCACCGGTGAAGCCGTCCTCTTCTGGATCCTCGGCCCGCTCGCCGTCCTCGGGTCCCTGGGCCTGATCTTCGCGAAGAAGGCAGTCCACGCCGCCCTCGGCATGGCGCTGACGATGATCATCCTGGGCATCTTCTACATCGCGCAGGATGCGCACTTCCTCGGCGTCATCCAGGTCTTCGTCTACACCGGCGCCGTGATGATGCTCTTCCTCTTCGTGCTCATGCTCGTCGGTGTGGACTCCTCCGACGGTCTGCTCGAGACCCTCAAGGGTCAGCGTCTGGCGACCGCGGTCCTCGTCCTGGGACTGGGGGGTCTGTTGACCGCGGCGCTCGGCTCGGTCACCTATCCGGAGCCGGCCGGGGTCAAGTCCATCAACGAGGAGACCGGCAACGTCTCGGCGATGGCCGAACTGATCTTCGGTCGTTACGTCTGGGTCTTCGAGGTCACCTCAGCCCTGCTGATCACAGCCGCCCTCGGCGCCATGGTCCTGGCCCATCGCGAGCGACTGGGCAAGGGCCGCAACCAGCGCGACTGGAGCAAGCGTCGGGTGCTGCGCGGCGAGTATGTCGCCGGCCTGCCGGCCCCCGGTGTCTACGCCCGGCACAACGCGGTCGACACCCCGGCCCTGCTCCCCGACGGCACGCCCACCCCGCTGTCGGTGTCCCGCGTCCTCACGGCTCGTGACCAGGTCACGACGCCGGAGCGCTACGTCGAAGCAGAGGACCGAATCGCCGGCCAGATCGAGGAGGACTCGTCACGATGAGCCTGGTCAACTACATCTACCTGGCCACGATCCTGTTCTGCATCGGGGGAGCCGCGGTGCTGACCCGCCGCAACGCGATCATCGTGTTCATGGGCGTCGAGTTGATGCTCAATGCCGCCAACCTCGCCTTCGTCACCTTCGCGCGGATGCACGGCAACATCGACGGGCAGACCATCGCGCTCTTCGTCATGGTCGTGGCCGCCGCCGAAGTCGTCGTCGGGCTGGCCATCATCATGGCGATCTTCCGCGCCCGCCGCTCGGCCTCGGTCGACGACGCGAACCTGCTGAAGCTGTGAGGAGCAACGGCGTGCACACACTCATCCAGTCGCTGGCGACCGAGGGCGCCGCAGCCACCGAAGGTGGCCACGCGGCATACGCCTGGTTGCTCATCGCCCTGCCGGCGCTCGGCGCGGCGATCCTCCTGCTCGGAGGGAAGCGCACCAACAAGTTCGGCCCCGCCCTCGCGACCGGCCTGTCCTGGGCCAGCTTCGCCGTCGGCGCGGTCATCTTCGTCACCATGCTCGGCCTGGGCGCCGAGGAGCGGGCTGCGCACGCAGAGCTGTGGAACTGGATCCCGGCCGGGCAGTTCCAGCTCAGCGCCGGCCTGCTCGTCGACCAGTTGTCGATGAGCTTCGTCCTGCTCATCACCTTTGTCGGGTCGCTGATCCACGTCTACTCGCTGGGCTACATGGAGCACGACCCGGACAAGCGCCGGTTCTTCGCCTACCTCAATCTCTTCGTCGCCTCGATGCTCGTGCTCGTCCTGGCCGACTCCTACCTCCTCCTCTTCGTCGGTTGGGAGGGTGTCGGTCTGGCGTCCTACCTGCTCATCGGCTTCTGGAACCACAACCCGGCGTATGCGACCGCGGCCAACAAGGCCTTCTTCGTCAACCGGGTCGGTGACCTCGGGCTCTCGATCGCGATCATGATGATGTTCGCGACCTTCGGGAAGGTCGACTTCGCGTCGGTCAACGCGGGCGTCGACGGCGCCTCCACCGCCCAGCTCACCGCGATCGGCCTGCTGCTGCTCGTCGGTGCCTGCGGCAAGTCGGCCCAGTTCCCGTTGCAGTCCTGGCTCGGTGACGCGATGGCCGGCCCGACCCCGGTGTCCGCGCTCATCCACGCGGCGACCATGGTCACCGCCGGCGTCTACCTCGTCGTCCGCTCGCACGCGATCTTCGAGGGCGCCCCGAACGCCCAACTCGCCGTCGCGATCGTCGGTGCGATCACCTTGCTCTACGGCGCGATC
>Ga0116186_1002588_pt1 | contig 16276 bp, 18 predicted proteins | sample AD_JPNNA4_MetaG_FD_89806 | JGI IMG/M metagenome (GOLD analysis project Ga0116186, IMG submission 89806) | Active sludge microbial communities of municipal wastewater-treating anaerobic digesters from Japan - AD_JPNNA4_MetaG | ecosystem: Engineered > Bioreactor > Anaerobic > Digestate | place...
AGTATATTATCTGTTTTGTGAAACTGTAACATACCGGGAGTAACTATAGGCGAAAAGAAATCAAGCGAAACTGAATGCAATTGAGCATTGAGTTGTATGCATATTGAAAAACTGAAACATACGAGTAGAATTTTTTTCATAGTAATTGTATTTGAGGTAATTAATATGCATAGATACAATTTTTTACCGACAAAAAAAAGCCCGAAGAATATCTCCGGGCTTTGCCTATTTTATATGTTATAATTATTTTTATTTATCGGTGTTCAATATAATAGGTAATCCGCTTTTGCCTCCACCTACTATTACCACTTTAGAATTTGGCGACTCACCTAATTTAAGTGTAGCTTCTATTCCACGCATTTTTAACAATTCGTCGGTCAAACTACTGTTAATGATTTTGTTGGCACGAGCCTCACCTTCGGCAGCTATACGTTTACGTTCAGCCTCGCTATTTTCTTTGTCTAAACGGAATTTATATGCAAGAGCTTCTTGTTCTTGTTTCAATTTACTTTCGATAGCTTGACGAATATCGGGAGGTAAATTAATAGAACGAATAAGTAATGCCTTCATTTCTATATTGTTGTCGCGAAGTTTTTTGCCTGCTTCGTCAATTATTTTTTGTTCTACTTCACTTCGTTTTGTCGAATATATTTCTTCTGCAGAATATCTACCAGCTATTTGTCGAACTGCCGAACGAACTTCGGGTACCACAAGTACGCTTACATAATCTAGTTTAAATGCTTGGTACAAATATGGAACTCTGTTGTATACCGGATAAAAACGTATCGTAACATCAATGTTTATTGATAGACCATTTCTGTCTAACACGTCCATTGGTTCTTCAATTTTTTGCTCAGCTACATTAAATATATACATATCGTTCCATGGAGCTATTATATGAAAACCCGGTTGATACACTTGGCTAGTATCGAGACCCGATGTAAACTGACGGAACATAACACCACGTTCGGTAGCTTCGAGTTTTATAAACATGCTGCCACCAAACAGTATAAGAATGATAACTCCAATAACTCCAATAATTATAAGATTTGAATATTTGCCTTTCATTAGTATGTAATTTAGTTAAACTTATTTTTTTGTAAACATACACAAATTATTCTACAAATTTGTATTGTTTTATGCTAAACGCATCATACATATAACTGAAACAATGCAGTTTCTATATCTCAACAATATAAGAATACAGCTCGTCTGCAATTTTCCATGTATGATAGTCAAAACTGCTATTATGCCACAAACACACAAAATTACCTGAATATTTTTTTGTGGTTTCTATCAATGAATGTATTGCTAATTGTGCGTCTTCAACACGTGTGTATTTTTGCAAACTTACATCCATTAAAATTAGTGGTAATTCTTGGATCGACAGTTTTTTACGTTGTGTAAAGTCGAAGAGAGTATGTTCTATACACATACCGGTTCTAAATCCCGGATTATTTCTGTAATAGAGAGAACTGTCTTGATATATACCGGCTTGTTCTAATACGCGTAGTGTGTCTGGTACTTGAATTTTTAGAAAATGTTGCCGACTTTTAGAAATTTTAGAACCTACAATATGTTCAAAATCGCTTATGTTTTTTTGAATAATAGGGAGTTCTTCTTCAGTCCAAGCATCGAAGTGAATACCAAATGAATGACTGCGATTCATAATATCGGAAAGCACCTGTTTGCCACGTTCTTGATTTAGTGCTTTGATATTGCGTGTGGTAAGTAAAAAATAAAAAACCGACTGAACTCCATATTGTTCACTCATAGTCATAAGTTTGTCGAACGTATCGAATGGGTCTTTTTTTTGTTTACGTATAGCCCAACTTGTTTTAAACGACTGAACAGAACCGCGTTTGCATAAATCACCACACAATGTTTTTAAAAAGTCGCCTCTGTTCATCCATTTGTACATAAAATCAACATCGTGAGTCAGAGTTTTTTTAAATATACGTTTAACTTGAATTTTAGTCCCAAGTTTTGCTGCCATAGTTTTAAATAGTTCTGCATATACATGCACCAGCGGTGTTTGAATAAATCCATGTTTTACAGCTAAGCTTAATCGTTCCGGGAATCTTCCGAACGAATCGCGTTCTTCAATGGCAGTTTCTTCCCAACGGCTGAGCATAAAAAATGAGGCTGCAATTATATCTACACCACAATAAAGTGATTGATCGTTAATTTCGTTGAACGATGCATCGCCATATAATACCGGAATATCTTGTTGGGGTAATATATCTTTTAAATATGTTATTTTTTTAGGAATATTATCGGTAGAACAATAGCCAACCGATTCAGAAAATCCGGAAAAAAATGCATCGCGAAATTCAATAGTAGCATTGTCGGGCAAATGTATTTTGTACTGACGACTTACTGAGGATGTGTGTATAGTAAAATCTAAACCGAGAATTTCTTTAAATAATACGGTAAACACGTATTCTTTTTCCGGTAAAAAAACTGGTTCTGTATATATTCGTATCATATTATTTTTGAAAAACTGCCTGTAACTTTATTCTTTTATTATGAATAATGAATTCATACTTCGCCGCAAAAATACATAGTTACATGCAGTAATAATAATAAAATTAAAGATTTTTTACAATAGCATTTCTCATTGTTGCTAAATCTTCTTGCGAAGGTTGTAACTTTGGTTGCATGAAGTTTATATCAGACATAGTTTGCATGGGCACTAAATGTATATGACAATGAGGTACTTCTAAGCCAATTACAGCTACTCCAATGCGTTTGCACGGAACAGTTTTTTTTATTGCTATTGCCACTTGTTTTGCAAACACCATCATTCGTCCAAGTAAATCATCGTCTACATCAAAAATATAGTCAATTTCTTGTTTGGGTATTACCAATACATGCCCCATAACTAAAGGGCTCACATCTAAGAATGCTAAAAAGTCGGTAGTTTCGGTAATTTTGTGTGCCGGAATTTCGCCTTGTACGATTTTTGAAAAAATTGTTGCCATAGTATTATCTCGAAATATCTATTATTTGAAACGGTATTACTCCTACAGGTACTTTAATTTCTACGGTGTCGCCTACTTTTTTACCCATTAAACCTTTAGCTATAGGAGTGTCTATCGATATTTTACCACTTTTTAAATCAGCCTCCGATTCTGCTACAATGGTATATTCCATTACCGCATTGTTTTTGGTGTTTTTAATTTTTACTTTCGATAATATTTGAACACTCGAAGAGTCAAGTTTAGATTCGTCGATAATACGTGAATTCATAATAGTTTCTTGTAATTTTGAAATACGTAATTCCAATAACCCTTGTGCCTCTTTGGCTGCATCGTATTCCGCATTTTCAGACAAATCACCTTTGTCGCGAGCTTCTGCTATTTGTTGTGAAATTTTTGGACGTTCTACACCAGTTAGTTGCTCTAACTCGTGTTGAAGTTTTTTCAAACCTTCTTCGGTAACATAAGAAATCTTTGCCATAGGGTAATGAATTTTATATAAAACAAAAGGAATCCTACAAGCATGCTTATAAGATTCCCGATAAATTTTTATTGATTACGCAAATATACTCTAAAAAGTATAGAATTGGAAATTATTTGTCGAATTTATTTTAATTCAATTTCTGATTTTCCTACTTCTTTACCATCACAGAATATTGCAATTTTGTAAACGCCAATTTCTAAATTATCGTTTGTGGCATCATAATATACTTCGAATCGTGAGTCGTTGTTGTTGTATAACAATTCTTTTTTCTCGCTGAACATTATTGTTTTACCATCATAATCGAACTGATTGTTAGATGACTGCGTTAATACTACACCGCCCGGTGCTGTAATACGAACAAATATATTTCGTTTACCCGGTTGAGCTAGTATATTTTTAAGCATAGTACCGGAAACTTCGAATTTTTGTACTCGTTTTGCCCGAGTTATAAGTTTCCCTTTTTTGTTAAATGCATTAACTTTAATGTCGCTTACACGCAATTGAGCTCCAATTTCCACTTTTTCGTTTAATTCATCAATTTTTTTGGCTTTTTGGAAATTTTCAACTTCCATAGTGTCAATTTTCACTTTTTGTTCTTGATTCATTGCTGCTAATGAATCCACTTTATATTTTAAATACGCGTTTTCTTTAATATATTGATCGGCAGTAGCTCGTAATATTTCTATTTGTTTTTTGTAATTTGCTATTTCAGCTACATCTGCACTTTGAGTACGAAGTGTATAACGAATTTTTTCGATTTCAGCTTGTTTTTCCATAAGCAATGAGTCAAGTTTTGCGTTTTGACCCATGTGCATTTGAATTTCTTGTTCAAGTGAATCAAGTTCGGTAAGCAATTTTTGTTTTTCACTGTTTACTACCGTTAAGTTATTTTCAATATTGGTAATAGTTTGTAATGCTTTGTTGTATTTGGTATATAATACTCCTACACATCCTAATAATAATAAAATTATAAGGATAAAAAATACATAAATTTTTGTGTTTCCTTTTTGATTTGTATCCATAATAGTATATAAAAATATTGTTTTCTTAAAATTCGGAACAAAAATAACTATTTCAATTGGTTTTTTATCAATGTTTTGCTAATTTATTTAAATAGACTATTAACTTTTGTTTGTGTGATGGGGGGGTAGGTATAAGGGGATAAAGGTATAAGGGTTTAAGGGTGTATAGGTATAAGGGAGTAAAGGTATGGAAGGATTTTTTTGCCTTATGCTTTTGTTATGGAGGTAGAGCAAAGATTTGTTTACGTTTTTACAAATTCTATTTCTTTAAAATTATAGCTTCGAATTTGTGAATTTGTATCTTTTACAATGAGTTTTCCGCTTGGTTCTACACCTATAATTGTAGCTTCAAACAATCCGTTGGCATCTATATAAGGAGCTACAATGTTTTTTTGATACAAGGCATTGTCGTAGCATTGTTCAATATGTAATCGATTGTTAGATAGTTTGTTGTATAATTCTTTTGTTCTGCTTACAATTTCGGTAATTACGTGTAAATAATCGTAGGTGGTATTAGTTTCTATAGCCAACGAAGTTGGGTTTGGAAGAGTAGTTTCGAATTCTGTTTGATTACAATTTAACCCAACACCAATAACACTTTTAGAAATGTGCGAACCCATTATAATATTTTCAATAAGTATTCCTGCAATTTTTTTTGATCCTACATATATATCATTTGGCCATTTTATGTGAACCCTATTACAGTAGTTTTGTATAGTTTGCAGTATTGCTACCGATATAGTTTGCGAAAGTATAAACTGATTATTGGCAGGAATATGAACCGGATTTAGAATTATAGAAAACAAACAATTTTTTTGAGGTTCAGATAGCCACGTATTGCCTCGTTGTCCTTTGCCTGCTGTTTGATTTAGTGTAGCAATTACCGTAAAATCTTCGATAGTTTGCTGTTGCTCAATAATTTTAAAAGCATGAGCGTTTGTTGATTCTAGTGTATCGAATATAAGAATATTGTTGTATATTTCCACTCTAAATTTTTTTACTTATGATACAACGTTTTTTATTTTTAATCTTATTGCTAGGTTCTAGTACGCTTTACGCACAAGAAGTTAATTTACAAGGTAAAATTACAAATTATTCCGGAAAAGATTCCTTAAAACTTTTAATTTATTCGAGCAATACACCTGTGGATATTTCAATTCCGGTTTCGACTCAAGGAGAATTTTCAAAAACTCTGACTGTAGCTTTTGCCAGTTATGCTAAATTATTTTTTAATCCTAACGATTTTATTTTGCTTATACTTTCGCCTAAAGAAAAAATTACGGTAACTGCAAATTTTACGAATATGGCAGGCGATAATGTAATTAAGGGATCTAAGCATACTCAGTTGTGGAATTCGAACAATGCCGCTTTGTTGCAATTTTCAAAAAACACCCAAGATTTACAAAGCAAATACGAACGAGCTGTAGATTCTGTAGAAAAACAACGGATAGACTATGTAATATCGTTTGTTAAGCAAAACCCAACATCATTGGCATCGCTTGCAGTAATAGAAGTGCTTGATATAAGTATGCATTCGCACATTTATGAGTTTCTCGATTCTAGTTTAATGACTGTTCACAAAGGCAACCCGATAGTAGAAAATTTCCATACAAACCTTAAACAAGCACTATTTTTAAAAGAAGGTTCTGTAGCACCCGATATTGTTTTGCTCGACGAAACCGGAAAGCAAGTAGCGTTATCATCGCTCAAAGGTAAAGTTGTACTTATAGATTTTTGGGCAAGTTGGTGTCGTCCCTGTCGTCAAGAAATTCCCAATTTGAAACAAGCACATGCACGGTACTCCTCACGAGGCTTTGAGATATATTCTGTATCAATAGATAACGATAAAAACGCATGGTTGCAGGCTCTCAGTCAAGAAAATATGCCTTGGATTACCGTATACGATGCTCAAAAAACATACAGTAGTTTATATAATGTAACATCAATCCCCAACACATTACTCATAGGCAAAGATGGTAAAATTGTATCGAAAAATCTTCGCGGTGCTGCCCTTGAAGAACAATTGCAAATATTATTGGGTATGTAAGGTTTTTTGATGGTTGTTTGGTAGTTAGGGTATATTTTAAAAAGAAATGGAGAAACCTACAAATAAAATATTTTTAATTTTTATTGCTTTTTTGTTTATTTATTCTTGTAATGAAAAGACAAAAGAGAATTCTGATAAAAATAATTCAATAAAAGAAAAAATTATTCTTGATTTAAAACAACGTCGAGCAGCAAATGAAAATCCAATTGATATTTATCTTTTCATAAAAAAGAATTTAAAAAATGACAAAATTAAATTCTCAGATAATACAAAATTTATTTTTTCAGATTCAATTTCATCTTTTAATATTGGAAAACAAATTTCACGTTTTATTTTTTGCATAGTTATATTAAATGATACAACTCAAATTAATAATTGGATTAAGAAAATAAATATAAACCTATCAAGAATAGGGAATTCAAATAAGATAAACCAAATTTCAAATTATAATAAAGATTCAATAGTAAGAAATCTTATTAATTCATTTATACCATTTTATTATGAAGAGGACTATAAAATGAATAAAGAAATTATTGCAGGGATAAATTATGAAACTGTTCTTTTGACAAGTTCTATTGTTGATATGAATGAAACAGGATATTTAAGAATGTTGGAAGCTAAATTAAAATTTGATAAATATTACGAACAAATTAATGATGATTATTACAAATTACATGAATTATTGTATGATTATAAATCTAAAACAGATGATAATCTATTTATTGATACAACTCAAATGATAAAACTGATAAAAAAAATTAGAAAAACATACCCTAACACACGCTTAGCCTCATAGCAGAGGCTCGCTTAACCTTGTAGCAAATTTCTCGCTTGCATCTCTGTCCTTCGCGGGACAGGACGCTGCACACGAAATCTGCTACGAAGGCCAAGCGCGAAAACGCTAGCAATAACCATAAAAAACAACTAAAAACTTGTAATAGATACCAATAATTGGTATTTTTGTTAAAAAAATAGTAAGAGTTATGGCTAAAAATACATCAATATTACTTGGAGATTATTTTGATAATTTCATAAAGAATCAAGTCGTGACAGGGAAATTTACTTCAGCTAGTGAAGTCGTTAGAGCTGCTTTAAGACTATTTGAATATGAAGAATCAAAAAAATCGGAATTGATAAGAGAATTAAAGAATGGAGAGAAATCTGGATTTGTTAAAGATTTTAATAGGAATGAATTTTTGACAAATATTCACAAGAAACATTTAGTTTAATAATGGATTATAAAATAAGTAAATTAGCTGTTCAAGACCTTGAAAATATATGGTTATATACATTTGAAAATTGGTCTCATGAACAGGCTGATAGATATTTTAATTTAATAATAGATGAGATAGAATATCTTGCTCAAAATCCAGATTCCGGAAAAGACTTTAGTTTTATTCGGAAGGGATATTTTCGCTCAAAAATCAAATCACACCTTATCTTTTATCGGATTGACAAAAAGAATACATTTTTGGAGATTATTAGAATTCTACATCAAAGTATGGATATTGAAAATAGATTAAATGATTGAAAATAACGGCAGTTGCTACAGCCGCTATAAAAAAATGCATAGAAATTACTAGCTTTGGGCGGTAACGCACGCTTGGTAAGTTGTTGTAGGCGGACAGAACGCAGTTCACGAAATCGGCAACAAATACATGTAGGTTGCGAATCTTTTAAAGTAGGAAAATTCAAATATCAAATGCCAGATAGTACTGTTATGATAGTAGTAAGAGATGATACATTTCAATATGAATATTACAATGGAATTACATCAAAGTATAAAGTTACATGGTTGGATGAGTGTAGGTATTCATTAAAGTTGATTAAAACTGATAGCGATATGATGGAGGGAATTAAGGGACACATTCTTATAACAAACATTTATGAAACCGGAATTGATTTTTATAAATTTATAAGTACCATTGAAAATCAGAATTTTAAATTAGATGGAATATTGTATAAAGTAGAATAATTACCGTCAGTTTTACCTAATTTTTCAATTCAGACTATTACTCCCCCAATTTTTTATACAATGTAAAATATAAACATTGATTAAGAAACCAATGGCGAGCTCCTGCCGATAAAGTGCTTTGTGTGTATCGAACATCGGCATATATTTTTGAAAATAATTGATATTGTGTACCAATAGCAAAGGGTATTTCGAATCGAGCAAAATCGTCGGTTTTATTGGGAACAGATGAATGTGATGTGGTTTCGAACAATTTATATGCAGGCGATAATCCTCCATACAATCTAAATGGAGCAAATTTGTTGTAATGTAAAATTAAAGGAGTTTCTATATATCCTAAATGTATCCGTAAGCCGCCGGTACCATCGCCAGAACCTTTACCCGAATATCGCATTTCAAATTGAAATGTATATAATTCCGATAGTTGTTTTTGTATATACATGCCGCCGGTGGGACCAAATTTGTAAAATCCGCCTACATCGTCGTTATTTATCTGACTTGTAGTAAAACCAGCACACACGCCTCCTGTGAATGTTTGAGAAAACAGTATCAACGGAGCTAAACAAAAACATACAAGAACGTAGTTTCGCATATTATTTCGATGTTATAACTGAACGAATAGTTTTGAAACTCATTTTTTTGCCATACATAAGTATTCCGGTTTTGTATAATTTTGCTGAAATCCAAACCATTACAATACAGGTTATAATAAGTGTAAGTGCCGAAATTACTATATGCCAGTATGGTACACCAAATGGCAATCGAGCCATCATAGCTATAGGCGAAGTAAACGGTATAAACGATAACCACACTGCCAAATTACCCGAAGGATTGGTAACAATGTATCCCAATAAAAATATACTTAACATAAGCGGTATAGTTGCAGGAATTACAAATTGTTGTGTTTCTGAATCTTGGTCGACCATAGCACCTATAGCTGCAAACAATGCAGCGTAGAGTAAATACCCAAAAATAAAGAAAAAGACAAACGAACTTAACATTACAATCCAATTTACTCCGTCTAATGCTTGAAATACATTTACCGCGTAGTCTATATGCGAATTCGATTGCAATTGCAACAATCCCTGCGATGTATTTTCCAATGATTCTTGTAATTCGGGAAGGGGAGTAGGATTGTATGTTTCGGGGAATAACATAACTTGTGCACCATATACAATAGAATAGGTAAGTCCTATCCAAACTATAAATTGTAATAACCCAATAGTACCAATTCCTAAAATTTTACCAGCCATAAGCTGAAATGGTTTGACCGATGAAACTAAAATTTCGACAACTCTACCGGTTTTTTCTTCCAAAACAGCACGAAGCACCATTACGCCATACATAAATATAAATATGTATATTATAATAGCTGCAATGATAGCAATATTTGATTTTTTTGTCATCGATACTTCTTCATCTATATATTCACCCTCTTTTGTCCATTTTTGTACGCCTACAAACACAGGAGTCGACACGCGTTTGATAGTCTCTATGGTTACTTGTTCTTTGAGTAAAGCCATATATTCCAAATCGCGTCGCAATACATAACCTACATACGCTTTCAGTGCATTGTCTATCCATACGTGTGAATATAAAATGCAGGTATTGGAACTATAGATGTTTTTAGGAATAAATAATACAGCATCGTATCCCGAAGCTTGATATTGTTTTCGAAAATCTTCTACCGTTGTGTCTTGAATGATTGTAAATCTATAATTTTCGAAATCTTTTATGGTTTCTCCTAGAATATAACTTTCGTCAATAATTGCAACTTGTTTAATGGTTTGTTTTTCTATTTTTTGCAAAAACAAGGGTATAATAACAATAGCAGCAAGAAGTAATGGCCCCAAAATACTCATAAGAATATATGAACGTTTTCTAATACGCACTTTACATTCACGGGCAAATATTAATCGAATTATATGCATAATTACAGTGTCGATGAGTTTTGTACGGCATGAATAAATATTTCGTTCATGCTTGGTATTAATTGTTTAAATTCTATAATATTTCCAAATGTCATTACATGTTTGAGTAATGCGTTGGAGGCGATATCTTCGGTTAATTCTATAGTAATAGTAGTAATATCGTTAGTTTTGGTTTGTTCTACTAATTTATACGAAGTGGTAAGTGTAGCCAAAAATGAGTCGTAATATCCATTAAACGAAATGCGATATGAATTTTTGGCATATTGTGATTGAATATGCGATACCGTACCTTCTAATATTTTGTGTGATTTATGAATCAAGGCAATAGAATCGCACAACTCTTCAACTGAATTCATATTGTGTGTTGAAAGCACAATTGTAGCACCTTGTTTTTGTAGTTCCAAGATTTCTTGTTTGATATGTTCGGCATTTATGGGGTCAAATCCGCTAAAAGGTTCGTCGAGAATAAGAACTTGCGGTTTATGTATAACTGAGCAAATAAATTGAATTTTTTGCTGCATACCTTTTGAAAGTTCACTTGCTTTTTTGTGCTTCCAATGTTCAATCTCGAATTTTTGTAACCAAGTTGTGCATTCTTTTTTTGCATCATTATTACTCATTCCTTTGAGTGATGCAAAGTACATAATTTGTTCGCCAACAAACATATTTTTATATAAGCCTCGCTCTTCGGGTAAATATCCCATAATCTGAACATCATTGGGAGTTAGAGGCTTTTCAAATAATTCAATTGAACCGGTATCTGCATGTAATATTTGAGTTATAATTCGAATGCAAGTAGTTTTTCCGGCACCATTAGGACCTAACAAACCATATATAGAGCCTTGTGGTATTTCAAGTGAAACATTGGAAAGAGCAATAGTATTCGAAAATTGTTTAGTTATATGTTTCAACGAAATTCCACTCATTGTATCATTTTTTTTACAAAAATATTATTATTGTGTGATAAAAAACACATTATTGTAAAATAAAAAAAGTAGAATTGCATAGAATACAAATATTGGGTAGTGTAATTCAAAAAATAACAATGTTTAGACAAAAAAATATGATATTCATTATATTTTTTTGTCATGTATTTTAGCAAAACTTGCGAAGCTATTTATTTGTAAGATTTTATAAATTCAAATTAAATGAGTAAATTTCGCCCAATTTTTAAACATAAAAAAAGTAGAATATGGAATTAGCTTTATTATTATTATTAGTAGGAATGCTTACCGTAATGGTTGCATTATTTTTAGTGGTAGGTGTGGGTAACATGATGATACGTTTCGCTAACAAGTTTTTGCCAGCCGAAGTCGTTACAAAAGCTAAAAAATCAGTTCCAAATGCTCGTACTACAATTCCTGCTAATACTATGGCTGCAATTGTTTCTGCAGTATCAACAGTAACTCAGGGAAGAGGTACCGTTGTAAATGTACAAAAAGTATAAAAAACAATAAAAAACATAAAAAAGTAAAATTAATTAAATTCATGTATATGGGAAAAGAAATTAAATTTTCGTTAGTTTACAGAGACATGTGGCAAAGTTCGGGTAAATATATGCCGCGTGTAGATCAGTTGGTGCGTATAGCTCCCGAAATTATTAAAATGGGTTGTTTTGCACGTGTCGAAACTAACGGTGGAGGATTTGAACAAATTAATTTATTGTTTGGAGAAAATCCTAATAAAGCAGTACGTGAGTGGTGTAAACCATTTAACGAAGCAGGTATTCAAACACATATGCTCGACCGTTCATTAAACGGATTACGTATGAGCCCGGTTCCTGCCGATGTTCGTAAATTATTTTATAAAGTTAAAAAAGCTCAAGGAGTAGATATTACTCGTTGTTTTTGTGGTTTAAATGATTCTCGCAATATCATAGCATCTATAAAATATTCAAAAGCAGCAGGAATGATAGCTCAAGCTACATTATCGCTTACTGTTTCTGAAGTACATACAGTAGAATACTATTGCAATTTGGCAGATGAATTAATCGCTGCCGGTGCCGATGAAATTTGTTTGAAAGACATGGCGGGTATTGGTCGTCCGGTGTCGTTAGGCAAAATTGTAGCACATATTAAAAAGAATAATCCTAATATAATTGTACAATATCACGGACAAACTGGTCCCGGATTTACACCGGCTTCTATTTTAGAAGTTTGTAAAGCTGGTTGTGATATTATAGACGTAGGTATGGAACCACTTTCGTGGGGAACAGGTCACGCCGATGTAATTATGGTGCAAGAAATGTTGAAAGATGCAGGGTTCAAAGTGCCTGAAATAAACATGGCAGCATACATGCGTGCACGTACACTTACACAAGAATTTATGGACGATTTCTTAGGATATTTTATTCCCGAATCAAATCGCCGTTTGCAATCGTTACTTATAGCTCCGGGATTACCGGGAGGTATGATGGGTAGTTTGATGAACGACCTTAAAGATAATTTATCTGCTATAAACAAATCGTTGGTTAAACGAGGTGAGTCTGAAATTACAACCGATGATTTATTAATTAAATTGTTTGATGAGGTTGCGTATGTGTGGCCACGTGTTGGGTATCCTCCGCTTGTAACACCTTATTCTCAATATGTTAAAAACTTGGCTATGTTCAACATTATGCAAACTGTAAAAGGTCAAGAGCGTTGGACGATGATAGCTGATAATATTTGGGATATGATTTTAGGTAAAGCAGGTAAATTGCCGGGCGAAGTTGCTCCCGAAATTAAAGAACTTGCGGCAAAACAAGGTCGTGAATTCTATACCGGCGATCCGCAAGCATTGTATCCTGATAAATTAGAGGATTTCAAAAAAGAAATGAAAGAAAACGGTTGGGATTTTGGACAAGATGATGAAGAATTATTTGAACTTGCTATGCATCCGGAACAATACCGTGCTTTAAAATCGGGTAAAGCAAAAGCTGATTTCGAAAAAGAATTAGCAGAAGAAAAAGCAAAAGTTGCTAAAAAATCTGCTCCTTCTGCAGCTCCTGTTGCGGGTTCGTTTGAGCCTAAAACAATGAATATAAATGTAAACGGCGAACAATTTGTAGTTACTGTAAGTTATGGCGATGCGGCAGCAGTGTCAACACCAGCAGCAGCTCCAAAAGCGGCGGCTTCATCGGCAGCAGTTTCAGAAATTTTATCTCCTATCGGCGGTAAATTCTTCAAAACTAAAGATTCTTCAGAAACAGCATTGAATGTAGGTGATATTGTTAAGGAAGGTCAAATTGTAGGCTATGTAGAAGCTATGAAAGTATTCAATGCAATAGCTGCAACAAGTTCAGGAACTATTGTAGAAATCTGCTTCAATGCCGGCGACGATGTTGATGAAGATGATGTGTTATTTACAATTCAATAATTACCATTATAATTATACCACCGGTAACTGTGCCGGTGGTTAATTTTTTATAAAAAACTATGGAAATATTACAAAAATTATATGAAATGACGGCAATTAATAATTTAGTTGCTGAACCGCAAACGTTCATAATGTATGGAATATCGTTTCTATTATTATATTTAGGTATTGTTAAAAAATATGAACCGCTATTGCTTGTGCCAATTGCGTTTGGTGTGTTGCTTGCTAATTTTCCTCTCGGGCAATTGGGTATAGTACCATCGGAATGGGTGCATCAAGTATTTTTTAATATGGACGAATCTGCAATTCGCGCTTTGTCTGAGGAACAATTAAAAGATATGGCACATAACAGTCCGTATATGAATTTGTTCGAAATAGCATCTAAGTATGGTATAATGAATTATTTGTACTATGCATTAATTAAAACCGGTTTGCTCCCTCCACTTATTTTTATGGGGGTAGGTGCTATGACTGATTTTGGTCCTATGCTACGAAATTTGCGTTTATCATTGTTTGGTGGTGCTGCTCAAATAGGAATTTTTACAGTATTATTCTTAGCAATTGCTGCAGGGTTTACTCCAAAAGAAGCTGCTTCGCTTGCAATAATTGGTGGTGCCGATGGACCCACAGCTATATTTACTACCATAAAACTTGCACCGCATTTATTAGGTCCTATTGCAATTGCTGCATATTCATACATGGCTCTGGTTCCTGTTATTATTCCTTTGGTTGTAAGGTTAACGTGCAACGAAAAGGAGTTGAAAATAAATATGAAACAGCAAGATAAATTGTATCCTTCGAAACATGAAATTAAAAATTTACGTGCAGTTAAAATCGCATTTCCTATCGTATTAGGTACCGTTATTATTATTATAGTTCCATCAGCAGCACCACTTTTAGGTATGTTGTTGTTTGGTAATTTAATTAAAGAAATTGGTACCGATACGCAACGACTTACTATAGCAGCTACCGATTATATTATGAATCCGGCTACTATATTTTTAGGTTTAACTGTAGGTGCTACTATGACTTCGGAAGTGTTCTTGAAACCACAAACATTAATGATTATTGTAGGTGGGTTTTTTGCTTTTGCAATTAGTGTTGCCGGTGGTATTTATGCGGTAAAATTAACTAACTTATTTAGCAAAAAGAAAATTAATCCACTGTGTGGTGCAACTGGTTTAAGTGCTGTTCCTATGGCTTCACGTGTTGCTAACGAAATAGCTTTAAAATACGATAAATCTAATCATGTATTACAATATTGTATGTCGAGTAATGTGTCTGGTGTAATTGGTTCTGCTGTTGCTGCCGGGGTATTAATAGGGTTTTTGCAATAAAAAAATATAATGCATTAAAAAAGAGGCTTTCAGGTTTGATAGCCTCTTTTTTTTGCCTATAAATATGTATATTTGTATTCCATTTTTTAACTATTTGCTATGAAACGTATTATTCTGCTCGCATGTGCATCATTATGTATCTGTTATTCTTGTAAACAACAAACTAAAACGATTGAAGTTGCGGTTACGTGGACAGATAACCATTTTATTTATAGCAATAATAACTGGTACGCAGTTATTGCCGAAGGCTCATCGGATTCCATTCATTCGTTATCGTTTGGTCAAACAAAACAATTAGTGCAAGGAACCAATGCAACTATTGCGTTTGACATAGAAGATTCTAAAGCTGCAAGTCATACTATTGTTGTATTTAACGATAGCAATGCTGATAAAATATTTACCGAAAGCGATTCTGAATATTCAGTAAAGACTGTTGCGGTAAGTACTGACAAAGAAATTGCAATAGATATAAATGTATTGTATTAGTTTTTTTATATAAAAAAGCTACGATTCGTATTGGGTTTTTATACTTATATTTGTCTATTCAGATGTAAAACCAAAACTCATGTATATGAAACGTATAAGTATAGCAATCGTATTTTTTCTTAGTCTTGTATCTAATCTATTAGCATATACAAGTTTGCATGTTACCGATCCTCGAAATGGTGGATTGTGGGCACAGGGCATAATCTCAAAAGCTTCTGTAATCATTACCCCCAAAGCTGATTATTTACTCTACGAAATGGAGCTTGAATTAGGAGTTGGAAAAATTTCACATACGAATACATACGATTCGCTCGAAATTACTTGTAATTTTGATTTGCCTGCAGGTGCATATATTACAAACGCTTCGCTGCTAATTGGAAACGAATGGATTACTGCCGAAATCATGCCTCGCAAAGAAGCTCATGCTATTTATGAAGGATTTGTAAAACGACGTATAGATCCATTAATTGTATATAAAAATTATGGTGATTCATATATGTTTAAAATATTTCCAATTGCAGCTACACAAAAAAGAACTATGCGTTTGACCTATGCAATGCCTATTGTTTCAACCAATGGTTTTGAATCAGCAGGATTACTTACTGATTTATTTAAAGCATCAGAAAATGTTGTAGATGTAAAAGTGTTGCTCAAAAAAT
>Ga0116186_1002600_pt1 | contig 16211 bp, 19 predicted proteins | sample AD_JPNNA4_MetaG_FD_89806 | JGI IMG/M metagenome (GOLD analysis project Ga0116186, IMG submission 89806) | Active sludge microbial communities of municipal wastewater-treating anaerobic digesters from Japan - AD_JPNNA4_MetaG | ecosystem: Engineered > Bioreactor > Anaerobic > Digestate | place...
CGAGACCTGGGTGGGGTCAAGGGGCGCCGAAGCGCCTCGGGCGACGGGCGAGACCCGACGCGGCCCGCTGGTCACGCCATTGGCTGACGAGGCACCAGCCGCTTCGGCCTCCTCGCGCCGGCGGCGCGCAGCAGGGACCGGGGCCGGAGCCACGCGCAACCGGCCGGCAGCCTCTTGATCGGCAGCACGCTTGGCCCGCGGGCTCGGACGGGGGACCCGACGCTCGCCACTGAGTCGCTGCACCCGCTCGGCCGGTGTCGAGGACACCACGGGACGCGGACGGTGCTTGGTCGCGGACTTCGCAGCGGGTTTGGCGCCAGCCCCCGACGCACTCCCCGGAGCGGGCTTGGCTTCGGCCTTGGGCGCAGAAGCGGATGCCGGCGCGGGCTTCGACGGGCGCGCGGGTGTCGACGGGCGCGCGAGCGTCGTCGACGCAGGCTTGGTCGATGCCCTCGCCTTGGTGGACGGCGCGTTGGTGTCCGCTGCGACGGAGGCTGCGAGCAAGGGGGTGGAACGACGCTTCGCACGCTCGCCTCCGGCGCGCGCCGCTCCTGCGGCCAGTGCGCTGCGTCCGGGGGCCTTCCCCTGCGCGGCCATCAGTCGCCCTTCCTGTCATGCGGCGTGAGCGTGGTCACGGAGGCCACCTCGGAGACTCCCCGTTGAGCCCGGCCGACCAGACTCGCGACCCCGCTCCCGATCGTGGACAGAGCGCCTTCGAGGGCAGCCTCGACCTGGGCCGGTGTCTCCATCAGGTTGGGCACGGAACGGGCAAAGTCCGTGAACGCCTCACGGGTCGTGCGCTGGGGCTCGAATCCCAGGACCGTGCGCATCAGGGTCGTGTCGATACCCCGCCCGAAGGCGAGCAGGTCCATCTGGTCCGGCGAGAAGTCGATCAGGCCGAGCCGCTTGGTCCACCCACCGATCAGGCCGGCAGCCGCGACCGGCACCGGCACGAACGGTCGTCCGGTGAGCGCCACCGCCTGTTGGACCGTCAGGATGCCGTCACCGGCCAGGTTGATGACCCCGGTGGCCGTGCCGAGGGTGGCCAACTCGAGGGCAGCCACGGCATCGTCCTCGTGCATGAACTGCAGGCGTGCGTCATATCCCAGCGGCACCGGGATGACCGGCATCGAGAAGTAGTCGGTGATGGCCGTCCGGATGCGCGGGCCGACGATGTTGGCGAAGCGCATCGTGAGGATTTCGACGTCACCGCGCCTTCGCGCGAATCCGCGCACGTAGCCTTCGACCTCGATCGAGTCCTTGCCGAAGCCGGCCGTCGGGATGCGTTTGGCACTCATGTCCTCGGTGAACATGGCTGGATCGCGGGGCGTCGAGCCGTAGACCGCTGATGTGCTCTTGACGACGAGGCGACGCACCGTGGGCGACTTCTGACAGGCAGCGAGGAGTTGCATCGTCCCGATGACGTTGATCTCCTTCTGCGGAGTCCGGCCTCCGGCCAGCGTCGGGGTCGCGATGACGTTCATGTGGACGACGGTGTCGACCTCGGCATCGGAGATGATCCGACCGATCATCGGGTTGCGGATGTCCGCCCGGACGAACTCGGTGTCCCCGATCGCGTGGGGCGGGGGGATCACGTCGACGCCGATGACGTGATCGACCTCGGGGTGCTGAGCCAGTCGCCGCGCGACGATGCCGCCGAGATGGCGCGACACCCCCGTCACCAGCACCGTGCGTGCCATTGCTCCACCTCTTGACTCCACGACATTCACGCAGCCCGCTGCCCGGGCTCGACGTTCGGCTCGACCCTACCTTCGCGAGCCCACTGCTTCGCGGGGTGCGAGGAAGGTCACGCGCGCAGCGGGCGGCACAGTTGGCCGACTGCCGGCATGACGAAGGCCCCCGCGTCGGCGGAGGCCCGTCACACAGAGTGCGGGACCCGAAGGCCCCGAGCTCACTTCTTGTTACGACGCTGGTGACGCGTCTTGCGCAGCAACTTGCGGTGCTTCTTCTTGGCCATCCGCTTGCGGCGCTTCTTGATGACTGAACCCATGTGTGTTCCTTGAACTTCTGGTGATGCTCGGGAATGACTGTCGGACCATGCAGGCCGGAGGACCCGGCGCGCCATCACGGCGCGCGCGATGTCGATCGTCCCAAGAGTAGCGGGGCGAGCACCTCGCCCCCAAAACCAGTGGATCGATCGACGTCAACCCGGGCACGACCCCGGACCCCCGGACCAGCGAGAAGCGAGAGGGGCACCCCGGTCTCAGGGTGCCCCTCTCATGGTCTCGCGATCCGATCAGGCGGTGTCGACGAATGAGGTGCGCAAGTACTTGTGCACCTCGTCTTCCGGGACCCGGAAGGACCGGCCGACGCGGATGGCCGGAAGTTCACCGGCGTGCACCATGCGGTAGACGGTCATCTTCGACACGCGCATGATCGAGGCGACCTCGGCAACGGTGAGGAACTGGACCTCACCGAACTGACGCTCCGACATGTGCGACCTCGAAATTCTGCCCACCTGGACCGTCGGCTTCCCCGCCGACGAGGCGTTCCCTGTGTGCAGACGCAACCATAGGGGCAGATGTGACGATTGGGGAAGTCAGCAACCAAATTCGTTTCCGCTGTCCACTCGACACGCTGACAGACGGCTGATCAATTGGTTGGTCAATCGAACCAGGGGTCGAGTCCGTGGTGGGGGAAGACGGCCTCCCGGGTGGCCATGATCGCCCGGTCGATCGGGTGGTCCGGGTTGTGTCCCATGGCCCACGGTCGCACCCAGATCGGCAGGTTGTCCGGCGGAAGGTCCCCCATCCGCTTGGGTCCGGGCCGGCCGAACAATTCCTCGACGTGTTGTCGCCAGTCCTCAGGCACCTCGACCTGCGGACCGATCGGACGGTGAGCGGCAATGGCGGTGAGGTGGGTCCAGGAGCGCGGGACCACGTCGATGATCTCGTACCCGCCACCACCGAGCGCAAGCCACCGCCCGTCCACGCACTCATGGGCGAGGTTGTGCATCGCCTCGTGCGCCCGTCGTTGGGCATCCATCGAGATCGAGAAGTGCGCCAAGGGATCCTCGCAGTGCGTGTCACACCCGTGCTGGGTCACGAGGAACTGGGGCCGATACGCGTGGACCAGTGGCGGCACGATCGCATCGATGGTTCGCAGCCACGCGGCATCGTTGGTGGCAGGCGGCAAGGCGACATTGGCCACGCTCCCCAGGGCTTGAGCCCCCCCGATGTCCGCCGGCCAACCCGTGCCAGGAAAGAGCGCACGTCCCGTCTCATGCACCGAGATCGTGAGCACGCGCGGGTCGTTCCAGAAGATCCGCTCGACGCCGTCGCCGTGGTGGACGTCGATGTCGACATAGGCGACGCGCTCCGCACCTTGGTCGAGCAGCCACTGGATACCGACGGCAGCATCGTTGTAGATGCAGAACCCCGCCGCATGGGCGGCCATGGCGTGGTGCATGCCGCCGCAGTAGTTGACCCCGTGATCGATCTCGCCGGCATACAGGGCCTTGGTCAGGTCCAGTGTCCCTTGGACGATCCGCGCCGAGGCTTCATGCATCCCGGCGAAGGCCGGGTCGTCCTCGGTGCCGAGACCGCGGCGCGGATCGGCTCCCGCAGGATCGAGTGATGCCTGCTTCACGGCCTCCACATAGGCCGGGTCATGCACGGTGGTGAGCACGTCGTCGCTCGCCACCTCGGGTGCATGCAACTCCACGTGCTCCAACACGCCCAGCGAGCGCGCCAATCGAGTGGTGAGATCGAGCCGCACGGGTGCCATCGGGTGCTCGGGGCCGAAGTTGTAGGCCGCGAAGGCCTCATCCCAGATGACGCGCGTCCGTGGGGCCATACCCGAACGCTACTCCCGACGACTAGCCTGCATGCCAGCACCTCGTCCACGTCCGTCAGGAGCGACAGCACCCATGTCAGCCCACCGCAACAGCGACCTCGACGTCCTGGTCATCGGTCTGGGCCGCTTCGGCGGCGCTGCAGCCGTCGAGCTCCGGCGGCTCGGCCACAAGGTCGTCGGGATGGAGAAGGACGGGCTCATCGCCGAGCGCTTCCTCGGGCAGATCACCCAAGTGGTCCATGCCGACGGTTCCAGCCCCGTTGCCGTCCGCGACGTCAAGGCCCAACGCTTCCGCATCGCGATCGTGGGCATCGGCTCATCGATCGAGGGGTCGGTCCTCGCCGCGGCCAACCTCGTGGACGCGGGCGTGCAGGACATCTGGGCCAAGGCCATGTCGCTGGAGCACGCCCGCATCCTCGACCGAATCGGTGTCCATCACGTCGTGCGTCCCGAGTCCGACACCGGCCGCCGCGTGGCGCACATGGTCGGCGGCAAACTCCAGGACTACATCGAGTTCGACGACGGCTTCGCGATCGTCAAGATGCGACCGCCGCAGGAGGCCGTCGGGTTCACCTTGGAGCAGAGCCAGATCCGCAGCAAATACGGCGTCACCGTCGTGGGCGTGAAGTCACCGGGCGAGGACTTCACGTATGCCGTGCCCTCCACCAAGGTCTCGGCTCACGACACGATCATCGTCAGCGGCCCCAGCCAGTTGCTCGAGCGGCTGGCCGCCCGCCCCTGAACGAGCCGCCGACCCCAGCAGAGACTCGGCCGGCTCAGGCGCGAGGCGCGTTGCCCGTCACGGTCTGGTCGATCGGGAGATCCATGGCGATCTCCTCCTCGCCGTCGGCCTCACTGGCCACGCGCATCGGCCGCCGCTCCGACGTGGGACGAAAGCCGAAGCCCGAGGCGAAGGCCACCGCGCGACCGTTGTCGGTGCCCACCCAATAGAGCACGTGTTCCTTGCCGGCGGCCCCCGCGGCCTCGACACAGGCCCGGACCAGCGCCGTGGCCACTCCCGACCCACGAAGGGCTGGGTCGACCCACAGCCCGAAGATCTGGCCGGCCTCAGGGCGATCATCGACCGGGCCCAGGCTCACGATGCCGACCGGTGCGTCGTCGACTTCCGCCAGCAGGCGCTGTGAGCGGGCCAGTCGGTCATGCCAGAAGCCCTCGGGCTCGTCCGCCTCGGAGGCATGGTCGGCGACGAAGGCCTCGGGGGATTCCTCCAGCGCCCGCAACCGCACGGAGCGGAAGAGCTCCCAGTCACCATCGGTCAGCGCGCGCACGTGGATGTCAGCCATGGACCTACTCTGGCAGACGGGGTCAACCCAAGGGCACCCGCACCACTGACTGTTCACCCGGACCGGGCCCCGATTCTCGACCGCGAGCGCGGCGGGTCATCCGCCGTGACCGAGTCTCACCGCCAGTTCCACCTCGTCGACCCCGCCATCGACGACCTCATTGCGCCACGTCCGACCGGTCGGGGTGAAGCCCATCCGCTCATAGAGTCGACGCGCCTGGTGGTTCTCCTCGGCGACGTCGAGGGTCACCGTGCGCCAGCCCCCCGACGCGGCTGCGTCAAGGACCTGTTGGACGAGACGCTCGGCCACGCCGCGCCCGCGTGCCGGGGCCGCGACCCACATGCCGATGAGGCTGGTCTCGTCCGGGACGCAACCCTCGTGGCGACCCATCCCGACCGAGCCCACCGGTCGATCGCCCTCCCAGGCGAGCCACGTCGGGCACGTCGTGATCCTCGCCAGCCACCAGTCCCGTGGATGGGCCACAGCACCGGCATAGGTGCTCCCGAAGGCTCGCGGTGCGTCCAACAGCATCGCGAGCCGGACGGCCAGGTAGTGGTCCAGGTTCGCTTCGGTCACCGCCTCGATCCGGTATGCCGTGGGCTCGCCACCCGCGGATGGGTCACCTTCGCGCGAGGCCGGCTCCACGGCATACCTCTCGTCGCTCACGCGCCCGACAACTCGGCCGAACGTTTCGCGGCGGCCTCCATCGCGCGGATGAAGGCGGCGCGGACCTTGTGATCGTCCAGCTCACGCAGCGCGGCAGCGGTGGTGCCCCCGGGTGAGGTGACCTGCTCGCGCAGTACGGTGGGGTGCTGGCCGGTCTCCTTGATCATCGTCGCGGCGCCGAAAAGGGTCTGGACGACGAGTTCGGTGGCCATCGCGCGCGGCATCCCGAGGACGACGCCGGCCTCGATCATCGCCTCGACGACGTAGAAGATGTAGGCCGGGCCGGAGCCGGAAATGGCGGTGACGGCGTCCTGGAGGTATTCGGGGACCTCGGCGACCTTGCCGGTGGCCGCGAGGATCGACTTGGCCTCCTCGAGTTGGTCGGCGCTGACGTAGGTGCCGGGCGACACCGCGGCCATGCCCTGGTCGACGAGGGCCGGGGTGTTGGGCATGACGCGGACGACGGCCCGCTTGGGTTCGAGGGCGTCCTCCACCGTGCCGGTCGTGATGCCTGCGGCGATGCACACGACGAGGTTGTCGCTCGTGACGTGGTCACGGATCTCCGCGAGCAGACCACGGATGTCCTGTGGCTTGACGACGAGGATCAGGGTGTCGGCGAGACCGGCGGCCTCGGTGTTGCTGAGAGCGCGCACGCCGTACTTCTCGGTGAGTTCGGCGGCGCGATCGGCCCGCCGCTCGGTGATGACGAGCTCCTCAGTTGACCGCCCTGCCCGCAGGAGGCCGGAGAGCAAGGTCTCGCCCATGACACCAGCACCGAAGATCGCAACCGTTCCCATGGGGGAAGTATCCCTTGCGCCCCCTCAGCCCTGGGACACCAGGGAGCGGAGGAAGAAGACCGTGTTGGCCGGGCGCTCGGCCATCCGACGCATGAGGTAGCCGTACCACTCGTCGCCGAAGGGCACGTAGACGCGCATCTGGTGCCCACGATCGGCGATCCGCGACTGCTCGGCCGGTCGAATGCCGTAGAGCATCTGGAACTCGTAGGTCTCCGGCAGCCGCTCGCTGTGAGTGGCGAGCGCTTGCGCGATCTCGATGAGACGGGGGTCGTGGCTGGCGACCATCGGATAGCCCTCGCCCGCCATGAGCACCTTGAGGCATCGGACATAGGACAGGTCGACGTCGTCCTTGTCCTGGTAGGCGACCGAGGCCGGCTCCTTGTATGCGCCCTTGCACAGGCGCACGCGGCTGCCCTCGTGGGCGAGGGCCTGGCAGTCGGCGAGAGTCCGCTTGAGATAGGCCTGCAGCACGGCTCCGACCCACGGGAAGTCCTGCCGCAACTCGGCGAGCACGCCGAGCGTCGAGTCGGTCGTCGTGTGGTCCTCCATGTCGAGGGTCACCGTGGTGCCGGCCCTCGACGCCGCCTCGCAGACCTCGCGGGCCAGATCGAGCGCCACCTTCTCGCCATCCTTGGGCAGCGCCTGACCGAGGGCGCTGAGCTTGAGACTGACCTCGGCCGCACCGTACTTCGTCAGGTCGGCCTCGGCGAGCGCGTCGAGGAGGGTGATGTAGGTGTCGCGCGTGTGCTCGGCCTGGGCACGATCGGTCGTGTCCTCGCCGAGGTAGTCGATCGTCGTGAGCCGGTTGGTGGCGCGGAGCTCGGCAGCCGCTGCCACGGCGTCGGGCACGCCGGTGCCGGGCACGTAGCGCGCGACCACCGATCTGCTGACCGGGGCCTTCTCGATCGTGGTGCGGACGAGGTCTGATTTGGAGAGTCCGAGGAGGGCGCCCCGGAGCAGGTCACTGGCTTCCACGATGGCCCAACCTACTCCCGTATGCCGTGTGGCCTCGACCCGCTCCGACCCAGCCGCTCAGGGGGTGCGCCGGCGGAGGGTGAGCGAGCCGAGGACCAGCGCCACGACGATCCACGCGCCCATGATGGCGAAGTCCTTCCAGACGTTCGGGTCGGCCTGCGCGGTGACCTCTTTCATCGCATCCACGGCGTAGGACAAGGGCAGCCAGTCGGAGATGGTCGACAGGATCGAGGGCATCTGATCGCGAGCGACGAGGAGCCCGCAGAGGAGGAACTGCGGAAGGATGAACGCCGGCATGAACTGCACGGCCTGGAACTCCGTGCGCGCGAAGCCGCTGGCGAGCAGGCCCAAAGCCGTGCCCAACAGGGCATCGAGCAGGGCGATGACCATGAGCATCCAGGCTGGTCCCTTGATGTCGAGGCCGCAGACCCAGATCGCGAAGGACGTGGCGACGATGGCCTGGACGATGGCGACGAGCCCGAAGGCCAAGGCATAACCAACCATCAGGTCGCCCTTGCCCAGCGGCGTGGTCATGAGTCGCTCGAGGGTGCCGCCCGTCCGCTCCCGAAGCGTGGAGACCGAGGTGACGACGAACATGATGACGAAGGGGAAGACGCCGAGCAGGGAGGCCCCGATCTGGTCGAAGACCGGCGTGGGCGAGTCGGCGAAGATCCAGGCGAGCAGACCGATCAGCACGCAGGGCACGACGAGCAGGAGCCCGACGGTCCGATGGTCGTGCCGCAGCTGGGACAGGATCCTGCCAGCGGTGGCCAGGGTGATGCGGGGGTTCATGCCACCCCCTCCGTCCGAGAGCCGGCTGGGTTGGCCGCGTTCGCGGCGTCGATGAGGGCGAGGAAGGCTCCCTCGGCGTCCTCGGCGCCGGTGCTGGCAAGCAGTTCAGGCAGTGAGGAGTCGCTGAGGATCTCGCCCGCCCGGATGAGAAGCAGGCGGTCACAGCGGGTGGCCTCGTCCATCACGTGGCTGGACACCAGCACGGTCCGACCCTCGTCGGAGAGCCGCCGGAAGAGAGCCCAGAGGTCGCGCCGGAGCACCGGGTCGAGTCCGACCGTCGGTTCGTCGAGGACGAGGACCTCGGGGTTGCCGACGAGAGTGCAGGCGAGGTTGGCCCGCGTCTGCTGGCCACCGGAGAGGTTGACGACAAGGGCGTCGGCATGGTCCGTGAGGTCGACATCCGCAATCGCCCGGTCCACGTCGGCGGCGCTCGCCCCGAGCACCCGGGCGAAGTAGGCGACGTTCTCCCGCACGGTCAGGTCGGAATAGAGGCTGGGCGCCTGGGTGAGGTAGCCGACCCGTCGGCGCAGGCCGGCCGAACCCGCTGGCTCACCGAGCACGGTCACCGTGCCGCCGCCGACGACCTGGACGCCCACGATGGATCGCATGAGGGTCGACTTGCCGCCACCGCTGGGTCCGAGGAGGCCGATGACTTGGCCCTTCGGGACCCGGACGGACAGATCCGGGAGGACCAACCGGGTCCCGCGCTTGACCTTCAAATGGTCGACGACGATCGCGTCGCCGGTGGGCTTTGCCCCATCGGGGGTGGCGCCGGCCGCGTGCCGGCCATGGTCCTTATTCATCACATGATGAAATGTATGCCGTCCGCTCACCGCCGCGCAACCCTCACGCATTCCCCATTTGTGACCCCAGGTTCGCAGCCCTCCCCCAGACCTCCCCGTTCCTGCCTCCATTCATGACACCAGGTTCGCAGCCCTTCCCCAGACCTCCCGTTCCTGCCTCCATTCATGACACCAGGTTCGTATGCCGTGCGCCCACCAGCGCATTTCGGTCCAGACCAACGAACCTGGGGTCACAAACGGGAGGTCGGGCGCGCCGATCCGGCCCGAACCTACGAACCTGGGGTCACAAACGGGAGGTCGGGCGCGCCGATCCGGCCCGAACCTACGAACCTGGGGTCACAAACTGGGGGTCGAGGAGGCCTTGGACGATCGGACCGAGGTGGGCCACGAGTTCCTCGCTCGTGGACTCCACGATCCCGGGCATGCGCACGATGTAGCGCGCCAGCACCAGGCCGAGCATCTGGGTGGCGATGAGACCGGCCCGAACCCGTCGCTCCTTGGCCGGGAGGCCCTTGGTCGCCGGGTGCTTCCGGATGACTTGTCCGATGAGATCGCGCTCGACGAAGCCGCGCAGCTGGTCGACCAACTCCTCGCTGCTGAGCCCGGTCCGGACGAGGGCGACGAGCGCAGGCTGGGCCTGCGGTGAGTCCCAGACCGTGAGGAAGGCCCGCAGGAGGTTCGCGCCGGTGGCTTCCGGCGGGCCGGACATCACCTGCGCGATGACCGCTGCCGGATTGACCGGGACGTGCATGACCTCGGCGAAGAGGGCGCTCTTGCCCTCGAAGTAGTGGTGCACCAATCGGGGATCGACGCCCGCCCGGCGGGCGATCGCACGAAGTGAGCTCCCGGCATACCCACTCGTCGCGAACTCGGCCGCAGCGGCCGCGACGATGGCCGCGCGGGTGTCCTCACCGGCTGGGCGTCGTCCGCGCGGGCTCACGGCCTCACTCCATCACGGGCACGGTGGCCAGGTGCAGGCGGGCGAAGGCGAGCGCCTCGGCGAGGTCCACCTCGCGCTGCTCCGGCGAGACCTTGCGGGTCGACACCTCGACGACGACGGAGCCGGTGAAGCCGGTGTCGGCCAGACGCTCGAGGAACTCACCACACGGCTGGCCGCCCCGCCCGGGCACGAGGTGCTCGTCGAGGTTGGAGCCGAGGCCGTCGGCGAGGTGCACGTGGGTCAGACGGGGGCCGAGCGCCTCGGCCATCGCCATGGCGTCAGAGCGGGCCGTCGCCGTATGTGAGAGGTCGAGGGTCACGTGGTCATAGGGCTGGGTCACCGGGTCCCAGTGCGGCAGATAGGCCTCCATCTCGCGCGACCGATCGCGACGCCGGGCCCGCCAGGGATACATGTTCTCGACGGCGAGTTCGATGCCGGTGTCGTTCTCGCGCAAGGCAATTCCGTCGGTGAACCCGGCCGCGTATTCCTTCTGCCACCGGAAGGGTGGGTGGACGACGACGGTACGGGCGCCGAGTTCGAGGGCCAACTCGATGCTTCGGTCGACCTTGTCCCAGGGGTCGTTGCCCCAGACCCGTTGCGAGATGAGGAGGGTCGGCGCGTGGATCGATACGACTGGTATGCCGTGGTGCTCGACGAGCGTCTTGAGCGCGCCGGCCTCCTGGGTGAGGGGGTCGCTCCAGACCATGACCTCCATCGCGTCGTAACCGAGTCGTTCGGCCAGGCCGAAGGCGGCAGCACAGGTCTCGGGGTAGGCGGAGCTCGTGGACAGGGCGACCGGGATGTCCGGGACGTGGACGATGCTCACGGCTGGACCTGCATGGTCACATCCGGTCGAGTCGCCGCAGGATGACACCCTCGCGCAGAGCCCACGGACAGATCTCGAGGCGCTCGACCCCGAGCAGGTCCATGGCGGCCTCGGCCACGATCGCCCCGGCGAGGATCTGGGAGGCCCGTGCCGCGGACACTCCGGAGATGGTCTGACGTTCCTCGGACGACATGGTCGCCAGTCGCGGCAGCACCTCGGAGAGGTCTGCGCGGTCGAGGTGGCGCGGCGCGTACATGCCCTCGGAGCTCGGAGCGGCACCACAGATGCGAGCGAGTGAGCGCATGGTCTTGGACGTGCCGACGGCGCGATCGGGATTGGTCGCCTTGGTGAAGGGACGCATCTCCTTGGCGAGCAGGGCGCGGACCTTTCGCCTGGCCTCCCGCACCGTGGTCGAGCTCGGCGGATCACCCGCGAGCAGGTCACGGGTGATGCGCCCCGCCCCCAAGGGAAGGGAGACGGCGACGTCGGGGTCCTCGTCCATGCCCTGGGCCAACTCCAACGACCCTCCGCCGATGTCGACCATGAGCAGGGTGCCTGCCGACCAGCCAAACCAGCGGCGGATCGCGAGGAAGGTCAACTTGGCCTCGTCGGGTCCCGACAGGACATCGAGGGTCACCCCGGTGCGGTCCTTGACGAAGGTGAGGACGTCGTCACCGTTGGGGGCCTCACGGATCGCGCTCGTCGCAAAACCCAGGAGTTCCTCGACCCCCTGATCCTCGCCGACGTGCAGGCACTCGTCGACGAAGCTCGCGAGCCGATCACGGCCGGCCTCCGCGATCCGCCCGTCGTCCTCGACGTGCTCGGAGAGCCGGAGGGCGATCTTGTGCGAGGAGGTCGGCAACGGCTGGGCGCCACCACTGTGGGCATCGACAACGAGGAGATGGACCGTGTTCGAGCCCACGTCGATGACACCCAAGCGCATGGGGTCCACGGTAGTGGGCCGTAGGGTTGCCCCGTGCCGGAGACCTCCCTCGACGCCCCTCGGACGTGGGCCGAGTTCGACGACCCAAGCGACCCCGACCAGCGTTTCCGGGTCGACCTGTCGTGGCTGTGTTCCAGTTGGACGTGCATCTTCGGTTCGGGCTGCAAGGGCATTTATGCCGACCGACCCGATGACGGCTGCTGCACCCTAGGTGCGCACTTCACCGACGACGACGACCTCGAGCGGGTCGCCGAGGTGGTCGCCGGGTTGACGGCTGAGGAGTGGCAGTTGCGGCCGAGCGAGGGCAAGTTCGGCCAGAAGGACCCGGCGCGAGTCGACCGCTGGACCGAGCCTGATGGTGACGCCATCAAGACCAAGGTCGTCAAGGGCGCCTGCATCTTCCTCAACCGACCCGGCTTCCCCGCGGGCGCGGGATGTGCCTTGCACCAGAAGGGAGTTCGCATGGGCCGCGCTCCCCACACGGTCAAGCCGGACGTGTGCTGGCAACTCCCCATCCGCCGCCACTACTCCAACGTCACCCGGCCCGACGGCACGACCTACCTCGAGATCACCATCACCGAGTTCGACCGTCGTGGTTGGGGAGCCGGCGGCCACGACCTCGACTGGTATTGCTCGGCCAATTCCGAGGCCCATGTGGGTCGCGAGCCCGTCTTCCGCAGCAGCAAGGCCGAGCTCGTCGAACTCATGGGCGAAGCGGCGTATGCCGAGCTGGAGATCCGCTGCCAGGCCCACCTGACCTCGCTGCGCACCTTCCGCAGTGTCGAGGCCAAGAAGCTCCTCCCGCTGATGGTCCATCCGGCCACCGTCGCCGCGAAGACCATCGGCGGCAAGCGCGGCTGAGCCAGCCTTGGCCATGAGTCGGTCGCCGGGCCGCGGCACCATCCCGAGTCCCAACATCTGGAGCACACCCGAGGTCTACGAACTCGAGAACCTTGCTTCCGATCGCGCCGGTGTCATCGACTCCGCCATCGCCTCGTTGCGCCCCTGGGAGGGCAGCCGAGTCCTCGATGTGGGGTGCGGCTCGGGCTTCCATCTCCCCCGCTTTGCGGCGTATGCCGCGGAGCCGGTCGGTCTCGAGCCTCACCTTCCGCTCGTTGTCGCCGCGCGAGAACGCTTGCGGGGTAACGGAACTGCGAAGGCGCCCGTGGTGGCGGGCTCTGTCGAGGCGATCCCGTTGGCTGACGCGTCGGTCGATCTCGTGCATGCGCGCTGGGCCTACTTCTTTGGCGCCGGGTGCGAGCCAGGACTGGCCGAAGTCGAACGCGTCCTGCGCTCCGGTGGACTGGCGGCCTTCGTCGACAATGACCTCACGACCGACTCGACGTTCACGCGGTGGTTCACCACGGCATACCCGGCCTTTGATCCGGAGGCAGTCGAGCGCTTCTGGCGGCGGCAGGGCTACGCGTCCGAGCGACTGATGATCGAGTGGACCTTCGACCGACGCGAGGACCTCGAGGCCGTCGTGCGGATCGAGTTCCCGCCCGAGTCTGCAGCTCGGTTCCTCGATGAGCATGATGGGCTCGTCGTGGACTACGCCGTCGTCGTCCGCTGGCGCCGCAAGGCGTGACGCACTCCCGCCGATTCGATGTATTCCACGACCAGAATCAGGGCGTCAGATACATCGAATCAGCGCGGGATCAGGTGGAGTCCCGCCAGGGTGCAGCGGGCCGAGCCGCCGGAGTGTTCGACGGCAGGGATGTCGACGGGGAGCACGTCGACGTGGGCCGCGACGGTCGCGCGCTGGCTCGCGTGCAGGCTCGCCCAGCCGCGCGAGGACATGACCAGAAGCGGACCCTGGGCTCCGGCGAGTTCGAGCGCGTTGCCCGCGAAGTCGCCCATCTGCGCGGCGTCGATCGGAATGACGACTCGCCCGGCGCCTTCCAGCAGTGAGCGGACTCGACGCCGATCCCGTTGGGCTGCAATCGAATCCAGGCACACCATCGCGAGGTCAGTGCCCACGTTCATCATGACGTTGGTGTGGTAGATCGGTGCGCCGTCGGGGCCGTTGGCATCGAAAAGGACCGGCGTGAAGTCAAATTCGGCACAGAAGGTGCGCAACAACCCCTCGTCCGTGCGACCGGACCTCGCGACGTAGGCGTGCCGACCCACGTGGTCGAGGACCATCGCGCCCGTCCCCTCGAGGAAACGACCCTCCTGCTCGGCCGCGCTCAGATCGAGAACGCGGTTTACGGCATACGACGCCTTGAGGGTCTCCACGATGTCGGGGCGACGTTCGAGGCGGCGGCTCGGGGCCCGCATCGGATAGAGGACGAGGGTGCCGTCGGCGTGGGTGGAGAACCAGTTGTTGGGAAAGACCGAGTCGGGGGTGCTCGTGCCGAGGTCATCGACGAGCTCGACTCGCACACCGCGCGCCTCGATTGCATGCGCCATCGCCGTGATCTCGTCGAAGGCGGCCCCGGCGAGTGCATCGCCGGACAGGTCCGGCTCGACGAGGAAGGCGTTGTCGGCGCAGTCAGCGGCGTTGAAGCGGTAGTGATGGGGCCGCACCATGAGGACGGCCGACGGCGCTTGGGGCTCGGCTGAGTCGTGGGCCACGGTGGGGGTGTCAACGGCTGCAGCGGTCATGGTGTCATCGTGAAGGGTCTTCCCTGACACGCACAACGGCAGAAGTGCGCTTCTTCTGCCCAACTGGTCATCAGATTGTTCAGCATCTACTACATTTTGTGCATGGCGATCCCCCTTGATGATCTCGACCGCGCTCTGCTGGCCCGCCTCGGCGACGACGGGCGGGCTTCGGTCTCGGCGTTGGCCGCTGATCTCAAAGTGGCGCGCGGCACGGTCCAGGGTCGGCTCACCCGACTCGTCGACACCGGCGTCATCCGCCGCTTCACCGTCGACCTCGACCCCGAGGCGGCCGAACAGTCGGTGCGGGCGATCACCCTCATTCAGGTGAGTGGAGCAACAGCTCGCGCGGTCGCTCGGGCGGTCCACGGCATACCGGAAGTGAGAACTCTCCACTCCACCAACGGAAAGTGGGACATGGTCGCCGAGCTCCACTGCGGCAGCCTCGCCGAGCTCGACCGGGCCCTCGCCGCCCTGCGCGGGGTCTCGGGCGTCACGAACACCGAGACCTCGATACTTCTCGCTCGCTTGTGAGGCACACGCCACCACGGCGTGGCACGGTGGAGGCATGAGCGACCCGTTGCAGAAGCTGACCCCCCGCCAGGTGACCGACGCCGGTCTCGCCGACTGGCGCCAGGTCTTCCACGTGATCAAGGCACGGTTCCGGACCGGCAACTTCGCGACCGGGCTCGAACTCGTCAACCGGATCGGCGCGGCGGCCGAAGCCGCTGACCACCACCCGGACATCACGCTGACCTATCCGGAGGTCATCGTCGCCATGTCCAGCCACGACGTCGCGGGGATCACGAGCCGCGACCTCGACCTGGCGCGCGCGATCAGTGGCTTCGCGGCCGACCTCGGCGCCACCGCCGACGTCGCCGGCCTCACCCAGCTCGAGTTGGGTCTGGACACAGCCAATGGGGAGAAGAACGCACCGATCTATGCGGCGCTCCTCGGCAGTCAGGTCAAGCGCGGCGAACCCGTCGACCCGAGTGGCCAAGTGCCGACGATCTGGTGGCAGGAGCCGGGCGACCCGAGTGAGGATGCCGAATTCGCCTTGCCTGCACAGGATTTCGACCAGCGCTGGCACTTCGACGTCTGGATCCCCGCCGATGATGTCGCGCGCCGACTGGCTGCCGTCATCGAGGCCGGTGGGACTCTCGTCAGTGATGCTGCAGCGCCGTCCTACTGGGTCATCGAGGACGCCGACGGCAATCGATCGTGCATCTGCACGGTGGCCGACCGCGGGGAGTGATCTATCGGGGTCATTCCCCGTCTGGCTCACTCTCCAGGTCGAGGGCGATGTCGAGGATCGGGCTCGAGTGAGTCAGTCCACCGACGCTGAGGTAGTCGACGCCGGTCTCCGCATAGGCCCGCGCCACCTCGAGGGTCAGACCACCCGTCGCCTCGACCTCGACCTCCTCCCCCGTCCCCTCCAGTGCCTCGACGGTCCGGCGCAACAGGTCGGTGGACATGTTGTCGCACATGATGAATCGCGCCCCAGCGGCGACCGCTTCCAGAGCCTCGTCAGTCGTCGTCACCTCGACCTGGATGGGCACATCGGGGTATGCCGTGGCGATCGCCTCGTAGGCGGCCGTCAGTGAGCCGGCGGCAAGTTTGTGGTTGTCCTTGATCATGGCCACGTCATAGAGGCCCATGCGCTTGTTCGTGCCGCCACCGCAGCGCACGGCGTACTTCTCCAGGGCACGCAGGCCCGGTGTGGTCTTGCGGGTGTCAAGGACGAG
>Ga0116186_1002609_pt1 | contig 16161 bp, 12 predicted proteins | sample AD_JPNNA4_MetaG_FD_89806 | JGI IMG/M metagenome (GOLD analysis project Ga0116186, IMG submission 89806) | Active sludge microbial communities of municipal wastewater-treating anaerobic digesters from Japan - AD_JPNNA4_MetaG | ecosystem: Engineered > Bioreactor > Anaerobic > Digestate | place...
CAAAGAACAAAGAACAAAGAACTATTGCTATGAGAACAAACACTAAAAAATTAACATTGGTATTGGCTGTAATGACGTTGTCATTGAGGCTTTTCGGTTGGGAAGGTATGCCAATGCCTGCTCTTCACGTTGAAGGGCGATATTTAAAAGATGCTTCGGGGCATATTGTAAATTTACATGGTTTTGCCCAGACTTATTCTCCCTGGTTCAATGAGCAGGGAAAATACTGGACCAATTATGATGTAGCCGGTTGTCTGGACTACAATAAAGGGATTATTGATGGTATTTTGGATGCAGGATGGAAAGTAAATTTTATCCGTTTACACATGGACCCTTATTGGTCTAATACTCCGGGAGTTGCTGTTACTGGTGAGGCTGATATTTCGGCTTTCGATTTTACCCGGTTTAAAAAATACCTTGATGAAGTGTTTATCCCTATGGCCGAATATGCTATTTCTAAAGGGTTGTATGTTGTTATGCGCCCTCCGGGTGTTTGCCCCGAAAAAATTGCGGTAAACGATACGTATAATAAATATCTTATCAAAGTGTGGGGCTATGTAGCCCGGCATGCTAAATTGAAAAACAATCCATACATCATGTTTGAGCTGGCCAATGAGCCGGTTAATATTCTTGGGCCCGATGGTACTTATGGTTCGGGTTCGCAAGGCCATTTTGACAACCTGAAAACATACTTTCAGGCTGTTGTGGACACTATCAGGGCCAGTGCCAATAATATTATTTGGGCCCCGGGTTTAGGTTATCAGGCTTTATATCAGGGATATGCCGTAAATCCTATTGAAGGCGATAATATTGGTTATGCTGTGCATGTTTACCCGGGTTGGTTTAATAGCGGACAGGGATATGCAAATTTTCAGAAAGGATGGGATACCCAGGTTCAGCCTGTTGCCGACTTTGCCCCAATTTTGGTTACCGAAATGGACTGGGCCCCTGCAAGGCACAATAAATCATGGGGAAAGGACAGTACTGGTGTTGCCGGGAAAAATGGTTTTGGGGCTAATTTTAAAAAAATTGTAGATGATTGTGGCAATGTTGGTTGGTTGCTCTTTACCAGCCCTGAGCTTTTGGCCCAGTACGGAGATGTCACTGCCCCTGCCGATATTAAAGATTTTCTGACCGACCCTGAAGCATGCCCTAAGCCTGTTTATCAATGGTATCAGGCTTATGCAAGCGATTACGGGCTTAGTGGGGCTTCTGAAAGTTATTTGACTGTTACAGGTTTTGTTGTTGAAAGTGGCAAAAATATGACCATACTGACTAAGGGCTCGGCCGGGTTAAAAATTAACGCTGTTTTTGCCGACGGGCATATCGAAAATGTAAGCTCATTGGCTAAATTTTCGGTTGATAAAACTGAGGTGGTAAATGTTGCCAGGGGCAGGGTCTTTGCTTTGGCCGATGGACAAGCTACGGTAGGAATTCTTTATACCGACCCTAAAGGAAATGCCTGGCGTGATACTTTGCATGTTTCCTCTACCACTTTCCCCCTGACCAACCAGTTGTTTAACCCTGATATTTGGGGCGATGGCACTTTTGACGAGGCTACAAAAACCCTGACCACCGGGCAATGGGGCTTTGGAGGTTGGACCTACAGCAATGGCTTAGATATTTCAGGGTACAAATATTTAGTCGCAAAATTAGGGTCAAAAAACAATGCCGGCGTTTCGTTCAGGGTATTTGACGAAAACAACTACTGGGCCGGCGCTGCCGAGTATGATTTTGGAAATAAGCAGATAGTAGTGGCCAATACGGGGTGGATGCCTAAGAAAGACAAATCGGCTACGCTTAATCCTTCGCATATTTATATTGTGGGGTTTTGGTCAAACGGCAATATTCCTTTTGTTATTGACACTGTATTTTTGTCAAACTCCAGCGAATATGATGCATTGGCTTCTGTAAAAAATGAAACAACCAATAAAAACAATGAGCCTGAATTAGTTGATGTATATAATTTACTTGGTGTCAAAATTATGTCGCAGGTGAAAAAAGAACAAGCCATAAGAGAATTAAATAAGGGCGTTTATCTGGTTGGCAAAGAAAAGGTTGTAATAACGAGAAACCGTAAATAATAAGCTTATTTATAAATTTTTAATTCGAAAAAAATGAAGCTATTTCGCAATTATTTGGCTATGTTGATGCTTTTTGCAATTGGTATAGCCGGAGCAGCGCAAACTTTCCAAAAAACCGACGTTGGCGTAAAAGCCAAAGCTGGATCGGTGAATGTTGAAGTTCAGTTCTACACTTCCGACATTGTAAGGGTTGTAAAATATCCCGAGGGTAAAGCTTTTGAAAAACAAAGCCTTTCGGTTGTTCTTGCCCCTCAAAAAATATCTTTTGGCGTTAAGCAACAAGGCGATGAGTTGGTGCTGACAAGCCGGAAGATGCAGGTATCTTTAAACCTGAAATCGGGGAAGGTTATATTTTCTGATAAATCAGGAACGCTCTTAAATGAAAAGGATGCCGGGGCTGCATTTGCTGATTTTAATGATGCCGGGAACAAGACTTATACTGTTTCGCAGGCTTTTGCCCTTGATAAAGACGAGGCTATATATGGACTCGGGCAACAACAGCGTGGTAAAATGTCGCAACGAAACGTGAAGCTGCACATGGTCCAGAACAATACCGAGGATTTTATCCCATTTTTCGTATCATCCAAAGGGTATGGGGTATTTTGGGACAATTATTCCCCAACGGTTTTTGAAGATAACACTGAAGGTACATCGTTCAAATCGGATGTGGGCGATGGAATAGATTATTATTTCATGGCTGGCAACAATGCCGATGGCGTGATTGCTTGTATGCGCCAGCTTACCGGACAAGTCCCCATGTTCCCCTTATGGACATTTGGTTTCTGGCAAAGCCGCGAACGCTACAAATCGCAGGATGAGTTGACAGAGGTGGTCAGAAAATTCCGCGAATTAAATGTTCCAATAGATGGTATCATCCAGGATTGGCAGTACTGGGGCAACAACTACCTGTGGAATGCTATGGAATTTCTCAACCCTGGCTTTTATGACCCGCAAAAAATGGTCAATGACGTGCACAACATGAATGCCCATATAATCATTTCTATCTGGTCTTCTTTCGGTCCAATGACAAAACAATATAAAGAGCTTGATAAAATAAAAGCATTGTATAATATTGAAACCTGGCCACAATCGGGTTCTGAGAAATGGCCACCCAATATGGATTATCCATCAGGGGTGCGCGTGTATGACGCTTACAATCCCGAAGCCCGTGATATATATTGGGACCATTTGAACAAAGGTATTTTCTCGCTGGGCATGGACGGATGGTGGATGGATTCTACCGAACCTGACCATTTTAGTTGGAAATCTGAAGATATGGACACAAAAACATATCTTGGCTCATTTCGTAAAGTGCGCAATGCCTATCCTTTAATGACTGTTGGCGGTGTATATCAGCACCAGCGTGCTGTTTCGTCCGACAAACGTGTGTTTATCCTTACACGCTCGGCTTTTGCCGGCCAACAGCGCTATGGTGCCAATACCTGGTCTGGCGATGTGGTGGCTTCATGGGATGCTTTGCGCAACCAAATTTCGGCCGGCTTAAACTTTTCGCTTTGCGGTATCCCTTATTGGAACAGCGATTTGGGAGGATTCTTCCTGTGGAACTTTAAAAATCCTCTTGAAAATGCCGATTATCGTGAGCTTCATGTTCGCTGGATCCAATTTGGCGCATTCTGCCCTATGATGCGCTCGCATGGCGAAGGCTCGCCCCGCGAATTGTACCAGTTTGGTAAAAAAGGAAATGCAACCTACGATGCTATTGAAAAATACATCAAACTCAGGTATAGCCTATTGCCTTATATTTATTCTTCGTCGTGGGAGGTGACCAACAAGCAATCTACCATGATGCGGGCTTTGGTTATGGATTTTGCGGCCGACAGACAGGCGCTGGATATCAATGATGAGTTTTTGTTCGGAAAATCGCTCCTGGTGAGCCCTGTTACGCAGCCTTTGTACCTGAAAAACGAGGTTCGCGGAAAAGATACCGTTAAAGTAACAGATTTTTCTACTGTTAAAAGTAAAGCTGTTTATCTGCCTAAAGGAGCTGACTGGGTTGACTTCTGGACTGGCGACAAATTCTCAGGTGGCCAAACCGTAAATAAAGAAGTGCCTTTGGATATTATTCCGGTGTTTGTCAAGGCGGGCTCTATCCTTCCTATTGGCCCTGAAGTCCAATATTCGGGCGAGAAGAAATGGGACAACCTCGAAATACGGGTGTATGAAGGGGCTAATGGCGAATTTACCTTGTACGAAGATGAAGGCGACAATTATAACTACGAAAAAGGGGCTTATTCAACCGTTTCGTTTTCGTGGAACAACCAGAAACGCACGCTGTCTATTGGTGAAAGAAAAGGTTCATTCCCGGGAATGTTGACAAACAGGGTTTTTAACATTGTCCTTGTTGGAAAAGGTAAAGGTACAGGCTCTGTTCTTTCTGCAAAGTTTGATAAGGCGATAACCTATTCGGGGAAAAAACAGGTGGTGAAGTTTTGACATAAAATTAAACCTGTTTAAAACTCATGGTCAAAAGGGGCAGCTGATTTCCATCTGTTTGAGACAGGCTATTAAACCTTAAAAAATAAAATAAAAGATGAAACGAGCATGATTCGTTAAACACAAACAAGGATGAAAATTCATCATGCGAGTTTTCCTTCGGAGAACCCTTCGGGGTTCATCCGACCTTATAAAAAAAATTATTTACGGATGAAAAAGAACATAATATTCTTATTGCTGATTGCTGTTGGGGTTAGCTTTTATGCACAAAAAGCACCTGAAAAGGAAAGTACTCCATATACTAATCCTGTGATGTGGGCAGATGTGCCAGATATGTCCATTGTACGCACAGGTAGTGATTTTTACCTGATAAGCACTACCATGCACCTGATGCCGGGCGCCCCGGTAATGAGGTCGAAAGACCTTGTAAATTGGGAGATTGTCAGTTATGTCTTTGACAGTATTACTGATAATTCAAAATACAACTTATTGAATGGCACTGTGTATGGGCGTGGCCAGTGGGCTTCGTCCATCCGCTATCACAATGGCAAGTATTATGTACTCTTTTCGCCTAATGACCAGCCTTTTAGGTCGTATGTTTACGAAACGGCAGACCCTGCCAAGGGAAACTGGAAGCTATTGGCCCGGATGCAGCATTTTCATGACAATTCACTGTTTTTTGACGATGACAACCGCGTGTATGTGTTTTCGGGGACAGGTTCGCTGCGCGAGTTGAAAAGCGATTTGTCTGATGTCTTGCCTGGAGGCGTTGATATGCAGATTTTTCAAAGAGATTCGACCGAAAACGGGCTGTTGGAAGGCAGCCAGGCTTTCAAATACAATGGAAAATATTACCTGCTGATGATATCCTGGCCCAGGGGCAAGCCACGCAGGCAGGTTTGTTACCGTGCCGACAATATTACCGGGCCTTACGAGAAGAAAGTGATTTTGCAGGACAATTTTGCCGGTTTCCCATACTGTGGACAAGGCTGTATTACTGATGACGGAAAGGGAAACTGGTTTGCCCTTATTTTTCAAGACAGAGGTGGGGTAGGACGAGTGCCTTTATTGATGCCGGTCAGATGGGTCGATGGTTGGCCAATGCTGGGCGACGAGAACGGAAAAGTTCCTTTGACAGGTTTTACACCTCTAAAAACATATAACTCAGGAAACAGGATTGTTGAAAGTGATGATTTTTCGGGTAAAAAACTGAAGCTTCAGTGGCAATGGAACCATAATCCCGTGAACAGCGCATGGTCGTTGACAGAACGTAAAGGATATATGCGGTTAAAGACAAGCCGTGTGGTTGAAAACATTTATTTAGCCCCAAATACTATTACACAGCGTATGGAAGGCCCTAAATGCAGTGGCGTTGTGTCGTTTGATATTTCAAAAATGAAAGATGGCGACGTTGCCGGTTTTAGTGCATTTAATGGAAATGCTGCCCTTTTGTCTATTGTTGTGCTGGGGAACAAGAAATTCCTGACCATGTCCACCAATGTTGTAGAGCTTGACAATGACTCAAAAGCCGTGCTTAAAGTTGATGTGGAGGAAAAGGCCAGGGTTGAGCTGAGCAAAGATGTTATTTTTCTGCGTATCGATGCCGATTTTAACCTGAATAAAGATTTGGCTACGTTTTATTACAGTTTTGACAACAAAAACTGGACTCCAATAGGCGCCGAGTTTAAAATGATTTTTGATTACCGAAAATTTTTTATGGGGACAAAGTTTGCCCTGTTCAATTATGCTACAAAGACCATCGGAGGCTATGTTGATGTTGACTTTTTTAATTATAACAGGATTCAATAAGGCTAAGCTTTCTTTTGGGCGTTTTTCAAACGCTAAATGACCTTTAAAAACCAAAATCAAATGCATATTAAATTTAAACGATATTTTAAGCTGGATTTTTTTGAATATTTGATAGTTTTAATCATTTGTTTGTCTATTTTGGTGTTTATTTGGATAATGCTATAAAGATGAGTAAAGTTGCGAAAATAACCCTGTTTTTTTTCTTCTTTGCCCAGGTAATCCGGGCAGATGAGTCAATGAAAATTGACCTGTATTCATACAAAGATGGGTTGACCACGTCTTCTGTCAACAGCACGTTTAAAGATTCTAAAGGTTATTTGTGGGTTTGCACTGCAAATGGCCTTTTTCGGTTTGACGGTTATAATTTTCGAAACCTTAATACGCTTACCAGTAATCCTGTTTCGTGCGAAATAATAAGCATTACAGAAGACGCTAAACATAACCTTTGGTTGGGCTCAGCTGGCAATGGGGTGTTTTTTTTAGAAGACCAATCTAATAAATTGATTCATCTAAACATCAGGTTTGAACCCAATGTCCGCATTTATGATATGATTTATTTGAATGGCAGGGTTTGGATGGCTACCACAAAAGGCTTGCTAATAGTGGATCCCGAAGATGTCAATGATTCGGATGAGCCTGTTAAATATGAGATTTTTATCCCTGACTTTAAAAATAAAAGCCCTCAAGCCCGTGTTATCAACTGTATATATCATGTTGAGGGTAGTAACACCCTTTGGATAGGCTCCAATGCCTCGCTTTATGCAATGAATCAATACAAAACAGTTCAAAGGTATCTATTCTCATCCTCAAAATTCAATCCGCTCGCTTTCTTGTTTCAACGGAAATATTGTTGCCGGAAGCTGGGATGGAGGCATATTTATTGTTGATACAGCCACTTATGCCAAAACTTCATCTCCTTTTGTAGATTATATCAACGCTGTTATTGGCGACAAAAGGGTGGTATCTGTATTTTATGATGTTAAAGGGTTGATGTATGTGGCAACTTATAGTAACGGATTGTATGTTTTTTCGGGCAATAAAGCCGGAGATTATTCATACACCAATTACAGGAATGACAAGAATATTTATGAAAATATCAAAACCAATACAATTAACCATGTTTTGAAGGATAACGATGGCGTTGTATGGTTGTCGATGAACCTGCCTGCGCTGGCCAAAATTTACAAGCAGGAAAGTGATATTTCTTTTTTTTCGCCCAAAAGAAATAATAATGAAATAAAAGAATTTTCTACGGTTTCGCAATCTAAACTTAAGGACAAGCTTTGGATAACCACCAATGGGGACGGGATGTACCTTTTCAATACAAAGACTAAGGTTTTTGAGCATTTCAATTCGTCAGCAAATAAAGGGCTTAAGCTTCATTATGACAATGTGTCCCGCTGTTTTCAAGATAAAAAGGGCAACCTTTGGATTGTTTATTCAATGAATGGCTTGTACGTGGTGCCTGCTTTGTATGCAGCCCAGCTGACTGAGGAAAAAAATACAAAAGTCATAGTGCCTGTCAATGCAAACGAAATGATTTCTAATGACAGTAAGCTAAATTCTTATATTACAAACTTCTACGAAGACAGCAAAGGCCGTCTGTGGATAGGTAGCTGGGGCGCTTTGTATTTGGTCTCGACCAATACTGATTTTCAGTTTGCCCGTACCACTCAGGACCTTATCAAAAACAGTAACACAAAGTGCGTTTATTTTGATGAGTATAAAGAAATGGTTGATTTTCCTATCTATCCGCTCATTTCAATGGTAGAAATACGCAATAACAACTTCTGGCTGGGAACTTTCGGTGGGGGAATAATTGAACTTATCGAAAACTCCCCAAATAACTTTACCGGCCATGTTTCTGAGCTGAATAAAGATTTGCCCCAGATGAACATTAAATGCTTAATTAAGGACAAGTATAATGGCATTTGGATTGGCACAAACAACGGGCTTGGGTATATCGGCCCCGGAAAAAGCAATTTGAAGGTGTATTCAAAAAATGATGGCCTTTTGTCTGACGATATCAACAGTATTGTTGAAGATGACAAATCAAATATTTGGCTATCAACAAATTATGGCTGCATTTTGTTTAACAAACCTAAAAATTCTATTAAAAACTTTCTTTCATTATCCAATGATGATATCAATCAGTATATTGTAAAATCTGGTGCTGTTGATAATAGCGGCCATGTTTGGTTTGCAACAAGCGAAGCCGTTGTTACTTTTGACCCTGATGGGGAGAAAAACAATATGTCGAAAAGCAGCTTCCGTTTTACTGAATTGAAAATAGATAATAAGTATATTGTTCCTCTTGAAAAGGTAAACGGAACCCGTGTCATTGATAAAAACCTCGATTATTGTACAGAAGTCAACATACCATACAACCACACCCTGAGCTTGACATTTGCTATGCTTGACTATAAAGCTGCCGGGTACACATTGTTTAAATACAGGATAAGCAAAAAAAGTGAATGGATTATCCTCAACAATGGACAGCGAAGTATCAACCTTTCAAGCCTAAAGCCTGGCAAATACCTGCTTGAAGTAGAACCTGTCAATTCAAATGCTGGTGTACAAGGTATTAGCCTGCAATTGAATTTTTTGCCGCCATTCTGGCAAACCAAGGTGGCATTTCTGATTTATTTTTTCTTTTTGCTTGGTATGTTCTGGGTTTACCGAAGGTTGACCCTGCAAAAGCTGAACGAAAAAAAACTGGTTGAAATTGAACGTTACGAAAGAAAAAAACTTGAAGAAATGGACAAAATGAAAACCGAGTTTTTTTCAAATATCTCGCATGAGTTCCGTACTCCTCTTAGTTTGATTATCAATCCATTAGAAAGGTTTGTTAAAGACGCAAAGTATTCTGATGAAGAAAAAGAACGCTTTCGTCTGATATTGAAGAGTAGCAACCGCTTGCTCAAGCTTACCAATGAGCTGATGGATTTTAGCAAAATAGAAAAAAATCTGCTTGTCCCGGAATTTGAACTTTGCAAAATGCTTGATTTTATAAACGAAATATGCGCCTTGTTTAGAAATGTTGCCGATTCTATGAATATTGACTTTAAGGTGCATTGCAATGCCGGGGACATTGAAATACCTGTTGATAAAAAAATGATTGAAAAAGTGGTTTTCAACTTGTTGTCAAACGCTTTTAAATATACCCCAAACAATGGGACAGTCCTTGTTGTTATTGATAAAATTGAAAATTTAGACAAGCAATATGCCAAAATTTCTGTTATTAATACTGGTGAAGGTATCTCCAAAGAAAATTTGTCCAAAATTTTTGACCGTTTCTATCAGGTAAATAATGTGCAAAACCGCAATATGGAAGGGACGGGTATTGGATTGTCCTTGGTCAAAAGCTATATCGAACTGCACAACGGCATTGTTGAAGTAAAAAGTATCCCTAATGTTGAAACTTCATTTGAAGTTTTCTTACCTTTTGTTCAGCCCGGTTTTTCAGATAGTGCAAAAAAGAATAGCTTTGAGCCAATGAAAGTTAGCATCGAAAATCCAGCTATGCTTAAACCTACCTATCATTACCATCTGTTGGTGATTGAAGATGATGAAGAAATCCGTAATTTTATTGTTGACGAGCTCAAAGCTGATTTCAACATTTCAATAGCTGTCAATGGCGAAGAAGGCCTTAGGTTGGCAAATGAACAACTCCCCGATTTAATTATTACCGATGTGATGATGCCCAGATTGTCGGGTATTGAGCTTTGCAAGAAGCTGAAAAACCAAATGAGTACATCGCATATCCCTATAATTATTTTATCTGCCAAAGCTTCTACCAGCAACCAGATTGAAGGCCTCGAAATGGGCGCTGATGTTTACATGGTCAAGCCTTTTAGCATCGAGCACCTTAAAATTCAAGTGCTTAGGTTGATCAATTTTAAAGAGGCCATTTATTCTAGGTATTTGAAAGAAACTTCATTGCTCCCTGATGGGGCTTTGGCTTCAAAGCTCGATGAAGAGTTTATGAAAAAAATCATGGCTTATATTGAAGAAAACCTTACCGATACCAACCTGAGCGTTGACCAGCTTGCAGAAAGCGTCTCGCTGAGCAGGGTACAAACATATAGAAAAATCAAAGCTATTACCGGTCTTTCGGCAGTTGAGTTTATCCGTACTATCAGGTTGAAAAAAGCCGCCCAGCTTGTTGTCGAAAAGCGTCTTAGCTATACCGAAATTGCCTTTGAAACAGGTTTTGCCTCTGCTTCTTATTTTTCAAAATGTTTTCATGACCATTTTGGAAAAACCCCATCTGAGTTTGCTACAGATTATGGAGAAAAATAGGTGACTGGCGCTTTTCAATTCGTGATTTTGAGGTTAAACGGATTGTTTGTTTTTGAGATATTTTCAACATAAGGTCAATAAGCAAAAACATTTGTAAAGGCCTTTTTAACTTGGGGCATATATTTTTGTATTCACAATTTGAATCCGAGTTTCTATACTTGTTTCCTTTTTAGAGAAAAAGGTTACAATGGGACGGGGAAATACCTGAAAAGGCGTTTCCCCGTTTTTTTTAGTAGCACAACCTTTTTGTCATGTTTTAGCCCCCTAAATAATCGGACGAAAGTATAGATAAAAATCTGTACTTTTATCATTATGGAAAAAAGAACTTTTACAAAAGAAGAAAAGCTTCGGATAATCAAAAAAGCTTCCGAAAACGGAGTGAACCCGACACTTGAAAAATACGGGGTTTATCGTGCATCGTATTACACGTGGAAGCAGAAATTTGAAGAAATGGGAGAGGAAGGCTTTCATCATGGTATGCCCTTCGTTCATCGTAGCCTGCCAATAAAAGCGGTCTGTAGCATCCTGCTACGTCGCATAGTAACCGGCCTACGGCCGTTTAACATGGCATGTCAAGGCTTGGCGTGGTTTGGTTTGAGCAGGCCTAAAAGCTTTGCGTTTTCTGAAAACGCAAAGCTTTTAAGCCCGGCCAGGTAACCACCAAATACTACATAGGCAAGCTATACGAAAAAGAAATCCTTCCTTCGGGCGAAGTTAAAGAAACTCATTATATATTTGCAGGAGGGGCAGCCATGGCAATATACACCCAAAGTACGGTTACGGCCAATACCAAGCTGGTATATTGCCTGCGCGACCACCTGGGTTCTTTGCAATATGTGGTTAACGAAGCTGGTACAACCGTACTCGAAGAGTATAGCTATGATGCCTGGGGGTGCCGCCGCGACCCTGTTACATGGAAACCTGCTGCTATTACTGCTAATACAGCCCGTGGTTTTACCGGCCACGAGCATATCGACCTCTTCGAGCTGGTCAATATGGATGGCCGTGTGTACGACCCACGGTTGGGGCGGTTTATGAGTGCAGATTTGCATGTTCAAAAACTTTTTAATACTCAAAGTTATAATAGATATAGTTACTGTTTAAACAGGCCAATAAAGTTTACGGATCCAAGTGGATACTTTTTCAAAGAGTTGTTTGGAGCTATAGGAGCTGTTGTTGCATTGCCAGGTCTTATTGGTAGCGCTGTATTTATGGGTCCTGAAGATGCTTGGAAACAATATACAGGGACAGTAGGAAGTTTTGCAGATGCAGGTAAAGGAATTGACAATTCTATATTTGGAAAAAGGAGTACTTCAAATGTTACAGGACAACCTGGTTTTACAGGGTCTTTCACAACATGTACAGTAAATGGGACAAATGTTTATAAATTCAACAATCTTAAAGATATGGCTAATTTCATGTGGACAGAATCCGAAAAGGCAAATAAAGAGGTTGCTGGATACGTTTTAGTAGATGAAAATGGCAAGGAGTATTATTATGTTTTTGATTGCAGTGGAAATAATGATGAGAATTCTGATAATCCAAAACTAACTACTGTACCAGATAAACCAGGGGTATTTAAATATGATAATAAATATTTAAAAGCACAAGTACATACTCATCCTTCTAGCTTTTACATGCGAAAAAGAGGTGATACAAAAGGCTATGATGGTAATAGCTATAAAGATTATATGTTTGCTTATAATAATAATGTTCCTGTATATTCAATTGGCCCTAATACAGTATCTGTGATTACAAGAACAAGTCCATACAATACTGAAGCTGATTTTAATAAAATAGCCAGTGGAACATATTCAAATCCTTTAAGTGCAGATAGAAATGTTAATCCTTTTGCAATTATGGATAGAGAATCATGGTTAAATAACCCATTTTTGTATAAATATTGGTGGTGAGTTTTATTTAAAAAAAGAAAAGTGATGAAAAAAACGATAATTTGCATTGTTTTAATGTTTAATCTGTTAGTAATTGCAGGTGAAGAAAAAGACTCTGTTAAATGGCTTAATATTAGTAACGCAATTAATTCGAGTATTGTTTCTGTTTTAGAAAATTCTAAAGATTTTTCTTTTAAAGAACAGGTAATAGTAGTGAAAATAATTTCTTTTTATAAGAACAAAGGAGAGTTTTCGATAAGTAACATAATTAATACAAGAGATTATTTTTCAGTTAATCCATCTCATTATTGTTTTTTGGATAATCATTTTGTGATTTTTCGAACCGATTCGTTAAAAGAACTGTTTACAAAACGGACGAATTATAAATTAATAAATGATAGTGTAAAGAAAATTATTAGAGCAACTCTTGCTCCTAATAATTTTACAGGACAAGCGCCATCAGTATATATTTTTCGTTACAAAAGAAAAAAAATAATACAGCTACCTTTTAAACCAGAATATTTAATTGACGAAAAGTATCTTTATTATAATGATAAGCATTAGTAATTTCTGCAATTGGGGTAGCTGTAGGAGTAACAGCTTTAACCGGGGGAATAGGTCGCTTTCTATTGCAGCTTGCATGGCTGGGGGAGCTGCCGGAGGCTTTACAGGAGGTTTTGCAGGTACATTATTAAATAAAGGTTCATTAGGTGATGCTATTTTTAACGGTGTAAAAGGAGCTTGCATAGGTGCAGCTACCGGGCTTGCAACTGCCGGGGTATTAGGAGCGGTTAGCTATGGTTTAAATAATTTGTATTTAAATACCTGGCATGGGGCAGGGACAGTTACAGACGTATCCTGGTCTATTACAACAAAGGCAATGTTCGAAGGTGCGGGTAGTAGAACTTTAGCTAGTCTTTTACCAAGCTTTGGCAGTGCACTGGGCGAAGGAGGTGGTATTGGGTTACTTTCAGGTTTGTCTGGTGGTGGAGTTGGTAGTGCGATTGGGATTAATGCTGCCGCAAGCGGAGGGGGAACTTTTATTCAAGGTGGTCAAGTTCCAGGAGGAGCAAGTCCCGGAAGCACTGGTAACGTTTATTTCACAGGCAATCCCACACTTACTATGGGAAAACAATTACCAAATACCTGTGTTACTTCTATAATGGAATATGCAAATCACGCTTTTGGCGGTACTACTAATCAAGGTGTATATGATTTGTATTATATGCAGAATTATGATGCACAATACTATGTAAATGGTGTTGATAGCAGAAATATAAATCCTTTTGTTAATCATTTCTTTAAAACTTCTGGCTTTACAAGTTTCAATGATGCTGTAAATTCCGGATATCCTGTAATGACGGATATGTTTGTCAGTCAACAAGGCAATATGATTAATACTCACAATGTACTTGTTATAGGATATAATTCAGGCAGCGGTAATCTCATATATATGGATCCTGCAAGTGGTGGAGCAAGTACTGGTGCATTATCACTATTTAAAACCAGTTATGCAATACCATTAACAGGTAATAGGTAATAAATCTAATCTTATTTAATTATGAAACAAATATTTAATATAATATTAGGATTATCATTGTTCATGTTTACAACAAGCTTGATGATAATTAAAACTGATGAATCTGAAGTTGTTCTATTTAAAAAGGGAATGCATGATACGATACTTAAAGAGGTAAACAAGAATAGTGAACTAAAAAAGAATTTACCAAAGAAATTTGATATTATAGTTGTTCCCAGTTGCTACATTTCCTTTACTTTACCAATTGCTAAAAATTATAGCGATGTAACTACCATTAGTATTGATTCTACTAAAGGATATGGAGTTTTAAAAAGTCAAGATAAAGTATTTGCTGTAGCATGTAGAATAGGTTCATCCTATTCCTTTTCTACTAATGAACTTTTAGAACCTCAGAAGAAAACGTTGAAACTGATAGATTATGCCGTCCAACATTCTGCTAATCCATTTTTTGTTTACTTCCTTAAGGATGAAAAATACTGGGATGATGCGATTGGCTTTTTCGATAAGGAGAAAATCTCATTTATAGATGAAAACCTGCACACATACACAAATATAGAGGAAATTATAAAGTACAGATATGGCAGTGTTGAAAAGTATCTTGAAATAACAGAAGATACAAAGTTAAAAGAGCAGTTATTGAGTAAAATAGCTAATATAGAAGGGGCAAAAGCTATAGTAAAGAATGATTATGTACATTGGAAGAATGAATTTCCCCAAGATACGGTAGGGGTTTTAAATTTGTTTATTGCTGAAATGGACTCAATAACTAAGCTATCAGCAGAGCAAAAAGCATTGATAAAACAAAAGGTTATAGATAGAATCCGGAAATATCAATTAAAAACATACACGGGGTTCGGCATTCCTTTTTATGGAGAAGATATCTCTCACGAAGTACAAGCAGTATTGACTAAAAATCAATTGAGTAAGTATTTAGAACAAAGAGCACTAAACTCTTGGTTAGCAACCCAAGCTTCTAATAGAGTTTATAATTATCTAAAAAGAGAAAAGAACACCCCAGAGAGTTTATTAGATAGCATTTATAAGCAAGAGGTTTTTGGTAAATAATAGAAATAGTAGCAAATCCGGCATTTTGCCGGATTTGCTTTTTTAGCTTTTATAGATATTTTTCACTTTATCATAATTAATAAGAGCATCAACAGCAGCGTAAAGCACTTCCTTTGTTCTATCAGACAAAGAATCAATATCGCCAGCCCATTTAATCCACTTCATGTTAGGCTGCTCGTCAATCCTACAAGCCAAAAAATCTAAGCTAATATCAAGTACATCGGCAATCTTTACAGCAATATTGAAAGGAGGAAAAGCAGCATCGCCTTCGTAGTCGGCCAACTCTTTAACCGGAATGCCAATTTTTTGGGCAAGTTGTTCCTGAGTAAGTTTTTTCTTTTTACGGAGCAATAGGATACGGTCGCCAAAGGAGGTGTACATGTTATAATGCAGCTACATTTTTTTGAAAGAAATCTTTAAACTTATTCTTTGTCAACATACAATCAATCATCCTGAAAAGGGCTTGTTTGTCGGGTTCGTCAAGCTGTTCAATCATCCCCCGTTCGGCTAAGGCTCTGCCTTAGTCGTAAGTATTTCATCAGGCTGTAGCCTGAATTGTTACATTCGGCTGATTCCGTGGCTCTTCATCCCCCCTTATGACAGTACCTTGTGCCTATAATTCTTGTAGTTTGTAACTGCTATATAAGATAAGGCAGATATAGTAGGGTTAAAATTTTACTATATTTGTTGTAATTGTAATATTTTGTAGTCCAAGTCAGAGACTTGAACTATTTAAGGGGTAAACTGAAGTTGCAAACTTCAATAAAAAGAGGCACAAGTCGCAGACTTGCGCCATAGGGGGAGCAGTTGAGGCCCCCTCGTTCATCGTAGCCTGCCAATAAAAGCGGTCCGTAGCATCCAGCTACATCGCATAGTAACCGGCCTACGGCCGTTTAACATGGCATTACAAGGCTTGGCGTGGTTTGGTTTGAGCAGGCCTAAAAGCTTTGCGTTTTCTGAAAACGCAAAGCTTTTGTAGCCCGGCCAGGTAACCACCAAATACTACATAGGCAAG
>Ga0116186_1002616_pt1 | contig 16108 bp, 14 predicted proteins | sample AD_JPNNA4_MetaG_FD_89806 | JGI IMG/M metagenome (GOLD analysis project Ga0116186, IMG submission 89806) | Active sludge microbial communities of municipal wastewater-treating anaerobic digesters from Japan - AD_JPNNA4_MetaG | ecosystem: Engineered > Bioreactor > Anaerobic > Digestate | place...
TATCTAATCCGGTTTGCTCCCCCAGCTTTCGTCCCTCACTGTCGGAGCCGTTCTAGTGAGACGCCTTCGCCACAGGTGGTCCCCCAAGGATTACAGGATTTCACTCCTACCCCTGGAGTACCCCTCACCTCTCCCGGTCCCTAGGTTGCCAGTATCTCCTGAACGCCCATCGGTTGAGCCGATGGATTTCCCAGGAGACTTAACAACCAAGCTACGGACGCTTTAAGCCCAGTAATAGTGGCCACCACTCGAGCCGCCGGTATTACCGCGGCGGCTGGCACCGGTCTTGCCCGGCTCTTTCTTCACCAGTTTTTTGCACTGGCGGACAGCCCGAATTTACGGGCACTCGGGGTTCCCTTATCACGATTTCTCGCATTGTAAAGTTTTCGCGCCTGCTGCGCCCCGTAGGGCCTGGATTCGTGTCTCAGAATCCATCTCCGGGCTCTTGCTCTCACAACCCGTACCGATCAATGGCTTGTTGGGCCGTTACCCCAACAACAACCTAATCGGCCGCAGACCCATCCTCAGGCGGCGGACCTTTGAATCAGGGGGCATTCCAGCATCCCTGGTCTATGGGGTATTATCCCCAGTTTCCCGGGGTTATCCCCCTCCTGAGGGTAGGTTATCCACGTGTTACTGAGCAGTGCGCCGAGGTCTTGCACCTCTCGACTCGCATGGCTTAATCGAACCCCGATAGCAGTGGCCTCTGGCAGGATCAACCAGAATTCTCGTTAAATCCAGCACACTATCGTTCGTTTACTTCGAGGAATTAGCGGTTACCAAACAAATTTCCGCATTGCCAGTACCAACGTCAGAACCAATGACAGAACGGTTGTTCAGTCGTGTTTGGTTCTCCATCACAGAGGGTAACAATATAGGTGTTGTTGCTATTTAACCTTTTTTGATTCCGGTTCTCTTCCGGAAATCACGGTTTGCAACCACCCGCTCTGGCGGGCAGATACACCCCGGAACAGCATAATCTTGTCTCTGTGCCCATGGGGGCTTTGAGATGATTTTCCTGTTTCCGTTCTCAATCCTCAGAACCGGATCATGCACCCGTTGTCCGGTTCCTCACTGTGATATTGAGGGAATACATGTTGCACGCGGTAGTATATGAAAGTTATCCCTCATTCTCATCCACCATCTTGACAATATAGGTCCGCCTGCGCCAATTACGTGAAAAAAATGGGATAAAAGGCAAAAAAAATGGCACAGGTGCCTCAAATCGGTCATCGGGAGAGAGGATGCCCATGCAATTTTTTAATGCCATTATATTGGCCTCTAAGATTGGTTTTAGTGCTCTGCTGTCGCAGGAATGTCTTCTGCGCGCCAGACCTGGACAAATACCTCGCCAAAGAACTCGTCCTGCCATAGGGAGAGCTTTCCCTCGAACATGAGGTAGAGAAGAGGGATATACACGTCAATAATGCGCTTGCCCATCAACCCCGCAAGTTCTTCAAGGGTCATGATCCCGTGCTTCTCGATACTCTCCTCGCACTGGCAGAGCACCGCCATGGCCGCCTCACGGTATCCCTCGTCGTGTGCGATCCCAACCACGTCCTCTACCTCAATGAGCCGGGGATCGAACGGGCTGATAAAACGCTGCCTCCGCCTCTGCTCCTTCTCCGCTGCCTTGAGTTCGAGGATCAGCTCAAAGAGCGTAATGGGGCGCTTCCTCAACTGCTTCCTGTCAAGGCGGCGACGAATCTCGCGCTCCAGCCGCTCGATGGGGCCGAGCGCATTTCCATCCTGGTCGAATTCCGCGTCAGGGCCAAATTCTTCCATAGGAATGCCCTCTTCGTCATCGAATTCCTCATCCTCACTGGTCTCTGCCTGTTCGAGGATCTCTGACTTCATGCGGAGGAGAAGTGCGGCATAAAAGAGAGTTCTTCCCGATATCCGGAGATCGAGCTCTTTTCTCCTCTCGAGCTCCGAGAGGAACCTGTCCGTGACCTCGACAATGTCGATGTTCCAGGGATCGATCTCACCGCGCTCAGCCATCTGCACCAGGATCTCTACAGGTTCTTCAGGCATGCGACTTGATCCCGGTCACATAGGAACTCTTGTCAGGGAGGAGCGTGACCCCGAGAATGCGGTCCGCACCCTCGATCATCGGTTTTCGCAGGGATACGAGGATAAACTGCGACGTATGCGACAGTTCTCTTATCATTGCCGCGATATGCTCAACGTTCGAACCGTCAAGAGACATGTCCACCTCGTCGAACGCGTAGAAAGGTGCAGGGATGTGCTGTTGGATCGAGAAAATAAAGGCAAGTGTGGTGAGCGATTTCTCGCCTCCGGAAAGAGCTGAGAGGTGGTGGACGGGCTTGTCCCGGGGCTTGACTGCAAACGAGAGGCCGCCCGAGAACGGGTCCTCCTCGTTCTCGAGGATGAGGTGCCCGCTCCCGCTGGTGAGCCGGGCAAACACTTCTCTGAAATTCGCGTCGATCGCCTTGAACGCGGTCATGAACGCCTCGTACTTCATCTTCTCGAATTTTTCGATCCGTTCAAGCAGCGTGGCCCGTTCCCGCGAGAGCACCTCTTTCTTCTCTCCGCGTTCTGCGATCCTCCCCTCCACTTTTTCGTACTCCTCGATGGCGAGCATGTTCACCGCCCCGAGCTTCTTTATCTGCTGCGATGCCTCTGCCATCCCGTCCTCAATCTCCCGGAGCGAAAGATCCGTTTCGGTCCCGCCGGCTTCGCGTCGCAGCGCTTCTACCTCTGCTGAGAGTGCGGTGAACCTGTCGTTCAGGGCAGAGAGCTGGATCTTATGCCGCTCTGCCGCCGCATCGAACTCGAGTATCTTCTGACCAGATTCCCTGATCGCCTCAGAGACCTCCGAATGGCGGTTCCGGAGATCCAGAAGTTCCGTCGAGAACTTCTTTTGACGCTCCTCGATATCGCTAATTCTGGCTTTGCTTGCCTCAATCTGTAAGAGTGCCTGGTTCACCTCGCGATCAATCTCCTCATTCTTTTCCTGGATCCTCGTCACTTCCGCCTTCAGTTCCTCTATCCTCGTGGCAAAATGCTGCCGCTCCCGCTGCAGGTCATTGATATCTGCCTCCTTGTTCCTCAGGCGGCGCTCGGTATCCTCGCACTCCCTCTTCTTCTTCTCAAGCTGCTCCGAGAGGACAGGGATGGAGGTGTCCTCGAGCTTCTTTTTCACCTGCTCGATCTTCTTCTGAGCCAGGGTTATTGCATCGGTGATCGAATCGAGCGCTGCCTCGAGGGCCGCAAGTTCCGCAGTACCTGATCGCATCTCCTCCGCGAGAGCCGCCAGCACCTCGCCGATCTGCGCTTTCTCTCGAAGTGTCACCTCTTCCTGGCGGGAAAACTCCTCGTTCAGCACAGAGATGCGGGAGATCGCAGTTTCGAGTTCCGCTCTCCTCGCCCTCTTTGCATCGATCTCCTCGCCACCCCTCCTGACGAACCGCTCCATATCGGCAACCTCAGCTGCGATCTCTTCCATCCGGGACCGGATACGCGAAATCTCGTCCTCGACCGCGGCTCCAAAGCCCCTCACCGGTTTCTTGAACGAACCACCGGTCATCGCCCCGCTCTTCTCTAGGAGCTCGCCATCAGGAGTGACCATGCGGTACCTTCCAAGCATTTTCCTCCCCCGGGTCATTGAATCCACGACGACAGTCCCTCCAAAGACCACCCGGAAGGCATCCGCATACTGCGGCTGAAACTCAAGCATCTGCACCGCGTATCCGATCACCCCTTCCTCCTTGATTGGGGGCAGATCAGGCGGCCTCAGCCGCGAGAGAGGGAGAAACGTGACCCTTCCCATCTTCTGTTCTTTTAAGAACTCGATTGCCCGCGCGGCAACTGCATCGTCTTTCACCACCACGTAGTGCAGCTTTGACCCTGCCGCAACGTTAAGGGCTGTCGCATACTCGGGCGGAGCCTTTCCGAGTTGCGCGATTGTCCCGAAAACCCCGTCCATCCCGAGCACTGCATCGAGAGTGCGGCTACCCGCCTCTCCTCGTGCCTGCTGCTGCGCCTCCAGCCGGATGACCTCCTGCTCGTGAGACCGGTACTCCTCCTTCACCCGCTCAAGGGTGGTCCTCCGGGCAAACACGCTGCTCTCCAGTTCCGAGAGGGCGCGGTCAAGATCGTCCTTCTCCTTCTTGAGTGCGTCCATCTCGCGGGCACTTTCTGAACGCCTCTGTTCCTTTCCTGCCTCCTCATCAGCGAGGGCTTTCAGCCTCTCCTCCATCCGCTCCCTCTCTGAAGTCCTCATCCTGCTCTTTTCGATCAGCATGTCTTTTTGATGGAGCAACGACGAACGTTCGTTTTTCTTCTCCTCGACGCTCTGCATCAGGGCAAAAAGCTCATCCCGCGCCCCCTCTGCATCCCTGCTCTGCGACTGGATCTGCTGTTCTATCTTCTCTTTCTGGGCGGTTGCGGTCGCCAGCTCCATCGCAAGGTTCGTGCGATCGATATTCATCTCCCGGATCGCCTGGCTGCACTCTGCAACCCGGGTCTCAGCCCGTTTCTGGTCGATATACGTGCGGCTTATCCCTTCAAGACCGGTTTCCTTCTCCTTCTTCAGCCTGGATATCGTCTGTTCCGCGATCCGAATCGTCCCCTTTGCCTCCTCGAGATCCGCAATCAGGCGGAGGTACTCGGCCCCGCTCTTCTGGTTGATCTGGGTGTCGATATCCGCCAGGTCTTTCTTGAGGTATTCACGCTCGTTCTCCTCTATGCTGCGGTCAGAGACAACCCGGTCGAGCTGCACGCGTTCGTCCTCTATTACCCTGGAGAGCGCGGCAAGGTCCTTCTCTCTTGCGTGAAGGGTTGCAGCAGCCTTGAGCCCTTCCAGGTTCTGGAGCCTCTCTTGCCAGTGCCGGAATTTCATTGCCTGCTCACGTTCTGCCGCGAGCTCCTCAAGGCGTTGCGAGAGTTCTCTCAACAGGAGTTCCTCGCGCTCGATTCGTTCCCTCACTACTTCGAGTTCGATGAGTGCCTGGCTTTTCTTCTGGTCAAATTCTGCGACCCCTGCGATCTCGTCGATTATCTTCCGGCGCTCGAAATCGCTCATCTCGATGATGCGGGTAATGTCACCCTGCATGACCACGTTGTACCCGTGAGGCTTGATTCCATGCTTTGCGAGGAACTCCGTCACCTCGACCTGCTTTGAGAGCCGGTTATTCAGGTAGATATAGCTGTAATACCCTCCCGATGTCCTCTTGATGCGCCTGCGGATCTTCGTGCCATCTGAGAAGGTGAGGGTAACCTCCGCGGTATGGCGGCCTGAGTTCAGGTTGATCAGATCGGTCAGTTTTTCGGCCCGCAGTGTCCGGGACCCCGAAAGTGCCAGGACAAAAAGAATGCTGTCGATGATATTGCTCTTTCCTGATCCATTCGGCCCGGAGATGACGGAAAATCCTTCGTAAAACGGGATCTTTGTCTTTTTTGTGAAAGATTTGAAATTGTCAATCTCAAGCTCGGTGATGTGCAAAGACCAATGCCCCGTTATTTCTTGTGTGCAGAATCCGTCTCCTCATCCTCGGCAACGATGAGGTCGTTCTTCTTTCCAGGGCCTGCGGCGCTCTGCTTCTTCTTGGAGAACCCTGCGGATGCAATGATATAATCGCTGTTCTTCCGCTTCTCGGGCGCAAGGGTCCCGTTCGGCTGCATGATCATGTCCATCTTCTCAGGTGCGGTCTCAACCGGGGCCGGGGCAGGTCTCTGCAGGGGAGGCGTGGCAACGGGTTTCTTCTGAAGGATGACTGGACCACCGGGGGTCGGTGCTGCCGCCTTTCCCATGCGCATCTCTGCCCTAGTGCGCTCTTCACTTGCCTTAGAGAGTTTCATTGTCACTGATTTGAGGTCCAGCAGCTCCTCGGTGAGCCCCTTGACCATGGCCTCGATCTCCCTCATCTTCTTCTCCAGCGCTGCGACCCGTTCGTCAACGGGTGCAAGGCTCCGGTCCTTGTCCTTTATGATCTCCATATCTGACTCCTCGGGGCTGGTCCGCGTCTCATACCGGTGATGGGGCGGTGGGTGGCATTATAGGAGAGCCCTCATTGATAATCATGAATTATTCCCCTATAATAATTATGCTGCCAGTTGAGGCGATTTTTCCCAAATTTTCTCTTATTATCCCTTGTTATGGGAAATTGCATGGGCATTTGCCTCACCTTGCGCACTCCTTTTGCCAGCCCCGTTACGGCGCATTTTCCAGTCCGACTGTGAGAAGCATCAATATTTTCGCGTTTTTCTGGCACAGGAGAAGAAAAGGTATTACCTGATCAGATCTACCTTTTTATACATGTCCAATCTGGCCACCACGGATCCGGAAGTTGCCGATATTGTCAGGAGAGAGATGGAGCGCCAGCGTGACGGCCTGGAGCTTATCGCATCCGAGAACCTTGTGAGTCGAGCAGTGCTCGAAGCAATGGGCTCTGTCATGACCAACAAATATGCGGAGGGATATCCCGGGAAACGGTATTACGGGGGATGCGAGTTTCATGACATGGCTGAAAACCTCGCACGCGACCGGCTCAAAGATCTGTTCGGGGCTGAGCATGCGAACGTGCAGCCACATTCCGGAACCCAGGCGAACATGGCAGTGTATTTTGCTACGATGAAGCTTGGGGACCTGATGCTCTCCATGAAGCTCTCCCAGGGGGGCCACCTCTCCCACGGGTCGCCGGTCAGCTTCACGGGGCAGTTCTACCGTGTCGCCCAGTACGGAGTCGACCCAAAAACTGAAACGCTGGATTATGGCGTGGTCGAGGAGATGGCCAGGAGAGAGCGTCCGGCTATGCTGGTATGCGGGGCCAGCGCATACCCACGGACCATCGATTTCAAGGCGTTCCAGGAGATTGCGGACGGGGTTGATGCGTACTGCATGGCCGATATCGCCCATATCGCGGGGCTGGTCGCCACCGGCCTCCACCCGACATCCGTTGGCGTGACCGATTTTACCACCACCACCACCCATAAGACGCTACGAGGACCTCGTGGCGGAGCGATCATGTGCAATGCGGAGCATGCACAGATAATCGACAAGGCCGTCTTTCCCGGAATGCAGGGAGGCCCCCTGATGCATACTATCACTGCCAAGGCAGTCTGTTTCAAGGAAGCGCTCAGGCCATCATTCAAGGAATATAACCGTCAGATAATAAGAAATGCAAAGGCAATGGCAGAGACGCTCCATGAGATGAACCTCAGGCTGGTCTCTGGCGGCACCGACAACCACCTCATACTCCTCGACTTAAGCGATCTCGGCATCACGGGTCTTGAGGCAGAGGTTGCGCTTGGGCGAGCGCACATCACCGTGAATAAAAACACCATCCCGAACGAGCAGCGCAGCCCGTTTGTCACGAGCGGCCTTCGCGTCGGCACCCCTGCAGTGACCAGCAGGGGCATGAAAGAGGAGGAGATGCACCAGATTGGGGAGTGGATCGGGACAATCCTCCATGATATCAGCAACGAGGGGGCCATAAAGAGGATCGGGCAGGAGGTAGCCTCCATGGCCGGGAAGTTCCCTCTCTATCCGGAGTGACATGATCCTCGATGGGAAAAAAGTATCCGAAGCGCGCCTTGCACGGTTGAAGGAAGAGGTTGCGGCATCGGGCCTTACTCCCGAACTCGCAACAGTAATCGTGGGAGAGGACGCGGCATCACAGATGTACGTCCGCATGAAGCACCGGGCATGTGCACAGGTGGGCATCAGGTCACGGGGCATTGCGCTTCCAGGAACTTCCCGAACGGAGGAAATTCTCGACCAGGTCGACCGCCTTAACAGTGACCCGAACGTCAGCGGGATACTGGTGCAGCTGCCGCTTCCCTCTCATGTCAATACGCACCGGGTGATGGAGGCGGTGCGGCCTGAAAAAGACGTCGACGGTTTTCACCCTGCAAACCTCGGGCGGCTCTTTTCTGGCAACCCTCTCTACAGGCCATGCACACCGGGAGGTATCATGACCCTTCTCCAGGAATACGGGGTCGAACCCGAAGGGATGCGTGCGGTTGTGATCGGAAGGAGTATCGACGTCGGCAGACCAATGGCCGCATTACTCCTGAACGCAAGTGCAACGGTGACGATCTGCCACAGCCGGACCCGAGACCTCCCGCCAATCGCACGCGAGGCCGATATCCTTGTGGCAGCTGTGGGAAAAGCCCGTTTCGTGGGACCCGATATGGTCCGTGATGGTGCAGTGGTTATCGATGTGGGCACAAACCAGGTGGATGGAAAACTCTGCGGGGATGTCGATTTTGACAGGGTCCGCGATGTGGCCGGGGCAATCACCCCTGTCCCAGGGGGGGTGGGCCCCATGACGATCGCGACTCTCATGGAGAACACCTTCCTTGCGGCAAGGCTGCAGTCATGTTCCGGTGCACGATAAGCGGTCTTCCCATCGGTGGCGGGGCCCCGGTCCGACTTATGGGTGTGATCAACTGCAGCCCGGAGTCATTCTACTCAGGGTCCTACACGCCTGCCGCTGAAGTCTTCTCAAAGGCATGCCAGCTGGTTGAAGATGGGGCCGATATTGTTGATTTAGGCGCACGAAGCACTGCCCCGGGAGCCCCTCCGCTCAGCCGGGAAGAGGAGACCGCGAGGATGGTGCAGGCCCTCTCGGTGCTGGAAGGATCGGGCATCCCGGTCTCGGTGGACACCATGGACCCCGTGGTACTTGAGGCCTGCCTCGAATATGACATCGCGGCGGTGAACGATATTTCCGGTCTTCTCAATCCCGAATACGCCGCAACTGTCTCTGATTCCGGTCTTCCTGCACTGTTGATGGCGTCACGGAGGGCTGTCGGGGATGCTCTCACGCTTGAAGAGACTCACCTGGCGCTCTCGATGGTGGAGACGAGGGCACATGCCGCTGGCGTCACTGAGTACATCCTTGACCCGGCGATCGGGCTATGGCAGAACAACCGCACTGTGGACCTTGACTGGGAACTCTGCAGGAATTTCCGGGATTTCACCACCTACATGCGCCCGTTGCTGGGTGCGGTCTCCAGAAAGTCCTTTCTTGGGGGACTGGTGGGAAAGCCCCCGGCCGGAAGGCTCGCGGCATCCCTTGCCATGGCCGCACTCCTGGTCTGCAATGGTGCAGACATGATCCGCACCCACGATGTTGCCGAGACACGGGATGCCATTCTTGTCGCCGAACGGATAAAGAGGAATCAATGAACCGGTCCTTCACCACGTTCGGCATCCGGACACCCCTTATAAGGGCAGAAGACGATATCGCCGGATTACTCGTAGGAGCAATTGGGGGGACACCTGCAGGCAAGCTGCAGCACGGAGATATCCTGGTAGTAGCAGAGACTGCCGTCTCAACTGCGGAGGGGAGGATCATCAGCCTTGGTTCATTGGTACCCGGGGAGCGGGCGGTACGTCTTGCCCGTCGTTTTGGTATGGACCCCGCGCTCGTGCAGTGCATCCTTGACGAGAGCGATGAAGTCGTCGGAGGGATCCCTGGCTTTCTCCTCTGTATGAAGCATGGCACGCTCCTTCCCAATGCCGGTGTTGATGCGTCAAATGCGCCGCCTGGCTGCGTTACACCCCTCCCTGCCGATCCTGATGCCAGCGCGGTGCGTATCAAGGAGAGGATTGAGCAGCTGACTGGTGCCCTGGTGGCAGTGATTATCGCCGACAGCCGGACGCATGCCATGCGCGTGGGATGCAGCGGGGTTGCCATCGGATGCGCAGGGATACCTTCCGTCATCGACGCACGCGGCCGATCTGACCTCTTCGGCAGACCGCTCGAGGTGACCCGTCTCGCACTCGCAGACAACCTCGCCTCTGCCGCCGAGGTCGTGATGGGTGAGGCCGACGAACGTACTCCAGCCGCCCTCATCAGGGGACTTGCGATCCCCATCACGGACACCTCTGGTATCGACACCATCGATGCAAAGGAGTGCCTCTTCATGGGGTTGCTGAACCAGGAGAGCCACCGGAGGCCTCCTTCCTCCCTTTCCAGAGGATTCTGATCCTGGCATACTCAATATCCCATGGAGGATACATCATCCTCCCATTTTTCCGGAAGAGTAAGAAATCGCATGATTCCCATCGAAACACACGGATATAAATTGAGAATCGCGCATATGATTTTCATAGCGAAGAAAAGGACCCAGCCACGCACAGTATCGGTGATCAACTCAACGTGCTTTTAATTCCAGGGGGTCTCTTCTCTCGATCCCCACCCTGCCCTTCTCAATAGAAAGGGTAAAACCGAGGCTTTCGAGGTATTCACTGCTCCTTCCTCGTCCATGGATGAGGAGTTCGACAAGGTCTTCCTTCTCGTCGACATCCGTGTGGAGGCGGAACGAGTCGATGACCTCGCAGGTGAGCCCGCGCTCGCGTGCGATTGATTTGTGCTTCAGAAAACTTGCGCCGTAGTAGTCGACACGGTAGGAAGAGCCCTTTGCGAGGTAAATCGCATTGGTCCCACCGCCCCTCCCTGGCGCGAGTGCAATATCCTGCCGGGAGGATATGATCTGCATCACGGCTTGCGGTGTCGCCAGGGGAAGGTCTGCCATGATGATCAGAACCGGGCCCTTCTGCCCTGCAAGGAGTGTATTCAGGGTCTCATTGAGCCCGCCGGGAATGACTTCAACCATGGTTTCCCTGCACTCGTAGGGCTCTGTAGATATGATCGTCGGTGTGCATCCCGCACCGCTGACCGCCTCGACCACGTCCGCAAGCATCATCCTTGCAAAAGACTCCCGCTCCTCCTTCTCCAGCACGCAGGAGAGTCGTGTCTTGGGATTGACTGGCTTGAAAGGTATGAGCGCGATGACCGGCATGCCTGCTCCTTTCCCTTTTGTGTGCATGACCTCAAATACCTCTTGATCAGGGGGTTCGTAAGGACTGCCGTATATGGCCAATTCATTAGCCATGAAATCGATTGAACATAAGAACAGAGATGCCACGGAAGATCATCACTTACTCGCGCAATGTCTTTCTCCCCCTTACCACCGTCTGCCACAACCGGTGCGGATACTGCTCTTTCCGAACCCCTGTCACAGAAGGATGCATCCTCTCTCCCCTCCAGGTGGAAGATACCCTGCGCCGGGGTGCTGCGCTCGGATGTACCGAGGCACTCTTTACCTTCGGGGAGCGGCCCGGTCTCGAACCGGGATTCTCCGGAGTCCTCCAAAACATGGGATACTGCGATATCCTGGACTACTGCTACGACCTCTGCGAGAAGGCTATCGGATTCGGGCTCCTCCCCCATTCCAATGCCGGGATCCTGACACCCGAGGAGATGGAGCGGCTTTCTCGTGTGAATGCGAGTATGGGATTGATGCTGGAGACTACTGCTTCTGTCCCTGCGCACAGGAACTCTCCCGGAAAAGACCCGGCCGTCCGAATCGGGATGATCGAGGATGCCGGGCGGCTCCGTATCCCTTTCACCACCGGCGTTCTTCTCGGGATCGGAGAACGCATGGACGATCGGGAAGAGTCGTTCATGGTCATCCGCGACCTCCATAAAAAATTCGGCCACATCCAGGAGGTGATCATCCAGAACTTCTGCCCGAGGGATAATACACCCATGGCAGGATGCTCCCCTGTCGATCCGGAGGAGATGTGCCTTGCGATCCGCATCGCGAGGGATATCCTTCCTGATGAGGTCGCCATCCAGATCCCTCCGAACCTCGCAGATGCCTCCATGCTCATACCCTGCGGAGTTGATGACCTTGGGGGAGTCTCCCCTCTGACAATCGATTATGTCAACCCCGGGCATCCCTGGCCGCAGTTGCGGGAGCTTGCGCGCCTCGTCGGCGATGCACAACTCATGGAGCGCCTTTGCATCTACCAGAGATATATCGAGAAAGGGTGGTACCCGCCACGCCTCGCACCACTTATAAGCCATTTGAACAAAATGATACAGCAGAGGAGCGATCGCAGTGCAGAAGGGTGACCTGCTTTACGAGGGAAAAGCGAAATCGGTATACAGGACCGAGGATGAAGGGGTGGTGATCATGGAGTTCCGTGACGATATCACCGCATTTGACGGAGGAAAGAAGGATCTCCTGGAGAGGAAAGGCTGTGTGAATGCAAGTGTATCCGCCTACCTCTTCCGTCTCCTCATGGAACACGGGATCCCCACCCACTTCATTGAGCTCCTGGAGGCCCGGTTTATGCGTGTTCGAGCCCTCAAGATGATTCCGCTCGAGGTGATTGTGCGAAACGTGGCTGCCGGCTCCATGTGCAGGACCTATCCGATAGCAGAAGGAACGCCCCTCAACCCGCCTGTTATCGTGATCGATTACAAGGATGACTCGAGGCACGATCCGATGCTCAACGATGACCTTATCTTCGCACTGAAGATCCTCACCCCGGAAGAGTTGACACGGGTCAAGGATATCGCATTTCGAGTCAATTCGGTCCTGGTGGAGTTCTTTTCGTCACTGGGTATCACACTCGTAGACTTCAAGTTGGAGTTCGGCAAGGCAAATGGAGAGATTGTCCTCGGAGATGAGATCAGCATGGACTCCATGCGCCTCTGGGATAAACGCACCGGGGAGTCGCTTGATAAGGACGTATATCGTTTCTCAAAGGGAGACGTGATGGAGGTATACCGGCGTGTGGCAGAGAAGATATGTGCGGGAGGGAATTAATCGTGGCTGAAGATGAACTGGAGAGCGAGATTCTGGAATGGGCAAGGAAATACGCCCAGGAGCACAGGTGGATCCTTAACACAGACCAGAGAAAACTGGATATCGTGATCCGGGGACTTGCACGGAACCAGAGAAAATTCGGGGAGCGTTATTGCCCATGCCGCCTGCGGTCCGGTGACCCTGAGAAGGACCGGGACATCATCTGCCCCTGCATCTTCCACGCTGACGAGATTGCGCAGGATGGCAGTTGCCACTGCCAGCTGTATTTCAGGTGAGAATACCCCCTGGATTCCCGACGACTGCAGCCTAACGCCCGTGCCCCGCCAGGCGGGGGCACCGTTCGCACCAGGACAGGGTTCTAACGCTCCCTCCCCTCAACTCCGGTGGAGAGGACACTGTAGATGGCATAGAACCCTATGCCGATCGCAATAATGTATGCAAATATTGCCAGGTAATAGACCAGTTGAGGGAGGGGGAGGCTTGCCTCGCGCAGTATGAACGAAGAGCCCACCACCATTCCTGATACGATGAGGCCTATCAGCACCTTGTTGCTGGTCCTGTCAAGCGAGACCTGGAGACGGCGGATGTCGGTATCCACAATGTCGATCTTGATAGTTCCTGTCCCAAGCTGTTTTAGCATCTGATTGATGTACCTCGGCATGTCGAGGAGACCGTCCATAGTCTCAAGCATGGACCCCCCTGCACGGGACCGGATCTGGTCAATCAGCGATTCCCGCTTCTTAAACCGGACCATGAAGATCTCGATCTCGTCCCTGAACCTGAATGCGGGGTCGAGTGCAATTCCCACATCGAGGACCATGATGATCACCTTCAGCATCAGCATCAGGTTTCCCGGCACCTGGATGCGGTACTCCCTGAGAATCGTGGTGAACGAATTGGTCATGGTGGTGAAGTTGAACTGGCCGATCGAGGTCCCTTCGGCCTCGAGCATCGCGGTATAGATCTCGTCCCGGAGGGCTTCCCTGGAGTCCTCCGGGATCCGGACAGAGAGACCTTCAAGCGACTTCAACAGCATCCCTGCGTCCTGGAGCACCATGGCATTCAGGAGCTGGACGAACCAGAAACGGCGTTCGGGCCTGATGATCCCGACTATTCCGAAGTCCAGGAAGACCAGCGTCCCTTCTCGTGTGACCAGCAGGTTCCCGGGGTGGGGATCGCCATGGAAGAACCCATGCTCGAAGATCTGGGTCATATAGGCGACAAAGCCGTTTTTCGCAATTCTTCTTGGATTGAGGCCGAATTCCCGGATGGCACTGATATTGTCGACCCGGACACCCTCGATATACTCCATCACGAGCACTCGCCGGCTGCTGTATTCCCAGAAAATCCTTGGGACCTTCACCCCGGAAAGACCCTCCATCTGCATCCGCAACAGGTCGGCGTTCTTCCCGTCCCTCACAAAATCGAGTTCTTTTCGTATCTGTGCCGCAAAGTCCTTCACGATCCCCCGGGGATTATAGACTTTCCATTCGGGAATGCTCCTCTCTGCACGGCGTGCAAACGATTCGAGGATCAAAATGTCAGTCTCGATAATCTCCTCGATTCCCGGCCTCTGGATCTTCAGGGCAACCGGAGTTCCATCCTTCAGAGTGGCCCTGTGAACTTGTGCAATGGACGCGGATGCGAGCGGATTTTCCTCTATCACCGAGAAATAATCCTCGTACCCGGGGCAGGACTCGCGGATCGTTTCCCTGATCACCTCAAACGGCAGGGGGTTGGTGTGGTCCTGCAGAAGTTTCAGCTCTTCTACGAGTGCGATGGGAAGCATGTCCTGCCTTGTGCTGATGATCTGGCCGAACTTCACAAACGTCGGTCCAAGTTCCTCGAGCGCCATCCTGATCCGCTGATAATCGCCTGCAGCAGATTCCGAAGTGCAGGTACGGCAGACCCGGAATTTATGCACACCGGGGAAGAGGCGCTGGATCACGATGCCGAATCCGTACTTGAACAGGATGTCAGCTATCTGACCATATCGACGGAACCTGGTAATCATGCGATAACTCCAATTCAGGAGGCTGGATAAAGTGTCGGATTAATTGTTCTTTCTTTTGGAAGTAATGTGAATTTATTCCTATTTATCACTTATTTGGTTTTTCTCGCTGAAAATGATGCCACACTTTTGAAAAGAAAAATAGAGAAAATATCCTTGTATTTTATGAGATAACGTCATTTTAACTGTTGGATGAGAATATATCGCGATCAATTATTCAGTATGTTTTTAGCCCCTTCCTATTTTGTCACCCAAAATCTGAATGATACTCTCCTCAATTCACAATACACAAGAGATTCACGCGCCTGGTGTAAAAGTACATTTTGAAAAACCACTAAATCAGAAAATACGCAAGAATAAATCGTAAAATTGATCGTACTCGAAGGGGAATACATATTTGATGATAAGATGCATCCCCCTCTGATAGTGGATCGCAAGGCCCAAAATGGTTTCTCCTCGAACAGGTTCTGTCACTTGTCACCAGTCGTCCCGCTCAACAGGTAATTGCGAAGAACAAAATTGAGCCCATTCCCGCAACTTTAGATGCAATAGCGATTGTTCTCAATGCGATGTTCTTCTCATGTGATTGTTCCTTTGTCATTCAGGAATTGGTAAATCGCAGGAGACTCCGCAAATTTTTGAACATTCGCACGGTTCCCACAATCGATTCGGTCTATAGAACATTGAGCAGGTTCGATGAAAACCAGTTCATTTCCTTCGTGAACGGGATCCTCAATTCCTGTTGCACGACGAAGAGGAGACGGGTGAAGAACACGTTTATCGTGGATGCAACCGCGATTACCCTCGATTTGAACTGGTTCAGGAAAAAGTATACGAAGAAGCAGCTGGAGAACAGGGACTACGCGTGGGGGTATTGTCCCACGCACGGTCACTATATCGGCTACAAGCTGACACTCGCTCTCGATGCGCATTCCCTTCGACCGGTCTGTTTCCTGCTCCATCCAGGATCTCCCCACGATTCTGCCATTTTCCGCGAGATCGTGAATGAGTTGAAAAGGCGCAGAATTGTCCGGATTGGTGATACAATCGTTTTTGACAAGGGATACTACGCGTACGATAACTACGTGGAGGGAATCTTCGAGTTCAACATCGTCCCGCTGATCTTTGCCAAAAGGAACTTCTCATTCTCCAAATTGCTTGGAAAACACAATTTTCCCCTCTGGATTTTTGGGAGATCTGATACGAAACAACTCATCGAAAGATACACTTCCCTGGCGCGCCGATTGGTGATGTATCTCCGCGATGAGATCCAATTTATGGAGAAGAGATCTCTCATCGAGGATGTCTTCAAAACAGCGAAAAATGCATTCGGTTTATGAAAAATCCACAAGTATACAACAAAATCTGTGAAAAAGACAGTTTGTTTGAATGTACTTTTACTCGGGCTCGTGATTTCTTTGGGCTTTGACAAAAAGATCGATTTACAGAGGCTCGCTGAATGGTGAATTGGTAAGGGGGCTACATGTTTTTTTCCGAATAAGA
>Ga0116186_1002620_pt1 | contig 16085 bp, 14 predicted proteins | sample AD_JPNNA4_MetaG_FD_89806 | JGI IMG/M metagenome (GOLD analysis project Ga0116186, IMG submission 89806) | Active sludge microbial communities of municipal wastewater-treating anaerobic digesters from Japan - AD_JPNNA4_MetaG | ecosystem: Engineered > Bioreactor > Anaerobic > Digestate | place...
CGGCATCGTCTAATTCTTTTCCATATCTATACGTCCATAAAATCAATTGATGACCTTGCTTTTGCAATTCACGAAGGGTTTCAAACGCAAACAATTTTATTTCACCAATTTCTGGATATTTATGCTCTACAATAGTTCCGTCAAAATCTACAGCTATTTTCATACTTCACAACAAAAAAAAAATGATTAATGACCTAATTCCGATAAAAATTTAATGCGAACAAGTCGTATTTCCTCTTCGGAATAGTCGTCTTGAGTTAATTCATCTATTGCATCTTGCACCGATTCTGACTCAGACGTTCGGAAATAGTCAAAAATTTCTTCAACAACATCTTCTTCAATTACTTGTTTAATATAGTAATCCAAATTTATCTTAGTCCCTGAATTAACAATACGTTCGAGCTCTTCGAGTAATTCCACCATAGTCATACCTTTAGATTCGGCTACAGTATCAAGAGCAACTTTACGATCGATACTTTGAATCATTTGTACTTTATTACCCGATTTATTTACAACAGATTTCACTACCATATCTTGCGGTCGCTCTATAGCATTGTCCACAACATATTGAGCAATAAGTTCAACAAATTCTTTTCCGTATTTTTGAGCTTTCCCCTGACCTACACCTATAATATTAGTAAGTTCTTCGATAGTTATAGGGTACTGAACCGCCATATCTTCAATAGACGTTTCTTGAAATACTACAAAAGGAGGAACATTATATTTTTTAGCTATTTTTTTACGAAGCTCTAAAAGCATTGATATTAGAACAGGATCTAAAGAACCTGTGCCTTGCCCTAGATTCAGTTCCCCATCGGATTCTTCATAATCGTGATCTTCGGTAATGAGGAATGAATACGGACGTTGCAAAAACTCCTTACCTTTCGGCGTTAATTTAAGCAATCCATAATTTTCAATTTCTTTATCGATAAGCCGAGCTATAAGTAACTGGCGAAGAACAGCATTCCAAAATTTCACCTCTTTTTCGCTTCCGGCACCAAAAATTTCGAGTTTATCGTGTTGGTATGTTTTAATTTCGGAACTTACTTTTCCTGCAAGTATTTCAGAAACATGTCCTGCTTTAAATCGCTCTTTTACAGCAAGAATAACTTCTAAAGCAAGTTTCACATATTCTTTACCTTCGAACTGAGTTTTCGGATTAAGGCAATTATCGCAATTACCACAATCTTCGGTTAAAATTTCCCCAAAATAATTAAGTAATTGACGTACTCTACACACACTTGATTCGGCATAGGATGAAGTTTCGAGCAATAATTGCTTACCAATTTCTTGTTCGGCTACAGGTTTGCCTTGCATAAATTTTTCGAGCTTGGTAATATCTTTATAGCTATAAAACGAAATACATTTCCCCTCGCCGCCATCGCGTCCGGCACGACCGGTTTCTTGATAATAGCCTTCTAAACTTTTAGGCATATTGTAATGAATTACAAAACGCACATCGGGTTTATCTATTCCCATTCCAAATGCAATTGTAGCTACTATTACATCTACATCTTCCATAAGGAACATATCTTGATTTCGCGATCGAGTATGAGCATCTAACCCTGCATGATAGGGCAAGGCTTTAATTCCATTAACAACCAATGTCTTAGCAAGTTCTTCTACTTTCTTACGACTCAAACAATAAATTATCCCTGATTTCCCTTGATTTTCTTTAATAAAGCGAATAATTTGTTTAGACGCACTTACTTTTGGTCGCACTTCGTAATACAAATTTTCGCGACGAAACGATGATTTATACACCGTAGCATCTAACATTCCTAAATTTTTTTGAATATCGTGTTGGACTTTAGGAGTAGCAGTAGCGGTAAGTGCAATAATAGGAGCTCGTCCAATAGATTCAACAATAGGTTTTATCCGACGATATTCAGGACGAAAATCATGCCCCCACTCTGATATACAATGAGCTTCGTCAATAGCAAAAAACGATACTTTAATGCTTTTCAAAAATTCAATATTATCTTCTTTAGTAAGCGATTCGGGTGCTACATACAACATTTTGGTAGCACACGATCGCACATCATCTTTTACTTGATTCATTTCGCTACGACTAAGCGATGAATTTAAAAAGTGTGCAATTCTGTTGTCGGTACTAAATCCACGCATAGCATCGACTTGATTTTTCATTAATGCAATAAGAGGTGAAATTATAATTGCTGTACCCTCGCATATAAGAGATGGCAATTGATAACATAATGATTTTCCTCCTCCTGTTGGCATAAGTACAAATGTATCCTTCCCCTCCAATAAATTTATAATCACATCTTTTTGGTTCCCTTTAAACGAGTCAAACCCAAAATAGCTTTTTAAATTAGCCAATAATTCCTGTTCTGTGTACTTTGTCATGTAAAAAAATTAATTTTGATATCAGTTTTACCCCTCTTTGAACGAATTTTAAAAATTTAAATTCAAAACTGAGAATATTACATATTTTTGTAGATAAATTTACATATATTTTTTAATAACAAACAAAAAAATAAAATATTTTACGATTTTGAAAACAATTCAAGAAATAATAGGCGTTGCCAAACATACAATTTTAGAAGAAGCAGCTACAATTCAAAAAATTGCTGAATACATTGATGAACAATTTGCTGAAGTAGTACAATTAATAATACATTCAAAAGGACGAGTGGTAATAACCGGAGTTGGTAAGAGTGCAATTATAGCACAAAAAATTGTTGCCACATTAAATTCTACAGGAACACCTGCTTTGTTTATGCATGCAGCCGAAGCTATACATGGCGATTTGGGAATGATACAACAGCATGATATTGTAATATGTATATCAAAAAGTGGCAATACCCCCGAAATTAAAGTATTAGTTCCTTTGCTCAAAAAAGGAGGCAATACACTTATAGCAATTGTATCTGAAAAAAAATCATATTTAGCCGAAAAATCAGACTATATACTGTATGCTCATATAGAACGCGAAGCATGTCCTCATAATTTAGCACCCACCAATAGTACCACTGCACAATTAGTTATGGGCGATGCGTTAGCTATGTGTTTATTGGAACAACGAAAATTTTCGCCCCAAGATTTTGCAAAATACCACCCCGGAGGAGCTTTGGGCAAACGCATGTATTTACGTGTAGAAGATATTTATACCAACAAAAAAGCACCAAAAGTATTACCGCACCAATCGATACCTGAAGTGATTTTTGAAATTTCATCGAAACGAATGGGTTCGGCAGCAGTTATAAATGAAACCAACGAATTGCTTGGAATAATTACCGATGGCGATTTGCGAAGAATGCTCGAAAAAAATACTGATTTCAATACACTTTCGGCTTGCGATATTATGACTAAAACACCCAAAACTATATCGCCACAAGATATGGCTGTAGCTGCATTTGAACTCATGGAGCAAAACAGTATAACCCAGCTAGCGGTTGTAGATAAAGGTATATACAAAGGTATGCTGCATTTACACGATTTGTTGAAAGAAGGAATCGTGTAATAATTATGAATTATTAATTATGGGTTGGTTGGTGAGCTTGTCGAACTATGAATTATGAGTTATAAAATTTGTTGCGAAGGGGATAAATAATGATGTATACACGATCTGACATAGAAATAATGGCTCCGGTAGGCTCTTACGAGTCGCTTATGGCTGCCATTCAAGCAGGAGCAAACTCCATATATTTTGGCATTGAAATGCTTAATATGCGAGCTCGTTCCTCTAATAATTTTACCACACAAGACCTCGCCAATATAGTTTCTATTTGTGTCGAGCATGGAGTAAAAACGTATTTAACTGTTAATACGGTTATTTATAATTCCGACATTTCCACATTACACGCCGTAGTGCAAGCTGCCAAACAATTTGGCGTAACAGCTATTATTGCTTCAGACATTGCGGCAATTCAGTATGCTCGGCAATTAGGAGTTGAAGTTCATATTTCTACCCAATTAAATGTATCGAATATAGAAGCTGTTAGATTTTTCGCACAATTTGCCGATGTGGTGGTATTAGCTCGCGAACTAACTTTAGTGCAGGTAAAAGAAATATATACCGCTATTTGCGAACAACATATTACCGGACCTTCGGGTAATTTGATACAAATAGAAATGTTTGTACACGGTGCGTTATGCATGTCTGTTTCGGGTAAATGTTACTTAAGTTTACACGAACAAAATTATTCAGCAAATAAAGGAGCTTGCCTACAGACCTGCCGCAAGGCATATATAGTTACCGAAAAAGAAAGCGGTAAAGAATTAGAAATTGACAATGAATACATAATGTCGCCTAAAGATTTATGCACTATTGGGTTTGTAGACGAACTTATTGATGCCGGCGTGCGAGTATTTAAAATAGAAGGACGAGCACGCAGTGCAGAATATGTAAAAACAGTAGTACAATGTTATAGCGAAGCCGTAAAATCTGTTTGCGACAATACCTATAACGAACAAAGTATTGAAGCATGGAAAACACGACTTGCACAAGTATTTAACCGTGGATTTTGGGATGGATATTATTTGGGACAGCGACTTGGTGAATGGAGTAAAAACTATGGAAGTAGTGCAACAAAAATTAAACAATTACTTGGCAAATGCACAAACTATTTTTCAAATCTTGGAGTTGCCGAATTTACCATGCAATCGGGGGAACTAAATCTTGGCGATGATGTGCTGATAATAGGAAAAACCACCGGAGTTGTTGAGCTCACTGTCGATGAGATTCGTTTGAATTTACAAGCTGTTCCATCGGTTCAAAAAGGCGATGTATTTTCCATGAAAGTTCCCGAATTGGTAAGACGTGGTGATATATTATATTCATTTAAATCACATACTTTTTAATATATATGAATATTTTATTTCTTTCATCGTGGTACCCCAATAAAATAACTCCCACTAACGGAGATTTTGTACAGCGTCATGCTCAAGCAGTTGCACTTATTCATGAGGTAATTGCACTTCACGTTATTTTTGATGTAAATTTACAATCGTTTAAAAAAATAGATATTTCTGAAAAACAACAAGTTACAGAATACATTGTATATTTTTCACTCCCAAAATTTTTAATATTTTTAAAACCTTTCTTGTTTATTTGGTTCTATATTTCATCGTTTCAAATTATACGGAAAAAATATGGCAAACCGGATATTGTTCATGCTAATATCTTGTATCCTATTGGAATTATTGCGGTTATCTATAAATTTCTATTTCGTGTTCCATATGTTTGCAGTGAACATTGGTGTGCATTTTTAATAGATGCAAATATTTATTTACCAAGAATTACTATGTGTGCTATTCGTTACATTGCACGAAAAGCTTTATGTATAATGCCTGTAAGTGAATATTTACAACATTCAATGCAAGAAAAAAAAATTGTAGGGAATTATGCAGTTATTAATAATGTGGTTGAAACAGAGATATTCACTCCAAACGAAAATGTAAACAAACCAATACATAAAATTTTACATATATCAACATTAAAAAACGGTCATAAAAATATTCGTGGAATACTGCGTACTATTAAAAATATTTCAGAAATCCGTCAGGATTTTGTATTAGAAATTATCTCGGAAAACTCGGGAGATGAATTACTTGCATATGCGAAAGAGTTACGTATAGAAAAATTTATTACATTCCATGGATATAAAAACAGAATAGAACTTTCAAAAATTTTAGCCGATTGTTCTTTTTTTTTACTATTTAGCAACTACGAATCATTTTCATGTGTTATTGTTGAAGCATTTGCCGCAGGGAAACCGGTAATTAGTTCAAATACTGTAGGGGTATTAAAACACATAACTCCTGATAAAGGACTTATTGTTGAAAAAGGGAACGAAGAAGATTTACAAAATAAAATACTCTGGCTCCTTGATAATTACAATACATACAATGCGGCTATGATTCACAACTATGCTGATAAAAAATTCAGCTATCGACATATAGCCGAAGAATTTAATACAATCTATAAAAAAATTGCTCCATGATAAAAAATATTTTTAACACATTCTTTGTCAGAATATTAAATGCGGTTATAAATCTTGTAATTGCAATTATAATATCGAGATTCTTAGGAGCAGAAATCAAAGGTGAACAAGGTATTTTTCTCACATCTGTTTCATTACTTCATATAATAATGTCGGTAGTAGGATTAGGAGCAATAGTATATTTATTGCCACGAATATCATATACAAAACTTATAGTCCCCACGTATGTTTGGATTGGCATTATTTCAATAGTGAGTATATTTATACTTCCTATAATACAGCCGACACTCAGCATATATAGCACTCATATAATAATAATTACAAGCATATTAACTGTTACCAATGTACATATAAGCACATTTATAGCACGCGAAAAAATTATACTTGCAAACACCCTCACACTTATTCAAATTGGATTGTTAATACTGAGTTTATTACTATGTATTTTTATACTGAAACAACAAACCGTGTATTCTTATATATATTCGTTATATATATCATATAGTACAACATTACTCATATGCTATATAGTTTCGTATAAACATTTCACGTGTAAATTTAAAGAAATATCAATTAATACGATTATACAATCCGGCAAAGAACTCTTGCACTATGGATTTTTTAATCAATTAGATATATTTGCTCAAATGCTTAGTTTTCGATTTAGCTATTATATACTGTCGAGTTATGTAGGCAATAAAGAAGTGGGAGTATATTCAGTTGCCGTATCAATTATAGAATCTATATGGCTAATAAGTCGAAGTATAAGTTCGGTACAACATGCCCGCATAGTAAATACCCAAGATTTTAGTGCAAACACCCAATTAACAATTCAGTTTATAAAAATTGGCAGTTTTCTAACATGCATTGCAATAGTTGTATTATTGCTTGTGCCAAATAGTTTGTATATTTTTATATTTGGCAACGAATTTTTCGAAGTTAAAAGTATTATCGTAGTATTATCGCCGGGCGTAGCTTTTTTTGGCACTTCGTTTATGATAAGCGGATTATTTTCGGGAATAGGGAAACAATATATAAATAGTATATCAGCAATAACCGGTCTTACAGTTACAATAGCAGGAGCCTATATAACCATACCAATATGGGGAATTTACGGAGCTGCTGCAACAGCAACAATAGCATACACTGCAACAACTGTTGTAAAACTTGTATATTTCAAACAACAAGCACATATTTCATGGAACTCATTTTTCATAACAAAACAAGACATTGCCTACGGCAAACAAGAAATAATTGCTAGATTATCGAAATATGGATTATACCGATAATTGTTTCATAATATGATATACAGCAGGACACACCGACACATTTTCTTTAGTAATACGCGTTAATTGCTCAAATCGTCTTCTATCGGTATGGGGATATTCGCGACAAGCACGAGGGCGAGCTTCATAAACAGAGCAATAATTATCGGGCATCAAAAAAGGACATGGACTTTGAGTAAACATGTATAAGCCATCGGTATCGAGAGTAAAATAGAGTTCTACCAACTTCGAAGGTTTGAGTTTTAGAAATTTTGACAGACGTTGTATATCAGCGTCGGTAATACCCGGACTAATTGATTTGCAACAATTTGCACAATCCAAACAATCTATTTGAGAAAACACTCGAATATGTAAATTATGAACATGAGCATCTAAATCCTTAGGAACTTTCCGTTTAATACTTTGAAATTTAGACAAAATATCGGTATCAGAAATTGGCTTTGGTAAAGCCAAAAAATCAGACACAATTTTATTTGAATACATACGCTATAACAAAAAATACTATACACAAAAGTAGAAGTATTCTTATAAAATTAAAATTTAATAAAAAATTATCATTAAAAAATAGTTGATATTCAATTTTTATGTATTTTTGGCATTGGAAGGGAGAGGTGTCCGAGTGGTTGAAGGAGCACGCCTGGAAAGTGTGTATGCCGCCTGAAACGGCATCGAGGGTTCGAATCCCTCTCTCTCCGCGTAGAATTAGAATGTAAACAAATAATATAATAAATTAAAAACTAAACATTAATTAAAATAACAGAACATTATGAAAAAGTTATTTGCACTTTTAGCGGTTATTGGTCTTTTAAGCGTAACCGGATTTTCTCAAGAAACAAAACAAGACTCAACGTCAACAGATTCAACGGTAACAGCGGTAGATTCTACAAAAGCTGCAACAAGTGCAGAAGAAGTTGGTCCAACTGAAGAAAAAGGCTTACACCAAGTAATTAAAGAAAAATTTATTGAAGGTGGTGCTGGATTTATGGCATTCGTGGTGTTGTGTTTAATTTTAGGTCTTGCTATTGCTATTGAGCGTATTATTTACCTTAATCTTGCAACTACAAACACTGAAAAATTATTGAAAAAAGTAGAAGACGCGTTACAATCAGGCGGTAAAGATGCAGCATTAGAAGTATGTCGCAACACTCCTGGTCCTGTAGCAAGTATTTTCTATCAAGGTATCAGCCGCAGTGATGAAGGTGCTGAAATAGTAGAAAAAACTGTAGTGTCATACGGAAGTGTTCAAATGGGATTATTAGAAAAAGGATTATCTTGGTTATCATTATTTATTGCACTTGCTCCTATGTTAGGATTCTTAGGAACTGTGGTTGGTATGATTCAAGCATTTGATGCTATAGCAATTGCAGGTGATATTTCTCCTACACTTGTTGCAAGTGGTATTAAAGTAGCACTTATTACTACTGTAGGCGGTTTGATAGTAGCTATGATATTACAAGTTTTCTATAATTATTTAATTTCAAAAGTGGATTCATTAACTACTGATATGGAAGATGCATCAATTTCACTTGTTGATATAATAGTTAAATATAATGCGAAAAAATAAATAAAATATACTTGACTGTCAATAATATTGACAGTCAATATTTTATAATACAATCGTATAAACTAAAAATAATATTCAAATGAATTTTAATAAAATTTTTAAAATAGTATCTATTTCATTATTTGCAATATCAGTTATTGTAAGTGTAATGTATATAGGGGCAGCTTCGCAAAAAAATTGTTTAGCGTGTAAGTTGCCGGTGTGTGAAAAAATAGATGCCAACGGAGAAAAATATCTTGCTCCTGCTGATGAATGTGCAATGACGTACGATGAAATCAAAGCAATGGAACAAGAAACTATCCAACGAAACAAAGATTTTGGAACGAATGATCCGGTAGAAGTTGCTGAATGTTCGAAAGAATGTATTAACTACGCGGGTAGTTTCATGATGTTTACTATTGTTATTACTATTGTTGCAATAGTGTTGGCATTACTATTTTCTGTATATATGCTTATAGTTGATCCTAAAAAAATAAAAGGTGTACTTATAGGAATTGGAAGCATTGGACTTATTACTCTTCTTTCTTACTTGTTTTCTTCTGATTCAATTCCTACAATTTTAGGATATAACAATATTATAACATTAGCCGAAGTAAAAATGGTTGATACAATGTTGTTTATGACATACATTTTGTTGGCTGTAGCATTTATAAGTATACTGTATACTAATATTATAAAAATATTTAAAAAATAATTAATGGCACAACTTCAAAAGAGTTGTGCTATTATTTTTAAAAAACATACAATTATGGCTCGAAGACCGTTTCCGGAAATTAACTCAGCATCTATGGCAGATATTGCATTTATGCTTTTAATTTTCTTCTTGGTAGCTACCACAATGGATTCCGACAAAGGTATATTCCGTGTGTTACCTCCGTATATAGACAAACCTATTCAAGATGAACCTATTAAAGTATTGGATAAAAACTTGTTTGTGGTTTTGATAAATAAAGACGACAGATTAATGGTTGAAAAAAAACCTATGCATCCCGATGATTTACGAAAAGCTTGTAAGGATTTTTTAACCAATATGAATAATGATGAAGCTGATAAAATCTATCCTGAATATAATGTAGAAACTATTGAAGGTATTGGAAATGTAAAAGTAACCAAAGGAATAGTTAGTATTCAAAATGACCGTGGTACTTCATACGATAAATACATTGAAATACAAAACGAAATAGTTGCAGCTTACAATGAGGTTAAAGACGAATATTCTAAACAATATTTTAGAAAACCTTTTAAAGATTTGAACGAGGATCAACAAAAAGCTATTAAAGCATTAATACCTCAACGTATTTCAGAAGCTGAACCTAAAAATATTGGAGGAAAATAATATGGCAAAATTTAGAAAAGATGGTAAAAAAGTTGCTCCGGGAATTTCTACTGCTTCATTACCGGACATCGTATTTATGTTGTTGTTTTTCTTTATGGTTACAACCACAATGCGTGAAAGTACGTTATTGGTAAAAAAACCTAAACTCCCTAAAGCAACCGAATTAACAAAATTAGAAAAAAAATCTTTGGTAAGTAGTATATATGTTTCAACTCCTTCTATAGATTTACAAGCTGTATTTGGAACACAACCGGTAGTGCAACTTAATGAATCTATTGAAGACATATCAAAGATTGCTCGCTTTGTACAATTAGAAAGAGAAGCTCGTAATCCAAACGATAGAGATTTTTTAACGATGAACCTTAAAGTTGATTCCAAAACAAAAATGGGTATCATTAGTGACATAAAAATGGAATTACGTAAAGCAAATGCTCTTAAGCTTAACTATAGTGCATTACCTAAAGCAAATAAAAGATAAAATAACTTTCATGATTTAAAAAAAAGCGATGTTAAATTACATCGCTTTTTTTATACTATTTTTAATAATCTATCTTAACGTCAACTACGTAAATTTATTTTGATTGTACAGAATAATCCGTCAATTTTCTAAACTGTTCAATTCTTAAAGCTATTTGAGATGTTGTCAATTGTTCAATATTTTCTGTACCCATTTTCTCAACAGTAAACGATGCCATTGCGGAACCAACAATTAAAGCAGCTTTCATAGTTTCAAAATCTATATTGTTCTGTTGAGCTATATATCCTATAAAACCACCGGCAAAAGTATCACCAGCTCCAGTAGGGTCTATAACTGTTTCTAATGGTAAAGCCGGAGCATAAAACATTTGATTGTCACAAAACAACAACGCCCCGTGCTCTCCTTTTTTAATAATAACAAATCGTGGCCCCATAGCCATTATTTTTTTTGCAGCTATAGGTAACGAATACTCACCCGACAGTTGTCGAGCTTCTTCTTCATTTATAGTAAGAACATCAACCAACGCTATTGTTTTAAGTAATTCATCGAGTAGAATGTCCATCCAAAAATTCATAGTATCCATTACTATAAGTTTAGGTCGAACGTGCAATCGTTCAATAACTTGGCGTTGCACTATGGGACTCAAATTACCTAACATCACATAGTCGGCGCCTTGATACGAATCGGGAACAATTGGGTCAAAATGCTCTAATACATTAAGTTCGGTAACTAAGGTATCGCGTTTGTTCATATTGTCGTAATACTTACCTGCCCAAAAAAATGTTTTTTCATCAATTTTTACCTGTAACCCATCGGTTACAACTCCTCGTTGTTGTAATTTGTTGATATACGCTTGCGGAAAATCGCCTCCAACAACAGCTAAAGCATAGGGCTTTGTAAAATACGAAGAAGAAAAACAAATATACGTTCCGGCTCCGCCAATAATTTTATCTGTTTTACCATACGGAGTTTCAATTGCATCAAATGCAATGCTTCCAACAATGAGGGTTTTTGTCATAGTACATTTTTTTAAAATAAAAAAGCTCGGTAAACTACCGAGCTTTTTGCGGTCCGGACGGGGCTCGAACCCGCGACCCCATGCGTGACAGGCATGTATTCTAACCAACTGAACTACCGAACCTGAATTTTGTGCTGCAAATATAGTATATTTTTTAATTCGCAAAATACTTTCTCAATTTTTTTTAATTTTTTTTATTTAACTCAAAAAGTTTTTACTTTTTTATATAATTATGTACATTTGGAGTTAAATTTAGGTACAATGGATTCTGCAATTAATATATATCAGGTTTTTACTCGACTTTTTAATAATAAAAACCAAACAAATAAAGAATTTGGAACTATTGAAGAAAATGGTTGCACAAAATTCAACGATATTACTTCAACAGCACTCGACCAAATAAAAAAATTCGGAGCTACTCATATATGGTATACAGGTGTTATTCGACATGCCACGTGTACCGATTATTCAAAACACGGACTTAGCACCGACAATCCTCATGTTGTTAAAGGTCAAGCCGGTTCTCCCTATGCAATAAAAGACTATTTTGATGTACACCCTGATTTTGCCGTTCAGGTTAAAAATAGAATGAATGAATTCGAAAAACTTGTACAACGTACTCATGATGCTGAACTCAAATGTATAATAGATTTTGTTCCCAATCATGTGTCGCGCGAATATAAATCCGAAAATTTACCGGGCGGATGTGTTGCTTTGGGAAGTTACGATGATACTTCTATTGCATTTTCACCAAGCAATAATTTTTATTACATTCCTCACGAAGAATTACATTTGCCTTCCGAAATAAATTTTCCGTATACGCAACAAGCACCTGCTTATCACGAAATTCCTGCAAAAGTTACAGGCAATGATGTGTTTTCGGCATATCCTGCTATTACCGACTGGTACGAAACAGTTAAATTAAATTATGGTATCGATTACCAAAATTTATGGCACGAACACTTCGAAGAAATTCCCGATACCTGGGTTCGTATGTATGAAATTTTAGAATTTTGGACAAAAAAAGGTGTCGACGGATTCCGATGCGATATGGCAGAAATGGTTCCGGTTCGGTTTTGGGGCTGGGTAATTCCTCAAATTAAACAATTAAATCCTAATATTATTTTTATAGCCGAAGTGTATAACCCCGAAGAATACCGCAATTATTTATTTCGTGGTAAATTCGATTATTTATATGACAAAGTTGGATTATACGATATTTTGCGTTTAATTATTGAAGGATTTGGCTCGGCTAAATATATCTCTGATTGCTGGAAAACACACGATGATATAACATCGAAAATGCTTCGTTTTTTAGAAAATCATGACGAACAACGAATTGCGTCACGGTTTTTTGCGGGCAATGCCGAAGCAGCAAAAGCTTCTATGATTCTTGCCGGAACAATGGACAGAAGTCCTTTAATGATATACTTTGGTCAAGAAATTGGCGAAAAAGGTATGGACAAAGAAGGCTTTAGTGGTATAGACGGTCGCACATCTATTTTTGATTATTGGAGTTTGCCCGAATACAATAAATGGGTAAACGCAGGAAAATTTGATGGAGCAAAACTATCGGACGAACAAAAAGAATTACGGGAATTCTATACGTCTTTAAATTGGCTTAGACTTAACCACGAAGCTATACACAGTGGATTATTCTACGATTTAATGTGGAAAAACTACAATGGAAATTTAGACTCAGATAAAATTTTCGCATTTCTTCGTTATTCCGATAATCAAAAAATGTTGATTATTATCAATTTCGACATACATCAAACCCATACCTTCCGCTTGTTTATTGGTGAACATGCGTTCGAAACTATGAATTTTAAAAAAGAAGGTAAAATTAAATTGAAAGAGGTATTTGAAGCAGATTTTTCTGATGAATTCCCAATGCAAGAAGTTCTTGAATTAGGTATACCTTTTTCTATTCTTCCAAATTCTGCTTTGGTTTTTGAACTATCATAACTACGCTTTTACACCAAATACTTCTATGAAATTAGATATCGCTTTTTCATCGTGTCCAAACGATACATATATATTTGATGCATTAGTTCACAAAAAAATTGACACACACGGTATTGACTTTTCCTATACTATAGCCGATGTTGAAGAATTAAATAAAAAAGCTTTAGAGCAAACATTTGCTATTACTAAACTAAGCTACTTTGCATTTGCACATTGTTCACAGGCATACCAAATATTAGATTCGGGTAGTGCATTAGGCTATGCTAATGGACCATTGTTTATTTGCAAACAAGGACACGAACATACGATTAATTCATCGTCTGTTATCGCTATTCCGGGCAAACACACTACGGCACACGTACTATTTTCTATGGCATATCCGGAATTTTCTCGAAAAAAATATATGGTATTTCACGAAATTGAAGAAGCTTTAAAAAATGGCTCTGCCGATGCCGGTGTAATTATTCATGAAAACCGTTTTACCTATGCTCAACGAGGTTTTTCATGCATGTGTGATTTAGGAACAGTTTGGGAACAGAATACAACCATGCCTATTCCGCTTGGTGCTATTTGCATACAACGCTCGCTCGCTGAATCTGTAAAACAAACCGTTAATACTCTCATTCGCAAGAGTATAGAATTCGCTCGCTCTCACCCCGACGAATCACAACATTTTATTCATAGTCATGCTCAAGAAATAGAACAAGATATTGTATCACAGCATATTGCTTTATTTGTCAACGATTTTAGTATAGATTTAGGAACTATTGGTAAACAAGCTATTATAACATTGTTTTCGAAAGCTCGCGAATTTTCGCTTATTCCCAATTTACACCCCAATATATTTTTGAATCCTTCGAGCTGAAATAAATTCAATACTATACACCCCTACTCCTATTAGAATATACATTACGAACATTTCTAAGCGAGAAATTTGTATAGGTATAGCAGCATGTGGCACATGCGAAAACACATAAATACTATGCTGCAAATAGGAGGAACAAAAATCAACACATGATATAATTACTGCTCCTACTACCGGAATAGCACTGCACACCACAAACAGTATAGCTCCCACCAAAAGTACAAACGCCAAGGGTATAGCAAATATATTTGTAAGCAAACTATAAGTCGGGAAAAATCCAAAATAATATAATGTAATAGGCACCGTTGTAATTTGAACCGCTATACTTACCGAAATAATTCCCCATACATAATTCCATACTATGTTGGAACTTCGAGGGATAAGGTATTGAATTTTATTGCCAAAATAAACAATACCTATAACAGCCAAATACGACAACTGAAAGCCAACTTCAAAAAGTGCTCGGGGAGATATCACAAGCATACAACATGCTGCCGCAGCCAACGTATTGTAGGTTGAAATATTTCGGTTTAGCAAATGCGACATACATACCAACGAAAACATACATGCAGCACGAAACACCGAAGGGCTTAACCCTGTAATACAAGCATACCCCCAAATTCCGGAGATACATAGTATTTGTTTGAGCCAAACTAACCTTGAATTTGGAATCAATTGCAATATATACAACAACAGTATAGCAATAATACCTACATGTAAACCCGAAACAGCTAATATATGCATAGCTCCGGCGGTAGAAAAATCTTGTTTAACATCGGCTTGTAAAAATGCTTTATTACCAAATACCAAAGCTGCTATAAGTTCGAAATTGTGCTGCTGCAAACCCGACAATCGCAACAATTCCAAAACATGTAGTTGCACAGAATTACACACACTCATTATTGTAGGAGTATGCCCTATATATTGCCATGATTTTGAAGACACATAAGCAGTGGAATACACATAGCGTTGAGCCATATAGTTTGCATAATCAAACGTTGAGGAGGTATCGTTTTCTATTGGTTTAAAATTCGCTGACAGATATATAATATCGCCATATTTCAAGGTAGCTGCCAAAGAATCTTTTTGAATATACACTATTGCTTTGGACTTACTATTAGCATCTGCCCCAACAGTAATTTCGGTTGCATATGTTTTTGGTTTTTCATGTACAGGACCAGAAATTTCTGCAATTATTGTTTGCGTACCATACAAAGCCGAATGTTTAGAATCGTGAATATGCACTATACACATACCGCATACAAAAAACCAAAGAGCACACAATGGCAACAATATAGCAACACTATATTTGTATGCCAAACTATACGCAACCAATACACACAATGGTATACACACAAAAAACGCCGAAAGCTGAAAATTCACATGCGATTGCACTATAATTCCTGCAATTAAGGGAATTACAAAATACACAAAAGGAGCTTTTGAAACAGCTCCTTCAATTTTTTTTCTCATAAAAAACATCACAAAATCAAAGGTTATGAATGTGATGCAAATGTAGTATTATTTATGGATTATAAAATTTTATTTTATACTGAACCGGCACTTTTCCTTTTTCTATATTCTGCAAACGACCTTGCAACAAC
>Ga0116186_1002637_pt1 | contig 16040 bp, 18 predicted proteins | sample AD_JPNNA4_MetaG_FD_89806 | JGI IMG/M metagenome (GOLD analysis project Ga0116186, IMG submission 89806) | Active sludge microbial communities of municipal wastewater-treating anaerobic digesters from Japan - AD_JPNNA4_MetaG | ecosystem: Engineered > Bioreactor > Anaerobic > Digestate | place...
AGACGGGTTCGAATCCCGTCGAGTCCATTCGGTTTTTCAGGACAGTTCCAGGTAATTCAGGGAGTCTGGGAAAGAGAGAGAGGGGACCGGAGGTCGCGGCGGGGTCGAGGGGCGGGAGCCCCCCCCAAAGCATTCGATGATAAATATTATGGCGCGATGTTTTCAGTCAATCCATTCCAGGAGTCTCGTGCCAGGATCAGTTGCCTGTGTCTTTTTAACCCTCAAGGGGGTTTCTTTTCCTACACCGGAATTCCCTTCGGTATCCGCGAATTGTCCAAGGTCCCGGTATCCGGGAAGGATATCCTGATCCCTTCGGAAGGGAATCTCGTTGGCAAGGATGATAGGATTCGGGGGAGCAGTCGCCGGAGGAGGCGAGAGAAAACCCGGGACCTGCTCCTGTGCAAGGGGAAGGGGATTTCTTCTAAGCAGAAAATCGATGTAATCCTCAACCTCTTTTTGCAGTTCCGGCGGGAGCCTGGAGATCTTTTCTTCAATCCCTGTCATGGCTTTTTCATGCCCCGTTCAGCCTAACATTCTGCATTCACAGGTCTTATCTTCTTTGATTCCTCGTTCAGGATACGAGGAGGCGTATCTCACTTCAATTGTGAGAGCAGCAGCACACGGCAGCTGTGCTCGACAATTGAGGTAAGGACGTAACCTTCTTCGAGAGATCGTGCGCCGCAGAACGTCCCATGCCCCCTGACGATGACAGCCACCCTATCTTTCAGGGCAGATGCTGCACGCTCCGCCATCTCCATGCTCCCCGGCGGGCCAGTTACCACCGGAATGGAGGGACAGAACATCTCGCCCTCGCTGTCGATGGGAATGATGCAATCCTTAGTCAGTGAGATCGCGACTGCGTGCGGGGGATGTGCATGGACTACCGCAAGGTGCCGGGTGAGCCGGTATACTTCCCTGTGGAGCCGGTATTCGCTTGATGCTTCTGGCGGTACTACTCCGGCGAAAGGAACATAGACCAGATCTTTTGGGCAGTCGAGGAACGCGCCGTTGCGGGTGATCAGGAACCCTGCACCTTCACGGACACTCATATTCCCGAAATTTGCGCCGACAAGTCCCTCCTGCCGGAGTCGCTTTCCAATCCTCTGGAACTCTTCTGCCTGGTTCATTGGGAAATGCGCAGGAAAAAATGACTATTTGAACTGTATACCAACATCCCGCATCTTGTTAAAGCGAGCGATATTGAGGAGCAGCGGAGTCAGGCACTCGACCATGCAGGAAGCGGCAAGGGGGCCGGCATTGTACGCCCTGACGCGGGGGACGCTGTTGATCAGCTCCATGACCACCGCCTTTGCGTCCGGGTCATCTCCGCAGACGGGGATGGCCAGGTCAAGTTCCTCATCGAGCGCACGCCACTTGTTCGCGGCAACAGTGTTGAAAGCCGTGCAGAGGCGTGCATCGGCAGGGATCAGCCTCCTGATCATCATTGCTGCTGAGCCTTCGGGTGGCGGGACGAACATGAAATACTCACGCTTCTCCATCGGGTTGACCGGGGAGATCACGATCTTTCCCGACAGGCCCTTCAGCGTCGCGAGGGTGGGCTCGACGTGTTTGAAGGGTATCGCAAGGATGATCACGTCGGACCTGTCCACCGCCTCCTGGTTCGTATGGCCCTGGCAGCTGCAGGGAAGCCCCCGCTTCGTGAGAGTGTCCAGGCAACAGGCGCTGCTCTGGGCAGCTTTCTCTTCCTCCCTGGAACCGATGATCACATCATGGCGGGACGAGAGGCGCATTGCGATACCCTCGCCGATATCTCCGGTTCCCCCAACGATTCCGACCTTCATCTAATCCACCAGGCGGGAGAGCATGGCTTCGAGCGTCTCGGCACTGGTGACCCCCTCAAGGCTGTGCATCACCTTCCCATCCTTCTCGATGACCAGGGTCGGGACCACCCGGATGCCGTATTTGTTTGCCATCTCCATGTGCTGGTCGACATCGATCTTCCGGATGTCCACCTTGTCGCCCATCTTCTTCTTCAATTCCTCGAGGATAGGCCCCTGCCGCCTGCACGGCCCGCACCAGTCAGCATAAAAGTCGAGTAATACCGGTCTGCTCATGTGAATTCCCAAGAGTCTAAGTGGAGAAAAAAGGGTGATAAAGGTTGTTATCGGTTATTTTGAGAGGATCTCCTTGATTATCTCTCCATATGCAGGTCGCGTGATTGCGACGCCGATCACCACTCCGATGATCGTGATGAGGGCAAAGCCGCGGAGGCTCGAGAGGTCCATCAGTGCCAGCGGGATCATCGCAAAGATGACGGTAAAAGCTGAGACCAGGATGATCCCAAGTGCCCTCGCAAGGCGCTTCTTGTAGAGCGTGGGTGACGGGACCTTCCCTTCGTGGAGGATCTCATCCGTGATGATCACGAGCTGGTCGATCCCGGTTCCCATCACCGCGATCAGTGCAGCTATCGCGGCAAGGTCCAGTTGCTGGATGAGCGTGGCAATCCCAAGGAGGATGACTATCTCGGTAAGGTTGGAACCGATCATAGGAAGGACGATGCTCGGTTCCCGGTACCGGTAGAAGATGACGACCCCCACCGCTATTGCCGCGGCGATGAATGCCACCACGCACATCATCCTGAAGTAGTCTGACAGGGCCGCGGGCACATAGCCGGAACCCGCGACGGTCACGTCTACCGGCAGCGCCCCCGCCCTCAGGTGGATCTCGTGGTTCTTTGCCGCTTCCAGCCCGGCAGCGCCGGTCCCGGTCGATGCATAGAGCTGCCGGATAGGTTCTATGGCAAGTTTTGCGGCAAGATCAGCGGAGAGCGGTGCACTGTAGACCACGTTTCCGTCGAGGACCATGTCAAGGTAGTGAGCGTCAGGGTTGCTCACCGCTCCGGTGGCAATTGCGCCCTGCTGGAACTTCCTCGCACCCTCCTCTGAGAGAGTGAACGATACGCCCCAGACCGGGCTTCCGGGAGGCTCGTGGCTCGGGACGCCGACAGTAGTGATCGTGTCCCCGTAGAGCACGTGCTCAGTCTGGTTTCCTGTCGTGTGAATCCGGATCTCGAACTTCCCCTGGGTCCCGACGATCTCCTTGGCCTGCGAGAGGCTCACCCCTGCGAGCTCGACGCGAATGTAGTGGGAGACACCGGAGAGGCCGGTCAGTGGGTTGACCCTCGCGTCCTTTGTGCCGAGAGCATTTAACTTGTTCTCAAGGATCCGCTTGACGTCATCTGCGGTCTCACGCGATACCCCCTGTTCGTAGGTGGTGAGCCGTCCTCCTGCAGCTGAAAATATCGTCCTGAGAGTCTCTTCAGGGTAATAGCCCCTGATCTCCAGTTTATTCTCGTCAATCAGGTATATTTCGGCATCGAGTTGTTTCTGGAGGTCTGCCACGAAATCTTCTACGGCCCTGTCGGTCTCGAACCCGACCACCTCGGCCTTGAATTCCATCTGGAGCCAGGTCCCCTCCTGGAGGTCGAGGCCATACTGGAGATTGGTGGTGAATTTTCCATCTTCAAACCTTGGGCCGATTGCAATTGCAGACGCCACAAGGAGGAGTACCATGAGTGCGACCTGCCAGTGCTTCAGGCAGGCCACGAGTTTGCTGTCGCTCATTTTCCACCCCGCTTCAGGACGTACCACTTGATTATCCCCGCGTTCGTCAGCCAGGTGTTCATCATGTCCAGGACAAGCCCTATAAGGAGCACCGTTGCAATCTCCCAGATGACAGTGATCTGGCCTGCAAACGCGACGACCCACATTGCCGCGACAGCGGCAAGCGTCGTGGTGGTCATGATGATCCCTGTCTGGAATGCCCCGGAGAGCTTCTCTTCGAGTTTGCCCTGGCGTTTGAGAACCCGCATGGTAAGCAGGATATCAGAGTCCACTGAGTACCCGATCAGCATGAGGAGCGCGGCAACCGTGGGGAGCGAGAGGTCGATTCCCACCAGGCTCATCCCCGCGGCGGTCATTGCAATATCGGTGAATGCACAAAAGATTACCGCCACGGCAGGAACAAGCGTGCGGAAGGCCAAAAACACCACGATCGCCATACCGATAAAAGAGATGATCAGGGCAATCAGGGCCTGTTCCTGGAGTGTCTTCCCGAATGATGCGCCGATCTGGTCGATCTTGGCATCCGGGTACTCCGCCCCGATGAGTAAAGCAAGCGCCTGGAGGCTCGCATCATCCATGGGTCCGAACTTAAGGTATTTCCCGTTGTTCACCCCTTCTCCTACCGAGAGGAGGGGGTAGCCCTGGAACTTCTGCTCCAGCTGCCCTGGCGTATCGGTCGTAAAAAGAGTGACCGCGGTACCTCCCGAGAAATCGATCCCCGGTCGCACCGGCATCCCGGTAGTGGCCATGTTGTACCCAAGAATGGCCAGCGAGAGGATGAGGATGACCATGGGGATCATCACCATCTGCCGGGGTGTGTATTTGTTCACATCATACCCGATGAGTCCCATAGCCCAGTACTTTGGCTACTCAGGAGTAAAATCCTTCGGGACGCCGGAAATCAACGACTTTTTTCCGGCTCTGGCAAAACCGATATTTTTACCAGCACACCCTCCAGGTGAGCGATATACCAGGGGGACTTTATACCCCCTTTTTGAAGGAAAGAAAAGAAAATCCTTATATAAATCTTATGGTCAGTACCAATTCATGAGATCTCCGCACGAGATCAAGGCAGTCATCGAAGGCCGGCTGCGGATGTACCTCTCCAGGGACCATACCGGGATCAGGCGTGCCATGCTCCAACTCTTTCTCAAAATAAAATCCCTCACCATCGCGAAGATCTGCGAATACCTTAACAGGAGTTTTACAATCAGTTACCACTCGGTCGCCGCGATGGTCGGAATCATCGCATCCCGGATCGGCATCCTTCACGTGATCAAGAATCGTGAGGGCACTCATAGCGTGTACCAGCTGAAGGAACAGTATACGGATATGGTTGCAAAGATCGTGGGAACCACCTGATCCGTCCCATCATAATTTTTTTACCGTTTCCGGTCCAAATGGTGAGAATCATGTACGTAAGACCAAATGCACGCACTCTCCCGGAAGAGATCAGCGTCAATGAGGATGTGGCAGAATATATCGACCGCAGGGGATGTGACTTCAGGATATGCACCTCCTGCGGAGGCCCGCTTCTCCTTCCCGTCAGCATGAAACCCCCGAAAGCGACTGATCTCCAGGTAAGGGCAGGGGATTATACTATTTTTATCTCTATCCACCAGGCCCGTTACCTCCAATCGATTCACCGGGGTATGCTGCCGATGTTCCTGGACCAGATCGACGACAGTTCGCCGGGACATGAGTATTGAGGAACTAGACCACACCGCTGATGCGAAGGTCAGGGTGAAAGCCGGAACGCTTGAGGAGCTCTTCTCCGAGGCGGGCCGTGCCCTGATGCAGGTGATGTACGGCCGTCCAGGCAAAGATGGCCGGACGCACCCCGTCATGGTCAGTGGAGATGACCTGGAATCACTCATGCACGCCTATCTCTCCGAGCTGCTCTTCATCACCGAAGTGGAGGGGCTTGTGATATCGGGGGCTGACCTTCACATCGGGGAGGGAATCGTCGAGGGGGTAGTCATGGGTGAACCCTTCTCGATGGAGGCTCATAACGCAGGTCGCGGTGTGAAGGGGATCTCCTACTCTGGTCTCTCAATAGTCCACGATCAGGAGTCTTATATACTGGATGTCATCTTTGATGTGTGAATGACCATGCTGCCAGGAGTACAGAGGGTGGGTGAATTCGAATGGCAGGTTCCGGTCGGATATATCCCGGGAATGCGGGTGCCAGGGCTGTTCTTCCTCTCAGAAGCCCTTGCCGGGACCCTCGAGGAGGGAGCCGTCAAACAGCTGGCGAATGTTGCCACCATGCCCGGTATTGTGCGCCAGTCCCTCGCCATGCCCGACATTCACTGGGGATACGGTTTTCCCATCGGGGGGGTCGCAGCCTTCTCGCTTGATGAAGGGGTCATCTCTCCGGGAGGAGTGGGCTTTGACATCAACTGCGGAGTTCGGCTGCTTGCCACCCCTCTGCGCGAAGGGGATCTTGGAAAACGGCGGGAGCTGGTGGAACGCCTGTTCGGTGCTATTCCGACAGGGGTAGGGGGAAAGAGCGCGCTCCGGCTCTCCAACCGGGAACTTGACCGCATGCTTCTTGAAGGGTCTTCCTGGGCAGTCAGGGAAGGGTACGGCATAGACGAGGACATACGGATGTGCGAGCAGGAGGGGTGTCTGAAGGAAGCCGACCCTGCCGCTGTCTCGCAAAAAGCCCGCCAGAGGGGGATGCCGCAGAGCGGCACCCTTGGATCGGGGAACCATTTCCTTGAAGTGCAGGTCGTCAGGGAGGTGTACCACCCGGAGGCCGCACGCGCATTTGGCATCAGCCAGGGGCAGGTCTGCATCATGATCCATTGCGGGTCCCGGGGTCTTGGACACCAGGTCTGCACTGACCACCTGAGGATCCTTGAGGCGGCCACGAAAAAATACCGTATCACGCTTCCTGACCGCCAGCTTGCATGTGCACCGATCGACTCACCTGAAGGGAGGGCCTACTTCGGCGCAATGGCAGCCTCGGCGAACTATGCCTGGGCCAATCGCCAGGTCATCATGCACTATACCCGGAAAGTGCTGGAGGAACTTTATGGCGTTGCCTACAAGGACATGCACTTGGTATACGACGTTGCCCACAACGTGGCCAAGATGGAGGAGCACCTCGTCGGGGGGACGAGGATGAAGGTCTGCGTGCACAGGAAGGGGGCGACCAGGGCATTTGGACCCGGTGCACCGGACCTTCCCGCTGCATACTCATCGGTCGGCCAGCCGGTAATCATCCCAGGGAGCATGGGGAGCCCCTCGTTTCTCCTCCATGGTACGAGTGGCGCGATGGAGAAGACCTTCGGGAGCACCTGTCATGGTGCAGGGAGGGTGATGAGCCGCACGCAGGCAAAGAAGCGGCTCACCGGCAGGGAGATCAGGGACACCCTTGGCAAGGAAGGAATTATAGTGAAGGCGCCGAGCGATGCGGCAATTGCAGACGAGGCACCTGAAGTCTATAAACCGAGCATGGAGGTGGTCCGTGTCGTCCACGAAGTCGGGATCTCCCGCCTCGTTGCCCGGTTCGAACCTCTTGGGGTGATCAAGGGATGACAACCCGTTGTGCGCTGCTCTGGGACGAGAAGATCGTCTTCTCCCGCCTCATCGAGGAATGCGGCCTTTCCTGCGAGCATGTCACTCCCCAACTCCTGGCGGCGCCATTTTACCGGGGACGATATTCAACACTGATCATCCCTGCGGGGTTTGCGAACCCCGCGTATTCACGGCTCCTGCCGGCTTTACGGGCGTCTTCGGGCCGCATAAGGAGGTACATCGAATCCGGGGGAAAACTCGTTGTCTTCGGGCCGGGAATCGACCGGGCAGATGCGTACGACTGGTTGCCGTTCGACGTCACTTACTGCCACCTCCACCAGAGAGGGGGCCTCGAATGTGTGTCGTCGGACCGATGTGCATCGCTCTTTTCAGGGTATGATCCCGCGTCCATCGAGAGCGACGGGTATTTCTCCCACCATGCAGGAGAGGTTGTTGCAAAGATGGGTGTAGGGGCAGTGCTGATAAGAAGTGGCGTGGGAGAAGGAGAGGTTGTTGCAACCACAATCCACGAATACCCCTCGAGGGCATTTCTTGGCGAATTCTGCAGGGGTTCAGTGGAAACATTCTTGTGACTGGAAATCAGGGATTTAGTGTAGTGATCACGCATGAACCGCTTCATCCTCTCAGCAGATTCCGGGCCGGAGGATCTCGAACCATTGGGACGGGCACTCCATGAACTTTTAAACAGGCTCCCTATAACAGCACGATCCCTCGAGCGGCCAGGCATCAGGATCGAAGACGGGCGGGTGATCGATTCGAATTATACTGGCCCTATCCTGGAACGTGTCCTGCACGAGAACCGGACACTCAAGGTCACCCCTGATCGGGGGGCTTACCGGGGCGTCCCCGTCGTTGTAGGGCCCATAAGGGACACGGAGGGGGCTCCGATTGCAGCCATCGGGATCGTGGATATCACCGGGATATTCGACCTGGCTACTCTCATGGAGCACCAGTCCGAGATCATGAAACAGGTATGCGGGAAGGATCCATGCCCCCTCCCTGGGGAGCAGGTCGTGGCAAAAAGGTAAACACCATGTACCACGCAGCGTTCAGGGTTCTTGAGGTGCTCGAGAAGAGCGAGGGACCCGTTTCTGGTGAAGCGATCAGCAATACCCTTGGGATATCCCGCTCGGCGGTGTGGAAGCATATCAAGGAGCTCATCGACATGGGCTACGAGATCACCGCGTCCCACCGGGAGGGCTACCGCCTCAAGAAGAGCAGCAACCGGCTGCTCCCCTACGAGGTCCACAAGAGGCTCCGTACCAGCTTCATGGGCAAGAAGATGCGCTACTTCGAGAGCACCACGTCCACGAACTGGGTGGGCCGGCAGATGGCTGAAGAGCAGGACCCCGGGTCGCTGCATGGGATGGTGATCATCGCCGAGCAACAGACGGGGGGGATCGGGAGACTGGGGAGGTCATGGGTCTCTCCCCGGGGGGGGATCTGGGCGACCGTGGTGGTCAAGCCAAAGATTCCCATCGAGAGGGTCTTCATGATCACGATGGCCGGGGCGATCGCAATCGCCAGGGCGCTACGAAAGGAGTACGACCTCGGGGCACTTATCAAGTGGCCAAACGACATCTATATCGGCGACAGCAAGGTTGCAGGACTCCTCCTTGAGATCTCTGCCGAGGCTGACCAGATCAACTACGCAGTCCTTGGCCTTGGGGTTGACGCGAACGTCTCGCCTAAGGATCTCTCCGGCCTGCCGAATGCCGTCACTTCCGTCAGCCTCGAAGTAGGCCACGACGTGGACCGTCCCGCGCTCCTCGCCCGCATCTTAAAGGAGTTCGAGAGCCGATACCTCCTTCTTGAAGCAGGGGAGTACGAGTCGATCGTCAGGGAATGGAAGAGCCTCTCCTGCACCCTTGAGCACCGGGTCCGTGTCAATACCCTCAAGACCTGTGTCGAGGGTGAGGCGATTGACATTGACGAGTATGGCGCACTCCTCATCCGCAAGGACAACGGGAAGATCGAGCGCGTGATAGCTGGCGACTGTACTCAGCAGTAACGTTCTTGTCGTCAACCACGAATTTATTTCGGGTTGACAATGAACCTCCGCCGGTATCGTGCGCTCTCCATCGCCCATACGGGGGCCTTTACTGCGTTTCTTGCGGCTGGCTCGTGGATCTCTATCCCGTTTGTCCCCGTTCCCTTCACCCTCCAGACGCTCTTTCTCTTCCTCGCCGCAGGGATCATGGGGAGGTATGCAGTAGTACCGGTATCCCTGTATCTCCTGATGGGAGCCATGAACCTCCCTGTATTTCACAGCGGCACTGCAGGAATAGGGGTGTTCCTTGGGCCGACGGGCGGATACCTGGCGGGGTTCATTCCTGCGGCACTCCTCGCGGGTATCGGGTATGAGTGCAGGCCCCGCGTCGCGAGATACGCCGGGATGGCGGCAGGCCTTTGCGCACTCTACACCTGCGGGGTGGCATGGCTCTCCCTCTCGACAGGATTGTCACTGGAGATGGCGCTCGTGCTCGGGGCGGTCCCCTTTATTCCCGGCGATATCCTGAAGGCAGCGGTTGCATCCCTTGTTACCGATCGCATCGCCCGACTGAGGACAGGGACGCATGCGGGTATTGAGGGAGAGGAGCGGAGGTCGGCACGATGATCCGTATCAATGGACTCCGCCACGGAATCCTCGATATTCCTTCCCTTCTCATCCCGTCCGGGTACACTGCGGTCATCGGTCCGAACGGAAGTGGCAAGACCACGCTTCTGCGGCTCCTCGCCGGGATGGAGGAACCGTTCCAGGGATCCGTCACAATGAGGGGACTGCGTGCGGGTCCCCTGAATGTGGGGTGGGTACACGAGTTCCCTGGGAGGAATGCCCTCTTCTCCCGTGTGAGGGACGAGATTGCCTCCCCCCTTCAGTTCCGGCACCTGGCGTGTGAAGAGATCGCGGAAAGGGTGAAGGAGATATCCGGGCGTATAGGGATATCCTCACTCATGGACCGTGGACCAGAGTCGCTATCGGGGGGAGAGCAGGTGCTCGTTGCACTTGCAACGGCAATGGTGTCTGATCCCGAAATCCTGGTCCTCGATGAATGGGACTCCCACGTGGACATCCACACTGCAACAGTGCTGCAGGAATATCTGCGCCACACGGGGGTTCGATGGAAGGTCCAGTGCACGCAGGACATGGACCTTGCGGCATCCGCAGATTTGGTAATATTCCTCTCTGGAGGGCGAGTTTTGGCATACGGCTCTCCTAAGGAGGTCTTCTCGGCGCATCCTGATTCCTGCTGGTATCCGCCTTCATGGAGGTGGAAGGAATGGAACTCTTCTTTGACGGGGTAGCAGTCAGTCGCGGTGGCCCTGAAATCAGGGTATCGGGCCGGTTCGGTCCCGGGATCAACCTAGTGAGCGGGAGGGTGGGGTCAGGAAAGTCGACTCTGGCCGCGATGGCTGCAGGGCTCCTCGCCCCAGGTAAGGGTGCGGTTACCCGTTATGGCATCAGGAGCACCATGATCTCCTTCCAGTTCCCGGAATGGCAGCTTACAGGGAACACAATCAGGGAGGAGATCCGGTCATGGGGTGCCGATGAAGGGGAGATCCTCCCCATTGCAGGCCTCGTCGGCAGGGAAGGTGATGACCCGCTCTCGCTCAGCAGGGGCGAACTCAAGAAGCTCGTCCTCTCCTGCATCTTTGAAAAGACATGGGACCTTCTTATCCTTGACGAACCGTTCAGCGCCCTTGACTGTTCAGGAAAGAGGGAGATATGCCACTTGATCGAGGCCAGGCGTTCATCCATTGTAATCCTTTGCACCCATGAACAACATTTTCTGCCACGTATCGACTCTCTCTGGGAGTTCCAGGGCCATGAACTGGTATTCCGGGGCGCGGTGCCTGGAGCACTTGCCCACTGGGAACTTGCCCCCCCATCGGTGAAGGCACTTCTTTCACGCGGAATTGTCCCCCGCAACATATCAGAAGGCGACCTCGCGGAGGCGGTATGCAGGATCCACGGCTGAGGCTCCTTGCAGTGGTGGCGATCTCTCTCACCGCGTTCTCAGGGATCTCCGGGGCGTTCTTATCGGCTGTCTGGTACTTCGCCTGCACCCGAGGTCCTACGATGTTGAAGCGTTCCCCCTGGCCACTGGTTGCCTTTATCCCGCTCTTCCTGGTGACGGCAGCGCTCTTAATCACCGGGGGCGAATGGCTCTCGTACCTTGTGCGCCTGGGGATGGTGGTCCTGATTGCAATCTACGCCTACCAGGACCAGAAGCCGGGAGAGTTCATCCAGGTCTGCACCTGGGCATTTGGCCCTGGGGTGGGATTTGACCTGGGGCTAGCGGGGGAGATGGGGGTCTCATCGATCCGTTTTCTGGGAGGCGAGGTGCAGCGGGTACGGCAGGCATACCGGCTGAAGAATATACCCCTACGTGCGAAGGCGCTCTCCCCTATTGCGACGGGAATAGTCTTTGGGCTCCTCAGGAGGGCGGAAGACCAGGCCGATCTCCTTCTCGTAAGGGGATACGAAAGGGGTGGGGTGTCCTGCGTGAAGTTTTCATCTCCCCTAAGGGATCGGATTGCCGCAGGGGTTGCGGTTCTCCTCCTCCTTCTCTGTTTCTTCCCAGTGAGAGGATTTTTTATACTTGCACAATGAAGGTTTTAGAGGTTTAGCTCTTTGTTCGCCGCTGGAGCGTGGGCCAAGCCCGGAGGAGCCCGATGTGTGCTGCCAGTCATAAGAAGATTTCCATCACCGACACCACACTCAGAGATGCCCACCAGTCACTGATAGCGACGCGGCTTCGGACCGAGGACATGATCCCCCTGGCCCGGGAGATAGACCGGGCGGGATTCTTCTCAGTCGAGGCCTGGGGTGGGGCAACGTTCGACACGAGTATCCGGTTCCTTGCAGAGGATCCCTGGGAGCGTCTGCGGGTACTCAAGGCGGAGCTGAAGCGGACACCCATCCAGATGCTGCTCCGCGGACAGAACCTGGTGGGCTACCGCCATTACCCGGATGATGTCGTGGACCGCTTCGTCGAGCGGGCGCACGCCAACGGCGTCGACATTTTCAGGGTATTTGACGCCCTCAACGACATCCGGAACATGAAGCGGTCCATGCAGATGGTCAAGAATGTGGGTGCGCACCTCCAGGGGGCCATCTGCTACACGACGAGCCCCGTCCACTCGATAAAGGGGTTCGTGGAGATGGCAAAGGAACTCCATTCCATGGACTGTGATTCGATATGCATCAAGGACATGGCAGGGCTGATCATGCCGGATGCCGCAGCCGAGCTTGTGTCCGGGATCAAGGACGAGGTTGACACCCTCGTCGACCTCCACTCCCACTCGACGAGCGGGATCGCCCTCATGAGCTACGAAGCCGCGATCAAGGCAGGAGTCGACATTGTTGACACCGCGATGTCACCGTTCGCACTCGGGACATCCCAGCCCCCCACCGAAAGCGTGGTGGCGGCCCTCGCAGGGACACCGGGGGATACGGGGATCGATCTCCGCGTCCTGAAGGATGTCCGGAATGCCTGTATGAAGGTCCGCGAGAAGTACGAGGGGCTCGTCGACCCCATCTCCGAGCGTGTGGACAGCGATGTCCTCCTCTACCAGCTGCCGGGGGGGATGATCTCAAACCTCGTCTCGCAGTTAAAAGAACAGGACGCGCTCGACAAGGTAAACGCCATGTTCGAGGAGGTCCCGAAGGTAAGGAAGGATCTCGGCTATCCCCCTCTTGTCACCCCTACCTCACAGATCGTAGGAACCCAGGCGGTCTTCAACGTCCTGATAGGCGGGGACCGGTACCGGAATGTCACGAACGAGGTGAAGGACTACGTCCGCGGCCTCTACGGGAAACCGCCGGGCCCCATCAGCGACGAGATCCGCAGGCTGATCATCGGCGACGAGCCGCCTATCACAGTCCGCCCTGCTGATCTCCTGGAGCCGATCTACGAGAAGATGAAGGCACAGGCAACGGCTGAGGGACTGATCAAAAAGGAGGAGGATGTCCTGACCTACATTCTCTACCCGGCGATCGCACCCGCGTTCCTTCGTGGGGAGAAGAAACCCGAGGAGATACCGCAGAAGAAGGCAAAGGTCCCGGATATACCCTCGATTCCCCCTTCGATGGAGGTCGAAGTGGACGGGGAGGTCTTCTCTGTGAGGATCATCTCGGTCGGGGGGAGCGCTGTCGTCAGTTCTGCGCCTGCACAGGAGAAGATCCCGAGGGGAGAGATTCAGGGCGGCGTCAAGTCGAACATGCAGGGGATGGTCCTGAAGATCCTGGTGAACCGCGGGGCAGAGGTGAAGAAAGGGGACACGCTGCTCGTGCTCGAGGCCATGAAGATGGAGAACCCCATCCACAGCCCGGCAGACGGGCGTGTTGCGGATATTTTTGTGGATACCGGGGACACCGTCAAGAGCGGTGACGTGCTCCTGGTGGTGGAATGAAATTCTTCGAGAAGGTCCTCATCGCCAACCGCGGGGAGATCGCCATCCGGGTGATGAGGGCCTGCCGGGAGCTCGATATCGAGACGGTAGCCATCTACTCCACCGCTGACTCTGATGCACTGCACGTGAAGTATGCGGACGAGGCGTTCCTCGTCGGGGAGGCACCCCCTGCGAAGAGCTACCTCAACATGGAGCGGATCCTCGATATTGCGAAGAAGTCCGGGGCCGAGGCGATCCACCCGGGGTACGGGTTCCTGGCAGAGAACTACCGGTTTTCAAAACTCTGCCAGGAAGAGGGGGTCGTCTTCATCGGTCCCTCATGGAAGACGATCCGGGCCATGGGCTCGAAGATCGAGAGCAAGCAGATGATGCGGGATGCCGACGTCCCGGTCCTTCCCGGTACACTGGGGGGGATACAGGACCTGGAGGAGGCGAAATCAATCGCTGCTGAGGTGGGCTACCCGGTGATCGTCAAGGCGAGCGCAGGGGGTGGCGGTATCGGGATGCACATCGTGAATGACGAGAAGGGTCTCGAAGAGGCGATTGAGGCCGGCCGCCGCATTGCCCAGTCTGCATTCGGGGACGCGACCGTATTCATCGAGAAATACCTGGAGAGGCCACGTCACATCGAGTTTCAGGTGCTCGCCGATGAACATGGAAACGTGATCCACCTCTTTGATCGCGAGTGCTCCATACAGCGGCGTCACCAGAAACTCGTGGAGGAGGCACCATGCCCCATCATGACGCCGGAACTCAGGGAACGGATGGCGGCCTCCGCCATTGCTGTGGCAAAGGCCTCTGACTACACCAATGCGGGGACAGTCGAGTTCCTTTACGCGGATGGCAACTACTACTTCATGGAGATGAACACCCGTCTCCAGGTTGAACACACGGTGACCGAGATGATCACCGGCAGGGATATTGTCAAACACCAGATCGCGATCGCCGCCGGAGAGTCACTCGCACTCGACCAGGATGACGTGACGATCAGGGGTCATGCGATCGAGTGTCGTATCAATGCAGAGGACCCGCTGAACAATTTTGCAGCCGATCCGGGGAAGATCCTCCGGTACCGGTCGCCAGGAGGCCCGGGGATGCGGGTAGACTCCGGGATCCACATGGGCTACAGCATCCCCCCCACGTACGACTCCATGATCTCGAAACTATGTGCATGGGGTGCCGACCGAAGCGAGGCTATTTCCCGGATGCGCAGGGCCATCTACGAGTACGTCATCATCGGCGTCAAGACGACGCTTCCCCTGCACCATGCCATCATGCACAACCGGCATTACATCAATGGGGACACCCACACCCACTTCCTGCAGGAGGAGCACATGCAGAAGACCCTTGCCCGGTATGTGCGCGAGGAGGAGACACGGATGCAGACGCTCGCAGCGTCCCTTCGGCAGGGAAAGCAGATCGCGGCCATCACTGGGGCCGTGAACGTCTACCTCAACAGCCAGAAGAAGTGAGGAGAAATACCCCCTCGCCTCGTTTTCTTGCAAAACAGAACCTTTAATAGCGTGGAATGCGTTCTAATTATGCACTTTTGTGCGCTGCGGTGGCCTAGCTGGTTAGGGCGCCAGACTCATAGGGTTTTGAGGAGAAAGAAACGCGCCCATCATCTGAGACATCTGGAGGTCGTGGGTTCGGATCCCACCCGCAGCATTCGAACACCGTTGTTTACGTGCTCAAGGCTCCCCCTTTACATAGGGTGGCCTGAAACTCTCTTTTGTATGCCTTCCACAACTGTGACAGCTGAGACGTTCGGTTGTATCAAATCTGAATATGCAGATGCCGCTATCAACCGGGGGCTCACGACCGGACAGATCAACAACAGAGACCTGCAACTCGTCAGAGAATATCTTGCCGAAAAGCGGGCAACCGCGGGAATAAGCATCACCCGCTGCAACAAAATCACCTGCACACTCATAACCTGGCGACGTTTTATTCCACCCTTCCAGGACCTCACCATAGGCTCGATATACTCAGGCATCGAATCGCTACGGTCCGGCCATAGCATACGAGGAAGGCCATTCAAACAGAACACCATTGCCGATCACGTCGTCATCCTCAAAGGGTTCCTTTTCTGGATGATCGAGAACGAATATCTCGATCTGCCGGAGAAGAAGATCCGGAGGATAAAGAGCCCGCCCAGGGATACGATGACCAAGAGGGCCGCCGACCTGCTGACTCCCAAAGAGATCCAGACACTCCTTGACGCCTGCATATGGAGCAGGGACCGGGCTTTGCTGATGACCCTGTACGAAGGAGGATTCAGGGTCGGCGAGATCGCTCAGCTTTCATGGGGAGATCTCAAAGCGGATTCGAAGGGGATTGCCGTCAATGTCAAGTTCAAGACCTCATATTCCCGCTATATCAGGCTCGTCATGGCGAAGGAATACCTCGCGGAATGGAAGGCCGATTATCCCGGTGAAGTGGCGCTCGACTCGCCTGTGTTTCTCAACGAACGCCGAGGGCCACTGACACGGG
>Ga0116186_1002638_pt1 | contig 16035 bp, 16 predicted proteins | sample AD_JPNNA4_MetaG_FD_89806 | JGI IMG/M metagenome (GOLD analysis project Ga0116186, IMG submission 89806) | Active sludge microbial communities of municipal wastewater-treating anaerobic digesters from Japan - AD_JPNNA4_MetaG | ecosystem: Engineered > Bioreactor > Anaerobic > Digestate | place...
ATCTGCCAGAACTAACCATTATTCTCCATATGGTTGGTAATCAATGGCTATCGGTTCCGATACTTTTCCGGCTTTTGCCGTTATTCACCGGAAATGTTTATCCTTTTGTTTATCATCTGAAAAAATATTTTCGGAAAACGACAACCACGGCCCTGGTGCTTCATACAATAATAAAATTTTGGGAGGGGTATATTGTATGATCAACAGGTATAAGGCAACGGCAAAGATCGTTCTTGCTCATAGCAGCAGGAAGAGCAAAATTGATGGCAGGAGGCCAATCCAACTAAGAATTATTTATAACAGAAGACCAAAATATTACACACTTCCGTACGCTGCACACGAAGAAGAATTCGTAAGGATTTTCAACGGTCAGGCACGAGGCGATCTTCATGACCTGAGAATTAAGCTTCTCGATATCGAAGGCAAAGCCAGTGATATAATTAACAACCTTGATCCCTTCTCATTTACTCATTTTGAAGCCCGGCTTTTCAGACCGAGATCAGATCAGAATAATGTATACAGATACCTTCAGGCTGAGATAGACAGGGCAAAGGATACTGCGAGGATCAGTTCAAAAGGTATGACAGAGTGCAGTCTGAATTCCTTTAAAGCATTTAACAGGAGACAGAATTTCACATTTAATGATATAACGGTTGAGTGGCTTCAATCATATGAAAGACATATGTCACGGAATAACAGCCCATCAACTATCGGCATGTATCTGAGATGTCTCCGTGCAGTGTTTAATAAGGCCATAAAAGACGGAGTAGTAACAAGTGAGCAATATCCCTTCGGGAAGGGGAAATATGAAATACCTACTGGCAGGAATGTTAAAAAGGCACTGGACAAGGAAGAAATCAGACTAATCAGGGAATACAGACCTGAGCCAGGGACCAGGGAAGAATGGGCCAGGGATATGTGGTTGTTCAGTTATCTGTGCAACGGAATAAACACAAAGGACATTGCCAATCTGAAATTTAAGGATATAGATACAGAGACAATTACTTTCATCCGTTCCAAAACAAGCTCTACCAGGAAACAGCAGAGGCCTGTTGTGGTTCCATTGACTGAGCATGTAAAGAAGATCATTAAGAGATGGGGAAATGATCCTACGAGGCCTTACAATTATGTATTTAACATTCTAAAGTCAGGTTTGAGTCCCGAACAGATGCATGGCCGGATTCACGACTTTTATTCGGACATAAATGCGGGGATGAAAACAATAGCAGAAAAAGCAGGAATAAACAAACCTGTTACAACCTATACAGCGAGGCACAGTTTTGCAACTGTCATGAAAAGGAACGGGGCATCACTCGAATTCATATCCGAGAGTCTTGGTCATTCAGATATACGTACCACTGAAAGCTATCTGGCCTCATTTGACTTCAGCACAAAGAAGGAATGGGCTGAAAAATTATACGATCTGTAACCTGGCTGAAATTTGGCAGCAGGTTTATGTTAAACTAAATATACACATTATGAAAGCAAAAATGTTTAAAACAATTGAGGAATGGACATCATCCAAACCGGACACCGAAACCATTCAGAAAGTATTAACGATTGTAAACCGGGGGGTAGTGTCTCAGATGAGACGTGAACTTAATGGCAAGAAGGCCGAATTGCGTAAGGTCGAAAGAACTGTCGAATCGATGAAGGCAATTGGGCTTCCGGTCGGAGATGCCGTTGAGAAGAAGATCACCGAGCTTAAGAAGGAACTGGCTGAGCTGCAAAAAGAGCTTCCTGCTCCGGTCAGAAAAAAATCCACTGAGTAGATTACTTGTATTATACCTGAAAGTCCGTCATGTCCCGGCGGACTTTTTTTATGCCTCAGACCAGCATTCTGAGGCTCTTGGAAACACTTTCGGACAGAAGTCATATAAATTATCATCATGACAGATATCCTTACCCCGATCGCCTCCTATTAGCTCTGCATGATTTTCTGATGCACCAAAAAGAAAGCCTGCCAAAATCTGATTTTGGCAGGCTTTCAACCACATGTACAAAGAAACAAACACTAAAAAAGTAAACACACGAAACCTAAATCCCCTACATCCTTACATCCTCTTACAATTATCAATAAACATCGCAAAACCTTATATTATATACTCTCTAACAATATTACAACGCTATAATTAAACCACACTTTTTTTATGCCTTCAAGGATATAATCTTATTAAAATACATTTCTCGACAAATAATGTAATGTCGTTATGCCTAATAAAGCTCAGCAGATTTTTGATCTTCTACCTTTTCCAGCTCTTCCAGTTCCTTTTTCCGAAGCTTCTTGACCGTAATACGGGTTTTCTCCTTCAGCTCCTCAAATTCCTTTTTTGTCGATTTCGACAACAGTAGGATGTTTGAATAGAGACGGGCAGCTTTATTTTCTCTCCATTTTAATTCGGACTCATACCCGGCTTTTTTCAAATAAACCCCCAGCTGTCTTGCATTAACAGCATTGTTATTATCCAGCTCAGAATTTATGAATTCACATATTTCGGTAGCTGTATAAGAATCTTTTCCTCTGGTTATGAACCGGTTAATATACTCTTCGTACGGATGTATTTTGGTAAACCGTACGTTATACAGGCTTAGCTCTGCCTGCTCTTCAGCCGATAACCAGTGTTTTTCTCCATCCTTCCAGAGTTTGTAGGTCTGTGCCCAGAGCTGTTCCATATCGATCGAATGACAATAATTTGCAGCAATAATCTCAATAGGCCAGAACCGCCTGGAGCCAGTGGGATCAGTTATAATTTCACTTTGATTAGAGGTACCGATAAAGGAAGCAATTTTATAAAATACAGAGTTGAATCTGCCATAAGCGACTCTGGTATTAAATGTTTTCTGGCTCAGAAATCCCTTAAGTTGCTCATTAGTAGCCTTATCATGAAGAATAGGAGATAGTTCATCCATAGCAATAATTGCCTTTTCACAGGTGAGCAATTCGTCATCTTTGTTTGAGAAATCGAAACTTAACTTTTCTGCAAACAAAGTATTGTACCACTTTTCAGGAACAAGCTTTCTCATCCACCTGGTTTTACCAATTCCCTGCATGCCAATTATTATTAGCAGGTTCTCATTTGGTGATATTGCCTGATTCTCGTAGTTCTCAGGACGGTTATGTAAGCCATTTATTACTCCTATGAGCCACTTTCTTAACAGAGTTTTTACCATATCAGCATCATTTCTGGTCTTAAGGATGAGCGTATTGACCAGATCTGGGAAACGATCCTGTCCGTCCCAGATTGGTAATGAACTTAAGAAATCTTTAACCGGATTGTATTTGGGAGGGATATAGTTAATGAAATAAAAAAGGTCATCTTTCTTTAATGCACCTCCTAGCACGGCCAGACTTATCTTGCCTGCCATGTAATCATCACCAAGGGCCCAAGCTTCCGAGTCCGCGGACTCGGAATAATACAATTGATGTGTGAGCTCATTGTACTTAAGCCTGATATTACTTTCCTCCATTGCTGTAATAAGGGAATTGAGTTTTGAGTTGGGGCCAACATAAAGATTTTTTGGAGGCCGCCAGCCATTTTGCTTGGCCATATAAATCAAAGTTCCCAGAGTTGCTTTATTACTACTGGCCAGAACCGTGGTTCCCTGCCATTTCTTTATGCATTCTTCCTGCCTGAATTTTGAAGACGTTGAACTTAGTTGCAGGAATAATTCCAAACCAGTATTCGAGTCGCTGAAGGAGTTTTTCAGGACAAACATCGCCTTTATCCAGTCGTTATAGTGTTCCAGGAGAGATATATTCTCAGAGACACACCACTGTATAATATTCTGGACCACCCTATAACTTGAACGCTCATCGTCATTATTAAACCTGAGATAATAACCCTCAATTCTGGAATTCAGGTTTGGCTCCGTAGAAATACTTTTCCGGTTATAGGCAAAAGACCAGCCTTTTGCATCAGGATTATAGTACGCTTTATCGTCATAGGAGTAGTAGCACAGACGGCATAAATCTGACCCTGAAAGGTCTATTTCTGTGACCTTGTACTTGCTCTTATACAGGTTGATTAATGAAACGAATGCCTGTTTATGAAAATCTACGATTTCCTCTATGGATTTTAACTCAGGGTACTCAAGCTGGTGAATCACTTTGAGTCCTGTTCCTGATGGGGACAAAAATGCCATAATCACAGATGGCTCATGGTTTGACTTAATCATAGCCCTGAGACGTTCAGGTTCTTTAATATGATCAATATCCAACACTATTCTGCCCCAGTATTTCGTGAGTGAATGTGTTTTGCGATGAGAAAATTCCCCGGCCGGTACAAATGCTGGTAATCTTGTCTTTAATGCTTCTTTCTTATTTCGATCTGCAAGGTCGTTTGATTGTTCGTACCTTTTAGTAAGGCGCCGGATTTCGGCAACTTCTGCTTTTAGTTCCACATCTCCGGTAATTCTTCTGATGATCTCATCCTGTGAAATTATGCTGACCTGGTCGGGTTTATTTTTATCTGCTAAATATGTATACATAATTTTAATTTTTACGGATTTGAATAAAATCCTGTCCGAGAAAACCACAAGCAGTTTGCCTGTTTACTACGGTTCAGGCATTAATTATTCTCATTCTTGGTTTTCAAAATCTTTCATAAATGCTTCACCAACGTGTTTCGCATCGTCTAATGATGGATGTATACAAGTAATACCCCAATACGCAGATTTATTTGACTTATAAATAACAGGTTCATAGGATCTTAAATTATGTTTCCTATGCACCATTATTGTATGACGTAATATATCATCTAATAATGGTTTCGTTTCCTCGACGGTTCTTTCCTTCTTATTGACCATCGTTACAGAAAACCATAATCCTAAAAAAGAAATAGCAAATACCATGGGACTATAATTATCACATTGATTGAATAGCTCGTCCATAGTTTCAGAGAATTGAGCCCCGGATATTAAATCAGAAGTATTGTCAACAAAAGTTATCTGTTTCATTTTTGTATTGTTTTTATTGTTTATAATTTGTGTTGTTTAAATCAGAATTTACATATATGACATGCATTTTAACTTTCGTGCCATAATCAGCAAGAAAAATTCCGATTTTCAAGAACTTTACCATTGATTCTTTTTCTTAAGGTCCGCATATCGCCTAGAAAGAAGAGGACAACATAATCTTGGTTCCAGTAGAACAGTGTTTTATTTAATTCATCGTCTATTACAATCGAGGGATGAAATGAACATCTGGTTTTCCTCAGGATAGCTTCAAAATCATTTGCCTTGAGGCCATTACTACTCTTTAAAATACCTACTCTTGGCACTGTATTATTCGGGAAAAATATTGCGTTCTCCTCGTCAATAATAATGGCAGGAAATTCTACCAATTCTGGATTGTTTGTTTTTTTCTTCATTTCGTAAATTTTTAAAGTTTATTTTTATTTGTTTTTAATATATTTCTGTTTTAAGTACTATTTATGGTTTAGAATTTACGGCATAGCTTAATCTGCTAAGAGTGCCTTTATAACTTCAGCTTTCTACGTATGAGGGGCAAAACCTCCCAATTAAGATTGGCTTTATTTATGATTTCCAGGGTATCATGAAACAGGACCTGGCAAATTAAATAATCATCTCCCTCATAATAAGACCAGAAATCCGAAAGACATACAGAATTCTCATACCCATCAAGGAATATTGGTGTAAATCTGATCATCCCTTGGACGTGTATAATATCTATGGATGGTATTAATTCACATTCAATTCGATTTTCAGATTTGATATTAATTACCTGGCTTATTGAGGATTTCTTGAAGTCTACAAGCAAGCAAAACTGATCTTCGCTTTTTAACAGTTCATCCCAGAACTTCGTGAAGCCTTTTGTTTCAGGTTTGCAAATGAGATTTTGTATTTTATATTGATGGTTCATTGTAACGAATTTTAATTGCCTAAAAGTTGTCTGTAAATATTTATGATTAATACCAACGATTTATTTTTCTTTTCAGGGTTCGGAGATCACCAAGGAAGTATACTATGGTAGCTGTATCGAAAAATATATCGGTAGTCCCAAACTTAGTTCCTGTTCTGGATAAGATATCTTCTATTTCAGCTTCGGATGGTTTTTTCTTACTACTCAAAAAACCCATTCGAGGATTTGTTTTTATAGTAGGGAATAAAATTAGATGTTCCTCATTAATCACAATTGCCGGCATTCCAAGTGTGGTTTCATTTTCAGCTTCTTTTGTCTTTTTCATCTTATACGTTTTTATTTGGTTTTAATATATTTAATATTTGAGCATAATAATTCAAGTAGATCATATAGCGGAAGGTATAATTAAGTTGAAAACGCGTTTAGAAGCTTAGGCACCTCCTCCTTAATCTCCTTCTCAGAGAGACCTAGCTTTTGAAGCCTGAGTGTGATGCTTATAATAGCATCAATTCGTGTTTTTTCACTTATAAGGTTTATTTTATTGCCTTTTTCAGGCATTTCAGATTTTTGAAGTTTATGGTCAATTACATTTATGGCAAGTTCCTCATAATCCGGATTTTCACCGCCCGTCCATTGATATCGGGACGTCTTTTTGCTATTCCCAATATTGGTAAGGACCCCCATTTCAATCAGCTTGCGCAGGTATCCATATGTAAGTATATTCTGTCCATCATAGAACTTTAAGCTTTCTATAACGCCAGTCTTTTTATAATCAGAATGAATTCTTTGAAGTGCATTCGTGATGTGTTTGATTAATGCGAGATATGTTTTCTGCTCCATGATGATTAAAATTTACGGAGTAAAGATAGAGATATTTTTAAATTAACCTATTAAAAACAATATAATAAATTAAAATATTTGACTGAATGTCTATTTTTGGAGATTAAATAAGCTATTTGTATTACAAATTCACTAAAGGAAATGAATTACTTCCTTTACTGGAATCTAGATGGCAATTCGTATACCATAATCTGGCCAAAGCGCATTTATTTAATTTCTGCTAAAACAATCTTTCTGTCACGCAGATATATACTAAAAGGTGAAAGTTTAATAACGATTTTTTAAGACCCATTGGATTGCTTTCCCTTTTCCGGTGGGTCTGTTTTTTTAAGACCAGGACTTCAGGTTAGGAAAAACCTGAATTAAGATGCCTGGAGGTTCTTTGATTATGATAAACCCTAAAGGGATTAAGTAGTAGGTAGAGTGGAAACTGTCGAAAATATAATATAGTATTGCTACAGTGCAGGACCCGTTACATTATTTTAATAATGCAGAGAAACCGGGGGTTGGCTGGTTGCTATATAGAAATGCTAAGAAATGCCCTCATTGAAAATTAGTCATTCATAACAAAGAATCCGGTAGGGACCATCCGTCTTTCAAAAAACCCTGCACTGAGTGTAGCTCTTCTCAACAGGTGACCGGAATCCTCGAAAGAGTAACCGAGAGACGATAAAGAATGGAGAAAAGAAACGGGACTCCTGATGGTGAAATGCCCGGCTTATCCTCCTTAAAAATAGATAAGCATCCTGAAATCAAGATGATAGGCAAAAGAATAGCAATTATTAAGCTTATCAGCCAGATTCCGGGATAAAAAGAGCCATATGTATAATGAAAAAGTAACTGAAATAACAACTATGCTCTCTTCCTGTTCTTAACCAGTTCGTGTAGATCCTGATCAATTTCAGCTCTGATGTCGGAGAGTGTACCTCTGGCACCGGAATTAAGCCAGGTAAAAATCTCCTTCTTATTAAACAGAACCCTCTTACCATTCTTGATATGGGGGATCTGCTTATTCGAGACATATTTATAAACTGTGGATGTGGATTTTTTAATCCACCTGGCACAATCATCGAGATCACCGATTACTTCCTCATCAGGTCGTTCCAGACCATCAAGTCTGGCAAGTACAGTATTTAGTAACTCCTCAATTCCAGCCAGCCTTTCTTCCATGATAGCAAATACATTTTCCATATAATTTTTATTATTATATGAGGGAACAAGCTTCAGGATCTGGGTTTTTATAAATATTTTTCATAATGCTTCGGTAACTGGGAGGGTAGATATTAGTCATACCATTTTTTACGAAGAGCCGTTTCGATTACCTTATTAATCCACTCTTCCCTTTTTGGCCCTTGTTGACCTTCGACATATCTAGTCAAAAGAATTCCCAAAAAGCAGATGAATCTTTTGTCCGGCTCGCTGATGGATCTTATCCGGCCATCCCTCATATCATTTTCAAGCATGTAGTTTATTATAAGCGTCAGGAGTATGTCCAGAAGTCTTGTACTGTCAACAATGCCATTACTGCCCTTCAAGATATGATATAGCATAAGGTCCGCATTGTGATAGCTCTCTTTCAATTCTTCAAGCGATGCCTGATTTTTCTTGTTCAGGTCAATGAATGAATTAATGAATTCTCCCACCCTGACCTTTAATTCTTCATCTGTTAGTGGTTTTAAAATTTCATGTGCCATATTAAAATTATTATTACGCCGAGAGCTAATATATTCATTTTCTGTGAGATAATACAATGTCATTGAAGGAAGCGGTTAAGTGTTGATACCCTGAATCGAGGCCTTTTTACGAAAAGCTACCTTGTTTTATGAATCATGGATTCCTGAAAAATTCTTAAAAAAATAACAATTAAATGGCACGACATTCGTTTTTAATGCATATATTTGTAAATTATTTACAAATACAGGCCTTAAAATGGTTTTAGAAATACGTATAGGTAATCTTTTCTCCATTAAGGACGAAATTACACTTGACTTCCGGGCAGCAACCATTAAATCAGCAAATGCTAAAGCTCTTGCTGATAATATTTTTACTGAAAATGATACAAGCATTTTAAAGACTATTGCAATCTACGGGGCAAACGCCTCGGGGAAAAGCAACATTATTAAGGCAATCAGATTTTGTAATGCTATGGTATTCGAATCTCATAAGCATAATGAAAATACTGTTTACCATTTTCAACCTTTTAAATTTAATGGGTACGATAATAAACCCAGCAATTATTTTATACGCTTTATCAGTGCCGGCATCGAATATGAGTACTCATTTTCATTTACCCGATTTAAGATTTTGACTGAAAGCTTGTATTATTATCCCAAGGGCAGAATAACTAAAGTATTTACCCGTGATGAACGAACAGGCAAAACCAAGAAAGAAAAATATTCCTTTGGGGACCAGATAAAAAGACCCCTGGATGTGGCTGAGAATACATCGGAAAAGACCCTGTATATTTCCAGGGCAAGCCAGATGGACAGGGAAATTGCCAAAGAGATTTTTACCTATTTTCATAGCAGGTTCATATTGCAGTATGTTGGTTTTGGTGTTTCGACGATAGAAACACTTTCGAATCAAAATAAGCAGCAGCTTATTGAAGCATTAAAAATTGCTGACAGTGATATTGTAGATGTAAGGATCAAGGTCCTTAAAAAACCAGGTAAAAACATTAGTGCTGACCTTACAAGTATGACTCTTAAAGTTGAAGATATCGTGCAGGACCATTTACAAATAAAGACTTATCACAAAGCATCACCAGATATAGCATTCGATTTTTTATCAGAGGAATCTCAGGGTACGATTAAGTTGTTTTTTATCATGCTTACCATACTTGATGTTGTGAAGAATAACAAGGTACTTTTAATTGATGAAATCGAAGATAGTTTGCACCCTAAGATCATTGAATATATTTTTAACATTTTCAGGAGTGGAGAAAAGGCTCAACTTATCTGTACAACTCATAACACAAAGTTTTTAGACTTAAAGAAGTTCAGAAAAGACCAGATTTTTTTCGCAAATAAAAAAGAGGATGGTTCTACAGACTTATATTCACTTTATGACTATAGTGATTTTCGGGATACTATGGATTTGGAAAAAGCCTATTTGCAGGGACGTTTTGATGCTGTGCCATTAATAAATGACTCACAGGAGAAATTAAAAACTTTATTTAATGGCTAGGAAACGATCAGCATCAAAAGGCAAAAAAATAAATCCTCATTTCTGGGTTTTTTGTGAAGGAAAGACTGAAGAAGCCTATATATCCTGTTTAAGGTCAAAGTACCGCATACACATTGATATTGTTTCAAAGATAGTAGGTAATAGAATTACAGATCGCTTCATCAGAGAATACAAGAGAGGTAAGCCAATCCATGAAAAGGATAAGGATTTTTTAATATACGACGCCGATGTTCCGGAAATTCTTGACCGGTTAAGAGGGATTAATACTGCAATGTTGATTGCGTCAAATCCTTGCATGGAGTTATGGTTTTTATTACATTATAAAAACCAGACAGCATCTATCAACTCACAGGACTGCATCAGAGAATTAAGTAAAAGGAACAGAAATTCATATCAAAAAGGAGTTATTGATAAGAACCTTGAGGTCAAACTGACAGAAAATCTTACAAAAGCCTGTGAACGAGCTTCTCACCTGATATTATTTAATAATCCTTCTTCAAATATGAATGTTTTTATAAACGAACTCGAACAGGCAAAAAGAAATAAATCCTGAAAAGAATCCCTGGAACGTTAATAATATCCCTTCCTCAGGATTTAAATAAAAGCTCTATTCGGTTTCAGAAATATCTCAGATATAGGGTAAGTGAAACAAAAATCTGCTCACCCTCCCTTTAGTTAGCAATATATTATTGATATACAATACATTACGTAAAGAATGGTTGTTTCACTATTTACAAAAGTGAAACTAACCCCGATTGATTCTTTCCCGGATTAAATAAGCAATCTCATATTTGTCTTCTCCTTCTGCAACTTCCAATGCTAAACGTAGGTCGTCACATTCTTTAATATTCACCCTTTCCAGCATCATTGTAAACAAATCCATTCTTTCAAATGCTCCGATTAGGGAAATATCACACACAGATGCATCTCTGTCAAGCAGGTATCTAACTACGTGAAATTGCCCTTCTTCAGAAGCTGCTGCAAGAGCAGTTTTTCCACAAAAATCAACTAAGTAATCAATATCCGCCCCTTCTTCAAGTGCTTTTTTGACACCAGGTATAAATCCAGCTCTGGCAGAGGTAAATAGCAACAAATTTGTCGATAATCTGGTCATGCCATCCCAGATTTCGCTTTCTGATTTCGGTTTTAAAATCTCATTCATTTTCATAGCAAAATAATATTTATGTACCCCTTATAGAGAAAATCCTTGACCGGGTTTTAATCGGACTGCATTTTTTTTAAATATTTCCGAAGTTTCGGATTGATAATTAATGTTTGTTTCGCAATGAGGTTTAATCGCAAAATGAGATGCAGGCTTTCTTTGCTTCAACATTATTAAATCACTATCTTAGAGAGTTTATTTTCATTGCATGAGCGATAATAGCATTAAATCGAGCCCGCATTACCTTAACCACCGAACAAGACTACGGTCCAGATTGAATGATTATGGTATTGAATCTCTGCAATCCTATGAGGTCATAGAACTGTTTTTGACTTTCGTAATTCCCCAAAAAGATGTCAAACCTGCTGCAAAACAGGCTATCAGACAGTTTAAAACAATAAAAGGGTTCTTTGACGCAGACGAAAAAGAACTTGCAAAGATCCCTTATTTTAAGGACAAGGCATTGACCCTCAGAAAATTTATTAAAGAAATATCATTGCTTTACCAAAAGGAACAAGCAGTGCAAAATCCCATTTCAATCTCCAGGGCTGATCTGATTAACTATTGTAAAACGAAGCTTGGTTACAGTAAGAAAGAAGAATTCTGGCTTCTATCACTTGACAGTAAAAATGCAGTCATCAGGGAGGATTTAATTTCCAAAGGATTGCAGGACAAGACAACTGTCTATCCAAGACAGGTCATTGAAACCGCAATAAGAAATAATGCGAGTTCAATATTGCTACTTCATAACCATACAAATGGAGATCCTCATCCTTCGGAACAGGATAAAAACATCACAAAAGCAATTGAAATACCTGTCAGGATTTTAAATATTTCGATTTATGACCATCTGATAGTGTCAAATGATAATTATTTCAGTTTCAGGGAAAACAAGATAATTTAACGAATGGACGATTTAAAACATAAGTTTATTGACACTTTTGATCTTGGAAATGACAGAGAAAAGCAAAAGGCAGTTTTTGACGTTGATGGACCGACTTTAATTATTGCCGGACCGGGAACTGGTAAAACCTACACTTTAGTTTTAAGGACTCTATATTTAATTCTATCTGGCAAGGCAAAACCTTCTGAAATAATCCTGACAACCTTCACTGAAAAATCTGCTTTTGAACTAAGAGACCGTCTTAGCTTATTCGCCAGAAAATTGGATGAAAAAATCAACTTGCATGAATTGCTTACTGGCACGATACATAGTATTTGTGATCAGTTTAATATTAAGTTCATCAAAAACACACCTCTTAAGAAAAACTACATAGTACTTGATGAGTTAACATGCTCTCTTTTTATTAACGAGTACTTCGATCTTATTATCGAGCCATTTAATGACGGGGAGAGATTTTTTGGAAAGTGGAAAGGGAAATGGGATACTATCGGGAGAGTAAAAGGCTTTTTTGATAAAATCACAGAAGAACTTATTGATCCTGATATCTTAATAGAAAAAGGAGATGCGTTTTTAATCCAGATTGGTGAAGCATATAAAATATATCGAGATCTTTTAATAGAACATAACCGAGTTGATTTCTCCTTTCAGCAAAGGATATTCTATGACTTGCTTCAGAATTCCGGCACAAGAGATAAAATTGCCTCAAAAATAAAATACCTGTTGATTGATGAATATCAGGACACTAACTATATACAGGAACAGATTGCTCTGTCACTCGTAAGGTCCCATAATAACCTTACAGTTGTTGGAGATGAGGATCAGGCTTTATATCGTTTTCGTGGTGCTACTGTTAGAAATATTCTTGAATTTGAGACACATTTTGAAGATTGCCGGAGGATAAAACTGCTTGAAAATTATAGATCACATAAAGTAATTATTGAACATTATAACGCTTTCATTCAGAACATTGACTGGGCCAATCCAGAGAGCTTGATTCAATTCCGTTATCCCGATAAAGAGGTAATACCAGCAAGATCAACTATCTCCCCTGATTATCCTGCAGTCTTTTGCATCTGGGTGGATACTTTGGGACAAGAAGCCGAAAGATTTGCAGATATGGTTGAATATCTGCTTAAGAATAAGATCATTAATGATCCGAGCGATGTTGCTTTACTGATGAGAAGCGTGATGCTTGAATATAGTGGGCCATTTATTGAAGCGTTAAATAGAAGGAATATAAAAGCATTCTGTCCAAGGGCAAAAGCGTATTTCGAAAATGAAGAAATAAAAGTCCTTATTGCTTGTTTTGCCTTGATATTCAACTTTGTTGGTGATGACTTGGAAGGATACTCACATAAAGAAATAATATACGAAGGAATAAAACTTATCGGAAAATATGCATCAACACCTCTTGGAGCTTATATAAGGAGAATGAATGAAAGTATCGAAGAATTAGATATTGATGGAAGTCTCGATGAAATACCGTCCGACATACCATTTCAGTTATTCGCATATTCTCCATTTACTGAATACCTAAAAGATGAAAACTCTGCAAGAAACTTATCCCAGTTCACTGCTTTGATAAGCTCATTCATGAATTATTACAGTATACCCGTTATTACTGGAAAGAACAAGATTGCATTAAAGTATAAATTGTTTAATAGTTTTTTTAACCTGCTTTTCAACTCTGGCCAGAACGAATTTGAGGACAAAAATAATCCCATTCCCAAGGGTTATGTTCAGATAATGACAATCCATCAGTCGAAGGGATTGGAGTTTCCGGTAGTAGTTGTTACTTCTCTTGATAAGCAATATAGTGTCAATAAGCAAACCGATCGGCTTTTATCTTCGTTCTATCGCAGGGAACCATTTGAGCCTGAGAAACGTATTACTCAGTTCGATCATGCACGTTTGTTTTATGTTTCTTTTTCACGACCTCAAAAACTCCTTGTTCTTTCCTCATCTAGTTCACCAAAAGATTTATTCACCTCTGTATGGGAAGGACTAGATCAATGGCCTCATGTGAAACGGGAGACTCTCAAAGCTCAAAAGTTTCAATCCAAAGCTCCATTTATTCCGAAAAAGACGTTATCCCTTACTTCTCATATAAATGTGTACGAGACATGTCCGAGACAGTATCTTTATTATAAGGAATATGAATTTACACCCAGCAGGACCGGGCAGGTATTATTTGGAACGTTGGTACATGAGACTATTGAAGATTTGCACCGAAGAATTCTTGACGGTGAAGAAGTAAATGAAAAGATAATAGCAGCTGATTTTGAAAACAATTACCTGGGATTACTGGCAAACGGGCACAGACCGTTAGGTCCTCAGCCTAAAGAAGGAGCTTTGCGTCATGCAATAAATTATTTTCAGAAGAATAAAGATCTTTTAAGTCGTGTAATTGAGACAGAAGTAGACGTTTCCTATGAAAAAGATGATTATATCATCAACGGGAAGGTTGATTTGCTTCTAGGTAAGGACAATAAGCTTGAAATTCTCGATTTTAAAACACAGCAAAAGCCCGATTTTACGGACAAAATTATGCTGAAATACAAGTATCAGTTGCATGTATATGCACATATACTGAAGGAGAGATATAAAAAAGATCCTGAAAGACTTTATATATACTGGACTGCTGAAGAAGACCGCAAAGACGCTTTAATGGAAATAGACTATGATGAACAACTCGTCAGATCAGCAGGTAGTCACTTTGATGAAGTAGCTAAGTGCATTATTAATAAGGATTTTGAACTTAAAACCATGCCTGACAAAACCAGAGTTTGTAAGGAATGTGACTTCAAACATTATTGCAGAGTTGAGATAAAATAATCATAATAGAATTAATTATATGGGCAAAATCGACATTAAGAAAACAGAGCTTGTCTGGAAAGGCAAATATGATGATGACGGGAAACTTATCCCAATAGAAAAGCCTGGTCCATTCCCCTTCCAGATTGTTGAATGCATAAACGAGCCCCGAGTAGAAAAGGGAGGAGAAGGTGCTCAACAAGCCACTTTGTTCGACATTTGGAAAGGTGATGAAGGGAACACTTTTGAAGAGGGCTGGAAAAACAAACTTATCTGGGGTGATAATAAATTTGTAATGAGTAGCCTACTCGAAAAATATGGAGGGGCAATAGACCTGATTTATATTGATCCTCCCTTCGCTACCGGCGCCGATTTTACAATGGATATTGAAATTGGAGAAAATGATAGAATAATTCACAAAAAACATTCACCTATTGAAGAGAAAGCATATCGGGATACTTGGGGTTTTGGACAGGAGAGTTTCCTTAAAATGATGTATGAACGGTTATGGCTAATGAAGGATTTACTTTCTTCTAAAGGTTCTATTTTTGTTCATATTGATTGGAGAACAAATGCATTATTAAGACTAATTCTTGATGAAATATTTGGGAATGAATTCTTTAGGAATGAGATTATATGGACTTATTCTGGGCCTAGTTCTCCTGGGCAATCACAATTTTCAAGAAAACATGATAATATTTTGTGGTTTACCAAATCTGCTGATTGGATGTTTAATGCTGATGATGTTAGAATCCCTTATCACGAAACGACCGCTGGAAAATTTGAAAGTGAAGGAACAGGATTTGGGGGCACAAAAGCAGATTTATCAAAAGGCAAGATTCCAGAGGATTGGTGGTATTTTCCAATTGTTGCAAGAATCAGGACCGAAATATTGGATTATCCTACTCAAAAGCCTGAAGCGTTAATTTCAAGAATTATTAAAGCCTGTAGCAAAGAAGGTCAATTAGTTGCGGATTTTTTTAGTGGGAGTGGAACTACTTGTTCAGTTGCTGAAAGGCTAAATCGTAGGTGGATAGGGGTTGATTTGGGAAGATATAGCATTCATCTAACAAGAAAGAGATTGTTAGAATTAGAACAAAGTAAAAGTCTAATAGAGGATGGAAAACAGTATGGGAGGAAGGCAAGACCTTTTGAAATACTAAACCTTGGCAAATATGAACGTCAATTCTGGCAGGTAAAAGCTTTTGGCCGGAAAGATGAAAACCAAGCGCTTTATGAATACCTTGC
>Ga0116186_1002680_pt1 | contig 15879 bp, 11 predicted proteins | sample AD_JPNNA4_MetaG_FD_89806 | JGI IMG/M metagenome (GOLD analysis project Ga0116186, IMG submission 89806) | Active sludge microbial communities of municipal wastewater-treating anaerobic digesters from Japan - AD_JPNNA4_MetaG | ecosystem: Engineered > Bioreactor > Anaerobic > Digestate | place...
GAACGCGGCGAGGGTCTTCAGCAGTTCCCATTCCGCCTCGTGCTCGAGGAGCTCTGGCTTGATGGCGCCCGAGACGGCCGCGCTTCCCTCCGCCTTGCGGAGGATCGACGAGATGCGCGCGCCCATGTACTGAAGGTAAGGCCCCGTGTTCCCGTTGAACGAGAGGGATTCCTTCGGGTTGAAAATCATGTCCTTCGTCGGGGTCGTCTGAAGCAGGAAGTAATGGAGGGCACCGAGCGCAACCTTCTCCGCGACGTCAGCGGGGTCGCCCACCGCCTCCTCGCGCCCCTTCGCCTGGATCTCCTCGAGGGCGCCGTCGCGAAGGCTATTGATGAGGTCGTCGCCGTCGACGACGGTCCCCTCGCGACTCTTCATCTTCCCCTCGGGGAGGTTGACCATCCCGTACGACAGGTGGTAGAGGTCGCGCGCCCAGTCATAGCCGAGTCGCTGGAGGACGTAGAAGAGGACCTTGAAGTGGTACTGCTGCTCGGAGCCGACGACGTAGATCAGCTGGTTGAAATCCCAGTCGCCGTGACGGTAGATCGCGGTGCCGATGTCCTGGGTCATGTAGAGGGCGGTCCCGTCCTTCCGGAGCAGGACCTTCTTGTCGAGGTTGATCGGGGCGAGGTCGACCCACACCGAGCCGTCTTCCTCGCGGTAGAAGATCCCGCGCTCGAGACCGGCGAGGATCTCGTCTTTCCCCTTCAAGTAGGTGTCGCTTTCGTAGTAGATCTTGTCGAAGGAGACGCCGGTTCGCCGGTAGGTCTGCGTGATCCCCTGCTCGGCCCAGGCGTTCATCCGCTTCCAGAGCTCGAGCGTCGCGGGATCGCCCGATTCCCAGGCGCGCAGGAGGTCCTGCGCCTCGGCCTCGGCGGCCTCCGGGTTTTCCTTCGCGTAGTCGTTGAAGCGGACGTAGCAATCGCCGACGAAGCGGTCGCTCTTCACCCCGCGCGACTCGGGCGTCTCGCCGTCAAAGAACTTCTTGTACGCGAGCATCGACTTGCAGATATGGATGCCGCGGTTGTTGACGATGTTGACCTTGAAGACCTCGGCCCCGCAGAACGCGAGGATGCGCGAAACGCTCTCGCCGAGGGCGTCGTTGCGGAGGTGTCCGAGGTGCAGGGGCTTATTGGTGTTCGGGCTCGAGAACTCGACCATGATCCGCTTCCCGGCGAGGGCGCCGGTGCGGCCGTAGGAGTCCCCGGCGGCCAGGATCTCGGAGAGTGTCTTTCCGGCGAGGTCGCCCTTCGCGAGGAAGGCGTTGAGGTAGGGCCCGACCGCTTTCGCGGTGCCGAGGGCCTGGGTCGCGCCGTCGCCGGCGATCCGCTTCGCGACCTCGATGGCGATCTGGGGAGGGCCCATGCGGAAGGCCTTCGCGAAGGCGAACATCGGGAAGCCGAGGTCGCCCATCGCGGGATCGGGCGGGGTCTCGACGCTCACGGCGGAAGCCTCGACGGGAGCCGAGTCGATCCCCTTCTCGCGCCGGATACCCTCGAGGGTCGCCGCAACGAGCTCGCGCCATTCGTCCCGTATCTCTGCCATCTTGCACTCCTTCATCGCGCCGCGCGCCGTTCTCGGCGCGTGTTTGGCCATCGTAGCGGAAACGGGCGGGTTTTTCAATGGAAGCGGCGCGCTTAGCGACGCCGCGCCGCGCTTAGCGGTGACGCCTGAGCGCGTCGCCCTACCGCATCTGGATGAAGGCCGCCATGTGGGTGAACGCCTCGGGACCCTCGCGGCGGTTCGAGCCGAAAACGTTGTCGCAAGCGGTACACTCCCCGACGTCAAGGACGTGCTCGGCGGGTACTCCCTGCCCGGCGAGCAGGGCCTTGTTCGCCTCCGCGAGCGAAAGCCGATACGGCCATCGGTTCCCGGCGGCGAGAAGCGCCGAGTCGGTCGAGACCGTCGCGGGCCCGAAGGTCCGGGTAAAGAACTCGGCACGCTCGGCGTCGACGGTATAGCAGCAGGATCGAATGTGCGGGCCAAGTATGACGCGGAAGTTCCCGCTCACGGCACCCCACTCCTCGCGAGCGAGCTCGAGTGCCGCGCGGACGATGCCGGTCCCCTTCCATCCCGAGTGGAGGACGCCGAAGCAGCCGGTCACGGGGTCGAAGAGCCAGATGGGCATGCAATCGGCGACGGTGACGCTCGGGACGAGGTCGCGGTTCCGCGTCAGTATGCCGTCGCCCTCGGGCAGGCCGCGGAAAGGAGCGGCAGACTCGGCGACGTGGACGATGCGGGAATGTATCTGCGTCAGGGCGACGACCGAGTCGGGCGCGACGGCGAGGGAACGAAACACCCGAGCCCGATTCTCCCCATCGCGGCCGGCCTTCATCGGCCCGGCGGCGGCGAGGGTAATCCCCGCGCGGGGATAGCGGGCCGATCCTACGGCCTCCGATCCCGGAAACGCATAGAAGCGCGCGTTGGTCACTTCCCCTCCTTCTCGACGATCTCGGCCTCCGAAAGGAGTGCGAAGGCGGTCGCGACGAGCTCGCGTACGTTGGCGAGGTCGCGGCGAAAGCGGTCGTTATGCTTGCCCTGGATCGACGCGAGGTTCGCGAGGGTATCGTATGGCCCGGCGCGCACGGGCGCGAGTATACCGCCGAGCACCGACTCGACCGAGCGGAACGCGCCGGCGATCCGGGACGCGATCTGCTCGACCTCCGCGTCGATGCTGAGCATCAGGTTGTCCAGCCGCGCCTTCCCCTTCACGGTCGCCATCCGCTCGCGCCTGACGATCTCGAAGCCCTCGCCGAGGTCGCCCTTCGGCGAAAGCCGCTCCTCGAACCGGGTGAGGTCCTGGTCGGCCCGCTCGAGCGCGCTGAAGGCGTCGGTATACTCCATCAAGTTTTCGCGCCGCAGGAAGTCCCCCTCGATCAGGAGTATCTTCAGGGTCTTCGCGATCGCGGCTTGGTAGGTGCCGGAAAAGAGATGCTTAAGGAAGCGAAGGGATAGCTCGCGCCTAACCGAAAGCGAGAGCCACAACCCCTCCCAGGGCCGGCTCGCGAGCTCCATCAGCGAGTCGGCGTCCAGAAAGAGCAGGATGTTGCGGTGAAGGAGGGCCTTCCGGTGCTCGCCCGTCCACGCGGACCAGCGCTCGTCGAAACGCCTGCGGCACGATCCCTTGTAGAGGAGGAACCAGTCCTCCGAGCCTTCGATTGCCTCGGGGACCCAGCCGACGTCCCGCATGGCGAGGCGAGCGAGCGAGGTGACGGGGACGTTCGCGCGGAACTCGCGGACGCGCGAAAGGTGCGCGCTCGCGCTGGAGACGAACGTCGCGCACTCGCGATCGAGGTCGAAGCCTTCGTCGCCGAGGCGGTCCTGGCTGGACACGAGGAACAGGGACTCGAGAAGGGCGACGGGGATTCGCCGCGCCGAGTCGAGGGCGCGCGCGAGCGACCGCAGCTCCTCGGAGACGAGGTCGATCGGGCAGGTCGACTCGCGCTCGCCGCCTTGCCCGAAGCGGAGTGTCAGCCGATCGATCGGGAGCGAACAGAAGACGGATAGCCACAGGAGGGCGCGCGCCGCCTGGTACATCCGCGAGCGCTCCTCGTCCGGTACGGCGGATAGGATGACGTCCATCTTTCGGAGGAAGGAAAGGCGCGCGTCGACCTTCTGCTCCTGCGCCATCGGCAGGGTGAAGGGGTCGGTTTCCTCCTGGACGCGCCGGTGCGTCGCGGGCATCAACAAGGACCCGAGCACGAGGTAGAAACCGCCCCGGTCGTTCTCGCTCGAGGCGACAGAGGCGCGGAAGAAATCCTGGCACGCGCGAAGCGAGCGGGCCTCCGAGAGGAACGCCTCGGTCAGCGTGGCTTGGCGGACGTTAATGTACGAGCCGTGGGTGTGGGCGAGGTTTCGCCCGAGCTGGGCGACGAGGCTTTCGGAGTATACGCGTATCGGGGAAGACGAGGTGAAAAAGGCGCGTATCGCGATCCAGATACGCACGAGCAAGGGCTCGGCTTGGAGCCGCGCCTCGACCGAGACGCCACCCTCCTCGACCGCGCGGTCGGTCGGCTCGGGCGCGGGCGAGTCAGCCTCGGCGGCCTCGGCGAGCTTGCGGTACATATCCATCCGCTCTGCGGAGTTCAGGGTGAGGACCAGCCGCTCGAAGGTGCTCAACGACTCGCTCATAACCCCATTATCCGACACCTATCGTAAAAAAGCCATCGGTAAAAAAAAGGGCCGCCCACTGGGCGGCCCATTCGGTCCCTACGGGAATCGAACCCGTCTTTAAAGATTGAGAATCTTTTGTCCTAACCGATAGACGAAGGGACCTTGGCGGCCTCAACACCCTCGTTGGAGGATCCTGAGGCCGCCCGGGGTTGCCGCGTCGCGGAACCCCTGCGCTTCATACACCCTTTACAAGGTTTTCCCCAGGGAGGATTCGAACCCCCACAAACAGAACCAGAATCTGTAGTGCTACCATTACACAACCGGGGAATGTCGCGAAGGCGAGGGAACAGTACCATCGCGCGGGGATTTTGTCAAGAAGTAGGACGTGGCGCGTGGCGCAGGGTACTGCGCGGCGCCGCGCAACGCGCCGCGCAACGCGCCTTATTCCCCGTAATACTCGATCAGGGTCTTGACCGGCAAGTCCCCGAGGGATTTCGCGTAATTAAGGAAGGGAAGACCGACGACCCCGAAGAAGCCGGCGACCGTCGCGCCGCCCTGCTCGAGGACGTTGCGCGCCGCGGCGAGCGTCCCGCCCGTCGCGATCAGGTCGTCCATGACCAAGATGCGCTCGCCCGCCTTCACGTCCGCTTGGTGCACCTCGATCTCGGCCTCGCCGTACTCGAGTGCGTACTTGCACGCGTATGTCTTTCCGGGCAGCTTGCCCTTCTTCCGGATCAGGATCAACGGGATGCCCATCCGCTCGGCGAAGGGCGCGGCAAAGATGAAACCGCGGGACTCGATCGCCGCGATCGCGTCGACGCGCTCTTTTCTGTATAGCTTGACCATCTGGTCGATGCAGTAGCGGAACGCCCTGGGCTGCACCAGGATGCCGGTGATGTCGTAAAAGAGGATGCCGGGCTTCGGGAAGTCCGGCACCTTCCGGATGGCGTCGTCGAGGACGATGGGGGCTTTCATGGCTCGATAGTAGTGCAAGGGCGCGCGCTTAGTCAACGAGAGGCGCGGTCGCGGCCGTTCTTCCGGAAGCCCTCGACCCGGGCGCTCGCGTTTACGTCCCAGCCGGAGGTCATGCCGCGCGAGAGGTACTGGTAACCGAGCCCGGCGATCATCGCCCCGTTGTCCGTGCAGAGCTTAAGCGGCGGGAAGACGCAGGCAAGGTCCAATCGCTCGGCTAGGATCTCGCGAAGGCGCGAGTTCGCGGCGACGCCGCCCCCGGCGACCACCGTGCGTAGCCCGGTATCCTCGACCGCGCGGAGGAGGCGCGAGAGGAGGATGCGCACGGCCGTCTCCTGAAAGGAGGCGGCGATGTTCTCCGGCGTGCGCGGGTAGGCGGGATCCCAGAACTGGTCGATCTGGTTGATCGCGGCTGTCTTGAGGCCGGAATAGGAGACGTCGTAGCGATGCTCGCCCTTGTGGAGGGAGGGCACCGGGAAATGGGCCGCGCGCGCGTCGCCTGACTTGGCGAGCCGGTCGATCGCGACGCCCCCTGGGTACCCAAGGCCATAGTGCTTGGCGACCTTGTCGAAGGCCTCGCCGACCGCGTCGTCTATCGTGGTGCCGAGCACCTCGACCTCGTCGAAACCGGACACGCGGCAAATGATCGAGTGGCCGCCCGAGACGAGGAGGCCTAGGTAGGGATAGGGGATTTCCGCGGCGAGATGCGCGGCGTACAGGTGCCCGAGCATGTGATTGACCGCGACGAATGGCTTGCCCGTCGCCCACGCGAGGGTCTTCGCGAAGGTAAGCCCGACGAGAAGCGATCCCATCAGCCCGGGGCGGCTCGTCGCCGCGATCCCGTCAATCTCGTCGATCGAGAGCCCCGCGTCGGCGAGGGCCTGCTTGGCCACGGGCAGTATCCACTCGGCGTGCTTCCTGCTCGCGATCTCGGGAACGACGCCGTTGTAGGTCGCGTGGAACGGTATCTGGGTCGCGACAACGCTCGAGAGTATTTCGCGGCCGTCCTCGACGACGGCCGCCGCGGTCTCGTCGCAGGAACTCTCGATCCCGAGAACCTTCATTCCGCGAGGTCCTTCTCGGTGGCGACGCGCGCGATCGTCGAGAGGGAAAAGCCCTTGCTCGCGAGTTCGGGGTACATATCGGTCAGTATCGCGGCGAGCTCGTTCGACCATATGTGGCCGATCATCACCGCCGCGCCCTTTCGCTCCGCTATCTTCATGCCGGTATACACCGCCTCGACGATGGAGTCCCGATCCTGTATGTTATCTAAAAACACTGCACGCTCCCATATCGTAAAACCGCGCTCGCGCGCGACCAGAGGCGCCACTGTCTTCGCGTTCGTCCGCGAATCCAGGAAATACATACCGCTCTCCCGCGCCACGTCAAGCACTACGCCCATCGCCACCCTGTCAGCCGTGATAAGCGAGCCTTCGTGGTTATTGATCCCCGAAACGGGTCCGAGTTCCGCGAGATTTTTTTGAATTTGATCGCGAATCGCAGCCGGGGTCATGCCTTCGCGTATCGCGCCTGGCCCCGGATCCATCGTCTTGTTGATCGCCTGCATCGGCTGGTGCAGGATCACTTCCTTCCCGGCCGCGCGCGCCGCACGGGCCGCATCTTTAGAATACTGCAATCCGGGCAAAACGGCAATAGTGCACGGGAACGGAAGGCGGAGAAAGGGCTCGAGCTGGGCGAGGTTGTGCCCGGCGTCGTCAAAGACGAAAATAAGGGTCCCGCGCGACTTTCCGGGCCGCGGTCGCTCGGGCGGGGACGACGGGACAGTCGGGATCGGGGAACGGGCCGGAGGAGGAGTCGGTTTCGCGGGGCGGGTTGGGGCCACCGAGGGAGTGGAGACAACTGACGGGGTCGTATGCGTCGGGGCGGGACCGGGCCGCGCTGCGGGCCGCGCTGCGGGCCGCGTTGCGGGGGCCGGATCGGGCGCAACCGCGACCGGCGCGTCTACGGTCACGGGCCGGGTCACGGGCTCTGTAGGAGGATTGAGCGAAAAGCGGGTAAATAAAACGGCGAGCGAGGCCCCGATAATCACGGCGAGAACGACCAGATTGGTCTTCAGCTCGCCCGACGACAGCCGGTGACGCCGTTTCGGGGCGGCGCGGGGGCGTCTTTTTCTGGCGGGCGGCTTGCTCATAGCCCGCAAGGATAAAGACTCACCCCCGGCCTGTCAACCGACCGAATCAGCCGTATACGAGCTCGCGCATCAACTGGGAATGCGCCTTGAGCTTCCGGATGGCACGAAGCTCAATCTGCCGGATCGTCTCTGCGGAAACCCCGTACTGCTTCCCGATCGTCTTAAGGGTCACGTTCTTTTCCTCGTTCTCGAGGTTAAAACGGCGGATCATGATGTCCCGCTCGCCCTCTTTAAGCTCGCCGAGGATCTTCCGCACGCAGTCCTGCGTGTACTGGCGCATGAAAATCTCCTCAGGATTGTAGGTCGTGTCCGGGATCAAGTCCTTGAGGGAAACCGACTCCTCCTCGTCGATCTGGACGTCGAGGCTGGTAACGGCGGCCGAGCAGCTGACGATGTCGGCGACGTCCGCCGGGTCTATCGAAAGCTCGGCGGCGATCTCCTCGTTCGTCGGGGCGCGGGAATGGCGCTGATAGAGCTCGGCCGAAACCCGGCGGATCCGGGACACGAGCTCCTCCTTCCGGAACGGGAGGCGGATCAGGCGGCGCTTATTGGCGATCGCCCGGGTAATCGCCTGCTGAATCCACCAGCACGCGTAGGTGGAGAACCGAACGTTATAGGTGAATTCGTACTTCTGGGCGGCCGTGATTAACCCGAGGTTCCCTTCCTGAATGATATCAAGAAGGTGCAGGTCCGGGGCCACGTACTTTCGCGCGATGTTGACGACGAGGCGCAGATTAGACTCAATAAGTTTCTTTCGCGCCTCAAGGTCACCCGCCTGGATTTTCTTCGAGAGGTCGATCTCCTCATCGAAATTGAGAAGCGGGTACTTGCGAATCTCGCGTAGGTAGTCTTTGACGGAATCTTGGTCACTCATACAAACCCCCGCCTTTATCAAGCAAGAAGCGTGCCAAGTTAACCAATGTTTCTATAAAAAGAAATAACTCATTACATTGTAATAAGTTATTGCGGACAACAATACAGAACCATACAGTTTAGAGTATCTTTTTTTATACGACTACGCGCGGTAGGTGTATACTTTCCCGTCAATTCCCGTCACGCGAAGGGTATCCGAATTTGGCATACGGTCAGCCTCGATCAAGGCGAGCTCGGATAAGGGGTACTTCCCTCCCCCGCCGGGCAAATCGACCGCGTACACCGGGAGGGATAGGCCCGAGCAAAGCCGACGGAGTTCTCGCCAGATTGAAAGCCCATCGGACAGGGGAACCCGAAAGTGCGCGGTTCCGGGGGCTAGATCGCATTGAAACAGATATCCGGGCTTTATCCCGAGGGCGACAAGTTGGTTGAAAAGCGTGGCAAGGACCCGGGGCTCGTCGTTGATTCCCTTCAATAATACGGTTTGGCTCTGAATCGGTATCCCCGCGTCGAGAACGCGCGCGAAGGCGGCGCGTTGGGCGCTCCCAAGCTCGGCGGGATGGTTGACGTGAGGAATGAGCCACAGCGGGCGTACGCCGCGAAGGAAGCCGACGAGGGACTCGGAGAGACGCTCGGGGGCGAAGATTGGGGCGCGGGTGCAAAGGCGGATCACCAAGCTGGGCCTGACCGAGCGAATTCGCGCGAGCAAGTAGCGAAGCTCTTCCTCGGTCCCGGTCAGGGGATCACCGCCCGAGACGAGGATTTCCTCTACCTCGCCATTGGAGGAGAGATATGAAAGCACCGGTTCGAGCTCGTCTTCGCCGATGAAGCCCTCGGCGCGGGAGGTGTACCCGCGGCGAAAGCAGTACCGGCAATAACCAAGGCAGCGCCCGCTCGACAAGAGCAGGACCCGATTGCGGTATTGATGGACAAGACGCGGGGTGACGAGGTAGCGCGCCTCACCGAGTGGGTCGGCGCTCTCATTAGGAGAGACGACGCCTTCGGGGTCGGATGGCTCCACTTGGCGGCGCAGAGCCGCCTCGGCCGGGGTCCCCAGCGCCGCGTTTATGAGGACGCGATAGGCAGCCGGGACGGACACGGGAAGGCTAAACGCCCCGGGGTCGTCCGAGGGATTGGCTTCGCGCCAATCCCCGAAGCCGTCTTTAGGCATCCGCGCCGCCGAGCATCACGAGGGCCATGACGCACGCGTCGCCGACGAGGTTCTCGAGCACGCAGTACTCGTCGCCCTGGTGGGCGGTCTCGTCCATCCGGCTCCAGACCACGGCGTCGAAGCCCGCCTTGCGGAGGCTTGCGCATACCGTGCCGCCGCCGATGCCGATCGGGCGAGGCTCGACCCCGTAGACCGAGCGAACGGCGCGGGAGAGTACGCCGACGACGCGCGCGTCGGCGGGCGTCGCGGGCGACTCTGCCGCCTGCTCCTCCGTCCACTCGATCGTGACGCCGCGCTCCGCCTCGACCGCGCGGGCGATCCGGGCGACGTCGGCGCGAACTCGCTCGAGGGGATACGCCGGCAGGATGCGGCAATCGACGCAAAAGACGTCGTCGCCCGGGATGGTGTTGACGTTCGGGACGTTCGCCTCCTTCTTCGTCGGCTGGAAGGTGGAGCGATCGGGGTCGAACAGGGGATCGCGCCGGTCGTAGGCGGCCTCGAGCGCGTTAATCCTGAGGGCGAGGTCGCAGGCGGCGAGATGGGCGTTCACGCCCTGGTCGGGACGCGACCCGTGGGCTTGCACGCCGCGGGTATGGAAGCGGAGCCACAGGAGGTTCTTCTCCGCGACCTCGATCGTGCCGCCCTCGGCGTCGCCGCCGTCGGGCACCAGGATCAAGTCCTCCTTTCGGAAGAGGTCGCGCGCGGATAGGAGGTACCTGATGCCGTGGGCGGAGCCCACCTCCTCGTCGGCGACGAAGAGAAGCTTGATCGTGCGGGCGGGGACGATCCCGGTCTCGACGAAGGCGCGGGCGGCGAAGATCGAGGAGACGAGGCCCTGCTGGTTGTCCTCGACCCCGCGCCCGTAGAGGCGCCCGTCGCGCTCGACGACCGTCCAAGGATCGCTCGTCCACTTAGAGAGCTCGCCCGCCGGCACGACGTCGAGATGGGTCATCACCCATACGCGCGAGGTATCGTCGCGGCCGGGCACGGTGGCGATCAAGTTGGGGCGCGAGCCTGAGGGCACGCGTGGGTCGGGCGAGTCGATCCGCTCGAGGGTATCGATACCCCAGCGCCGAAGGAAGGACTCAAGCACCTTGCATTTCTCGAGCTCGCCGGTCCCGCCCGACTCGGGCGCGAGCGCGGGCACCGCGGTAAGGGCGCGCTGAAGCTCGACCATCTCGCGAACCCTGCCCCGGATATCCGCGTCGAGCCGCTCTCTATCGGTCATCGAGCCGCCTCCTTCCCGTCGGGGCCGTAGTGCCCGTACACCCTCCACGTCGACGAGACTAGGGTGTCGACGTCGGAGCGGGTCGCCTCCCAGCCGAGGAGCTCTCTCGCGCGCGCGGAGGTAGCGTAGCAGGCGGCGGGATCGCCGGCTCGGCGGCCGACGGCGCGGGCCTGGATCGGCCGGCCGGTCACGCGGCGCGCGACGGCGAGCATCTCGGCGACCGAGATGCCGCGCTCGCTCCCGAGGTTGACGGTAAGGCTCTCGCCCGTCCGCTCGATCCGCTCGAGCGCCTTGACGTGCGCGTCGGCGAGGTCGGAGACGTGAACGTAGTCCCTGATGCAGGTACCGTCGCGGGTATCGTAGTCGTCGCCGAAAATCTGGAGCTCGTCCCGCCAGCCCGAGGCGACCTCCATGATGATCGGAAGCAGGTTCTGCGGATTCCGCTCGAGGCCGAGTATCTCGCCGTCGGGGTCGTAGCCCGCGGCGTTGAAGTAGCGGAGGGCCGCGTACTTAAGTCCCTTGAGCCGGTCGTACCAGCCGAGGATGCGCTCGATCTCGAGCTTGGTGAAACCGTAATAGTTCTCGGGGACGGTGGGATGGGCCTCGTCGATCGGGACGTATGTGGGCGACCCGAAGACCGCCGCGGTCGAGGAGAAGGCGAGCCTGAGGCAGCCCGCGGCGACGGCGGCGTTCAGGATGTTGATCGTTCCGGAGATGTTGTTGACGGAATACTTCTCAGGCTCCGCCATCGACTCGCCGACCGCCTTGAAGGCGGCGAGGTGAACGGCCGCGTCGAAGCCGCGCGCGAAGGCGGCGCCGATCTCCTCGGGCTTCTGGATGTCCCCGACGATGAGCTCTACGCCGGGGAAGAGGTTTCGCCGCTGCCCGCTCGAGAGGTTGTCGAATACGACGGGCTCGTGCCCCGCGCGCCGGAGCGCCTTGACGACGTGGCTTCCGATGTACCCCGCCCCGCCGATGACTAATACCTTCATGATGTTCTCCTTTACGCCGACGCGACGCGCTCCCATTCCGCGGTGAGCTCGTCGAGCCGCGCGCCGAGCGCCTCGATCTCCCGCTGTGTCGCCCGGCTCTTCTCCGCGTTCGCGTACACCGCCGGGTCGGCGAGCCGCGTCTCCAATTCCTTGATGCCCGCTTCGGCGGCCTCTATCTCGGCGAGGAGTCGTTCCTCCTCGCGCTCGCGCTTGCGCCGCTCTGCCTTGAGCCGCTTCTCTTCCTCGTATGAGCCGGCCCGCGGCGTCGCGTCGGCGAAAGGCTTGCCTTCCGCCGCCTTTGCGGCGCCACGCCGAACCGCGCCCCCCGCCTCCTCGCCCGATTCCTCGCGCGCGATCCGCTCAAGGTAGTAGCGATAATCGCCGGGGAAACTCCGCACCCGCGACGGGGAACCGGGTTCCGACGCCGTAAGCTCGAGGACGCGAGTCGCCAGCGACTCGATGAAGGCGCGGTCGTGCGAGACGAAGACCACGGTGCCGCCGAAGCGCGCGAGGGCGTCGAGGAGGACGTCCTTCGAGTGGAGGTCGAGGTGGTTGGTCGGCTCGTCGAGGATCAATAGGTTGATCGGCTTGAGAAGGAGCCTGAGGAGGGCGAGCCTGCTCTTCTCGCCGCCGGAGAGGACGCTAACCTGCTTGTAGACGTCGTCGCCGCGGAAGAGAAAGGCGCCGAGCATGTCGCGCAGGCGCGGCACGAGTTCCGTCGGCGCCTCGGCCTCGAGGAGGTCGAGTATGCGTTCGGGGCCAACGAGGGTCTCCGCGTTGTCCTGCGAGAAGTAGCCGAGGCTCACCCCGGAGCCGAGCGCGATCGTGCCCGCGTAGTCGCGGTCGACGCCGGCGAGGGCGCGGAGCAGGGTCGACTTGCCCGCGCCGTTCCGGCCGACGACGACGAGCCGCTCGCCCTTCTCGACCGTGAGGTCGAGCCCGGCGATCACGGAGCGGCCGCCGTAGCTCTTGCCGAAGCCCTCGGTCGTGACGACGAGCCTGCCCGAGTGCGGGGCCGGGGGAAAGGAGAAGCGCATCCGCTTGAGGCTCTCCGGTATCTCGATCCGCTCGATCTTCTCGAGCTGCTTGATGCGTCCCTGGACCATCGCGGCCTTCGAGGCGTTGTACCGAAAGCGGCGGATGAAGTCCTCGATCTTGGCGATCTCTTCCTGCTGCTCCTCGTAACGTTTGACGAGGGAGTCGAGCTCGGCCGCGCGGAGGCGCTCGTAATTCGTGTACGTCCCCTGGTAGCGCTTCACGCGCCCGCCGAAGAGTTCGTACACCTCGTTGACGGTGACGTCGAGGAAGTACCGGTCGTGGCTGACGATCAGGAAGCCGCCGGGGAAATCGCGGAGCCAGTCCTCGAGCCAGGAGCGGGCCTCGAGGTCGAGGTAGTTCGTCGGCTCGTCGAGGAGGAGGATGTCCGGGCGCTCGAGGAGGAGCTTGGCGAGTGCGACGCGCATCTGCCAGCCGCCCGAGAACTCCTCGACGGGACGCCCCATGTCGGCGAGCGAGAAGCCGAGGCCGACGAGCACCTGCTCGGCGAGCGAGCGGCGGCGATGCCAACCGGACTCGTCGAGGGCGACCTGCGCCTCGTGGTGCTCGGCGAGGAGTCGCGCCTCGCGCGCGGCGTCCGGCGAGCCGGCGAGTTCCTCGCCTATCTCCTCGAGCCGGCGCTCGAGCTCGGCTGCGCGGGCGAAGGCGGTCTCTGCCTCGGCGAGGAGGCTGCGACCGGCGTGCACGATCCCGGACTGCGGCAGGTAGGAGACCCGCGCGTCCCGCTGTATGGCGCGCTCGCCCGAGTCGGGCTGGATCGATCCCGCGAGGACCTTCATCAAGGTGGACTTTCCCGAGCCGTTCGCGCCGGCGAGGGCGGCTTTCGTGCCGGCCTGCAGGTTCAGCGAAACCTCGGAGAGGATGTCGCGGTCCCCGAACGCGAGTGAGACGCGCGAGAATTGGACGAAGGCCATCAGCGCCCGTCCGCCGAGAAGAACAGTATCGTCGGGTTCATGTTGCGCGCGACGACGGTCGAGTCCTTGACGTTCGCGTCGGCGACTGCCTCGAGCTTAAGCCCCTCCGGGCCCAGGGCGTACAGGAAGTGTACCCAGATTGGGACGGACTCGAATTGGAACGAGATAGTCCCCTGATACCCGCTCGCCGCGCCCTCGCCGATGAAGAGGCGCGCCTCGACTTTTCCGCCGCCGCCCGAGCCCGCCGGGATGATCGACGGCGAAAGGAGCTGATAGCCGCTCCAGAGGAAGCGATCGTCGCCGACGAACTGAAGGACGCCGTAGTTGCCGGAGCTGAAGCGCGGCCCGGCCTTGCGGATCGCGGCGACGACGGCGGCGCGGCGCGCGCGCTCCTCGGCGATGATCTCGTCGGGCGAGACCTCGAGGGCCGCGAAGTAATGCGCGTGCGGCATCCCGTTACGGTCGGTGTACTGAACGGTTAGCGCGTCGCCCTTGAGCTGGGCGGTCAGCGTGCTCCCCTCGAACCGGTACGAGCCCTCGCCGACCTTCGTGACCGAGGAATACGGGAAGGTCTCGACGCCTTCCGGCTTCTCGATGCGGGCGACTCCCGCGTCCTTTCCCGGGAAGAAGCCCCAGGACGAGGACACCCGCGCGAGATCGACCCGGCCGGCGTCGCGCATCGTTTGGTAATAGTCTGGGTACCAGGGATGCGACATGATCGCCTCGAGGACCGGGTCCGGGCCGCCCGTCTCCGCGGCCACCGCGGCGGTGCCCGCCTCGCGCTCGTCGAAGACCGTCAGGTTGTAGGAGAAGCACCAGCCGATCGAGCCGTCGTCGGCCATCACCTCGTACCATTCCCCCTCGAGGGGCGAGTCACGGGCGACGACCGGCGCGCCCTCGCCCTTCCGGACGATCTTGATCGTCTGACCCGCGCGAAGGCGATACACCTGCTTCGCCGTATTCTCGGGCGCGGCCCGAATAGGTAAGCCGTCGAGCTTGACGGTCGCGTAGAGGTAGCGATACTCGGCGATGGACGCGGCGTGCGCGCGCGCCTTCGACCGCGACTTATGGAGGGTCAACTGCCACAGGGGTATCTCGACCCTGGTCTTGCCGCCCTTGCCGATCCCGGCGACGTAGACCTTCCCGATATTCGATTGGATAAAGACAGGGACGATGTCGCCGGCGACGAGCCCACGCTCGGGGATTGACCAATTTACCACCCCGTAGCCGATATGGCCGGCGCAGGACGCGAGGAGGAAGGCAACGGCGAGGATCAAGATTCGCGCGGGGAGCCGCGCGGCGGGGGCGCTCGTTCTCATACGCCTAGAATACTCGATCATCCCTTACTTTTCAATCAGCCGCGGGTTGCCGTACAGGGACGCGGCCCAGAAGGCCAGGAAGAAGCGGAAGAGCGCGCTCGCGTTGAGGTCGGCGTCGAGGGCGACGGCGACGAGGAGGGCCGAGCAAACCCCCGTTCGCCCCTTCCCGAGGCCGAGAACGGCATGGGTAAATGGCTCGTACAGGGCCGGGTCGCGAAGATAGGCGATCACGGCGTCCCGAAGGGCATCGTGCGAGTCGTTCTTGCGGCGGGCGGCGAGCTCCTCGAAGGCGTCGAGAACCAGGGTCTCGGCGCGACGCGGATCCTGGGCGTAGGACTCAAGGGCGTAATAAAAGCGCTTTTGGAAACCGAGAACGTACGCGAGGGCGAGCAGGGCCTCCTCCTCGGCGCGCGGCGGCAGGTCGTTCCTCCTTAGGAGGGAGAGGAGGATCGGGACCGACGCGGGGTTCCCGTACGCCTCCATCGCCTGGATGCCGCGGAATACGAAATGAGGGTTTTTCGCGAGCGCGAGGAGGTCGCCGATCATGGCTTGCCCGCGCGCGTCCGCGAGGGAGGCGAGCGCGAGCATCGCCTCGCCCGCGAGCAGGTAATCATCGCTCGAGAGGGCGGCGCGAAGCGCGGGAACCGCCTGCGCGACGCGGAACTGCCCGAGGAGGCGGGCCGCCGTCGCCGCGGTGACGAACGAACCCGTCTCGAGCTCGGCAAGCAGGGCGTCGCGGACGCGCGCCGGCAAGGACTCGAGGGCGGCGATGGACCGAAGGGCCTCGGAGCGGACGGCGTAGCGCGGGCTCGAGAGGTGGTCGAGGAGGTTGTCGGCCGAGACGGAGGACGCGACCTCTCCGAGCTCGGCGAGGATGCCGGTCTCCTCGTCGGGGTCGTCGCTCGAGTCGAGACGCTTGAGGAGGGTTAAGGCGCGCATGTCGCGCGGCGAAAAGAGTATCGCGAGGGTCTCGCGAACCGGGTAGCTCCCGAAATTCTGGAGGCCGCGCTGAATCCTGATCCCGCCCGCGATGACGGCGATGACGGCGACGAAGAAAAGCCGGAATGAGGCGAGGGGCGAAAGCCCGACCCC
>Ga0116186_1002690_pt1 | contig 15826 bp, 13 predicted proteins | sample AD_JPNNA4_MetaG_FD_89806 | JGI IMG/M metagenome (GOLD analysis project Ga0116186, IMG submission 89806) | Active sludge microbial communities of municipal wastewater-treating anaerobic digesters from Japan - AD_JPNNA4_MetaG | ecosystem: Engineered > Bioreactor > Anaerobic > Digestate | place...
AGAGTTATTTATAGTTGAAAAAAAGGAATCCCGATAAGCAGCTGTAATTAATTCCGCACAGCCCTTAGAGCTGCTATAAGGGTCGTTACCTCCCATTGCTTCATTTTCTCTATAACCCCAAATCCATTCTCTATTATTATAACACTTATCGCTGGTTACAATTATTACAGCTTTAAGATTTTGTATATATCTTGATGCTTCTAAAACATTTACAGTCCCCATTACATTAGTAGTATATGTTTCAATGGGATATTCATAAGAAACCCTCACTATCGGTTGAGCAGCAAGATGAAATATAATATCAGGTTGAATTAGTTGAAATATTTCCTTTATAATAGAAAGGTCTCGTATATCACAGATATGGGTTTCTATATCTAAATTTAACAAATTCCAATGACTTGGCTCTGTATTGGGTTCAAGAGCAATTCCATAAACTTCTGCACCTAACTTTTTCAGCCATAAACATAGCCAGGAACCTTTAAAACCAGTATGACCTGTTACTAATACCCTTTTCCCCTTATAAATTCCGGAAAATAAATTAATCATCCCAAACCTTCCAAGGAGCTTTTCCACTATTCCATAAGTCCTCTAATTGAATTTTATCCCTCAACATATCCATTGGTTTCCAGAAACCTCTATGTTTATAGGCAACAAGTTTGTTATCAAAAGCAAGCTGTTCTAAAGGTTCTCTTTCCCAAATAGTAGAATCACCTTGCCTAATATAATCAAATATATCCGGTTCACAAACAAAAAAACCCCCGTTGATCCAAGCACCATCCCCTTGGGGTTTTTCTATAAATTTTTTAACCAAATCACTTTGATCATCAAGCTGAATTGCTCCAAAACGACCTTCTGGTTGAACTGCAGTCATAGTTACTGCACTATTGTGTTCATTATGGAAATTAATAAGATTAATAATATTTATATCACTAACTCCATCACCGTAAGTTAACATAAAAGTGCCATCTTCCAAATATGCTTTAGCTCTCTTTATTCTTCCACCTGTCATAGTATTTATACCTGTATCCAAAACAATTACCTGCCAAGGTTCGGTTTTATTGCTTAGGATTTGGATGGAATTATCTTTTAAATTAAAACATACATCCGATTTATGAAGATAATAATTTAAAAAGAATTCCTTTATAGCATAACACATATACCCACCCAGGATAATAAAATCATTGAATCCATAGTATGAATATATCTTCATAATGTGAAGTAATATTGGCATATTGCCAATTTGAATCATTGGTTTTGGTAACAGATTCGTCTCTTCACTAAAACGAGTACCAAAACCACCTGCCAGAATTGCTACTTTCAATTTATTTACCTACTTCAAATATATTGCTAGTTTTAATAGATAATAACAAGGTAGTTATAATATTTAAATGATTCTGGTAAACACAGCATTTTTATCTTCAATATTTGTTGTTGTCGTTCATTGAATCATATTCAATTATTAATAATTTGATTTAATTATATCTATCCATTTTTTTAGAGAAAACCAAAAGCCAGTTTTAAGATGTTCTGGATAAAGTTTATAGAAAAATTCATTTTGTTTGTTAAGAATTTCTTTATCTCTTTGATAAACAATACTATTCCATGCATAAGTATTGAAGCCAGGCTTTCCCCAAATTCGTTGTTTCAATTTTGTTATTTTGTTCATCAACAATAGATTCAATGGAAATAGAATAGAATCATAGCTGTTGGGAGCAAATCCTCTTGCTGTTTTGTATTTCATAAGTTCAGGATAATTATGCCTAAGGATAGGATGATAGAAACCTTGACTTCGTATAATAGTTATAGGATTAGGATTCAATACATCCTTATGTAGTTCAATGATAGGACCCTTTAAGACGAAATCTAAAAAATCATCATCACCAAAAGGGGTTATAAGATTAGTGTGGATTCTCTGTGCATGAGCTTCCTGTCCATAGAATTTCCACATCCCTGTTTTTAGAATATAAGCAATATAATTTATACTTTTGTTTTCTGATATGTCTAATTGATTGAAACATGTTATTATATTCTCTTTTATGTCATTATCAAACTTATTCAAAAGTGATGTGTTGATTATTTTCTTCCTTTTCAAATCATTTATTGCATTTTGCAAAAAAGAGTAGCGATTCTCAGGATTTAATAACATATCTATAAATAATTCATTGTATGCAAAAGTATGTCTTCCCAAAGATCGGATAATTTCAGATCCATAGTAGCCCATTAAAGTGACATTAGAATATTCAAATAAAACTTTATGACCATACATCTGATTTGCTCTGTTTATAGAGCCACATCCATCAGTCCAATAAATATGTTGATCACAATATGTGTCATAATTCTTTAGCATATCCTCATCTAATTTGATAGGATTATAGTTAAGCCCTAATTTCTTGGAAATGTATAAAGGTATTCCCACATCTGAATATTTATAATTATCGCCCCATGAATATAATTGGAAATTACTTTTTCTTCTATATAATAAATAAGAAAGTATCGTTCTACTATCATACCCACCTGTAAAAGCACAGTTAATAGGACCATCAGAAATTATAGTTTGCATAACATCATTGAATTCTGTGACAGAGTTTTTTAAAAAATCATTCCATGCATATATACCCGATTTAGAAATGGCATCTATAATGTCATAATATTTTATCAATTTCAGTTCATGAAGATTATATGAAAGATAATGATGATTATCTAAAATATTTACATTATTTATATGAGTGTTTGAATCTAAGGGATAAGTAAACAAAGCATGCTGTACCAGACCAATTATGTTTATTTCAGCTGGAGTACTCATATTTTTTAAAATAGAACTCATAGATGAAGAAATGATAAGCTTATTATTCTCAAAATAATAATATAAACGATAAAGTCCACTCCTACCGGGAATAGCTATATATCTTTTCTTCTCTTCATCAGCAATAAAAAGTAAGAAATTACCTTTTATACAGTTAATAATTTTCTCGCCATAAGATATGTATAAATCCAATATATCCTTTGCAAATAATCTTAGTTGCCCTTTCTTTTTTGTATTGTTATATTCTTTTTTTAAATAAATTCTACCCAATGAGAATATATGAATATTATCCTTTTTTAGATAGCCATTTTCTTCATCTTCATAATAATAGAAATATTCACTCTTAAAATGAACCCCATGTACTTGTTCTGATTTCCAGTTAACACCAAATAGATACTTTTCGTGCAGAGAATTGTGAACCAAAGAAATATCGGGATCAGGGCTAATTATATGAATAAAATCAAACATTTATACCCCATAATCGCCTTGAAGTAAAGTAAAGTAGGAGTTTTCATTAGTAAGTGATATTTTCAGAAAATCAGGTATGCGAATATAACCAGGATGATCATCCTTTTTATTCAATAACCCAATTTTTTTATATGTGTCGCTATATCCCAGAGAAAAATGGGGAAATCTTAACCTGCTAATCTCATTTTCCTGCGCGTACTTAATACAAAATTTCACTATAGCTGATAGAATATACTCCCTGGATACTTCATAATCCATCCAATAATCAACGAGAGTTAAATCAAAATTATCATACTTCAGATTCTTTCGTAAATCTAATATAGCCATTGCAGTTAGTTTCTCTCCCTGAAAAATACCAAGCAATATTTTATTTTCAGCATACCATTGAATTGATAAGTTATCTCTTACATTGGTAAATTCAAACCTATTACTGGTTCGGGTCCATAACTCATTTATCTCAGGTATATTGATGTCCAGGAGCTTTATAGTAAGATTAGTTTTAACTAATTTAATTTTTACTTTTTGATATAATATTAGAAAAGCACTCATTAAAGGGGATAACCAATGCAAAGTTGGGGGAAGGATTGCCTGAATATATTTATTTGGCTTATATAAATAATAGCTTTCCTTCTCTCCACCCCAAGGATATTTAAAATAGCCAAGACGAGTTATCATCTTGATTACAGCTTCTGTAGGGGTAGTATTAAAACTTATAAAATGCTTGGATATTTCCCTATTCTTTGTCCAAAGGTCAATACTATATTTACGAAAAGGTTCAAGAACTCTCCAACTGGTTCCATTAAATGCTTTAACAATATTTTCCCCGGCTTTAAATAAGGTAGGAAAACTTCCTACCCAGCCAACAATTTTTCCATCAGCTATAAGTAAAAAACCTCTTATCCATTTATCATCATAAGCAGGATTATCCTCCCACCAATGTTGAAAACGTGTTAGCCAGTCCTCTTTAGTTCTTCCATCCCCAGGAAAATTGGCATTAAATGAAGCAAGTTCTTCATAATCTTTAGTATTAAGTTCTCTAATTTCAACCATAGAATTATTTAGCTGTATATCCGCCATCAATAATAATGTTTGTTCCCGTAATCCATCTACTTCTATCTGAAAATAAAAAAGCTACCAAATTTGCTACATCATTGGGTTCTCCTATTCCTAAAGGAAAATCGCTTAGTCGTTTTTCTCTTTGTTCTGGTTCAAGATTATCAAGCATTTTCTTTATTAGTTCTGTCATCACAGTTCCAGGAGAGATACAATTGACTCTTATTTTTTTAGCTGCCAATTCCAATGCCATAGATTTTGCACCAGCAATTAAAGCACCCTTACTGGCAGAATATCCTGTTAATCCAGGTCTGCCTACAACTCCCATTATGGAAGCAATGAAAACAAAAGATGCTCCCTGCTCGCTTAAATATTTCTTTTTGGAAACAATGCGTGCAAGCTCAAAACCAGCAATTGTATTTATGGCAAATAATTCCTGATAGTGATGGATACCCATAGATTTAATCGGGAAAGTATATTCAAAACCGGCACAATGACAAAAACCATTAAGAGAACCTAGCTCATTTACCCCGGATGCAATAACCGGTTCTATTTCTTCATAATTTGTAAGATCAAGCTTATAACAGAGATATGAGCCATTTTTTAAATGTGATGCAGTTTCCAACAGTCCATCTTTGTCTTTATCAAGCAATATAAGTTTAGCTCCAAAATTATTACATAAAACGGCTGTTGCATATCCCATACCTGAACCTGCACCGGTTATTACAAAAACCATGTTACTTAAATCCAGATAATTTGTCAACATTATAACTCTTTTACCCCACACATTCTACAACCATTAAGGTCTGTTATAACAGTTCCCCAGGAAAGGCCTACCCCAAAACCACACATAAGAACAAGAGATTTTTCTGCAATTTTCCTATTGCCAAAATGATCAACTAAAGTTAATGGAATAGATACGGAACTTGTATTTCCATATTTTTGCAAAGAATAAAGAACTTTCTCAGAGGAAATTTTAAATTTTTTAGCAATATGATTGGTAATAAATCTATTGGCTTGATGAGGAACAAAATAATCAATCTGATCCCAATCCAATCTTGCTGCTTCCAAAGTTGATTTAATATCCTTCGGAACATCGGTAATGGAGAAATTGAAAACTGCTTCACCATCCATAGAACCTTGTTCATCGGTTCTTATGCTACCATCAGGATAAATTTTTTCCTTTAAGGATTCCACGGAACTGGGATATCTATAACCACCCGCAGGCATTAAAATAAATTTATATCCTGCTCCATTAGAATGCATAGACATAATAGTAGGATTTTCTTGTTCAATTTTTTCAATCAAGGTTGCAGTTCCTCCATCTCCAAAAAGTAAGGAAGTAGCTTTATCCTTTTTAGAATATGCTTTGGATTTGGTTTCCCCGTTCAATAAAAGAACTTTTCTGATTTCAGATTGAGACGCATATAAAAAAGCTACCTGTAATCCATACATATAACCCGAACAACCAAGATTAATATCAAATGCACCAATTTCTTTACCAAGCCCTAATTTATCAGCAATCATCATTGAAGAGGGGGGCGTCCTATAATCAGGGGTTTGAGAAACGAAAATTATTACATCAATCTCATTCTTATCAATACCAGTTTCAGTAAATAAGCTTTCTGCTGCAGCTATGCATAAATCAGAAGAGCAAGTATTTTCATCTGCAAATCTTCTTTCTGCAATACCTGTCATCTCAATCACAGTTTTTACATCTTTCTCACTCATAAAATGAGTATAGGTTCTATTATCAATTTGTCTTTTAGGAACTACACCCGCAATAGCTTTTATACCAATGTTTTCAAATTTCAGATAAGACATACAATTTATCCCTTATGAGCCATTACATAATCTGCCAATGCTTGAACAGTTCTACAGGAACGAAAATCTTCAATGGGGATTACTAATCCATAATTATCATCAATTGCAGCAATAACTGATAAATATGCTAAGGAATCCCATTCCTCATATTCACGGAATTCATCCGTTGCCTTGATTTCTCCGGGTTCCTTTTCCAAGCATTCTGCCATTAAATTAATAACTTCATTTATCATTATATCTCCTTAACTAATTGATTTATATATAAATATAAATATAAATATAAATAAAAAATAAAATGGTATCATCTTGCTGAATAACCACCATCAATAGTGATAACAGATCCGGTAATCCATTTTGACTGGTTACTAAGCAGAAAAACTGTTAAATCCGAAATATCTTGAGGGTAACCTAATCCCAAAGGATAGTCCAACAACATTTTATTTACTTCTTCTTCTCCAATGGAAGAAATTAATTTATCTAACATTTCCGTCTGCACTGTTCCGGGTGCTATGGCATTAATCCTGATTTTTGAGGATGCCATTTCCAATGCTAAGGATTTTATTCCACTATTAATTGCTCCTTTAGTAAGTCCATAAGCAATCTTTCCTCTTGCGCCATATTGTCCAACTACCGATGAAATTACTACTATAGATGCACCCTGCTCTGAAATTAATTGTTTGGTTGCTAATGTTTCTATCAAGTTAAAAAAAGAAATTGTATTTATTTCTATTAGTTCTTGATAAGTTTCAATTTTAATACTTTTAAGAGGGAGAGTAATAGCTTTACCTACAGTATATACCAATCCTTTAAGATAAATTTCCTCAGTTCTAAAGTTTTCTATCATAAAATTTATGGATTCTTCATCTGTTACATCTAACTGATAGAATAATACATTGTTTATTGAACTTGAGTCCCATTTATTAAGATTAATATCAGCAATAACAATATCTTCTTTTAGGGCAATTAACTGTTCTGCAATTGATTTACCTATTCCTGACCCCGCTCCCACAATAAGAATTACCTCCTTTTTTTGCTTAAGCATATCTATGACCCGTTACTTTCTAACCACTTTGTATAATCATAATGGGTTAAGCATATTATTTCTTCAGATTTAGACTGTAAATAGGCAAATACTTCTGGCATAACTTTAGTAACAAATTCGGGATTAAGGGAGGGATGAAACCAAAATACACATACTTTATGATATTTAATAGCTCTATCTATAATTGTTTTATACCGTTTAATATGATAATTAACGCTCCAACCATCCCTCCAGGAAAATTCCATCGTATTTCTAAATTCCCATAAACCTGAAGTATTCTTCCTCGGAAAAGTTAATTCATTAGCATAATTTGTTCTATATGAAGTAAATCCAAATTCAGACAAATCCTCAAGATGTCCAATATAAAAACCTGGATGAACAAATGATTTTAATTCAATATCATATTCATTCGCTAATTTTCTACATTTGTCAATCTCAGAATCAAAAACCTCTTTTGAACATATACTATCACTACAATCAATATGAGAAAAAGTATGACAGCCAATTTCATGCTTTACAGGATTTTCAATAATCATTTTTAATAAATCCGGAGCATACCAAGCAGGATCTTGATAATGATTAGTACAGGGGTCTGAATCAAACCAATCACCAGATTCATATTTCCAATTCGTATTCTCAAAATAAGTTAATCTCTTTACATCGGGATGAGCAACATTATTAATTCTCTCACAACTTTCCAGAAAGAGGTGCCCTACTGTTGCCCAAGTTATAGGTATCTTATATTGTTCACTTAGCTTCAGAATTAATGGAACATTGTTTCTTGTTAGAATACTATTTTTTGTAGCTAATTCAATTGGATTATTTGCTGATTTAGACCATCTGAAAGCCCAAGCCATTTCCAAATCAGCAGAAATTAAACAGACAGCTTTATATGGATTAGGTATAAACTGCTCATGATTTTCACCATTCTTTTCTACTTTAGGATTTAAACCCAAAGAAAATTTAAGCTTGCTTAAATATGTTTTTAATGAATTGCTATTCAATATTTATTATTATAACCTAATTCGTATATATTTAGCAGTAATTTACAATTCTTTTCTGCATCAAATTTTTGCTTTAATGTAGATAACGCATTAGCTCGGATTTTGTCACAATCGTCTATATGATCCTGAATATATATTATTTGCTGATATAATGAATCTACATTTTCAGTTTCGAAAAGAAAACCATTGAAACCATTTTCAATTATTTCAGATGTTCCTCCAATATTACTGGCTATAGCTATTAAACCAGCACCCATATACTCAAGAACTGAGTTTGATACACCCTCTTTATATTTCTTTGTAGAACATAAAACCCCTATCCCATAGTTTACAAGTATATCTTCAACCTTTTCTCCTTGTCCATAATATATAAAATTGTCGCTAAATTTTGTTTTTGAAGTAATATATTGGATTTTAGGTTTTTCGGGACCTTCGCCAATCATTCCCACTTTATCTATCCTCCCTTCGCATAAAAGTTTTAAACATACAGTAATGAATGTATTATGATCTTTCATTATGCTAAAATTGGCTGTCATAACAATATTTCGTAAATTTTTATTACAGTATATAAACCTATTTAAATCAATAAAATTATATACAACATAACCACTTCTTTGTAGATGAAATTTTTTTAAACCGGCCATACTGTTAGAAATAACTATATCTGATATCTTTAAAATAAAATATTCCACTAAATAATCAAAACCTCTTGCTGCTCCTGCATGTCTAATTGCACCATTAATTAGTATTCTTTTTCTCCCTAAAGTAGCTATTATTAAAAACATTACAGATAAAGTATCATAAGCATGTATTAATGGTATATTTATATTTTCATATATACATTTACGTAAATGCCTGATAGTATAAAGAATACTATTTTGTTTTCTATCTATTAAAATAATTTGAGTGGGATATTTAGTTTTGAATTCCTGATATAGTAAACCTATTTCTGAGAGCATAATTATACGCCATGCTATATTATAATCGTTTAAATATTTCACCATTTCAATCAATTGTCGTTCTTTCCCTCCAATAATTAAACTATAATCGGTAACAAAGATTATTTCTGGGAATTTATTAGTCTTCATTGATTATTTTTTGAGTGTATGCAAGACGCAAAAGAAGTAAAATATTAGTTTCTGTACTATGGTGTATATAATAATTATATTTACGTTCACTAGTTACAATATTTAAATATTTTCTAACATTATCTCTATCTAAATAATCACACTTAAGAATTAATTCGTTTACTAAATTTCTAAAATCATTAAACCTTTCATCAAAGTAAGGAAATTTTCTGAATATAGGAGGATTACCTTTTTGAATAAAGGGAATTTTCTTATGAAAACCAATATTAAAAACCATCCTTAAAACTCTGAAAAATTTGTGTAAAAAATAGGGTGAAGAGATAGGTAAATGTGTTGTATCTAAAGGAATATTTTTTAATTGCTCATAATCTTTTAGAACACTAATAGTTAATTTTCTTAATTCTCTATGCTTAGGATGAGAATTACATATATTTTTTATTAAATCTATATCATTATAAGGCATCATTATATCATAGAAAGAAAGCAATTGTGAACCAACTAATCTATATCCAGATAAAGCTAATTTGTAAGTTCTAAAACGCTCAGTCCAGCATTCAGAATGTTTTGTTTTCCCAATAAATGGATCTAATATACTCACTATTTTTGTAAATAAACTATCATATATTTTACCATCATCCAGAAATTGAAGATTATTTATTTTGTTGCTAACTCCTAATATATTTTTAAGCATTTCTTCTTTGCTTATTTCTTCAATTGGATGATAATTATATGGTAGAATAGCTTCCTTAATAACATAATTTTTAGCTCTGGAAAGATACAAGTTTTCACCATCAAATAATTCACCCCCTCCTCCAGAAATATGAAATCTAGAGCCCCGAGATAATTTCCAATCAATATGATAGCTATTTTGTTGATCAAAAACAGTCATAGGATTGTCACAATTTTTATAATAGTTATCTAAACCTTCGGTATAATGTTCCAATTTTAGGTCTTCAATTGAATGCAAAGCAGGATTCCCTATTTCTTTTATTATATCTATAGCTTTAAAAAGATCGGATGTTCCTTCTCCTGCTGTTTCGGTAAGTAAATTCATCTTGTCTGGCCATTCAAGAAAGATTAATCTGGAATCCATCCCTCCAGTTATACTCATTGAATATTTATAATCTTTTTTATATAATCTCTGAACTGCCTTAGTTAAAGTTATTTTAAATGATTCTTTAATAGATTCAAATCCAGCATTATTTTCAAAATCGCTGGCAAAACAATCTCTTATTGAAACTTTTAGTAATCCCGTTTGAGAATTAAACATTAATTTTGAAGCCGGTGTTAACTGATTTACATTTTTTAATATAGTATTATGTGAGAAATTCGCCCCTGTTAACAAATATTCATAAATGGCATCTTTATTTATTATCTTGGCAACTAATTTTGATATTATTTTAAAACTATTGCTTATTATAGTTATATCGCTTATTTGATAATAGTATAATGGAATTAATCCCATAAAATCATTCAAAATTAGGATATTACCTTTAAAATATTCAAAATATATGTACGCACCATTCTTAAAATTATTATATATATGTCTATCTCTTTGATTAGACATAGCACAATCCGTAAATATATTGTTTTCGGTAACAGCATATCCTATTAAAAAAGAATCATTTAATCTTAAATCAAATTCTATATTCTTAATTACTAACAGCTCATTATCTTTATCCGATAGATTGTTAATATTGTCATTGGGAAAACAATTCTTTACTGTATTGAAATTAAGGTTACAAGTATATAAGAATATTCTTTCCATAAGTCCTCTTTTGGAATTTTCTAACATTTTCATATTTTAATAAGAATAGGTTTACTTTTCTCGGGAAATGCCGGTTGAATTAAATTCGGTTTATCCAGTAAATCTTGCAGTTGACAGTATTGGGGCCAAAAATGACCCTCGTACCATTTTAAATTTTCATCCCAATAACCCGGACAGGAATAAATGGCTGAATCAACAAATTGACAACTTAATTCGTTAATTATCATTTGTTTATCCAAATCATAGAGAAAATCGTAGGACATACATTGGAAATTAAACTTTTGTGAAATACTGAATGCAATTTTCAAACAACGATGATCAATATTATTAGGAGAAAAATTTATTATACCACTTCCTGATGATCTGAAATCGGCAGGTCTATTTTTTCTTTGAAACGCAAAACCTCTTTTACCTATAATTGTTACTCTTGTATCATAATCATTATTTGGTAAAAAGTCCTGGAAAAAAGCATAACCTTGATGTTTAGACCAGTTTTCGGTTATTCCATACCGTAATCCCAAAGTATATAATCTATATTTTATTTTACTTTTTATCCAGGTCTCTATATTATTACGATAAACTTTAAATAATTTTACTCCCGGAATATTGCCATTGGTTATTCCTTTACCAAACATTTTACTGATGAGTTTCATAGCTTGTTTGTTATTATATACTTTTATTACATTTAATGATCCTGCTCCCCCTTTAAGTTTGAAGATCTGAGGATAATTAGCAGATTTTGCCCACTCAATAGCTGACTCCTTATCCCAAAAAATATGACTTGAAACTATTGGAAACCCCTGTGACTTTAATAAATAATATTGAGATATTTTATCATCAAAATGCCAAGAGGTGTTCCAATTGGGAAAACATCTTATTCCTACCACATTATCTAAAACACTTATAAGAGAAAGTTGTCGTTGAAGATGCATTGGAGTTTGTCCAAGAAACATAATAAACAAGGAGCAATCAATAATCTCTTCCCAAAATGCAGGCGATTGAGAATCAACCAGTTTATAATCAATAGCATTTTCCTCTAATATTTTCATATATTTATTCTGAAAGGGATGTAAATATTGAGGATGAAATTTATGGATATATATCATATTTTATCCTATATACTTTCTCCACCCAGGGGGTGGAATAGCTTTAATAGAAGAATCTTTAAGCTTTTCCCAACTAATTTCTTTACCGTCTAATATAACCGTTTCGTTTTTAGGAAAAAGTTCAAGAGCATTTTTAATTAAAGGTAACTTTTCAGGATCAAAGCCCATAAGCAGAGCTAAAGCGTAATCCATTTCTGCAGGATTATCAGAAAGCATAATAACACCTAGGGGAATTGGTTCAGGATGAAGAGGACCATCCCCCTGACCCCCAATAATACCATCACAAATATAAGTAATAGATCTTTGAGGTTTATCTTCAAGAGTACCATTTATGGTTCCATATTTAGCAATTAAATTCAAATCCATAGCCATTCTCCAAGTTGTATCATTACCATACCAAGCTGCACCCAAACTGTATTCATCTCCTTTTTTTATTGACTTCCAAAGCAATTTAGACAGAAATTTATATTCTTTATAACCCCTTTCTCCTATCCTCTTATTAGCTTGATCTAAGAAATGTTCGGACAATCTAAGTATATAATTCTTCCCTGGATAGCAATCACCTCCAAAACCTGTTCCACCGATTCTGTGATGTGGTAAAAAGTCCTTATCGCCATTAATACCCACTAAAAGTTTTAATCCATTGGTAACTCCCGTCTTTTGATGTGTTTTTGCCTTAGGTAAAGCAATAATATAGTCCGCTTCAAATACTTCCTTGGCAATACAATACTGATGTTTACCCTTAGAATGGAATTCTTTCAATCTTTCAGGATTATAATCCGTAACTCGGAATTTGTTTTCTACTGTTGTTATCGGTTCAAGATAGCTGTTTTCTTTAAGATCAAAGATAACATAATTGGAGATGTCTCTTTTATTATCTATAAGTTCTTGCCCATGAAATTCTTTTCTTCGTAGGTCCAAAACTTTTATAGGAATGCCTGTTTCACGTTCTCTATTATTTATATATTCATAAAATTCTGTTGGTAGTAATTTATCCCAAACACATCCTTGAATAGGGGCATCAGCAATAATAACTTCTTTGGGCTTATTTTCCAGGATAATATCAAGAACTGCTAAGATAAAGTTTGGATGAGTAGTTAAACAATAAAGATCGTTTTCTTTAACATTGTGGCAAACCCAATTCGGTTTAATAAATATCGTTGAATTATATATGCAGGAAAAATTATACTTTGCCAATAATAGCTGTTTGTAAATTATTTCTGATATTAGGGATATTCTATTATATATTTTACTCAAATTTAAAATAGACCTATCCCGCAAAGGGTTCCATATTTGATTAATGTATAATTTACTCATCAATTTTCTTTTCCTTTTAGTACTAAATGAGAGTTATAATTGTATTTTCTTGACTTTTAGAAGAGAAAAAATAATTCCCTCGCTACCTTATGGACCTATTATAATACATCTTCGTAGTTAGTTGTAAAATATATTATAATCTATTGGTAATTATTTAAGAATTGTTATTGTCCATCAAAAATTACATTTAATGTTTTGCAGATCCTTGAATAACTATGAGCTATACTTAACATTGTTTATATATGATATATTTTATCACAATTTTCAGGTAAACCACATTCATCCTGACTAATACAATCTCTAAATGTTATTAAAATATTTGCAAGTGATTACATCACTTTGAGAATCTTAATAATCAAATCATTTCAATAAGCAGGTATTATTTGTTACATCTAATTCATTAGTATCATATAAAGATTTACAGGCTACGCACAGAACAATAATATATTCATAGAATTCTATAGTCTTTCTGTCCAGATATACCCAGTTTTGGACCAAATAAACAAACTCCTTTCTTATGCATTCTAATCCAATATGGTATGAACCAAAGCGATCCAATAAACCTAATTGGATCAAATAAAATATTCAATATTATTAATAAGCCATATTTTATATCTTCACCATGTAACATTATTTTTATGAACCCATATATTGCTCGTATTATATTGATAAAAATGATTATCATTAAACCTTCTATAAAGTTGTTGTTAATTATAAATAATATTAATATAAGTAGCTTTCCTATATTATATAGTATTCTTTTTATATATATTTTCTTCATCTCATAGAAAAATCTGTTATTATTATTCCCATAATATGATAAAAAAAATACTCTACTAGCAGATATGCCTTCAATAAATTGTCTATGAATCAATTTAGCTATATTATTAATATCATAATCATGAACACCTTGTTGATGATGTATATAGAATATATTATAGTTATAATCTTTCATCCGTACTCCTAATTCCGTTTCTTGCCCTTTCTTAATACGCTCATCAAAACCATCAAGTTTAAAAAGGCATTGTTTGCGAAAAATTCCTCCACCTGATGTTTCTACAAAATGATCCTTTGGAGTATATTTTCGAAATGAATATGCTAATATTTTGTTCCATCCTTGCTTTTCATTTTCTTCCCAATAACCGGTTACTGCATGAATATTATTATTTTCTTCCATTAACTCTATAGCTTTTTTTAGAAAATACTTATCTAAAATTATATCACCTCCGGATAACCATACATATTCGTATGAAGATTCTTTAATACCAATATTGAATGCCTCTCCTGCTGATGGCAAATCACTTCTTATTGATATACATTTATTAACTAAAGGAATAGCAATCTCTATGCTGTTATCAGTTGAGTTTGAATCAACAAATAACAATTCTATTTTTTCAAGAGGATAATCCATATTCTTCACAGCTAATAAGCTGTTTTTCAAATTTTTACTTTCGTTTTGTCCAATAATTATTATAGATACATAGGGATAGTTATCCCCAGTATAAGTATTGTTTTCTTTTATCATATATTTCAAACCTTTATTGCTATACTATTTGGAACTGTAATCGTCATCTTTTTATTTACAGCAATTGCAGATATTATACCAGATACTGCATAGAAGTATCTATTACCAGAGATATTTCCCGAAAATAAAGAAGATATAAATAAAGCAATCCAACAAAGAGATAAAGCAATTTCATAATAATTGGCATTTTGATTCCTTAAGCATTTATATACCACTTTTATACAATCAGATAACATTAAATATAAAGCTAATAAACCAATAATACCATATTCAACCATAAATTCTAAAATTATGTTATGAGGATATTGCATACCTGTTTGTGAACTAAAGCCTAATATGCCATAACCCAAAATGGGTTTCTTGAAAAACATATCAATGCTAATCAAAATGTAATCATAGCGTTCATAACTCTGGTAGTTCTCTAAATCATAAAATCTATCTATTATACCAAATCTCTCAGGTTTCATAATATATGTCAAAATAATGAAAGTAAATAAAATAATTAAGGGTTTGTAAGATTTACCTATTTTGGTTTTAGTAATCACAAATGAGATTAATGCAACTAATAGACCAACTACAGGGCCTCTTTCAGCAGCAATTAACATTATAAATAATGATACGGTTGCTACCATAACAGATATAAATCTCATTATTTTATATCTATTGTAATAGATAGTTATTATGCATATAAAGAAACATAAAACCCCAAACTGTGATAAACTTATATTATCAATTCCTGATTGACCTATAGTTGATCTTTGACCTATTATAATTTGAGAAGTATCAAAATAATAATATACGATAATTATGCTAAATACACTCATTAAT